>Ga0302326_10009335_pt1 | contig 21464 bp, 18 predicted proteins | sample Palsa_T0_3_FD_202264 | JGI IMG/M metagenome (GOLD analysis project Ga0302326, IMG submission 202264) | Peat permafrost microbial communities from Stordalen Mire near Abisko, Sweden - Palsa_T0_3 | ecosystem: Environmental > Terrestrial > Soil > Palsa > Peat permafrost | place: Sweden: Abisko... | reverse complement strand
CGAGCAGGGCAAATAAGGTCGCCTCCGGGCGACCGCTCAGGCTCTCGTCCAGCTCGAGATTGCGACGGGTCGCGGCATCGAGGCTCAACGCTTCCGTGCGCTCCTCCACCGCGAGCGCGCGGATATGCGGCACCGCGGCTTTTTGAGTCTCGCGGATGTATTGCAGCAGCGCCCCTGCCGCGCAGATGGCAAGCGGCAGCTCATCGGCGCCGAAGCCTTTCAGATCCAGCGTCCCCAACTGATCGGTCAAGAGGCGTGAGGCGCTTGCAAGCTCAAAGTGCCAGGGCGGGCGGACCCGCACCACGCGCTCCTCGCCGCCGAAGTCGTCGCTTGAGAGCTGCTCGGAGGTGAGAAGTTCTGCGGGCCGCAGACGCTCAAGCTCTGCCGCAAGCGCAAACCTGCCGGCAGACTGGAGCACCGTAAGACGCCCGGCTGCCAGGTCAAGCCAGGCAAGGCCAAAACGATCGGCGGGCGTGCCTTCGCGCGCGACCGCGGCGATGAGCGTATCGCGGCGCGCGTCGAGGAGCGCCTCGTCGGTTACCGTGCCCGGCGTGATGACCCGGACGACCTGTCGATCGAGCGGGCCCTTGGTCTTCGCCGGGTCACCCGACTGCTCACAGATTGCGACGGACTCGCCGCGTCGCACGAGCCGGGCAAGGTAGGCCTCCGCCGCGTGTACGGGCACGCCCGCCATGGGAATAGGCTGACCTGCCGACTGGCCGCGCGCCGTCAGAGTGATATCGAGCAGTGTCGCGGCGCGGCGCGCGTCGTCAAAGAAGAGCTCGTAGAAATCACCCATCCGGTAGAAGAGCAGAATGTCCGGATGCTCGCTTTTGATGCGCAGATACTGCTGCATCATCGGCGTGTGGTCTAAGTTCCTGTTTTCCAAGGGACAACTGTCGATTTGTCTAACGCCTGTCTAACAAAATCACTTGCTGCACCCGAGGGGGTAGAGGCCGCTGCATCTGCTGTGTGTCGTTGCCGACGAAAGCGATCTGCCGCCCGTCGGGCGCGAACGCCGGCAGCGAGTCCGCGCGCTGCGCATCCGCGGAGAGCGCCGCGCACTCGCCGCTGAGGACGTCGAGGAGATAAAGATGCGTGCCCGCCCGCGCGCTCAAGAACCCCTGCCAGGGCCCGCCCCGCATCCGCCGCTCCCGGCGCAAGACAAACGAGGAGGGCAGCTGTCATCGACGGCAGGGGTTTCATGGTGAGCATTCTTCGCGTTGTCTATCCGCGCCGGGATCGTAAACTGCCGCTGCACAGACTGCGAACTATGAGCGCCCCGCACCCCTCCACCACCTTCGAGGAGCGCCGCCGCCGCGCCACTGCGGCGCTGCGCGCCGGTCAGGCGGCGACCGCGGAAGCGAGCCTGCGCGCGCTCGCGGCCCAGTTCCCCGCAGAGCCGAGCTGCCAGTGGCTGCTCGGCGTTGCGCTGCTGGATCAGGACAAGGTCTCCGAAAGCATTGCCACGCTGGAGCGAGTGCTGGCGCACGCCGCCGATTTCGCCAGTGCGCGCGTGGATCTCGCGCGCGCGTACCGCCGCCACGGCCGCGCGGCGCAGGCGCGCACCGAGGTGAGGCGCGTGCTGGAGAGGGAGCCACACCATCATCGCGCCTGGCTCGCCTACGGCGATGCCCTGGTCGAGCTCGGCCAGTACGAGGACGCGCGCATCGCCTTCGAGCGCGCGCGGCTCACCGATCCGCAGCGCACGGCCATCGAGGCAGCCACGGCCGCGCTGCTGGCCGATGACCGTAAGGAATCCGAGCGCATCTTCCGCGCGATTCTCTACGAGGATCCGAGCCACCCGGCGGCGCTGTGCGGGCTTGCGGCCCTGTCGCTCGCCGTCGACCGCCCACACGATGCCGAACGCCTGCTGCGCTATGCCCTGAAGCAGTGCACCTACTTGCCGCTTGCGTATCGGGGCCTTGCGCCGGCGCTGATGGCACTCGGCCGGACGCTCGAGGCCGAGGCCGCCACACGCCACCTGGTGAAGATCGAGCCCCAGAGCCCGCAGACGTGGGTCACGGTGGCCGCCGTTGCGACGCGCCTCATGCGACAGGAGGAGGCACTCGAAGCTTACCAGCGTGCAGCCGATCTGCACCCGCAAGAGGTAGGCCTGCGCATCTCGGTCGGACACGTGCAAAAGACCCTCGGCCGACGTCACGACAGCGAGGCCTCCTACAAGCGCGCACTGCGGATGGATCCGGGCCGAGCCGAGGCCTGGTGGAGTCTGGCCGACCTCAAGAACTACTCCTTCAGCGATGCCGAGGTCATCACCATGCAGCAGCTGCTGGCAAGCGATGCGCGTGGGCGCAGCAGCGAAGCGCAGCTGAATTTCGCGCTGGGTAAGGCCTGCGAGCAGCGCGGGCAGTACGCCCAAGCCTTCATTTACTACGAGCGCGGCAACGCGCGGCGGCGCCTCGATGCGCCGTTCGACATCGAGCGCTTCGAGCGGCGCAGCGCGCGTATCCGCGGGTTCTTCGACGCGGCGTTCTTCGCCGCGCGCGCCGGGAGCGGTGAGCCGAGTCCCGCACCGATCTTCATCGTCGGGTTGCCACGCTCGGGCTCGACGCTCGTGGAGCAAATCCTCGCCAGCCATTCGAGCGTCGAGGGCACCATGGAGCTGCCCAACATCCTCAACATGGTCCGGCAGTTCGACGACATGGTCGCCACGCGCGACGGCTACCCGCAAAGCGTGGGCCAGGTGCCGCCCGCACAGCTTGCCGCACTCGGCGGACGCTATCTCAAGGAGACCGCGCCGCTGCGCTCCGGGCGCGCGCATTTCACCGACAAGCTGCCGAACAACTTCAGCCATCTCGGGCTGATCCACGCCATCCTGCCGAACGCGACGCTCATCGACGCGCGGCGCCACCCCATGGATGCCTGTTTCAGCACCTTCAAGCAGTATTTCGCCGAGGGGCAGACCTTCAGCTACGACCTGGAGGTCCTTGCTCGCTATTATCGCTGCTACCTCTGCTTCATGGACCACTGGGACGCGGTGCTGCCCGGCAAGGTCCTACACGTACAGTACGAGCAGCTCGTGCAGGATACGGAAGCCACGGTGCGCCGGCTCCTCGAGCACTGCGGCCTGCCCTTCGAGCCCGCCTGCCTGCGGTTCCACGAGACGCAGCGCTCGGTGCGCACCGCGAGCGCCGAACAGGTCCGGCAGCCGATCTACACATCTGCCCTGGGGTATTGGCGGCATTTTGCAAGCGAGCTTGAACCGCTGCGACGGGCACTCGGGAACTGCCTCGAGCGCTTCGATTAAGGCCCCCGGGCGCGCTTCCCCAATCCTTTCTTGAACGACCGTTTGACTAGGTGGCCCGCCCAAAGGGATGATCACCCGCACGCTCGCAAGCTCGCGAACGAGCGAACCTCGGGGAGATTTCCACGATGCGTTCACGTAGGCGCACCAATGAGACCCGTACTTTTTGCCGTGCATTACCGCACGTCCCGCGCGGTGCCGGTACGCGCATCGGCCTGGCGGTGGCCGCGGCACTAGCGGGCGTCGTCGCCCCGCGCAATTCCGCACTGGCGGACGATGCGGCCGACCGCTCGGTCGGCTCGGGGAACCAGCTGCAGGAGATCGTGGTCACCGCGCGCAAGGTCGAGGAGAACCTGCAGAACGTTCCGATCAGCATCGACGTGTTCACGCAGACGGACCTGAAGAACCTCGCCATCAATAGCATGGACGACTACCTGCAGAAGCTACCGTCGGTGTCCTACATCAGCACAGGCCCGGGTACGCAGCTGTTCGTCATGCGCGGGGTCTCCGACGGCAGCAACCCCAATTACGCGAACACCTCCGCGACCGGTTTCTTTGTCGACGACATGTCGATGAGCTACGACGGCTCGCAGCCGGATCTGCACCTCTACGACGTCGAGCGCATCGAGGTGCTGAACGGCCCGCAGGGCACGACCTTCGGGGCCGGCTCGATGTCGGGCGCGATCCGCTACGTCACCAACAAGCCCGATGTGAATGCCTTCAGCGCCGGCGTCGACTTCGACGGCGGCCAGATTCAGGACGCGCAGCAGAATTGGACCTACGAGGGGTTTTTGAACGCGCCCCTCATCAACGGCGTGCTCGGCCTGCGGCTCTCGGCCTACAGCGACTCCCATGGCGGCTTCATCAACAATGAGCTGGTGACCCGCACCTGGGTCAACGGGACCGTCTCGAACAACGCCGAGTGGGCGCGGGACGACTACAACCGCGAGAACACCGAAGGCGGTCGCGCTGCGTTGAAAGCGGTATTTAGCGAAGGCTGGAGCGCCATGTTGACGTTCGGCTTCCAGCGCCAGCACACCCTCGGTGCGTGGGACGAGCTTCCCGAGCTGGCGCCGCGCACGGTGGAGCGCTTCGGCCCGGAAGAGAACTTGTTCGAGACACACATGCTCGATTTTCACGTCGACGGTGACGTCGGTATCGGGGACCTGGTGTTCGCGAGCACCTACTGGAACCAGGAGCGGCGCCAGTTGGACGAGTACTCGCAATACGAGCAGAACTTCAATGCCGGTGCGGGCAACACACCCCCGACGGGCTATCCCGGCACCCAGGAGGGCTATGCCTGCCTCAATGATCCCTATTACGGCACCGGCGCATTTTCCGGCTGCAAGGTGCCGCTGCAGTACTACTCCTACAACGTCGACCCGCGGCGCTTTTCCAATGAGCTGCGGCTCTCGTCGAAGCCCGGCGGTCGCTTGCACTGGCTCGTGGGCGCGTACTGGGAGAAGACCTTCGATGAGAACTTCAACAACAGCTACATCATGCCGGGACTGCAGTACCAGGGTGCGGCGTTTCAGTCCTCGCTGGCGTACTACGGCCTGACCAAGCCGACGCTCCCGCCGGGCGAGTGGTACGCCTACACCGAGAGCTCGGAGTACTGGCAAACGACCGAGTTCACCAATATCAATTTCGATATCACCGACAGGCTCAACGTCGAGGCGGGCGTGGTGCATTTTCGCTCCTACTCCCGCTACGACACGCCCTACGCCCAGTTCGCCTACTACAATTCCGGACCGAGCGACGTCGAGTTTGGCACGAACAGCCACTGGAACGGCAGGCTCGGCGTCAACTATAAGATCGCCGACCACGCGATGGTGTATGCCGACTGGGGACAGGGCTTCCGTGACGGCGGCAGCAACTCCGGTGACCCGCAAGCGTGCTACGCCGCCGGGGTTCCTCAAACCTACACGCCCGACACGCTCAACAACTACGAGATCGGCTGGAAGACGACGAGCCTGGAGAATCGCCTCCTCTGGAACGGCGCCGCCTACTACATGGACTGGAAGCAGCTGCAGGCGCTCATCTACAACGCCCTCGTTTGCCCCTCCTCCAGCTACAACATCAACGTCGGCCAGGCGCGCATCTACGGCGCCGAAACGAACATCGACTACCACGTCAGCGACCGCTGGACGCTGCAGGCGTCCGCCAACTACACGGAAGCGCGCGTCGTTTCCACCGTCAACCCCGACTACCAGGCGTACGTGGGCGAGCGGCTGCCGTTCGCGCCGTATTTCAGCTGGAGCTGGAACGCGCGCTACGAGCAGCCGCTTGGCGGGCACCTGCGCGGCTACGGGCAGTTCGACATCGCGCACAAGGGCGACATGTACAACGGCCTCAATCCCAACGACCCGAATACCGGGCTACCACGCATCCTGCAGCCCGGCTACACCCTGATGAACCTGCGCTTCGGCTTGAATCCGGAGGCCGAGCAGTGGCTGGTGGAGTTCTACATCACCAATCTCACCGATAAGAACGCGATCATCTACAGCAACACCGGTAACTTCGACCTGCGGCTCACCACCAACGAGCCGCGCGTTTTCGGCCTGCGCCTGAACTACCGCTGGGGCAAGATCACCGGCGGGGAGTGACGGCGGGCGCCACCGCCGCCTGCGCCGCGATTGCGCACATGAGTGGGCAGAGAAGTGCATTGCCTGCCGCGAGGTAGGGAGGCTCGTTCAGGCGAAAGCCGCTGAGCAGAAGGCTCGGCATTGGCTGCGTATGGTGCTGGTTATCGAAGCTCGGGCCGCGCGCGGCAAGCCGGTAGGCGGGCGTATCGCCGAAGGTTAGAGCCGCCGGTAACTGTCTAACACGTATCGGTCGGCGACCGCTACGCCGCCGTTCCATGCTCCGAGCTAAAGCCGTTACGGTGATCTGAATCAGGCAGCGCCGCGCCGCCGCCGTCAGTGCGCCTTTTGCGAGTGAAGATTCTCCGCAACTACGCTCGCATCCTGCGTGCTCGCCTGCTGCTGCATCAGCGGATTTCGTTCGAGCTCGACGGCGTACGTGGCATCGATCTCGGCGCCTGGAAGGTCAGACGGCCGTTTGAACACGTACTGCTGAGAGTATCCGGGCGCGGGACATGCTTGCAGGTTCGGCGCCGAGCCCACAACCCCGCTCGCCCAGCGGACGTGCATCGAGTTGAGGCGTAGACACTCATTGTGAGCGAAGGCGGCGCGACTCGCCGCGTAGGTGAGCGTCATGGGCGTGTAACCCAAAAGTCGGCCGCCCTCATAGAGCGAGGCGCCCTCGGGGTCGGAAAGGTAGGTCATGTTCAGCGCGCGGCCAGTCGTAGCACAACCTGCGCATAGTGCGAACGCGATCCCGAATATAGCGGCGACCCTCACCATGACCCATCCTCCCGCAAGCATTTTACGCTACCGTTTTGCACCCGGGACACCCTGGATGTAAAGGACTCGCTCCGGAAGCTCAGAACACGTAGTACGCTGCGATGCCTTCGCAAGCTGCAGGTGTCATGGATGTTTTTACGGATCGGACACGGGCCGCAATAGCCTTACGCCAATGAGCTTGGATACACATCTCCTCGCGCTTGCCTCCCAAGTCGGGCAATTCCTGCTGCGAAGCGAGCGGCGCCTGGTCAGCGCCGAATCCTGCACTGGAGGATTCATCGCGAAGGCGCTGACCGACATCCCCGGGAGCTCGCAGTGGTTTGAGTGCGGCTACGTGACTTACTCGAATGCGGCAAAGGCGCGCGACCTGGGCGTTCTGCAGCGTACGCTGCTCGAGCATGGTGCCGTGAGCGAAGCGGTCGTGCGCGAAATGGCGACGGGCGCGCTGCGCGTGGCGGGCGTCGACGTTGCCATTGCCGTGACCGGCATCGCCGGTCCCGACGGCGCATCTGCCGGCAAGCCCATCGGCGCCGTGTGGTTCGGCACCGGCGTACGACGCGCAGCGCAGATAGAAGTCGCGGCGCACCGCGAGCAGTTCGCGGGCGATCGGCATGCGGTGCGTCGCGGCTCAGTCGAATACGCCTTGAAGCTCATCCTCAACCTTAAGCTGTGAACGGATGGTGCGCGCGCTGGCTATACAGTGCGCGCCGCCGAGCACTACTGTACAGCGATCAAAAGCCTTGAATTAATAGCGAAATGCATCACATTGGGTATGCCCGCGGCGGCTTCGTTGTGGGATAATCACGCACATAAAATCTGACAGGTGATGAGATGGAAGACAATCGCAAGAAGGCGCTCGCCGCAGCCCTTAGCCAGATCGAGAAGCAGTTCGGCAAAGGCACAGTCATGCGCCTCGGCGAGGCTCCGGCGTCGTGGGATGTGGAGACCGTGTCGACGGGCTCTTTGGGACTCGACATCGCGCTCGGTGTGGGCGGCCTGCCGCGCGGACGCGTGATTGAAGTATTTGGTCCGGAGGCCTCGGGCAAGACGACGCTTACCCTGCAGGTCATCGCGGAAGTGCAGCGCGCCGGCGGGGTTGCGGCCTTCGTCGATGCCGAGCACGCGCTCGATCCATCCTATGCCGGAAAACTCGGCGTAAATGTTGACGATCTGTTGGTCTCGCAGCCGGACACCGGCGAGCAGGCGCTCGAAGTCACCGACATGCTGGTGCGCTCCGGCGCCGTCGATGTCGTGGTCATCGACTCGGTCGCGGCCCTCACGCCTAAAGCCGAGATCGAAGGCGAAATGGGCGAGCCGCAGATGGGCCTGCACGCGCGGCTGATGTCCCAGGCGCTGCGCAAGTTGACGGGCAACATCAAACGCTCCAATACGATGGTGATCTTCATCAACCAGATCCGCATGAAGATCGGCGTGATGTTCGGCAATCCCGAGACTACGACTGGCGGCAACGCACTCAAATTCTATTCGTCCGTGCGCCTGGACATCCGCCGCATCGGCGCACTCAAAAATGGCGAGGAAGTCATCGGCAACATGACCCGCGTCAAGGTGGTCAAGAACAAGGTTGCGCCCCCGTTTCGCGAAGCTGAGTTCGAGATCATGTACGGCGTTGGCATCTCCCGCGAGGGCGAGATCATCGAGCTCGGCAGCGCCGAAGGGATCATCGACAAATCCGGCGCCTGGTACAGCTACAAGGGCGAGCGCATCGGCCAGGGCAAGGACAATGTGCGTACCTTCCTGCAGCAGAACAAGGCCATCGCCCGTGAAATCGAGGAGCAGATACGGCTGAAGCTGCTGCCCGTGAAACAGGGGCGCAATGGCGAGGATTTGCCAGTGAAGCAGGGACGCAATGGCGAGGCGGCGGTGGCGCATAACGCCTGATGAGTCGCCGCACGGCGCGCCTCGCGCCCTGACCTATGCGCCCTAGGGGCAAAAAGGTCGATCCCGCAAGGGCCTGCGATGCCCACGCGGCGCGCGATGCTGCGGTCGCGCTCCTGGCACGGCGTGACTTCGCGACCGTCGAGCTTTGCAGGCGCCTGGAAGACCGCGGCTACGACTCCACAGTGGTGGGCACGACCATTGCCGGGCTTGCCGCCGAGCGGATCATCGATGACGCCCGGTTCAGTGAGAACTATGTGGCGTACCACGCCAATCGCGGCCAGGGTCCGGCACGTATCGGCGCGGATCTGAAGGCCGTGGGCGTGCCTGGCGATGTCATCGAACATGCGCTCGCCGCCTGCGCCGACTGGCGCGCACGGGCGCAGGCGGTACGCAGCCGCAGGTTCGGCCCCGAACTGCCGCAGTCCTGGCCGGAAAAGAGCCGGCAAGCGCGCTTTTTGCAGTACCGGGGCTTTTCAGCGGATCATATCCGCGCCGCCCTCGGCACCGACTTCAATTTGGACGACTGATACTTGAGCACACCGCGCTTCATGAGCACGGCGGAAGTCCGCCGTGTATTCCTTGAGTTTTTCCACGAGCACGGCCACACCATCGTGCCCTCGAGCCCGCTTGTGCCGGCAAACGATCCGACGCTGCTCTTCACGAACGCCGGCATGGTGCAGTTCAAGGATGTCTTTACTGGCAAGGACAAGCGCGACTACGTACGCGCAACCTCGAGCCAGCGCTGCGTGCGCGCCGGCGGCAAGCATAACGATCTTGAGAACGTCGGCTACACGGCCCGCCATCACACTTTTTTCGAGATGCTCGGCAACTTCTCCTTCGGGGACTATTTCAAGCGCGACGCCATAAGGTTTGCGTGGGAGTTCGTCACGGGCGCGCGCTGGCTGGGCATCGACCCGGCGCGGCTCATGGTCTCGGTCTATCACACCGACGATGAGGCCTTTGAGGTTTGGAACACGGTTGTCGGCCTGCCCGCCGAACGCATCGTACGCATCGGCGACAAGCCCGACGGCGGGTCGGACAATTTCTGGCAGATGGGCGATACCGGACCTTGCGGTCCCTGCACTGAGATCTTCTACGATCACGGTGCGGAGGTCGCGGGCGGTCCGCCCGGCTCGGCAGACGCGGACGGCGATCGCTGGATCGAAATCTGGAACCTGGTGTTCATGCAGTTTGAGCGCGGCGCTGACGGCAGGCTCACGCCTCTGCCTAAACCGTCCGTCGACACCGGCATGGGACTTGAGCGCACCGCCGCCGTGATGCAGGGCGTGCACTCGAATTACGAGATTGATCTGTTCAGGAACATTATTCACGCCGCCGCAGCACTTGCGGGAACGGCGGACGAGACACAAAGTTCACTGCGCGTCATCGCGGATCACATCCGCGCCTGCACGTTCCTGATTGTCGACGGCGTGTTGCCGGCGAACGACGGCCGCGGCTACGTACTGCGGCGGATCATCCGCCGCGCCATCCGCCACGGCTACCAGCTCGGCATCCATGAGCCTTTCTTCTACAAGCTCGTTGGCGCGCTGGTGAAGGAAATGGGTTCCGCATACCCCGAGCTCGTGCGCGGCCGCGCGCACGCCGAACGCGTGCTGCAGCAGGAAGAAGAGCGCTTTGCGGAGACACTGACGAGCGGCATGGCACTGCTGGAAGCGGCGATCAAGGATCTTCGGGACAACACGATCGACGGCGCGATTGTCTTCAAACTCTATGACACTTTCGGTTTTCCGGCCGATCTCACCGCCGACATCGCCCGCGAGCGCGGGCTGCAAGTCGATGCGGCCGGTTTCGAATCGCTGATGGAGGCTCAGCGGGAGCGTGCGCGAGCCGCGAGCAGATTTGGTGCTGAACTGCAGAAGGGCACGACAGTCAGCGGACGCACTGTCTTTCAAGGATACGAAGGACTTGAAGGCGAAGGACAGGTCATAGCCCTCTTGAGAGATGGCGCGCCGGTCGACGCGCTGCACGCGGGCGAGGAGGGCGAAGTGGTGCTCGACCGTACGCCTTTCTACGCCGAGGCGGGCGGCCAGGTGGGCGACGCCGGGGAACTTACCGGCGCAGAGGCGCTCTTTATCGTAACGGACACGCAGAAGCGCGGCGTCGCTCATTCACACATCGGCCAGCTGGTTGCCGGCAGCATCGCGCTCGGCGACACGCTCGGCGCACATGTGAACGGCGAGCGCCGCCGCGCCACCGCTCTCAATCACACCGCGACGCATCTTCTGCATGCGGCATTGCGCGAGGTTCTCGGTACTCACGTGCAGCAGAAAGGATCGCTCGTTGCGCCGGATCGCCTGCGCTTTGATTTCTCGCACCATCAAGCGGTGAAGCCCGAGGAGCTGCGCGCGATCGAGCGCCGCGTGAATGCCGAGATCCGGCGCAACGTGGCGGCCGAGACGAATGTCATGGGCTATGAGCAAGCAGTCGCTGGCGGCGCCATGGCTCTCTTCGGGGAGAAATATGACAAAGACGTGCGCGTGCTGCGCATCGGGGATTTTTCTCTGGAGCTGTGCGGCGGCACACACGTGGAGCGCGCCGGTGATATTGGCTTCTTCAAAATTGTGAGCGAAGGTGGAGTCGCCGCCGGCGTGCGTCGCATCGAAGCTCTCACGGGCGAAGCGGCGCTGGCATATGTCGAGGAAAACGATGAAATTCTACGCACCGTGGGCAGCTTGGTGCGCGGTTCGCGCGAAGACCTCAGCGACAAGGTGCGCGACGCTGTGGAGCGCGCACGCGCCATGGAGCGCGAGATCCGCGCGCTGAAAGACCGGCTCGCTTCCGGCCCGGGCACCGATCTTGCTGCGAGTGCCATTGATGTCGGCGGCGTAAAAGTGGTCGCAACCAAGGTCGACGGCGCCGACGTCGCCGCTTTGCGACACGTCGTGGACCAATTGAAAAACCAGCTCAAATCCGCGGTCGTGGTGCTCGCCACCGTCGAGAATCCCACCAAAGTGCTGCTCATCGCCGGCGTCACCGCCGATCAGAGCGTGCGCATACCAGCGGGCGAACTCGTCGCTGCACTTGCACGCACGGTTGGTGGCCGAGGCGGCGGACGCGCTGACTTTGCCCAGGCCGGCGGCAACAATCCCGCGGCACTCGATGCAGCTCTGGCGCAGGTACCGGAATTCGTGCGCAAAAAGCTGGCATAACGTGCGCGAGCGCGTTAATGACTGAGGAATCGATTTTCAGGTGCCTTTCCTGTACGGTTGTCCGCCCGGGCGCATCAGGATTCCTGATTTGTATCCCGGAGTAAAAAAACGTAGATTCACGACCAGACTTTTACGGCTGGATTCGAACCACAGCCTGTAAAGTCGATGAAAGGATAAAAAATGCTGATTTTGACTAGGCGGGTGGGTGAGACGGTGATGATCGGTAACGATGTCACCGTTACGATTCTGGGCGTGAAAGGCAATCAGGTGCGTGTCGGCATCAATGCCCCGAAGACAGTCGCAGTGCATCGTGAGGAAATCTACGATCGCATCAAGCGCGAACAGGAAGGAACCGGCGACAACGACAGCGAGCCCGAGGCGCCTGCCGAGTTCGCCTCTATCTGAAAGCTGTGCCGCGCGCCGCATGACGTTGCGGCCTTACGTTCCACGGTCCCCTTAAGTATCATGACCAGCCTGACAAGCGCGGGGCGGCGCGATCGGCGCGCAACTGCCTGATACAGCGTCGATTTCAGCCGAACGGAGAGATGGCCGAGTGGTCGAAGGCGCACCCCTGCTAAGGGTGTAAGGGTCAAAAGCCCTTCGAGGGTTCGAATCCCTCTCTCTCCGCCATACATTTCTTTAGGTTTCTTCGATTGCGCTGACGCGACGCCAGTGACAAATCGGTGACAAATCCGGGGGACTGGAGGGGAATAAGCGCTGTGGTTACATGCGACCAGCTTCCAAATTTGGTCTCAATTGCATCGCGTGTTTGATGGCCGCGATATCGGAATCCTTCGCGCCTTCAGTCCACGCCGCATACACGTCTAAACATCACGTGGACACTGTGGCCGTGCTGCTTTGCAACCGATAACGGATTCTTGCCGACCATTAAATTCCAGCTCAGCGAGGAGTGTCGCGCGTTGTAGGGTTCGCGGTACCGACCCTTCAGCGTGATACTCAAGCTGCGCTTCCAGCGGACCCAAGGGTTCTGAGTGGATCGGATCGCCGTTGCCTTTGAAAAAGAGTTCTTCATGATTGAGCTTGCCTGCGAGTTTAAGCCGAGCGCGCAATGCAAGCTGTCGCTTCAAGACCTCTAGCGCCCGCGGGCAATGCTCCATCAGGCGGTCTCAAGGGACAACGGCGGTGGCACCTTTGACGGTCACCTCGACGCCTGGGGACAACACCGGCGCAAGCGATCGCGAATCTACTTGCGGCGGGGCCCTATTCCCGTGCCTTGCGCAATCGCGGCCTGTTCACTCGAGCGCGGACTCGACGCCACTGCATGCTTGATTGCCTTGATGTCCGTTTCGGTCGCGCCTTGGGTGCGAGACGCCCGCTCGGTCTTGAATCTCGCCTTGTCGCCAATTTTGAAGGCTCGCCCGCTCGTACAATCTTGCGCAGCTGGACACCTGATCACCGTGACGACTTTGTGATCGTCCAAGCAGCGATCGCGATTACGGCGAGCCAAAGGGCGGCATGCGAGAAACGGGCGAGAGTATTGACGGCTGTTTCGGGAGCTTCTCGGCGACGACAGGGCCTCGTGCCATACGATGCACGCGATCCTGAATACTACGTAGCGAGAATTGGGGCGCCGCGCAGGCGGTCAGTTTCTTTTTTGACCACGCCATAACATTCGCAAGAGAGGTGTTCGAGCTTCGGCCGGTCAAGCACCGTGATGTGACCGCGGTGGTACTGGATCACCCCGAGTTTCTGCAGCTTACCGGCAGCGTCGGTGACGCCTTCACGCCGCACGCCGAGCATATTGGCGATAAGCTCCTGGGTCATGGTCAATTCGTTGGAAGGCAGGCGATCGAGGGAGAGTAGCAGCCAGCGGCACAGTTGCTGATCCACCGAATGATACCGATTGCACACTGCAGTTTGCGCCATCTGCGTGATGAGAGATTGCGTGTAACGCAGCAGCGAAACCTGCAGGTTGCCGTTGCGACGGAACTCATCCTTTAACTTCTGGGCGCTTAGCTGGCATGCACGTCCGGCGCTCTGCACGATGGCCCGGCTCGGTGTGGTTTCACCGCCCATGAAGAGCGCGATACCGACGAGCCCTTCATTTCCTACGACCGAGATCTCCGCCGATTCGCCATTTTCCATCACGTACAGCAGCGACACGATGCAGTCGACTGGAAAATAAACATGTCGCAGGACGTCTCCCGACTCGTACAGGACCTTGCCGAGCGGCATCGCTACGAGCTGCAAGTGTGGGAGGAGTCGATTGCGCTCCTCCGGCGACAACCCGGCCAACAGGAGATTTCGTTGTTGATCGGGTGAGTCGAATATCAAGAGCGTCCAACCGTGAGCTTAAGCAGTGCTTCAGCAGAGTGAAGCATACATATGGTATGAACGCTAGCGCACATACGGCGTCAGAGCAAAACTATTAGAGATCAACTTGGCGCGAGGGAACACAGCGCCGAGGAGGACGTGACTGCGTCAAACAGAAACAGTAAGCCGCTTACCTCCCACACCTTCTCCGAGGCTTCAGGCAGCGTCCCGAACGGAAAGAGGAAGGAGTCGATCACTTTCCTTTTTGACGACGCCGTAGCACTCGCAGGAGCGCTTTTCAACCCCAATCCGGTCGAGCACCGTTATTTCACCGGCGTTGTAGTGAATCAGTCCTGCTTTCTGCAATTGATTTGTAGCCTTCGTCACATCAGCGATGCTGAGGCCGAGCATGTTTCCAATCAATTGGTCCGTCATACTAATTTGACTTGAAGACAGTCGATCCAGACTCAATAACATCCAACGGCAAAGTTGTTGGTCCACCGGATGATGCCGGTTGCATGCGGCGGTTTGAACCATTTGCGTGATCAAGGCCGAGGCGAACATCAGCAGGGCACGGCTGAACGCCCCTCCGCTATGGAACTCATCCTTCAATACCTGTGCTTTTAGGCGGTAGGCGTGACCGGCGTTCTGCACGATCGCTCGGCTCAATGTTGATTCTCCGCCCATAAACAGCGCAATGCCGACCATGCCCTCGTTTCCTACAACGGCGATCTCCGCGGATTCACCATTTTTCATTACATAGAGCAGGGAGACGATGCAATCGATTGGGAAATAAGCATGGCTCATGGTCTGGCCAGCTTCATATAAGACCTGACCCAGTGTCAGAGGAACCAACTCCAGATCTTTGGCGAGCCGCTCACACTCCACAGCTGACAATGCAGCGATAAGGGCGTTTTGCTGTGGCCGATGTTGATCAGTCGGGGAAGACTTTTTCATATCAGGCGTACAATTCGTTGCATTACTACGCTTCTGATCTGCGCCGCTTTCATTTTGAGCCGTCTTTTTCATGATGACGAAAAGCTGAGCGGCGTGTTTCCGCGAACGCTAAAGTATCTGCGATAGCGTTGACTCCAGAAGCAACTCAGGCCCTGCGCAGCAAGTAAACCACGAGAACAACAAGGAGCACGGTACCTAATAAGCCGCCGCCGATGTACATAGGAATCTCCAGTAACTCAATTTAAGGCATCATCAGAGCACGCAGAGAGTCAACCCGTCTGGGCGCTGGCGTACATAGTTTCGGGGAACCGTGGCTACGCCACCACAAGTACTTATTTGAGACGTGTTATGAGAGCTACCGAACCGACGTGCGTTTGAGTTCTGCCTAAGCTTCGAAAATCAAATGTACCGGGCGCGTGTCTCCACACGTCCCGGCACGGCACAAGAGTTCGTACGTACCAATGGAACACACGAAGCAGCCACAGCAAGACCGCGGTTGCTTGGCGTGATGCACAATCGAATTTCTGCACAGGCACAGCTTGTTACCCGAGGGGCACCGGCGTCAACGTCGATGCCGTCTCCGAACGGAAGAATCTTCATCCACACCTCCGTTGTTCTACAACGTCTGTACGAGGCGGCGCCGATCGATTACTTCACTTTGGGCTGGGTAATGGCCAGCTTGCGCAAGCGCTCCTTCGGCATGATCATGCTGTTGCTTTCGCTGGCCGCGGTCGTACCGGGTGTTTCAATCGTGGCGGGTTTGCTGCTCATGATCCCCGCTTTCCAGATGATCGCAGGTCGGTCCGCCCCGGTCTTTCCGCGGCGCATCGCTAATCACCAGTTACCGACGCGGCACCTCGTGGCTCTGGTGCGGCGAGCTGTACCACTGCTGGGATATATCGAGAAGATGATCCATCCACGCTGGCAAACCCCGCTCGAGGCAACTAAGCGTCTTGTCGGTATGGTCGTCATTATTCTGGACGCGCTGATCGTGCTGGCGCCGATTCCCCTGACCAACGTTGTCCCCGCCTTGGTAATCGCTCTTATTTCACTCGCCTATCTTGAGGAGGACGGGTTGCTGCTCTTGATGGCCTTGCTGGCTGCGATCGCTGTGCTGGCGGTCGCCTCAGTCGCTGTCTGGGAGACGGTGCGGGGCGTCGCGAACTGGGCCGGAGCGGTTCTGTAGCTCGCATCCAAGCACCCACACCGCGTGCCTGTCGTCAGCCGTGCCAACGTGCAAGCAAATTCGTCGGACAGAAAATCCGACGTGTAAAATACGACTCCGTCCGTACGGCTGCGAGCCGCGTCAGCTGCAGTTGCGAGGGCGTCACCCTAATCGGCATTGCCCAATGACATTGATCCCGAACTCGATCACATCGTGCCCGGAGAGCAGGCACTTGACGGTACCCGCTACGTTGCGTAGTTCATCGAAAAATCGACCGACGCTGTAGCGCGCGCTCTTATCGCTCGCGGCGCACTCTGGAACGCTTTCGTATTTTGTGCGAATGCGACAACCTTGGTCGCGGTCATGCGCAGTCGCTTACCGAAGGTCGCCGAAGACATGACGACTGCTCTTGGGCGCCACCGCACGGATGAAGACGGCACGCGTGCACCAGATGACTTCTACCGAACGTCTACCCATGGTCGGTTTCTCGCGCGCGGTTGTGAAGGCAGCCGAATCGGCACTTCGCGTCGGCACCGCACCGGCGTGTGCATGGATAGATCCGGGCACACCGGGGAGCGTGATCCCGGCCCTGCGGCGTCTTTGTCTTGCGCCTGCGCCCACGCTGATCGTGCCACCGGCTTACGCACCGGTGGCCGATTTGAGCACACGGCAATCGAGCGAGTGAGCCTCGCGGGGTGCGCTGCAGTGAGCGATTCGCCGGCTGAAACGGTGCACGCGCGGCGCGCCCTTTCGCTCACGTCAGGTCCCGCGCGGCGCCGCATTTTGCGTGCGGGGTGGCCCGCTCTCACTTTGCGCAGCCGTGGGGATCAGCTCGATGTCATGCCGAGCTCGTTCAGAATCTCTGTAGCTTTATCCTTCGCGGCCTGCCCCTTGGCCACGCCGCCCGCATAATCTCCGTTTGCACCCGCACTGGTGGCATCGATCCACGTTGAGTTGAGCGACTCGAGACTCGCCTTGGCGGACTCAGAGGATGCCTTGCTGACTCCCTTCGGCAGCCGCCGCGACTTCGATAACTCTTCGACGCGCGACTGTATCGCTGCGATCATCTTCGGCACATCAGCGCTAAGGCTGCGCCATTGCTGTTTCGTTTGCGCAAGCTTGGTGTCCGCCTCCTCCTGCTTGGCTATGGCGGCCTGCTGCAGATTGGCAAGGGCGGTGGTAACCGCCGGTGCATCGGCTAGCACCTTCTTGTAGTCGCCCTTGGAGAGGTTGTCCTTGAGAGTGGCAACCTGCGCTTCGACAGACTGCAGTCCATCGGGCGCATATTTCGCTGCCGCATCATGTACGCTCCCGAGCGCCGCATTGATATTCGCCACAGTTTGTTCGGCCGGCTCTTTCTGGCTCGCGCACCCAAAGACAATCAGGGCAGTCACGCTTGCCGCAAGCCATTTCGAATTAATCATGATTCGAACTCCTCAAGTTCATTCTGGTAACACGTGGTACTTTGGGCCGGGAACTTCACAGCGTCGCGTGGCGATCGCGTTCGCGCGTTTCCACACTATGGCGCTCACGAGATGCAAAATGCTGCGCAGCTATAGGCTACGCCCCCTTCGACCTTGAATGAGATTGATGACGATAATCACGATGGCAATGACCAAGAGAATGTGAATGAATCCGCCAAGCGTGTATGAGGACACGATTCCGAGCAGCCAAAGAACAACTAGGATAACCGCGATTGTCCAAAGCATTTTCGTTTTCCCCTCTTTCTAGGTGATTGATAGCGCCAAAGTTAGTGCCTCGTCGATCATGTCTAAAGCGCGGGCAGCAGCACGGTGAATTCGCTCCCGCACCCCAGGCCGTCGCTCGCGGCAGTCACAACTCCGCCATGCATCTCGACTAAACTGCGAACCACGGCGAGGCCAATGCCGCGTCCCGCTTCGGAGTGTGGCGCGGACGGCTCTGCCTGCACGAAGAGCCCGAACACGCACGGCAGCATTTCCGCCGTAATGCCGATTCCGGCGTCACTAATGCGCACACTCGCGTACTCGAGTCGCCGCTCGACTGTCACCGTGATGTCGCCACGCACGTGGGAATACTTTGCAGCGTTCATGAGGAGGTTTGAGAACACCTGCTCCAATCGGCCAGGATCGGCGTCCAGCCAGACGGGATCATCGGGCAGATTAACCGTGAGCCGATGCCCGCGCCTGCGCAATTCCAATTCGATCCCCTCTATCACCTGCCTTACCAGTACGCGCAAATCGATTCGTCGGAGCTGCAAGGATTCCGGCCCGGCTACCCGTGAACCGTCGAGGAGATCCTCGATAAGCCGGCTCATTTGGCCAACCTGCCGTTCGATGAGGAGGCGCGCATTCTCGATCACCACAGATACTCTCTGCTGCGCGCCGAATAGGAGGGATGCGTTGCTGACCACGCTGAGGGAATTTCGCAGCTCATGCGCAATCACTGCCAGCCGGTCGTCCCTCGTGCGAAAAGTAAGGGCGAGCTGTTCGGCGAGCGACAGCTGCGGTGGCCGCACGAGCTGGCGCGCAACCTTCGGCGAAGCGCCGTTAAGCCTCAAGTGCTTGGCTTCGACTTCGAATGGAGGGCTAGTGAGTACTGGATCGACTGCGATGACTTCACCAGTCGACCGGGATTGGGTTTGCATGGCGTTCTCCGAGCTCCAAACGCCGATTCCTTGGCAATCGTGAAACGGCTCGCGTGAGTGCCCAGCGGCGTCGCGAGCCTCGCTCCACTTCCCCACGGTCGGAGAAGCTACGCTTCCGGTGCAGTTATGTCGGTACGCTGCCGTACGGAGCGAGTCTTCCGCTTGGCCGCCGGCTTTACCCGGAGAGCGCTCAGACGATTCTCGTCGGCCCTTCCGACATCTCTATCGGGTGCCGTACAAATTCTTATTCCGACACGCCTCGGCAGGGCCGCCAGCTGCGGATCATCGTTGAACCCGGAGCACCTGCGAAGTTTCCGCGGTATGCCTCAGCGTCGGATAGCACTGAGGTTCCGTTGTTGCTCCTCGCGCGTCATGGCCATCTCTTGCTAGTTTTCCCATATTGGCACTGCGCGCGCGAAATATCTTTCGAGCACCAGGAGCCCGCCAATGTACATATGGATCTTCGGTGATTCGTCTAAGGCATGAGTTAGAGCACGCGGGGACTCAACCTGTCGGGGCGCTGGCACACTTTGCCTCGGACATACATTGCCTATCCTTTCGCGTATGGATCGCTTCTTAGCGCGCACAGCGTGCCACCGTACAGACGCGAATCTAAGTTTGGCCCATTGTTGCGAGAGTCAGTACGCGTCGCGTGTCCGTACGGCGCTTTCCGATAAGCGGCGTGACCCCACATGACGATGCGACCTTTGAATTAGCGACATCAAGCTGGCTGCTTGTTCGCGCGTCCCACAATCCAACCATAACAGAGAGACACAATGAAATCGAACTATCTAGCGCCATTGGCGTGTTCTGCATTGCTTTTCGGATGCGCACTTGCCTTTGCACAGACCTCATCATCTTCAGATCCGTCGGCGATGTCGCCGTCTTCAACTCAACAGGACACGACCAAGGGCAACGACGTCGTGGGAAACCCGCAACCCGCTCGAGAAGATTCGATGGCAACGACACCAACGGTAGGCCAGGATAAGGCGACCGGGAACGATTTGGTGAGTCCAAACAAAGGTGACATGCAGCAAGGAAGCCGGAACCGTCCGGATTTCAAGACTTTGGATACCAACAATCACGGCTATCTGACCGCGGATGACGTCAAGAGTCACAAGTGGCTCATCAAGAATTTCTCCAGATGCAATTTAAGTCATGATGGGCACTTGACTCAGGAAGAATATTCCAACTGTAACAAGTAGCCTTGATATCAAGGTCTAGATGGATGGCAGCCTTTTGCAGTGAGCAAGACTCACAAAGGGCTGCCGTCATGATCAGAAGCCCATTTCGGCCCTCGACTCTGACGGACGTGAGGCGTGAACGGCAGTCGGTATTTTCGCTGGATCAGCGCTCGGTGAAAACGTGACAGCGTCGCCGGCCTGATTGAAATCGCAATCTTTGGGACTCGTTGAGGAGAGATCAGAAGGCGCGATGCCGAAGAGCACTCGTGTCAACGGTGTCAGTCTCGGGGCTCTGTTATGCGATCGGTTGAGGATCAGCAGCTGATGCGTGAGTAAGGAGTGACTGGGCGACCACGGCACGAACGCCCAGCGCGATCCGCTCCGCGCGCCGGGAGCGGGAGAATCGTCAACTACGCTTGGCGCCACGGGGTGCCCGAGCCCCAAGCAGCTTCGCCTTGCACAACCAGTACCGTGCCCTCTGCGCGGCTGCCTTCGCCTGTGCGAATTTGCCCCCCTGTCGGTAGGCCACGGCTTTGTGGGCCCAGGCGTAAGCGCGTTGATGCGCCTTCACGTAGGGTCCGATGGGGCAGCGTTTCTTTTTCGTGGCCATCGCGATGCTCTCCGCTTTAGAGCATCCATGCCAAAATCTTCGAGTGCGTTACTGTGTCCGAGGAGCAAGCCACAAGGACGCGGCGCCAACACTAGCAGGTCAATGTGAGGAAATCTTTAGGCGGGGCTAGGCAATACCATCTTTTGTGCGGCGCCATGCGTTATGACTAATTCGAGCCGCACGTCGGATTAGCGCTTGCCATTGATTCATCCTGCGTCTCATGCAGACTCAAATCATCACCTTTTCCCGCATTGGCTAGTCGCTCGCAGAGCTTGAGATTCATGGCGGTCTGAGCCGATCTACGCATCACCGCACCGTGGCTCGCGGTGAACTCGAGACTATAAAGCGCGTACGGCGCCGGCTCGTGCCCGCCGAGCAAGGTGAAAGGCTTTGCGGAATAACTGATGCCAATCTCAGCCCGGAGGCGGCGTGAACTGGCGCATCGGGTCGAGCTGTGCGAGCTCCGTAGTTATTTCGGGAGAACGCGCTGAAAACTCGCGGCAAAAGCCTCCGGCAGACCGGTCAGCTCTTGCCTGATGCCTTCGAGAGCATCAGCAATGTCTTCTAATGCCCTCAGTTTGCGCTTTTCGACGCCGTACGAGGATTCACGTTCCGCTTTCCGCTCCTCGGTGATTTTCCGTAAATCTGACATGTCGGCACCCTCCAGGGTTGGCTTGTGAGCGGCGGTACCCAAATTTCCCAAGTAGATCGATCCAATTCTCTTACTGATCAGGCTCTTGAGTGTATCCCTCCCTCTCGCCGCCGCCGCCGCCGCCGCCGCCGCCGCCCTGACCTTGCGACACTGCACGGTGCGCCGTGAACTGGGTCGCGTCTATCGTGACGTGAGGATGAAGAAGGCTGAGTCGCAGCATCGCATGGGGCTCGTGTATGTTCTGTCCGCAATTGTCAAACTTATTGGCAAATCAGAGATTCAAAAGCGAGTGGAAGC
>Ga0302326_10009332_pt1 | contig 21468 bp, 22 predicted proteins | sample Palsa_T0_3_FD_202264 | JGI IMG/M metagenome (GOLD analysis project Ga0302326, IMG submission 202264) | Peat permafrost microbial communities from Stordalen Mire near Abisko, Sweden - Palsa_T0_3 | ecosystem: Environmental > Terrestrial > Soil > Palsa > Peat permafrost | place: Sweden: Abisko... | reverse complement strand
CTTCGGAGCGGCTAAGCATAATCGACTTAAATCAAGATCGACCGACATGGCTTCAACGATCTTAGAAAACTCCTTGAGCGGATCGATCATGAAGTCCTCAAGGCGCAACGTGAGCGTGGCGGCTTGGAAATGAAGCTCGGTTTCCTCGACAAACTCCAGGAAAGACAGAAATCGCGGGCCTGGTACGCCCGCGAAAAAATCGGGGTCGCCTTCGGCAAAAGCCTTGAAGTCAAAATAATTCCGGTCCAAATCGGCGCATAGATCGTCTGCGTTCTTATAAACCTGCGAGATCCCGGAAATCAACCTGTTCTCGCGAATGCATGTCCGCCACCAGATCCAGTTTGTCAGCAACGAATCGAGGGGATGACGATAGACAAAAATCGAATTGGCGAATCCGGATCGGACCGCGTCCAATATACGGCTCATTACGGCCGGCAACTCCTGAGCGCGCGAAACATGCTTCATGGTGGCATGCCCGCTGTAGATCATAGGTGTCGGACCCGGATGCAAGCGGATCGTATCCCTAAAATATTTCGCCCTTTCTCCAATGTTCTCCAGCATCAGTTCATTGATATACCGGCGCCCGGTGCCGAACAGTCCAATAACATAAGCTGTTTTATCGTTTCCCGGACCCGTATCGAAGTAGGATGGGGAATTGTCACGGGCTCGCTTTTCCAAGTCCCTCTGCATCCCGCCGGTTGGGACGCTGCTCGTCTCCAACTGCGCCAATCGACCTTCCAAGGCGACCATGTCCATCGAAAGGCGGTCGAGGGCAATTGCGTTCATGGAAAGGTGGTCAAGCAACTGCGGCCCGAGTTTATCCGCCGTAATGCGGCGGTCTAATGCAACCATGTTCATCGTAAAACGGTCAAAGGCAACCATGTTCATGGAGAGGTGGTCGAGAATGCGGACGATTTCTTGGAGCGATCGGGTTACGGAGTCGTTGAATTGACGCAAGGGTTGCGTATACCAAGCCAACGAGCGGGCAAGCAACTTTTTGAGAAGTTGGATCAGGTCGTTGTGCCACCCGGGATTCCGGGGGGTAACGGCTCCCACCCATTTCCCGAGCCACCACAGGGCGGCCGCTGCGCTGCGCAGTTCGTCGAAGTCATAGAGCTTCCAGCCGTCTTCGGCCTCGCGGACATACTGCGCCGCTTTCAAACGATCGAGGATCGCTGCGACTGCGAGTGTAGGCGGGGCTTCGGTGACGCGTTGCACAAGCAGTGCGGCGATGTTCTTCGTCGTGCGGGGCAGGTCCGTTTTGGCAAACTCCATCAGGCAGATTGCCTTCGCCACCCGCGAGGCCATTCCAGGGTAGTCTTTGTCGTCGTCGAAGCGTTGGCGAATATCGAGTATGTCCTTTCGCTTCTCCCACGGCGTATTCCCTTCCACCAGTTCATAGATCTTGTCGATGCTCACCAGAACGGCTACGGGCCGATCGGCGAGCCGGGTCAGGTCCGACGTGAGCATTTCAAACGACTGCTTGACGATGGAGCGATTGCTGCTGTCGAGGTATCTTGCCGCATTGGGTTGTCGCCACATGCCGGCCAGGATGTCGACGGAGAGGTCGATCAAATGCGGAAGGTAAGGATAATACCGGACAAACTGATCCTCGTCGAACTCCGTGCGGCGGGAGCACCGCTCCAGCTTGACATTCTGCATCAGCGGCGCACTGCTGTCCCGGAACAGCTTCCTGAGGATAAACTCCTGGCTCTCCTTCTTGCGTAGTACGCGGCGGGCAACGACCTCGCGGATGCCACCGGAAGCCAGGTCGATCCGGTGCTTGAAACGCTCCTCTGGGTTAGGCAGGTCGATGCAGTTGGCTACCAGGTAGTCGTGGACCTCTTCCAGGTTGTGCCGGGCCGTAACGACGATCCACACGGGACCCGGGATCTTCCCGGCCTGCAGCCGCTCACGGCTTGCCTTGCCAAAGTGCTCGACGACCGCGAGCAGGTTTTCGAGGCGCTCGCCGTAGTGTTCCATTTCGTCCACGATGAACGCGAAGGCCTTCCCGGGACGGCGGACTTGGCATAGATCGAAGGATTTTTCAACCAAATCCTTGACACTCGGCCTGCTGGAAGGCCGGGCCTTAACCATATTCGGCCAAGTGTCCACCGAGGCGTAAGTCCGGGGATCGAGCCGGTGAATCAGCGCGCCGGCGCATGCAAATTTCCGGCTGTCTTCACGGATCTTTCGCCACTCTTCCTTGTATTCCGCGCGGCAGAGGTCCTGGAACGCCGCAAGCCTGCCATCTTTTTCAAGTTCAATCTCTAGCTCCGAGATATCGTAGTCTTCCGCGTAGTCCAAATCGCGCAGCAGTACCCGGTACATGACTTCGGCCATCTGCTTTGCGCCGGTTTCGACCGGCATTTCCATTTGGACGTCGCACATGAAGATCTCGTATGGGACCGCTCGATTGAGGAACTCCACGCACTCGGTAACCCGCCTGGAGTCCACCTGCTTCAGGAACAGTGAACTGACAGGAGCGCCAAGTACTTCGCGGTTCGCCAGAACGTATCCGAGGTTTTTCGCGAAGGAAGACTTGCCGGCGCCGGCGAGGCCCGAAATCCAGACTCCAACGCCTTCGTTTGGCGACGCCGGAGCCGACGCCATCGCGGAGAACAGTCGCTCGTACTCGGTCTTGATGCGATCCGTCGCAATGTATTCGGTCAGTTCCGCGAAGACGGTATCGGGATCGTCGTTGTCGATCTTGATGAACTCTTCGATAGGTCTGGAAAGATCGCGGTCCAGCAGATCGGCAATTCTGGTCATGATTCTCCCCCGTAGATCTTGACGCGATAGCTTCCCAGTGCCTGCTCAGGCGAGCGCAAGCCCATATAGTGCAGCGTGTGGGTCCAGGTAACAGGATAGAACGGCATGGTTGGTGCGCGGACAGTGGCGTGAGTCGAGAAAAGCGCCCGCGCGCCGCCGGGCAGCTTCGCGGCCTCCCGGAGAAGATTCGATATCTTCCGATGGGCGAACGAGGCTACGCCAAGCGCGCACGGCGCGACGCACCGATCCGCTATCCCACAAGCGTTGCATCGAACTGCCGATTATACGACAATGGCGGCATTTCCGCGAGCGATCCGTTCCTTCTCCGGCAGTTTTTTCCAACAGCCATGGCCGCGCCGATGCGCGCGGCAAAACCTCTTCGAGCGATCTTCGCGCCTCCTGTGAGGCCACCGCTACCTGCCGGTGGAGCCTGTCCCACATGGAAAGTATACCTAACCCGGCGTAGCCGGAACCAAACGGGAAAATTCGCTACGATGCGGCACAAAGATCAGATCGCTGGGGTTCTATCCTGCTACGACCGCTCCGTTAACCGTTCGACGCCCATTCCGATTTGCAGGCCATTGATGAGCGGTTGACGCGGACCGCCATCCATACGCATCGAGGGGACCCGCATCAAACACACCATGGGACCGGTGTCGATCAAGATGTACGACAAGTTCCGGCTGATCCTGCGGATCGAAACCACGGTGGTGAACGTCTCCTTCTTCAAGCACTACCGCGAGGTAGGACACAAAGATGGTACCCGCAGCATGGCTTGGGCCGAGATGCAAGAGGACCATCTACAGCATGGCTCCGTTGCGGGAACTCTTGCTAGCGGCCAACCGGCGCTATCTGGAATTCATTTTTAGCATCGATGCGGAGGACGAAGAGTTGTTCGAGTCCCTGGGTAGCGGCGAGTTCAATATCAGCGCTTTCCGGAACAAAGACCTGCGTTGCCGTATCAGAGGTAAAGACGCGGGCCAGGTTTCTCGTCTCATGCAACGACTGCGTACCCACGGTCTCATCAAAAGGTCGGAAGAACCTACAAGTACTACCGCACCAGTCTCGGCAGGCAGGTCATCGCCCTGGGTCTCAAACTCAAGAACCTCTACATCATTCCACAACTCGCAGCAGCCTCCCATTGAAAGCCTTGCCGGATTCGGCGAAGATCTGGTGATATAAGTACTAAACTGCATTTTAGAGCTCAAGCTGGAATTCGTTCGGCTCGCCTCAGCCTGGGCAGAGCATTGAGCGATTTCCCCACTTCCTTCCGGGCTGTGCGGAGTTCGTAAGGGGTCTGCAGGTTAAGCCAGAACTCCGCGCTCGTGCCAAAGAAATGTGCCAGGCGCAAGGCCGCATCTCCGGTAATTGCGCGCTGTCCATTCAAAATGCCGGTGATCCGGTTGGTCGGCACATCGAGTCTACGCGCCAACTCCGCGGCGCTCATGCCGACTTCCTTGAGTTCTTCGGCCAAGTGTTCCCCCGGATGTATCGCGGTTACTGCCATTGCGCCCTCTCCCCCTAGTGATAAATCGACGAGTCCGTTGCGGCCGCCGCCCAATGCTTCGAAGCGGTTGCCGGGGAAACAAGGCAAGATCCAGCGACAGAGCCGATTCCAGCCAGTCGAGTTCCATGCGCGCCGGGCGTTCGACCCCTGAGAACCGCCTTTACGCGCTTTCCTGCGGCAAAATCTCTGGTACGCCGATCTCGATAGCTGACGACGAAATATTAGGATCTCTTCCATTATGCGTTACGTCAATCATAACGAGACCGTTGGCGAACCGTCGATGGAGAACTCTCCCCGCCTTGTCCACAAAGCGCGCCGCTTTGCTATACTCTTTCTTTATGGTTCCCGCCGCCCGGCATCACCATCACGGCCCAATCCAAGCGCGGCGGGCGCTGTCCTGATTCGAACCATATCGAAATAAGAAAGGACGCCCGCCGGCAATGAAGGCGGGCTTTTTTGTTGCTATATTCGCATGGATCTCGATTTTTCCAAGTTCGACGGGCTGATCCCGGCGGTCGTCCAGGATTATAGCTCCGGTCGCGTCCTGATGGTCGGCTACATGAACGCCGAAGCCTTCCGCCGCACCGTCGAGACCGGTTTCGCGACTTTCTATAGCCGCTCGCGCCAGAAGCTGTGGGTCAAGGGCGAGACATCCGGCCACCGCCTCGCCGTGAAAGAAATCTCCACCGATTGCGACCAGGACGCCCTGCTGGTGCGCGTCGAGCCACAAGGGCCAGGCGTCTGCCACAACGGTTACGAGAGTTGCTTCTACCGCCGCCTGGAAGACGGACAGTGGGTGGAATCCGAGCCGCGCGTCTACGATCCGGCCGCGGTCTACGGGAGCCGGCCATGAAGCTGAAGCTCGGCATTCCCAAGGGCAGCCTCGAAAACGCCACCATCGATTTGTTCCGCCGCGCGGGCTACGCCATCACCACCAGCAGCCGGTCCTATTTCCCGTCCATCGACGATTTTGAAATCGAGTGCATGCTGATACGCGCGCAGGAGATGGCGCGCTACGTGGAGGACGGCATCCTGGACGCGGGCCTCACAGGCCGAGATTGGGTGGCCGAGACCGAAGCGCAAGTGGAAGCGGTAGCCGACCTGATCTACTCGAAGCAGAGTTTCGGCAAGGTGCGCTGGGTGTTGGCTGTGCCGGAGTCGTCCGGCTTCCAATCGGTGCGCGACCTGGAGGGCAAAGTCATCGCCACCGAATTGGTCGGCACCACCAAGCGCTACCTGACGCAGCACGGCGTGCGCGCGCGCGTGGAATTCAGTTGGGGCGCGACTGAGGTGAAGCCGCCGGTGCTGGCCGATGCCATCGTCGAAGTCACTGAGACTGGTTCCTCGCTGCGCGCCAACAATCTGAAGATCATCGATACGGTGATGGAATCCAACACGCAGCTCATCGCCAACCGCGCGTCGTGGCAGGACGCCTGGAAGCGCCGCAAGCTGGAAGACATGCGCATGCTGCTCGACGGCGCTATCAACGCGCTGGGCAAGGTCGGGTTGATGCTGAACGTACACCAGAACGATCTGCGCGCCGTGCTGGAGGTGCTGCCCGCGCTGAAGGGTCCGACGATCTCGCACCTCAGCGATGAGGAGTGGCTGGCCGTCAACACCATTTTGGATGAGTCCACGGTGCGCGACATCATCCCGCGCCTGAAGCAGGCGGGCGCGCAGGGCATCGTCGAATATCCACTGAACAAAATCGTTTTATGAGATGGAACTACAGATGGACACAGATGCACACAGATGAAACCTCGTGTCTTATCTGTGTGCATCTGTGTCCATCTGTGGTTCCATGTAGTTTCGTATGATTCGGATTGTGTCTCCCACCGCTATGCCCCGCCTGCTGGCGCGGCGCAAAGCCCGGCTCGCCGCAGCCGAAGAGGTGGTGCGGCCGATCCTGGAAGCCGTGCGCGCGCGGGGCGATCGGGCGCTGCTCGAATACGCGCGCCAGTTCGACGCGCTCGATCGCAAGACGGTCGTCGTGCCCGCAGCCGATCTGCACCGCGCCTACGCGGACCTTTCGCGGGAGTTCCGCGACGCGGTCGAAACCGCCGCCGCCAACATCCGCACGTTTGCCGAAATGCAGATGCCCGCCGAAGTGCTGCGCGAAGTCAGTCCCGGCTTGCAATTGGGACAGGTTGTGCGTCCGCTCGACACGGTCGCGGCTTATATTCCCGCAGGCCGTTATCCGCTCCCTTCCACATTAATGATGACCGTAATTCCGGCGCAGGTCGCTGGTGTGCGCAATATCTGCGTGGCCTGTCCGCGCCGCGTGCCGGAGATTCTGGGCACGGCGCATCTTCTCGGTGTGGAACGGGTGTTTCAGATGGGCGGCGCGCAAGCCATCGCGGCCTTCGCCTACGGCACGCGCTCGGTGCCGCGCGCGGATCGCATCGTCGGACCGGGCAGCATCTACGTGGCCGCGGCCAAGAAACTGCTCGCGGGCGAGGTGGGCATCGACTTCGTGGCCGGCCCAACCGAAATCCTGATCGTCTCGGCGGATGGCAATCCGCGGCACCTCGCGGCCGACATGCTGGCGCAGGCGGAGCACGATGTGGATGCGGCCGCCATTCTGCTCACCACTTCCAAGCGGCTGGCCAATGCGGTGGTCAAAGAAATCGAGCGCCAGCTTGCGGACCTGCCAACCGCCGCCGTCGCGCGCAAAGCGATTCAGCGGAACAGCGCCATCATGTTGGTCCGGTCGCGCGAAGAGGCAATCGAGCTGTCGAATCGCTTCGCCCCCGAGCACCTCAGCATTCCGGACGATCGCCTGCTGGCGCATGTGCGGCATGCCGGCAGTATATTCATCGGCCCGTTCAGTACGGAGGCCGCGGGCGATTACGCATCCGGGCCCAATCACGTGCTGCCGACCAGCGGCGTGGCGCGCTTGCGGGGCGGCTTGGCCGTCGCCGATTATCTGAAGGTGATTTCGGTGCAGCGGCTGAGCCGAGCGGCTCTCGCGGCGCTGGCTCCCGCTATTACAACGCTGGCACGCGCCGAGGGGTTGGAAGCGCACGCGCGGTCGGTCGAGGTGCGCATCAATGGCTAAGGGAACCATACGTCCACGGCAAGCCGTGCTAGAGATGGCGCCTTACTCGCCGCCCACCGCCGGCCGCGCCGGCAGGCTGCGCCTCGACTTCAACGAAAACACCGTTGGCTGCTCGCCGCGCGTCATCGAGTTTCTGAAGCAGCGTCTGGACGCTGGCGGTCTGGCGGTGTACCCGGAATATGGTGAAGCCAAGGCCGCCGTGGCCGAATTCTTCCGCGTGGCGCCGGACCAATTCATCTTCACCAACGGCACCGATGAAGCCATCCAGGTCTTCATCAACACTTATGTGGACGATGGCCAGGAAGTGCTGCTGCTGCGTCCCGCTTACGCCATGTATCGCTTCTACGCGCAGGTGGCCGGCGCCATGGTGCGCGAGATCGATTACGACGGTCCCAATATGGATTTCCCGTTGGCCGCCATGCTCGACGCCATCACGCCGGCCACGCGCGCCGTGCTGATCGCGAACCCGAACAACCCCACTGGCACGGGCCTCCCGCTCGCGGCCATCGAGCGCATTCTGAAGAGCGCGCGCAATGCCGTGGTCTTCCTCGATGAAGCGTATTTCGAATTCTCCGGCGTCACCGCGCTGGGCCAGATCGAGCGCACGCCCAACCTTTTTGTGAGCCGCACGTTTTCCAAAGTGTACGGCATGGCCGCGATGCGGCTGGGCTGCCTGTTTTCGCATCCCGCCAACATCGCGTATCTGCACAAGGCGCAGTCGCCCTACAGCGTGAATACGCTGGCCGTGCTGGCGGCGCAGGCGGCCATTCGCGACACCGCCTATGTCGAGAATTACGTGGCCGAAGTGCTGGCCGCCCGCGAGTTGTTGTGCGTGGGCCTGGAGCGGCTGAGAATCGGCTATGTGCCCAGTTCCGCGAACTTCGTGCTGATCCGCGCCGGCACGCGCGCGATCGAGATTCGGGACCATCTGCGTGCCCAGGGCATCCTGGTCCGCGACCGCAGTTATGAAGCGCCCGGCTGTGTGCGGATTACCGTCGGCACGCGCGAGCAGACCCGCCGCCTGCTGGCCGCGCTGGAGGAGATATGGCTCGCGAGGTAATCGTCTTCGACATGGACGGCGTACTGGTGGACGTGACCGAGTCCTACCGCGAAACCATCGTGCGCACGGTCGCGCATTTCGCCGGCGTGACACTTACTCACCCGCAGATCCAGGACTACAAGAACCAGGGCGGCTTCAACGACGATTGGAAGCTTTCGCATTACGTCATCTCGAAGCAGGGAGGGGCCGTCGAGTTCCAGGCGGTAGTCGATTACTTCCAGGGCCTGTTCCATGGCAACGGTGCCGACGGACTCATTCTGCGCGAACGGTGGATGGCGCACGACGGCCTGTTCGATCGCCTTGCCGCGCGCTTCGATTTCGCCATTTTCACTGGGCGAATGCGTTGGGAAGCGGAAGTCACGCTCAAGCGCTTCGCGCCGTCGCTGCGCTTCGATCCCATCGTCGGCATGCACGAAGTGGCCGCGCTCAAACCCGCGCCGGAAGGCCTGCTGAAGATCGCCGCCGCGGCCGGCGGGCGCAGGATTTGGTACGTCGGCGATACCGTGGACGACGCGCGCTGTGCCAGGGCCGCCGGCGTGCCATTCATCGGCATTGCGTCACCCAACAGTCCGCGCCGCGGCGAGCTTGCCGCGCTGTTCCAAGCCGAAAATGCGGTCGCGGTTCTGGAAGACATCAATCAACTGGAAAGCGTGCTGGTCTGATGCGAACTGCCACCATTCAACGCGACACCAAAGAGACGCAAATCAAAGCCTCGCTCAAGATCGAGGGCCGCGGCCGTTACGAAATCTCGACCGGCATCCGCTTCTTCGATCACATGCTGGAGCTGTTCGCCAAGCATGGCGGCTTCGATTTGAAGCTCGACGCCAAAGGCGATCTGGACGTGGACCAGCATCACACTGTCGAGGACGTGGGCATCGTGCTGGGCCAGTTGTTCGCGAAGGCCCTGGGCGACCGGCGCGGCATTAACCGCGCGGGCTACTTCGTGCTGCCTATGGACGAAACGCTGGCGGTAGTGGCGCTCGACCTGGGCGGGCGGCCCGCGCTGGTCTACCGCGACTTGGTGCGCGTGCGCCTGGTAGGCGATCTCCAAGCGGAACTGGTGGAAGATTTCTTCAGCGGCTTCGTGAATCACGCGGGCGCCAACCTGCATGCGCGCGTGCTCTACGGCCGCTCCAGCCACCACAAGATCGAAGCCATCTTCAAGTGCTTCGCGCGCGCGTTGAAATACGCGTGTTCCATCGACCGGCGGTTGCGCGGCCAGTTGCCCTCCACGAAAGGACTGCTATGAATAGCCATTCGATCGCCATCCTGGATTACGGCGCGGGCAACTTGCGTTCGGTCGAAAACACGCTCGCGGAAATCGGCGCAGCATACACGCTGGTGTGCGATACTGCCGGGTTGCGCAATGCGGGCAAGATTATTCTGCCCGGCGTGGGACACTTCGGGCAGATGATGCGCGCGCTCGAAGAAATGCGCGTGCGCGACGTACTGATCGAGCGGATCCGCGCCGGTGCACCGTTTCTGGGCATTTGCCTTGGCTTGCAGGCGCTGTTCGAGTGCAGTGAAGAAGCCCCCGAAGCGCGCGGTTTGGGCCTGTATGAAGGCACGGTGCGCCGTTTTCCCGCCGATGCGCGCGTGCCGCACATGGGATGGAATCAGGTCGATGCGTGCGGCGAATCCCGGCTGCTGGCCGGCCTCGATCCGCACGCCTTCGTCTATTTCGCGCATAGTTACTACGCGCCCGCGATTCGGCAGACCACCGCGACCTGCACTTACTCGGTAGCTTACACAGCGGTGCTCGAATCGGGCGATACTTTCGGCGTGCAGTTTCATCCGGAGAAGTCCGGTCGGTGCGGTCTGCGCGTTGTGCGCAATTTCGTGGAGCTGCGGTAAGACGTTGTTGGGACGGTCAATCCTGGCCGCAGCCGGCTTTCAGGCCCAACCGCGTTGCGGGCGGCTTCGCAAGGAATGGTCGCCTGCCGGGCGCATGGGCTTCACGGCCCAGGAGGAACACGATGACGAACTCCGCAAGAACACCCAACGGTCGGGGTGCCCGAATAGAGCGCCCGCTGCTTATCCCTGCGCTTCTAGCCGCGCTGGGGATCCTAACGCCCTACCCCAGCGCCGCGCAAGCCCCAACCTACGAGACCATCCACAGCTTCCAAGGCAGCCCCGACGGCGCGGACCCCAAAGGGGCGCTGGTAATCGGTGCGAACGGCGTGATCTATGGCACAACCTTCGCCGGTGGCGCATCCGTGCTCGGAACGGTCTTTGAGATGACCAAGCCCACGGGAGAACCGTGGAAGGAAACCGTGCTCCACAGCTTCAGCGGGTCGGACGGACAATACCCCCAGTCGGCCCTGGTGCTCGGCAGCACGGGAGTGCTGTACGGCGTCACGATCGGGGGCGGCGGCGGTGCGGGCGCGGTCTTCGAACTGGCACCGCCCTCCGCTACGGGAGGCGCCTGGACGGAAACCGTCCTGTACACATACCCCTTCGGCCGCGACAGCCAGAACCAAGCGCCGAACGGGCCGCCGGTCATCGGCCCAGGCGGAACGATGTACGTCACCACCCAAGGCGCACCTGCTGGTGGCGTTGGCGCATATCTCGGAACGATAGACGCCGTGGTGCCGCCAGCCACCACGGGAGCACCCTGGACGGAGGACGTCCTGTACACATTCGGGACGGGCGGCGTACTCGGCGCCACCACTGGGGCGCAGCCCGTCGCGGGCATGGTGTCTGAAGGCGGATCGTTGTTCGGTACCGCCGAATACGGAGGAGATCAAGGCTGCTTCGCGTCTTTCGGCTGCGGAACGGTCTACCAGCTGACCCCGTCGACAACCCATGGCGGAGCCTGGACCGAGACGACGATTCACGTTTTTGGCGAGACGTCCGGAGACGGCAACCTTCTGGAGGCCACGCTCACCATCGGTCCGGGCGGCGCTCTCTACGGCACGACCTACTACGGTGGCACCGGGGTCTGTTACACAATCGCCGGCACTCTCACTTCGGGCTGTGGCACCGTCTTCCAACTGACGCCGCCGCCGACGTCTGGTGGGACTTGGACATATTCCGTCATCTACAATTTCACCGGGGCTGACGGCGACGGAGCCGCCCCGCTGGCGGGCGTGGTAGTGAGCAGCAACGGAGCGGTCTACGGAACGACGGCGAGCGCAGGAAGCGCCGCCTCCACCTCGGCTTGCCCTGCATCGTACTACGTGATCGGCGGCTGCGGCATCGTATTCGAACTAACGCCACCATCCTCGCCCGGCGGCGCCTGGAAGGAAACAGTGCTGCACGCCTTCTCGGGCCAGGACGGCGACGGCGCAATTCCCGTGGCAGGTCTGGCCCTAAGCTCGACCGGAGTGCTCTACGGCACGACCTCTGCGGGCGGGACCGCGGGAAAAGGCACCGTATTCGCCATCGCGCCGTAAACGGGCGGGAAATCGAATGCCTTACCTGATGAACGGACAACTCGTTACGGACGACCGAATCCGCGCCGAAGAAGCGCGGATCAGCCGTCACCCCAAGTGGCAGGACATTACCGGCAGTAAAAATGTACAATCTGGTTAGGTAGCCATGAGCAACTTGCAGCTCTATATCGCGGTGGGGTTGCCCACCATTGCTGTGTTGACAAGCTTGGTCATCAGCTTGGTGCAAATCAGCGCGATCCGGCAAGAAATGCACGCGCAGAACAGCGCAATCCGGGAAGAACTTCGCGAGATCCGAGAAGACATCCGCGGGATCCGCTCCGATATCAAGCTGCTAACAGGCAAAGTCTACGAGCTGATGGGCCAGAAATAACGCCCGCGCGATGCTCGCCAAGCGCATCATTCCCTGCCTCGACGTGACCGGCGGCCGTGTGGTCAAAGGCGTCAACTCCGTCCATCTGCGCGACGCCGGCGATGACCGCTAAAACCAGGAGGGCGCCAACGAGTTCTTGCTCGACATCACCGCTTCCAGCGACGCGCGCAAGATTCTGGCCGGAATCGGGCAATACGTGCGGGGTGCAGTTTCATCTGGAGAAGTCCGGCCCGTGCAGGCTGCGCGTGGTGCGCAATTTCGTGGAACTGCCGTAGGGTGTACAATCTTGTCAGGGAGCTATGAGCAACTTGCAGCTCTATGTCGCCGTGGGGTTGCCCACCATCGCCGTAATCGCGAGCTTGATCGTCAGCTTGGCCCAGATCAGTGCGATCCGTGAGGATATCCGCGAGATCCGCTCCGACATCAAGCTGCTAACAGGCAAAGTCTACGAACTGATGGCGCAGAAGTAGCTGCGGCGCGATGCTCGCCAAGCGCATCATTCCCTGCCTCGACGTGACCGGCGGCCGTGTGGTCAAAGGCGTCAACTTCGTCAATCTGCGCGACGCCGGCGATCCCGTGGAATTGGCGGAACGCTACAACCAGGAGGGCGCCGACGAGTTGGTCTTCCTCGATATCACCGCCTCCAGCGACGCGCGCGCGATCATGGCCGCGGTGGTCGCCCGCACCGCGCGCAAGGTCTTTATCCCGCTGGCGGTGGGTGGCGGCATACGCTCCGTGGCGGATGCGCGCGCCATCCTGCTCTCCGGCGCGGATAAGATTTCGGTGAACACCGCGGCCGTGCGGCGTCCCGAGTTGATCACCGAGCTGAGCGCGGAATTCGGCGCGCAGGCGGTGGTGCTGGCCATCGATGCGCGGCGGCGCACTCCCGGCGCATGGACCGTCTATACGCGCGGCGGGCGCGACGCAGAAGACTTCGACACGGTGGCCTGGGCGGTTCGCGGCGAAGAATTGGGCGCGGGCGAAGTGCTGCTCACTTCCATGGATACCGACGGCGTGCAGCAAGGCTTCGATTGCGAACTGACGCGCGCCGTCTCGCGCGCCACGCACATCCCGGTGATCGCCTCCGGAGGCGCCGGCAAACCCGCGGACTTCTTGCGCGTGCTCACCGATGGCGAAGCCGATGCGGCGCTGGCGGCGTCCGTCTTCCACTATGGGACTCTGCGCATCGCCGATCTGAAGGAATACCTGGACCGGCACGGCATCACAGTGAGGGTATGATGATTTTCCCTTGCATAGACTTGATGGACGGCAAGGTGGTGCAGCTCGTGCAGGGCCGCGAGAAGGCGCTCGAAGCGGATGCGCCGCTTGAAATGCTGCGCCGCTTCGCGGCCTTTCCGGAAATCCAGGTGATCGACCTGAATGCGGCGATAGGCACTGGCTCGAACGACGACTTGGTGCGCCTGTTGGCCGCGCATGCCCGCACCCGCGTGGGCGGTGGCGTGCGTTCGGTGGATCGCGCGCGCGCGCTGGTCGAGCAAGGCGCGCACAAGGTGATCGTGGGAACAGCCGCCTTCGCCGCGACCGGCATCGACGCGGCATTCTTGGGGGAATTGGCGGCCGCCATAGGCAAAGATCGCGTGATCGTCGCGCTCGATTCGAAGCAAGGGCGCATCGTCGTAAAAGGCTGGCGCGAGGCAACCCAATTCCGCGCGGAAGAGGTGCTGGCGGCTTTAGAGCCTTACTGCGCGGGCTTCCTGTGCACATACGTGGATAAGGAAGGCATGCTGCAAGGCACCGATCTGGACTGGTTCCGTCGGTTGCGCGCTGCCACGCCGCTAGAAATCACGGCGGCCGGCGGCATCACTACGCTTGAAGAAGTGCGTGCCCTGCTGGCGATGGACGTACATACGGCCCTCGGAATGGCCGTCTACACAGGTCGCGTCAAGTTGGAGGATCTGGCGAAGCTGTTGCAGCATGCATGATGGCAGCGGCACGATCAAACGCGCACCATGGCGGCGGTATCCGGCATGGGCAGGCGATCTCAATTGAGCCTTCCCAGGAGCGCTTCTGCTTACTTTCGAGTTCCGCTGCCGCCCGCCTCGGAGCGCCGGAGCCATAAGGCATGTGTTTCACAAAGAACGCCATGCCCCAGCGCGGTAGTGTAACGATGTATTCTCAGAGAAGGAGTAAGCAAATGGAAGTGCACGTTACCGGAGAACTGGAAGCGAGCTAACACACTCCGCTACTAAGCAGGGCCGCGACCCTGACGAGCTGGTGCAGGACGTTCTGACGCACTATTTCGAAGAAGAGGCCCGTTTTGTAGAGGCCGTGACGCGCGGCGAAGAAGCCTTGCAGCGGGGCGAATATCTCACCCATGAACAAATCGGGCAGCGCCTTCACCGGTTCTTAAGAACCTAATGCAGGTTCGTTGGTCGATGCCTGCGGCGGAAGATCTGGAGCGCATTTGCCAACGCATAGAGCGCGACAATCCGGAAGCCGCCCGCCGCGTCGCCCGAACCATCTACGACGGTTGCTCAACCCTGCCTGACATTGTGGTCTATCAGGTCACCGAACACGCCATTGAAATTTCGCGCATCTTCCACGGCGCGCGGGACTGGCCGTAAAGTCCCCTGCAGCGCTTCCTGCGGTGCGAAGCATCGCCGAGTCTTCCCACCTTACCTTGTCCCGGTCCGGCCCCAGAGTCTCGCCACGCCGGGGGCATGACGGACGGCGGCCCTGTGAGCATTTACCCGAAGCGTGGTTTTCCGGCGAAATTCCCGTGAAAAACCGATCTGCCGCATCAGCCGAATCAGGCAATTGCACAATCAAAATCGCACAGGAGCGGTGTAGCCGGTCATCTCTGCGTACCCGAAGCCGCGGCGCGTGCCGGCGATCTCGACTGCGCCTTCCCAATATGGATTCTGCTTGCTTTCGAATTCCTGCTGCGGCAGCCGCGTAGTCAATTGGACGGCGATTCCGAGCCACGGCACGCGCACGGCCCACTCGATCGGGTACTTGTTCCAGAGCTTGCCGGGCGTTACGGAAAACGTATCGCGCGCGAGGTGGGTCGTGTGGCCGCGCGCGTCAATGTAGGTCCCCGCGGAGTAGGGGTCGGCGGCGCCATCCTTACGGCGCAAGCGGAAGAGCATCAGCTCCGTGCCGTCGTCGAACTGCAGGCTGAACCAGTCCCAACCACTCTGCGTGGGGTCGAGTTGCTCCGTGAAGAACTCGTGGTCCATCCAGGAGAGGCCTTCGACGCGGAACGTGCGGCCTTCCAACACGATCTCGCCGCGCGTTTCCAGGCGCGTGAGCGAGATGTAGTGTGAAGCACGCCCGGCGCCCGCAGCCTTCTGACTCACGCCGTTGATGCCGTGGATTACGGGCGGCTTCAACGCGCGCAACGCGAGGTTGAACGAGAAGCGCGGTTCGATGGCTTCGAGCTGCTGCGTGCCTCCGCCGAGATCCCATTGCGCGCGCCAGTTGCCGTTCCAGACGCGCGCCTGGTCGAGGGACGCGCCGGCAAGGCCCGGGCCCGCGCGGTTCAGTCGCTCGGCGTGCAGGTATTTGCCGCCATCGATGTCGCTCAGGGCGAGGTGTGCGAGCCAGGCGTCGCGTACATCCCACACGGTTGCGGGTTCCTTGTCCGGGTCCACGCCGCGGTCTACGCCCTGGCGGAAAAAGGTCAATTCGAATCCGAAGCGGCGGCCTTGGGTGTCGCGGAGATTGCCGGTGTAATACCACCATTCGGTCTGAAATTCAGCGTGATTAAAGTGGTCGCGCGGGAACTCATAGCGGTAGCCGGGCAGCGCCGCGCGGTACAGTTCGAAGGCGGCAAACAGAAGTGCGCTAATCTTCATGGATCACCTCAATGGGTACGAGCCTGGCGGCCACCTGCGAGGGGTACAGCGCGGCCAGCACCGTGGCGGCGTACACGATGGACAGCGCCGACACCAGCACCGCAACGGGCCAGTGAAACTGGATGGTCCAACCAAACGACTGACGGTTGATGACGAATATCAGCAACAGCGACAGCCAAAACCCCAGCACGATGCCGGCAATGTTGGCGAGCAGGCCCAGCAATCCGGCTTCGAACAGGATGATGCGCCGGATTTGGCCCGTCGAGCCGCCCAGGAAGCGCAGCAGGCCGAACTCGCGGCGCCTGTCGATCACCAACGCGAGGAGCGCGCCAGCCACCCCCATCACGGCGACGAAAACGGCCACCGCTTCCAGCGCGTAGGTGATGGCGAAAGTGCGGTCGAAAACGCGCATGGCTTCTTCGCGCAGGGAACGGTTGGTGAAGACCATTACTCGACGTCCGGCCAGCGCGGTCTCCACGGCGCGGCGCCCCGCTTCCAGGCTGGCGCCAGCGCGCAGGTACACGGCCACATTCGATGGCGCCGGGTCGGGCAGGTACTGTAAGAGAGTGCCGCGGTCCATGACGATGTAGCCGCGTTCGTTGGAGTAGTCGCCGTAGATATCGATCACCCGGAAGCGGACGCGCCGCCCGCCCAGCGGAAGCTCCAGCGTGTCGCCGCGTTTCACGCCGTGCTTGTTGGCGAACGCCTCGCTGACGATGACGCGGTCGTGGCCGATGAGTTGGGCGAAGACGTCCGCCGGGCGTGCGCCGGAGAAGAACGGACGGCGGCCGTAGCGTCCCGCGATGCGCGCGTCGCCGCCGCCGAGCGTGGCCGGCATGCCCTGGTAGCTGATTTCGTAAGCTCGGAACTGGTCCACTGCGGCCACTTCGGGGAGAGCTTCCAGGCGCGCGGCGATGTCCGGCGCCAGCGTCGGGTGGCGGTCGGCTCCGGCAGGTCCCGCGGGGCGCAAGTAGAGGTCCGCCTGCAAGCGGTCCTCCATCCAAAGGAGCACGGTCTGCCGGAAGCTGCCAACCATAATCCCGACGGCCGAGAGCATGGCGATGCTGGTGGATAGCGCGCCGACCAAGACGGCAGTGCGCCGCATCGATCCCGCCAAGCTGCGCGAAGCGAGCAGCGCTTCCACACCAAACACGCGGCCGGCAACCGTCGCGGTGGCGCGTGAAAGCACGGAGATCAGCGCGGGGATCGCCAGCGTGGATGCGCCAATCATGAGCAGAGCGGCGAGATATCCGAATAAGGGCTTTCCGCCGACCGGCGGTTGACGGGACGCGAACCAAGCGGCCAGCGCAAGAGCCGCGCCGAACGCCAGGCCGCGCCCCTGATGCATGCGCACGTGGTGATCGCGCCGGCCACGGGCCATCGCTTCGACGGGCATCACCTGTGACGCTTCCCACGCTGGAGCGAGCGCGGAAACCATCGATACCAGCACGCCGATGGCGATGCCCGCCACCACCACGCCCCATGTAAGTGCGATGGGCGCGGGCGTGCTCGAAACATAAAGCGACTCGACCGTAGCGGCCACCAGGCGCACGGATCCGATGGCCATCAAGCGGCCCAGCGCCACGCCCGCGAGTCCGCCGGCGAGACCCAGGCAGCCCGCTTCCAGGAGAAACGCGCCCAGGACGCCGAAGCGTGTAGCGCCCAACGCGCGCATAATGCCGATCTCCTCGCGGCGGCGAATCACTGAAACCGAGATGGTGTTGTAGATCAGAAACGCGCCAACCACCAGGGCGATATAGCTCAGCACCCGCAGATTCCAGCGAAACGCGGCCAGCATACGGCGATTCTCTCCGGTGCGCGCGCCCTGCGGCGCCAGCGTCACGCCATCGGGCAGGGCAGTGCGCAGGATCGATTCCCACTGTTCCAGCGGGCGCGAGGCCGGCACAACTATCGGCACGTCGATCAGGATGCGGTCGAGCATCGCACCGCGGTGCAGAAGGCGGGCGGCAGGCGCCAGGTCCGTAACGATGGCGTCGCCGGCGCCATCCACGATGCCGCGCACGGTGTAGTCCGCCGACTCGTCATTGACGATCAGGCGGACATGCTCGCCCGGTTTCCAGCCTGCGTCCTTCCCCACCCAAATAAAGCCGCCATGCAAGAATTCGGATGCGCCAGTGTTCCCCGCGGTGGCCGCGGGTGCGTCGCCCAGCATGTCGACTCCGACGAACGGCACAACTCGATTGGTGGCGGCGACGACGGCGTAGTCCTCGATACGCGGCCTGAGCTTGAGCGCATACGGAAGCAGCGCCAATCGTGCGAGGGCTGCGGCAGGGACGCCGCCGGTAGCCGTCACTTCAAAATCGCCGCTGCCTGCAAGCGTTTCGACCGATGAGCGGAAGGAGCCTGCAGCGGCTTCGCCCGCCAGTTCGATCGCCAGCACCACGGCTACCCCCAGCGCAACCGCGGCGATGGTCAGCACGGTGCGTACGCTCTCGCGCCAGAGGGGTCGCAGGATCAGCCGGTGGAAGATCGTCAGGTACGCCACTATAGTCCCTTCACCGTCTCCGAAATTCCCTGCACGCGTCCATCGCGGAGGCGCACGACCGTATCTGTCACGCTCACAGCTTCCACGTTGTGAGTGGCCATCAGTATGGTGGTCTGACGCCTGTCGGCAATGCGCCGCAGCAGTTGCAGTACCAAGTCCCCGGTAGTGCTATCGAGGTTGCCCGTAGGTTCGTCGGCGAGCAGCAGCGCCGGCGCGTGGACCAGGGCTCGCGCGATCGCGACGCGCTGCATCTGGCCGCCGGAAAGCTGGTAGGGCATGCGCGCGGCGTAGGCGTCCATTTCAACCTCCCGCAAGCAGTCTAGCGCGGTCTCGCGGGCCCGCGGGCGGCGGGCAAGCAATAACGGCAGTTCCACGTTCTCGACGGCGGACAGCGACGGCAGCAACTGGAACGACTGAAAGATAAAGCCGACCTTTTCGCGGCGCAGGCGCGTGAGCGCGGCTTCACCGAGCGACGACGTGACCACGCCGTCGAGCACGACTTCGCCGGATGTCGGGAAGTCCATTGCGCCCGCGACGTTCAGCAGCGTCGATTTGCCGCATCCGCTCTGGCCGACCAGGGCCACGAATTCGCCGCGTGCGACGTCGAACGACACGCCCACCAGGGCCGGCACGCCGGCATAGGATTTTGAAACGCGGTTGAACCGGAGTAGAGGCACTTCTTATAGGATGCCCCATCGGCGGTAGGTGATAAAACGACTTGCCTTTGACGGGCAAGAGAAAATGTGCATGATTCACGGGCGATGTGATCACCCGCGGCGCACGCATCGTGCCGAAGGTTTGGCGGTCGCGTCCGTACCGCCTGTATTTCGGCAGTCATGAACCCGATCGAGCGCATAGCAACGCATGCTCCAGGAGAATGAGGCATTTCTGTGGAAGAAATGGAATGCATGATTCGAAAATTAGGCCGGCGCGGGCTATTGTAGCCACTGGCGGATGTCAAGGAAGATCTAAGCACGAGGACTCCTGCGGCGTACGCTCCGTGGCGGACGCGCGCGGCATCCTGCTTTCCGGTGCGGACAAGATTTCGGTGAACACCGCGGCCGTCCCGCGTCCCGAACTGATCACGGAGCTTAGCGCGGAATTCGGCGCGCAGGCTGTCGTGCTGGCCATCGATGCGCGCCGCCGCGCGCCCGGCGCACGGACCGTCTATACGCGCGGCGGGCGGAACCCGGAAGACCTGGACGCCGTCGCCTGGGCGGCCCCAAGACTTCCTGCGCGTGCTCACCGATGGCGAAGCCGATGCGGCGCTCGCGGCGTCCGTCTTCCACTACGGGACTCTGCGCATCGCCGACCTAAAGGAATACCTGGACCGGCACGGCATCCCGGTGCGGAGAGTGTGATGATCTTCCTTGCATCGATCTGATGGACGGCAAAGTCGTCCAGCTTGTGAAGGGCCGCGAGAAGATCCTCGAAGCGGACTCGCCGCTCGAAATGCTGCGCCGCTTCGCGGCTTTTCCGGAAATCCAAGTGATCGACCTGAATGCCGCGATGGGCACCGGCTCGAACGACGAACTCGTGCACCTGGTGGCCGCGCATGCCCGCACGCGCGCGGGAGGCGTCGTGCTTTCGGTGGAGCGCGCGCGCCCTGGTCGATCGAGACGCGCACAAGGTGATCGTGGGCACGGCCGCCTTCGCCGCGGACGGCATCCATGCGGCGTTGGAGCCTTTCTGCGCAGGCTTCCTATGCACTTACGTGGATAAGGAAGGCATGCTGCAAGACACCGATCTGGACTGGTTCCGGCGCTTGCGCGCCGCCACGACGCTGGAGATCACGGCGACCGGCGGCATCGCCACAATCGAAGAAGTGCGCGCCCCGCCCGGCGATGCGTACATGCCGCCCTCGGCATGGCCGTCTACACCGGGAGGCTCAAGCTGGAGGATCTGGCGAAGCTGGCCTGAGAGGAAGTCGGGAGCCAGAAAGCAGAAGTCGGAATCGCGTGAGTTAGTCATTAGTCCAAGAGGTCGGCCACGAGTGGGGACGCGGCACGCAAGGTGCGTGCGCTACTTGCACCAAACCGTCTTGACGTTGACGAACTCGCGAATGCCGCAGACGCCCAACTCGCGGCCGTAGCCGGAGCGCTTCACGCCGCCGAAGGGCAGCCGCGGATCGGACGCCACCATGCCGTTCACAAAAACCGCGCCCGCCTGGATTTCGTCGATGAACTGCCCCTGCTCGGCGGCGTCGCGGGTCCACACGCTCGACCCCAGGCCGAACGGCGAATCGTTCGCCAGTTCAATGGCTTCGGCGGCGTCCTTGACGCGGAAGAGCATGGCGACAGGCCCGAACATCTCTTCGCGGAAGACGTCCGATTCGCGCGCGATGCCCGCGAGCACCGTGGGCTCATAAAAGTAGCCTGGGCCGCCGATCATCCGTCCGCCCAGCAGCAGGCGCGCTCCGGCAGCAACGGCGCGCTCCACCTGCGCGTGCAACTCTTCGCGGATGGCGCTGGTCGCCAGCGGGCCGACGTCGGTATCGGGCTCCATGGGATCGCCAACCCGCAACGCCTGCATGGTCTCGACGAAGCGCCGCTCGAATTCGTCATAAATGCCATCGGCCACGATGAAGCGCTTGGCAGCTATGCAGGACTGTCCGTTGTTGATCGTGCGCGCCTTTACCGCCGTCGAAATGGCATCGTCCGGATCGGCGCTGGGCATCACGATAAAAGGATCGCTGCCGCCCAGTTCGAGTACGGTCTTCTTGATCAGGTCGCCGCATTGCGCGGCCACCGCGCGGCCGGCCGGTTCGCTGCCAGTCAGTGTGGCGGCGGCCACGCGATCGTCGGCCAGCACGGACGCGGTCTGCGCCGCGCCGATCAGCAGCGTCTGGAACGCGCCATCCGGGAAGCCCGCGCGGCGCAGGATATCTTCGATGGCCAAGGCGCATTGCGGCACGTTCGAAGAGTGCTTCAGCAGTCCCACGTTGCCCGCCATCAGCGCGGGCGCTGCGAAACGGAACACCTG
>Ga0302326_10009331_pt1 | contig 21469 bp, 21 predicted proteins | sample Palsa_T0_3_FD_202264 | JGI IMG/M metagenome (GOLD analysis project Ga0302326, IMG submission 202264) | Peat permafrost microbial communities from Stordalen Mire near Abisko, Sweden - Palsa_T0_3 | ecosystem: Environmental > Terrestrial > Soil > Palsa > Peat permafrost | place: Sweden: Abisko... | reverse complement strand
CGGGGAAATCGACCAGGCTAAGGGCATGGCGGCGCGGTATCGCTGCGAATTCGTGGATTTGCGCGAAGCCTCCATCGATCACGACCTGTTCCGCTCCATCCCCGTCGATCTGATGTTCCGTTACAACTTCGTCCCCATGCAGGCGCGTAACGGAACGCTCGAAATCGCCTTGTCCGATCCGCGCAATCTAAACCTGATCGACGAGCTGACGCTGCTGCTGAACAAGAAGCTGCGCGTCAAGGTCGCCACGCTTTCGCAGATTTCCGAGCTCCTCAAGAAGACCGAGCAATCGCAGCGCGTGCTGGAAGAAGTTACCGAGGGATTCGCGCTCGACGTAGTGGTGGAAGACGGCGATTCCGACGAAACGCTCTCCATCGACAAGCTCACCGCTACCGACAGCGACATCGCGCCGGTCATCAAGCTGGTGGACACCACCATCTTCAATGCCCTCGAGCGGCGCGCGAGCGATATTCACATCGAATCGCGCGACCAGGAAGTGGCTATCAAGTACCGCATTGACGGCGTGCTGCACTATGCGATGCCGCCGATCGCCAAAGATTGGCAGTCGACCATCATTTCGCGCATCAAGGTGATGAGCGAACTGGATATCGCCGAAAAGCGTGTGCCGCAGGATGGCCGCTTTCGCGTGCGCTATAAGAATCGCCTGATCGACTTCCGCGTTTCCATCATGCCCACCGTGCACGGTGAGGACGCCGTGCTCCGCGTGCTCGATAAGGAGTCGATGAGCGAGAAGTTCGCCAAGCTGTCGCTCGACGTGGTGGGCTTCGCCGAGGCCGACCTGGTGAAATTCCGCCGTTACATTCAGGAGCCGTACGGCATGGTGCTGGTGACCGGACCTACCGGTTCCGGCAAGACGACCACGCTGTACGCCGCGGTGAGCGAAATCAAGAACGACGAAGACAAGATCATCACCATCGAAGATCCCGTCGAATATCAGATCAAGGGCATCACGCAGATTCCGGTCAACGAGAAAAAGGGACTCACGTTCGCGCGCGGACTGCGCTCCATCCTGCGCCACGACCCCGACAAAATCATGGTCGGCGAAATCCGCGACCAGGAGACCGCGCAAATCGCCATCAACTCGGCGCTCACCGGCCACCTGGTATTTACTACGGTGCACGCCAATAACGTGCTCGACGTGCTGGGCCGCTTCCTGAACATGGGCGTCGAGGCGTACAACTTCGTTTCCGCGCTCAATTGCATTCTGGCGCAGAGGCTGGTGCGCGTGATCTGCGTGCACTGCAAGAAGCGGGTGCATTACCCCGATTCCTATTTGATCGAAAGCGGGCTGAACCCTGACGAGTGGCGCGACGTGGAAATGATGGAAGGCGCCGGCTGCTTCGAATGCGGCGGTACAGGATTTCGCGGGCGCTCGGCCATCCATGAATTGCTCGATCTCACGGACAATATTCGCGAAATGATTCTCAACCGGCGTCCGGCCCCCGAGATCAAGCGAGCGGCGCGCGAAGAGGGGATGACCTTCCTGCGCGAGTCGGCGGTCGCGAAGCTGCGCACCGGCATCACCACGCTGCGCGAGATCAATAAAGTGACGTTCATCGAAGGCTAGCCCGTGATATTCGACAGTCTCAAATCGATCCTGATAGATCCTCCGCCGGGCATGGCCTTCGAGGTGTCGGAAGCCGGAATCGCCGCGGCGCGAATCGGCCATCACACCGAATTGGATTTTCGGCCGCTGGAGCCGGGCGTGCTGGCGATCTCGCCGCTGAAGGAAAACGTGCTCGACGAGGCGGCATTCAAAGCTGCCGTCAAGGCACTGGCGACGGCCCATGCGTCACGAAAAGGTAAGGACGCCACGCTTATCTTGCCCGATTTCAGCACTCGCACTACGGTTCTCGATTTCGACACTTTTCCCACCGATGCCGAAGAGCAACTCGGACTGATCCGCTTCCGATTGAAACGCAGCGTCCCCTTCGATGTGGAGAGCGCGGCGGTCAGCTATATCGCGCAGCCGGGACCGAAGCGGTTCGACGTGGTGGTGGTGATGACGCCGCGCGAGATCATCTCACGTTTCGAAGCTCCCTTTCGCGCGGCAGGACTGAATCCCGGGCTGGTGACCACGTCCTCACTGGCTGCGCTGGAACTGGCCCCGGAAGGTGGCCTGACGATGATCGCCAAGCTCACTGGGAAGTCGATTACTCTGCTGGTGCGCGACAAGGCCACACTTAAACTGGTCCGTTGCCTCGATCTGCCGTCCAACGAATTGGAGGATATTACCGCCGTCCTGGTGCCCACGTTCGTCTATATGGAGGACAACTTGGGCGGGCGCGCGGACAAGTTGCTGCTCTGCGGATTCGGCGCGCGGACGGACGAAGCGAAGCGGCAGTTCGAGCAGGAGTTGACCGTGGAAGTGGACGAGTTGCGGTCGCCGCTGGGAGTGCCGGGGGAGCACAACGCCGGCCTGTTGGGCTATCTGCGGTCGGTGGCCAGGAATAACTGATATGAGGATTGCAATTAATCTGGCGAGCCACCCGTTCCGGCGCGATCGCGCCATGATCGTGGCGTCCACGCTGGTTTGCCTGCTGCTGGTGGCGAGCCTGGGAGTGCTGATCCACTTGGCGAACGAGGACAACAAGCAACTGGGCGATGTGCGCCATGAAGTGGCCATGCTGAAAAAGCAGGTGCAGACGCTCAACGATCAGCAGGCCAAGCTGAACGGGGTGATCCACCAGCCGCAGAACGAGACTGTGCTGGAACGTAGCGTATTCATCAATTCGCTGCTGCTGCGCAAGGGTATCAGCTGGAACCAAATCTTTACCGACCTCGAAAAGACCCTCCCTTACAACGTGAAACTGACGCGCATCCGGCCTTCGGTGGACGATCAGGGCCATGTGACGCTGGATATGATCCTGGCGGCGAATGACGTCCGCCCCATGGTGGATGCGCTGAAGGCCTTCCAGGACAATTCTATATTCGGAGCCGTGCAGTTGAAGAACCGCATTCCTCCCACGCAAACAGAACCGCTTTATCGCCTGGCGCTGGACGTGACCTATGCCCAAAAGCTCTAAACTCGCGCTGGCGCCCAAAATCGCACTGAAGCGGATGTCACTCAAGGATCCGCGGATCGCCATGCGAGTGGTGGTGGGCGCGCTGCTGGCGGCCAACCTGGCAATGGCGGTAGTGGCGTTCAAGCCGTTTGGCGGCTCGGCCGACGATCTGCGGAAAGATCAGGCGCGCTTGAGCGCGCAATTACGGCAACTGCAGACGAACCTCGAAAAAAGCAAACAGCACGTGGCAAAGATCGAAATCGCCCGCACCGAGGGCGACCAATTCATGTCGAAGTACATCATGGACAAGCGCTCCGCGCCTGCCACCCTGGTGGAGGAACTGAGCGCAGCGGCTACCGATGCCGGCGTGCGGGTGCTGCCGGACACCTTCAGCTACGAGACTCTCGAGGGCAGCGACACTTTGCAAATGATGGCGATCGCCGCGCCCTTCGAGGGCGATTACGGCGGGCTGGCCAAGCTGGTAAATGTGCTGGAGAAATCGCCGCGCTTCTGGATCATCGACGAGATGAGTTTGACCGCGCCGCAACAGCAGAATCAAAAGGTAGCCGCCGCGCAGCAGAATCTCAACGTGAATTTGAAGTTGCTGGCCTTCGTCCGCGACGAGTCGGGGACGATTGAATGAAGCTCTGGTCGGGCAGCAAGACGTCGCTCTACGCTCTCATCGGGCTGGGCGGGCTCGCGTTGTACATGGTGTACTCGCAGTTCTTTTCCGGGCCGACGTATAAGCCCGTGACTCCGCAGACTGCTCGCGTTGAAGTCCCGGACGGCGCGCCGTCCGCTTCCACTTCCGAAAAAAGCTCCGGTCCCAATATTTCGCAGGCCAAAGGCAAGGTCGGAAGGGGATCGGCGTCGAAGTCGAAGAATGGCGAATTCCATCCGGTGGTCCAGGCCAAGAAAGTGGAAGAGCGGCCCGACGTTTCCAGCATCGATCCCACGATTCGCTTCGATCTGCTGGATCGCATCATGAAGGTGCCGCAAGCGGGCGCCACCCGCGATCTTTTCCAGATTTCGAAAACACCGCCCGTCACGAAAGTCGCCGCCGTGCTGAACGGACCGGAAACTATCGTCCATCCCTACGTTCCGTACGGTCCGCGCGCGCCGCAGCCGCCGACGCCGATTCCGGCGCCAACACCGCTCCCGCCGCTAGTTGTACCGTTCAAATTCTACGGAACGTCCGCCGTGCACCCTGACGGAACGCGCACCGCGTATTTCATCATCCCAGGCGCAACACCGGACGCCGACGAAATCTTCATGGCTAACGAAGGGTCTGTCGTCAAGAACCGCTTCCGCATTGTCACGATCATGGCCGACCGGGTAGTGGTGGAAGACGTCAGCGACAAGCGCAAGCAGCCGCTGATTATGGAGAAGGAGAACACGCAGTGAAGCGCCGCCGCAAGGATTCGGGATTCGCCATGCTGCTGGTTTTCCTGATGGCCGCATGCATCGCCATCACGCTTTACATCGAAGTGCCGCGCGTGGCTTTCGAGGCGGAACGTCAGCGCGAGTTGCTGCTGGTAGACCGCGGCAATCAGTTCAAGCGCGCTATCCAAGTCTTCGTTACCGACAAGGTCAACAATCCCACGCGCCGTTATCCGGCCAGCATCGAGGAATTGGAGAACTTCAACAACCATCGCTATCTGCGCCGCCGGTATCTCGATCCCATGACTGGCAAGGACGAGTGGCGTCTGGTGCACATCAACGGCGGGGTGTTGACGGACTCCGTTACCACTCAGGGAAAGAACAACCTGGCGAATGGGCAACCCGGGTCGAGCACATCGACCGGGTCGACTTACATTTCGACGCAGGCGTACATGGATGTGCCGACAGGCGACAACGGCGGCGCTGGAGGAGTGAATCGGGCGTTGAACCGGCGGCCCAGCGATGGCGCCGGTGCCCCCGGAGATCCGAACAATCCCGGCGCCCCATCGGGAACGCCTGGGGACCCGAACGCCCCTGTGGCGGGTGGGTCAGGCGCATTGCCTCCGGCAGGCGGACCCGGCGGCGCGGCCACCCCCGGAAGTGCGGGCAGCACGCCAGGGCAAAATCCTTCCGGCATTCCTCCGATCCCCGGGCTGCCCGGACAAGTGCCAGGGACTGCCTCCGGCACGACGGACCCATCGGCACAACAGCCGGGTGGATCGTCACCGGGAGGAATGCCCGCCGGCTTCGGACCGGGAGCCGGTACGCCCGGCGCTCCCGGAAACGGGCAGTCCAGCACGCAAAGTGCCGCGGCGCAGTTGATCGGCAACCTTCTCACTCAGCCGCGTCCGGGCGGCATGCCGAGCGGCATGCCGGGCGCGACGATGGGCGGCGGCATCGCAGGGGTGGCCAGCAAGTACGAGTCGGAAGGGATCATGGTGATCAATCAGCGCACCAAGATCAACGAGTGGGAATATATCTTCGACGCCTCTAAGTGGCGCGCCCCGCCGAACCCCGTGAGCGGCTCGGTGGGCAACCAAATTCAGCCGAATGGGACGGGGAATAATAACAGCAACGGTCTTGGAACGAATACCACGAGTCCCGCAATGGGGAATACGCCCAGCCCTTCCGGTAGCGGCCATTAGCAGGTTGGACAACCGCCCCGCCGCGGCAACCCGGCCGAGAGACATAACCAACCCCCCTTTGGGGTCTAAGTATGCCTAGCCTTCTTATAACAGTGAAGTGGGGTGACTGAATCACATTAGCATCTTATGCATTCCAACATATAGTTACTCAAAGGGCTATCTAGATTGCGAGCCAGCGCACCCTACTTGCGTGGGCAATACCGAATAACACGAAGAAACCTGTCAGAAGTCCCAGGGAAGGCCCCAACCCGATCAGTTGCGGCCGGAAGCTATGCAGCCACAGCGTCAGGATCACGTTGAAAATCACCGGAATCCAGGCAGCGATCACTGCCGGCCATGGGCGATCCAGGGCGAAAAGGGAGCGCGAGAAGATTTCCAACAAGCTCCAGCCAATCACGCTTGGACCGAGCGTCAGAAATACAGCCGATACGAGCGCCGTGGAATCGGCTCGGAATGCGCCGCGCTGGAATATGATGCGGATGGCCGGCTCACGGAAAAGCAGCGCGAAGCCGCAGCCCGCCACCGCCGCCAGAGCGGCCATCGCGGTGGTGCGGTCAATCAAACGGAAAGCCTCGCGGAGGCGGAACAAGCTACGCAGGCGGGCGATCTCAGGCAATAGGGAATTCGAGATAGGAGTTACCAGGATGGCCAGCGGCACACCGACGCCGCGCAGGCAGTAATCGAGCGCCGCCGCCATGCCGGGACCGGCATGCGTGCAATAGGCGCGGGTGAACGTCATGTTCAGACCGAGCCCTACGGCGTAGACCACAAAAAACGCGGGCTTGGTCAGAATTGCCCTCCAATGGATGTCGCATCGCGGCGTTTCGGCAGGCAGGCCGGAGCGCGTGGCGAACCAGACGATGGCAAGCTGCGCCCACGCGCCGGCCGTATAGCCGACCGCAAACGCGTAAACTCCCAGGACGCGCCACAGGCTAAGCGCGCCGATAATGGTGAATACATTTAACGCCGCCTGATAGAACGCTGTGGGCAGAAAGCGGCGGTCGGTGTAGAGCAGGGCGCAGTGCACGGCGCCCGCTCCGGCAGCGATAGTGGAAAGCGAGAGCACCCGCAGGATGCTGACGGCAGCGTTGAAGTATTGTGGCTCAAGGCCTGGCGCCAGCAGACGCATCAACCATGGCGCGCCCAGCATCAGAGCCGCGGCGACGCCTGTGAAAACCCAGATCAACAGCCGGTTGAGTTTGCGGAAAAGCGCCGCCCGGTCCGCCTCGCCGCAGGCCGTGAGCATGGGAACGAATGCGAACACCACGCTGTTGATCAGCAGCGAATTCAGGGTGTCCATGGGGCCCATGGCCACCGCGAGGGAATCGGCGCCGCTGTGCGTGCCCAGGAAATAAGCCGTGAGCGCAACTCGCCCGAATCCGAGAAGATTGCCGGTGAGAACTCCGGCCACCAGCGCTAATCCCCCGCGCACCAGCGGGTGTCCCACGGCACGCAGCAAGGAACCCTCGCGAGCGATGGGCGGTGATGGTTGCCGGGGGTTCAGTCGAACCTCTGGGTTGCCGCTACGCCGTGGCCGCGCCGGCACTTCGGGCGGCGGAGAGTGCCGCTTCGTAGTCCGGATGATCGGCCACTTCTTTCACGTACTCGGCGTGGCGGATTTTATTTTGGGGATCCAATACAAAGATGGCGCGGCTCTCGATTCGCAGTTCCTTGATCAACGTTCCATAGTTGGATCCGAACGAGCCGTCCACATGATCGGAGAGCATCTTCACGTTGTCCACTCCGAAAGCGCCGCACCAGCGCTTTTGGGCGAACGGCAAATCCATGCTGACGGTGATGATGCTGACATTCGGCAGCTTGGCAGCTTCCTCATTGAAGCGCTTGGTCTGCGCATCGCACACCGGCGTGTCGAGCGAAGGGATAACGCTGATGATGCGCACATGGCCTTCGGTATCTTTCAAGCTGACGGGCTTCAGACCGTTGTCGACCACATGGAAATCGGGGGCGGCATCGCCCGCTTTCAACTCCGGGCCAATCAACGTCAAGGGATTTCCCCTCATGGTTGTTGCTCCTGCTCTTTCCATTAATCCTCCATTGTCGTTTTTATGGGTGATTCGTTATTGTATCAATTCAGCCAAGCGCTCCGGCGTGTTGACGGGCATCTGACAGGCGTAATCGCGGCAGACATATGCGCTGGCGCGGCCGTCCACCGCTTGCATCGCGGCGATCGCGGGAATACCAGCCGAGAGCGCCGCGCGCGACTCTTCGGAATCCACCAACAGCACGATTTTGTTCGGCACGAAGCGGGCGTGCAGAGTGTCCAGCAGCGCTTTGGTATCGTCGGCGTCGCGGCTGCCGACGATAATGATCTGCCGCTCCTGCCCCAGGCGGAACTCGCACGCTGCCAGCATCTCCGGCAGCGCCACCGGAAGGGCCGTCAAGCGGGGCGCGAAGGCGGCGAGCAGACGGTCGGCTGACGCGCGCAAGTCTTCGCGATTGAAGATTTGCGCGAGGCGAAGCAGATTACTGAGCGCGATCGAATTGCCGGATGGCTCGGCGCCGTCGTAATCTTCCTTGACGCGCAGCAAAAGCTCGCTGTCGCCGTCTTTCGAGCTGAAAAATGCGCCCCGAGCTGTGTCTTCGAAGAGTTCGCGCTGCTTCTCAGTGAGCTTGAGCGCGAGGTCGAGATGTCGGCGATCGAATTGCGTCTCGTAAAGGTCGAGCAGCGCCTGCGTGAACAATGCGTAGTCGTCCAGGAAGCCGGGAATCGCGGCATCGCCCTCACGATAGCGGCGCAGCAGAATACCGGTCGCGGGATCGTACATGCGGGCGATGAGGAATTCCGCTGCCCGGTGCGCCGCATTGGCGTACCGCCGGTCTTCGAGTACCGCGCCGCCTTTGGCGAAGGCGGAAATCATCAGGCCATTCCAGGAAGTGAGGATCTTGTCGTCGAGATGCGGCCGGGGGCGCTTGGCGCGCGCGGCGAGAAGAGTCTCAGCGGCGTGATCGAGCGCCTGGCGAATTTCTTCCACGGGACGATCGAAATGGAGCGCGGTGTCTTCGAACTCGTTGGCCTCGTACAGAATATTGCGGCCGGTGAATTCGCCATGCGGGTCGTTGGAGACGTTGCCGGTCTCCACCACGCCGTAGCGATGGAAGAACCAATCGCTGACCGGCGCTTCCACCAGCGCGCGGATCTCGTCGGCAGTCCAAATGTAGAATGCGCCTTCGCCTTTTTCGTTGGGTCGCGACGCGTCGGCGGCGCTATCGGCGTCTTCGGCGGAGTAAAATGCGCCACCCGCCTCGGTCATATCGCGGAGGACGTAATCGAAGATGCGGCGGGCCACCGAGGCGTACTGCTCGTCGCGGGTAATCTGGAAAGCTTCCAGGTAGGCGATGGCGAGTTGGCCCTGATCGTAGAGCATCTTTTCGAAATGCGGGACGAACCAATGCTCGTCGACGGAATAGCGGTGGAAGCCGCCGCCGAGCTGATCGTGCATGCCGCCCTTGGCCATCTCGCGGAGGGTTTTCAGCACCATTTCAAGCGCTTCCTCGCCCTTGGTGCGCGCGTAGTGACGTAGTAAGAAATTGAAGACGGAAGGGCGCGGAAACTTCGGCGCGCCACCGAAGCCGCCGAGGTGCGAATCGAAGGAGCGGCGGAAGGCGAAGAAGCCGGTGTCGAGCGTTCCAAACTCGATGTCGGAATCGCCGGACCGGGACGGTTCCACCGTCACCTGCTTGCGCAGTTGCTCCACCGCATCGACCGCGGAATCGACAATTTGCGCCTGCTGTGTGCGCCAGGCGCTGGCGATTTGCGTCAGCACCGCGGGGAAGCCGGGATGGCCGAAGCGATTTACGGGCGGGAAGTAAGTGCCGCCGAAGAAGGGCTGTAAGTCGGGAGTAAGCCAGACGGACATGGGCCAGCCGCCGCTGCCGGTGGTGGCCTGCACGAACGTCATGTAGATGCGGTCGATATCGGGCCGCTCTTCGCGGTCCACTTTGATGGGCACGAACTCGCGATTGAGGATGTCGGCGGTCTGCTCGTTCTCGAAGCTCTCGCGCTCCATCACGTGGCACCAATGGCACGTGGAATATCCGATGGAAAGGAAAATGGGCTTGTTTTCGCGCCGTGCTTTTTCGAACGCCTCAGGGCCCCACGGGCGCCAATCCACGGGGTTGTGGGCGTGTTGCAGCAGGTACGGACTCTTCTCGTTGGCAAGCTGGTTTGTGTGCATGGATTCCGGCGCGGGGGGTAACCGATTCCATGGTACAACACCAAGCGGATTTTCATCGGCGGAGCAAATGATACCTTGTAACAACCGCCACGGCGCACGCAGCGACGAATGCCGCGATCGCCAGCCACTTCAGGAAGGCCTTCCAGGGGAAGCGGCGGCTCTCGCGTTTGAGCACCAGCAGATAACTCGCGAAGACCCCGAGGAAGAACAGCAGGCACATCGGGAGCGAGAACAGTGTCAGGTTGAAAGCGTCGGTTGTCGGAGTGATGATGGCGGCGATGGTCACGATGATGAGAATGGCGTAGCGTGAGTGCTTCAGCAGGAACGCGGGCGACACCACGCGAATCAGCGTGAGAAAGAAGACCAGCACCGGAATTTCGAACACTACACCAATGCCGAGCATGGCGTCCACGAAGCGATCGAAATAATTTTCGATGGTGATTTTCGGAACAACGTGGGTCGCGCCGCTAGCTCCGAACAGGAATGCCAAGCCCGAGGGCAGTGCGACGAAATAACCGAAAAGACCGCCGAGCATGAAGAGTCCGGCGGTGGAGCCGATGAACGGAACAGCCCATTTCTTTTCGCGCTCATAGAGTCCGGGCGAGATGAAAGCCCAGAGCTGCCAGAGAATCCAGGGCGCGCTGAAAAATATGGAGGCGACGAGCGGAGTCCATACCCATACGATGGAGAATTGCTCTACGACATCGATGGCGATAAACTCCGCGCCGGGAATGCCGGTAGTGTGCAGCGCTCTCAGGCCGGGGGCGAGCACGATATCGAAGAGTTGCGGGCTGAAGATCAGGCAGATTGAGAAGATGGCGCCGAATCCGATCAGCGCTTGGATGATGCGGGTGCGAAGTTCCTCGAGGTGCTCGAGAAAGGACATGCGGAGCATGCCGTCGTCGTCGGGGCGGAATACGTCTTCCATGGGCACTCCTCTAGGGTGATGAGTCGGCGCCCGGAGTGCGGAAGCGCTTACGGTAGAGAATGAATTTCGCTGGATATTCGGCGCCCCGATTGCGGATGCGCCTACAGTGAGATTCGAGGCGGGAAGTTCACCTCGCCTGCAATAAGATATCAAACTTCCGGGCCGCTCCGCTCAAGAAACAGGTTGATCAGCTCGGCGCTGGAGTTTGGCTTTTCGTGGGACATGCTTCAGCTTGTCAGGCGAGCGAGAGCTCGCCCTCAGCCCGCTTCCAAGCAGGCTAATAAGTCTCGCTGGTGCTGCCGCTCAACTGTCTGCATCGGCTGACTTGTCCCTAGGAAAGGCTGAAACCGCCGCAGACTGATGAAGTCTCCGGGCTCCTTTGGTCATGGAATTTGACATGAGCCCGCACTCCGCTCCCTTTGGTCGCGGCTCGGTATCGGCACGTTTCGTTTCCGAGCCGCGACCAATGGGAGCGTAGTGCGTGATGCCAAAACTGGCTCAAGTCAATTTCCTCCCCCCTAACTTAACTAAACTGCGGCGCGACTTCAGGAGTTCAGAGTCTCGATGAAGGCCAACCTCACAGAGGCGAGCTCCGCTCTCTGGACAAGCTGAAGCATGTCCTATTGGCGAGGCTGATTGTAGGCGAAATTCATTTGCACGTGAATTTCGGCCTCGGTATATTGCACCGGCAATGGCCCGAACGGACCTGCCTGGCTGATGGACATCACGGCCGTATTGTCCAAGCTGGGATCGCCCGTTGACTGCGCGTACGCCACCTTGCGAACCGTCCCATCTCGCTGGATGGCGAACTGTACCGAGACGTAACCGCGGTGTCCGTTCTTCGGCAGTATGATCCTCCAGGCCCGCTCCACACTGGCTCGCACCTGTGCAAGGTATGGTTTGAAATCGACGCCTTTGGGGTCGCTCAGCAATGCCGGCAATTCGGCTCCGGACGACGGGATCTGAGCGGAGCCCTGGGAGTTGATTCCGCCGTGTCCCGACATGGCGCCGCGGATGACATCGTCCATTGAGGCACCGGGCAAACCCGTGGGCCGTTGAGCGGGTGTCAGGGGTTTTACATCCTCGAAGGGAGACGGAGGCTTCGGTGGCGGCTCCTGCTGCTGTACAGGGAGGGTCAATTTGGGCGGCTCACTCGAGGCGATTTCCATTTTCGGCGGTTCGGGCAGGGGCGTTTGGGGCGCCGACTTGGGAGGTGGAGGCGGAGCCGGCGTAGCCTTCTTCGGGGCGGCCGCCCGCGGTTCGGGAGACGGCCCCTTCGGAGGGCTAATGCGCGGAGTCAGATCGGCGGAGCGGAACTCACGGATGACCTTGTTGGGATTTGGCTCCCTCTGAGTCAACGAAAGCGGCGGCAGGATCAATGGGGTGACTATCGGCTCCCGCTGTTTGGGGCGTGCTGGCTGCATGAAAGTCTCGGGCATCCACAGAACAAAGAGGATTGCGGCGACGTGGGTCAGCACCGACAGTACGGCTGACCTTCCAATGCGCGCATTACGCCCCGGCTCAGCCCAATCCGTTAACAGATGAAGATCGGCATCGGCGGGGGGTGTTACTGCAGTTTCCATCTGTCTTCCAGCGAACGCGAGACCGTACCAGCGTGTTCCTCTATTTTATCAAGTATTGCCAGAGCGGTCCCCAAAGTTAGACGCGCGGACGCCCCGGAACATTTCGGCATTTTACGACTTTCCATGCTCTCGAGGAAGGCCTGGAGCTGTATTTTCAATGGCTCGTTAGGGCTAAGGGACGCCTTTTCAAAGCCAATTTGTTGGTTCTCGCCGACCGAAAAAGCCACTAAGTCCTGACGGCCGTAATCCAACGATAAGTATTGCCGCGGCTGGAACAGGCGCAACTTACGGACCCGTTCGGTGGACACGCGGCTAGCCGTCAGGTTAGCCACGCAGCCATTGGGAAACTGCATGCGGACGTTGGCGATATCCACCTTGTGGGAGAGAATGCGAATGCCGGCGGCGCGGATTTCCGCCGGCTCGGCCTTGGCGAGCGCCAGCACGATGTCGATATCGTGGATCATCAGGTCGAGCACCACGTCGACATCCAGGCTGCGCGGGCTGAAGAGGTTCAACCGGTGAATTTCGAAAAATAGTGGGAGCGTGGCGCGGCGCTCGAGCTCCACCACCGCGGGATTGAAGCGCTCCAGATGTCCGACCTGGAGGATGCGCCCGTGCCGCTCGGCTGCTTCCACCATCCGCGCCGCCGATTCCATATCGGGTGCGATCGGCTTCTCGACCAGCACGTCGATGCCGGCCTCGAGCAGCGGAATGGCGACAGCCTCATGGGAAGTGGTAGGGACGGCGACTACGGCGGCGTCCACTTTACCGGCGAGTTGGCGGAAATCGCTGAGCGCTTCGGCCTGGTAGAGGGCGGCGGATTCGGCTGCACGAGCCTGGTCGGTATCCACCACGGCGCACAGTTCGGCGGCGGCCGACTCGTGAACCACGCGGCAGTGGTTCTTCCCGAATTGTCCGGCCCCGACTACTGCCAATCGATGTTTCGGCAAACTAAAACCCCACTATGGAAATATTGGCCCCATTGGCGGCGCGCAGCATCTCTTCACGGTCGAGCATGAGGGTGCGGCCGGCTTCCACGGCCAGAATCGTGGTTCCGGTTTCGCGCATGACGGGAACGGTTGCGAGGCCTACCACCGGGACGTCGAAGAGTAAATGCTCGCGGCGGCGCGCGACTTTGACCAGCGAGAGGCGGCGGCCATTCACCAATCCAGCTGCCCGGCGTAGCATGGCATCGGTGCCTTCCATGGCTTCCAGCGCCACGCAAGCGCGCTCGCAGATGGCGACGCTTTGGCCGACATCGAACCCCGCCAGGGCATTGGCGACGCGGCGGCCGTATTCGATATCGGTGGTCTCGTCCTTCTCGGGCTTGCGGCGGGTCATCGCGCCCTCGGTGGCCAGCAACGGCTTCAGCAGCGCAGTGGAATCCGAAAGATGGATGCCCTCGGCTTCGAGTACTTTGATCACTCCGCCGATCAGGCCGTCGGTGTTTTTTGAAGTGAGGGTCGCCAGCAGTTTGACGAGACGCCAATCGGGCACGATGGACGAGAAGATTTTGGCATGCTTGACCTGCCCGCACATCACCACCTCGGTGATGCCTTCCTTTTTCAGAATGTCGATCAGCTTGCTGAGTTGGCCGAGGGAGATCCAGTGACAGCGATCGGCGAGGACTTCCAGACTCTTGGAGGCTTCCTCCTGGATGGCGATGACGGTGACGTCGTGCCCCAACTGGCGCGCGCTTTCGAGGGCGAGTTCGGGGAAGCGCCCGTTGCCGGCGATTAGTCCGTAGCGCATGTTCGTGAAAACAGTTCTCGCAGAGGCGCAGAGGACGCAGAGAAAAACAGGGACACTACTTCACCACCCCGCGCTCCGAGGCACGAATGAAAGCGAGCAATTCGTCCACCTCGGCGCACGGCGGGACTTCCGCGACGATACGCTCGATGGCCTGCGAGGTATTCAGATTCGAGCGTGTCAGCAATCGCAGCGCAGTCTGCAATGCCTCGATTGTCTGCTTGGAAAACCCGCGGCGATCCAGTCCGATGCTATTGGCGCCGAACACGCTCACCTCGGGCTTATAGCTGGTGAGCGAGTACGGCAAGATGTCCTGCTTGATCACGCTATATGGGCCGATGAAAGCGTGCTTCCCGATGCGGCAGAACTGATGGACGCCGCTGAAAGGCGCAACGTCGACCCAATCGTCGATAACGACGTGGCCGGCCAGTCCGACGCTGTTACCGAGGATGACGTGGTCGCCGATCTGGCAATCGTGCGCCACGTGGGCGTAGGTCATGATCAGGTTGTCGCTGCCGATGCGGGTGACGAGCCCGCCGCCCGCCGTGCCGCGATGAACGGTGACGAATTCGCGGATGCGATTGCGGTCTCCGATGCGCGTTTCGGCGCGTTCGCCCTTATATTTGCGGTCCTGCGACGCGACGCCGATGGAGCTGAACGGGAAGAAGATGTTGTCTTCGCCGATCCAGGTGGGGCCCTCGATGTAGGCGTTGGCCATCAGGCGCGTGCGCGGCCCGATTTCGACCTCCGCTCCGATAATCGAGTACGGCCCGATGTCCGCGCTGTCCGCAATGCGAGCGCCGGGGTCCACGATGGCAGTGGGATGAATCGGCATTGCCTACGCGACGTCTGGGTCGGCTTCTTTGACGACCTTGTCGGCCAGCTTGCACATCACTTCCGCCTCGGCCACCACTACGCCGTCCACTGTCGCCACGCCGGCCATTTTAGCGACGCTGGCCTTGCGCTTGAGGACCTTCATTTCCATGCGTAGACAGTCTCCGGGCACTACTGGCTTGCGAAAACGGGCATTCTCGACGGCCACCAGCAGGACTAGCTTATTTTCGCGATCGGGCATGGATTTCAGCACCAGCACGCCGGCGGCTTGCGCCATGGCTTCGATGATCAGCACGCCCGGCATCACCGGGAAATCGGGGAAATGGCCCTGGAAGAACGGCTCGTTGGCAGTCACGTTCTTGATGCCGACCACCCGGTCGGCTTCCAGCTCGATGATCCGGTCGACCAGCAGGAACGGGTAGCGATGGGGCAGAATTGCCCTGATTTCATTGATATCCAAAACCGTCATGGAAGCCGTATTATCGCATGCGGCATCGCGAGCCGCTCGGTTATGCTGAAGAATTGGACCCGATACTAAGTTATCTCGCGGCGCAGGAGCGCGCCCTCATAGCATTGCTCCGCCAGTTCGTGGAGTGCGAATCGCCGAGCGACGACCCGGCTGCAGTGAATCGCTTCGTGGAACTGGTCTCCGATACCGTGGCGCCGATCGCGCGCGTCAAGACTCACGCCGGCGGTAAATTCGGTAAGCACATGGTGTGCGAGATGCAATTGCCGGGCCGTAAGAAGACCGGGCAAGTGCTCGCGCTGGGCCATTCCGATACGGTATGGCCGATGGGTACCTTGCGGACCATGCCGTTCCGCGAGGCTGACGGGCGCCTTTGGGGTCCGGGCGTGCTCGATATGAAGGCAGGGATCGCGTTCTTCATTTTTGCAGTGCGCGCGCTGCGGAAATTGGATATTCCTGCGCCGTCGAAGGTGCTGTTGCAGCTCAACTCCGATGAAGAAGAGGGCAGCGGGAGCTCGCGCACATTGACGGAGAAGAACGCCGCGGCGAGCAAGGCGGTGCTGGTGCTGGAGCCCGGAACGGGACTCGTAGGGAAGCTGAAAACGGCCCGCAAGGGCGTCGGAGGTTTCATGGTGACGGTGCGCGGGAAGGCGTCGCACGCGGGGGTGGATTTCGTCGCGGGGGCGAGCGCGATTTTGGAGCTCGCGCGGCAGCTCGAGCGCATTGCGGGATTCACCAATTTGAAGCGCGGAGTCACGGTCAATCCGGGTTTGATTGCGGGCGGCACGCGTTCCAACGTGGTGGCGGCGGAAGCGCACGCCGAATTCGATGTCCGCATTCTCAAGTTGAAAGATGCCGCAGGATTGGAGAAGAAATTCCGTTCGCTGCGGCCGATCGACCGGCGGTGCTCGATTGAAGTGGAGGGTGGATTGAATCGGCCTCCCATGGAACGATCGGCGGGGATCGTGAAGCTGTTCCGTACGGCTCAGAAATTGGCGCGCGAGATCGGCGTGGAGATCGAGGAATCGCTCACCGGGGGCGGGTCGGATGGGAATTTTACGGCGGCCCTTGGGATTTCTACGCTCGATGGGCTGGGCGGCGTCGGCGAGGGCGCGCACGCTACGAACGAGAGCATTTTGGTAGACCGGATCGTCGACCGTACGGCGCTGCTCGCGAAGTTACTGGCTGCGATCTAATTAAACCCACTGAAGGCCGCCAAGGTGCAAAGAAAAATCTGATCGAGATTAGCGATATGCCGATGACAGTGCGTGAAGTAATCCGCCTCCTCGAGAAGAACGGATGGGTGGAGATGCGGTCGAGGGGTAGCCACAGGCACTTCAAGCATCCTGGCCAACCGATGGTCGTCACGGTCCCGGGCGGCAAGGAACTCGCGCCCGGAACTCTGAACGCTATACTCAAAAAGGCAGACTGAAATGAGCTTGAGACGTTATCCCGTGGTCATCGAGAAGACGGGGACGGGCTTCTCGGCTTATTCCCCCGATGTGCTTGGGTGCGTTGCGATAGGCGATAGCGAGGAAGAGACGCGAAAAAGCTTTCAGGACGCTCTCACCGCCCACTTCGAAGCAATGCGGGAAGTCGGTGAAGAAATTCCCGAACCACGAACATCCGTCGATTACGTCGAGGTCGCAGCGTAAGCGTCGCGCGCTTCCTACACTACGCGCGTGACTGCGCCTTCGGACGCCGAAGACACTAGCGCGCAATATTTCGCGAAGACGCCCGTTTTATAGCGAGGCTCGGGCGCTTTCCATGTCGCCTTGCGCTTGGCCAACTCCTCTGGAGCCACATCGAGATCGAGCACTCCGCGGTCGGCGTCCACGGTGATCGTGTCGCCCTCGTGGACGAATGCGATGGGGCCGCCGTTAAACGCCTCGGGAGCTACGTGGGCGATCATGAATCCGTGCGTCGCTCCGCTGAAGCGGCCATCGGTGAGCAGCGCCACGCTGTCGGAAAGCCCTGCGCCTACAATCGCGCCCGTCACGCCGAGCATTTCGCGCATTCCGGGACCGCCGCGCGGACCTTCGTAGCGGATCACCACCACATCGCCGGCATTTATCTTGCCTTCGATCACCGCGTGCATGGCATCTTCCTCGCGCTCGAACACTCGCGCGGGTCCTTTGTGCAGCTTCTTATCGTGTCCCGCGAGTTTGATGACGCATCCTTCGGGTGCGAGACTGCCACGCAAAATCGCCATCCCGCCGCGCGGCTTCAGGACCTTGTCGAGCGGCAGCACCACTTCCTGTCCGGGAGTTTCGTGCGCGTCGGCAGCCTCTTCCCCGAACGTCCGGCCGGTAACCGTGATAGCCGAACTATCCACGAAATTTCCTTCCACCAGGCGCTTGGCGATCACCGGAATGCCGCCTGCCTTATCCACGTCGGCAGCCATGAAGCGTCCGGCGGGCTTGATGTCGACAAATATCGGCGTGCGCGCGCAGATGCCATCGAAATCGTCAATCGACAGCGGCACTTCGGCTTCCCGCGCCATGGCGAGAAGGTGCAGCACGGCATTCGTCGATCCGCCACTCGCGGCCACGCCGGCGATGGCGTTGTCGAATGCCTTGCGCGTGCAGATATCGCGCGCGCGCAGATTATTGCGTACGGCGTCCATCACGATGCGTCCGCAGCGGCGGGCGACGTCTTCTTTGCGCTTGTCTACCTGTGGCACCGCGGCCGTTCCCATCGGGGCGAGGCCGATCAGTTCCATGACGGTGGCCATGGTGTTAGCTGTAAACTGGCCGCCGCAAGCGCCCGCGCCGGGGCAGGCGTGATTTTCGATGTCGAGCAGTTCCGCGTCGGACATGCGGCCTCGGGCATTCGCGCCGACCGCCTCGAAAACGTCCTGAATGCTGATGTCGTGGCCGTTGTGCTTGCCCGGCAGGATCGATCCACCATACAGAATCACCCCCGGAATGTTGAGGCGGAGGAGGGCCATGGCCGCGCCGGGGATGGTCTTATCGCACGCCACCAAGGCCACGACGCCGTCGAACATGTGCCCGCGCACCAGCAACTCGATGGAATCGGCGATCACTTCTCGGCTCACGAGCGAGGTCTTCATTCCCTCGGTCCCCATGGTCACGCCGTCGCTGATAGCGATGGTGTTGAACTCCATGGGCGTGCCGCCCGCCGCGCGAACGCCTTCCTTTACCTGGACGGCCAAATCGCGCAGATTGTAGTTGCAGGGCATGGTCTCAATCCATGTGTTGGCGACCCCGATAATGGGTTTGGCGAGGTCCTCATCGGTGAAGCCGATGCCCTTCAGCATGGCGCGCGCCGGGGCACGGTCTCGCCCCTGAGTGATGGTGTGACTTTGTAGTTTCATAGCGGAATCAAACAGTGTAACGCCAATAACGGATAGACTAGCCGGTCTGACGCCCGGCGGGCAAGCTAAAGCATGCCCCACGTCGGCTTTGCTACACTGATGAGAGTTATGGCAATTCCGAATGTGAAGCGGTTCCGGCCCTTCTGCCCGACCTGCAACGATAATTTCACCCTGATGAGCGTTCTGCCCAAGGACGCGAATGTGGATAAGTACCTGGCGGATGCCGTGGTGCGTCACGACCACAAGGCATTCCAGGAAGCGAAGCAACTCCACTTCAAGGTGCGCGTCGGTCAGCAGAAGCAGAAGAAGGCGAAGTAGTTACATCCTGCTCTGCAGAGTACGCAGAGCTTTCAATCCCTCTTGTGCAACGGCGGGGTCGGGGTCTTTGCTCAATTTATCGAGCGGGGCAACGCTCCCGCTGTCGCCACTCCGGGCCAGCACGCGGGCCAAATAAATCTTCTCATCCTTAGTCCCCGACGCCATGGGAGCGTAAAGCGCCTGGCGTACGGCAGGGTCGCGCGCCAGTTCCACGAGGAACGGGTACGCCACGCCGTTATACGACGCGGAATTCAGATTGTTGATCAGAAATTGCAGCGGGCTGAATTCGCTCACTTCCGTTTTGCCCAACATCACCTGCGCGAATGCCAATGAGAGCCGGGGAGCCGTCTTTGTCTCCTCCTGCCACGCCTTCTGCAGCATGGGCAGATCGGCGGGATCTTTCAGCCGCGCGAATCCCTCCGCGGCGGCGGCGCGCATGCGATCGTCTTTGTCGTGCAGGTACTGCTCATAGAGATGTCGGCTGGACGGATCGGGCAGCATGGCAATCGCCGAGAGCGCCTCGCGTTTCACGGTCATACTCTTGGCGCGGTTGAGCACGTCGATGAGGTCGGGCACGGCTGCCTTATTCCGAAGCACGCCCGTGGTCTGAATGGCGGCGATCTGCACTTTCTGGTCGAGATCGCGCAAGCGGAACTGGATTGCCGGGCCGGCCGATTCGTCGCGGATTTTCTGCAGTGCTACTAAAGCCTCGTAGATCACGTCAGTATCTTTGGTATGGGCCGCGTCGATCAATTGTGGGACCGCTTCTTTGGCCCGCAGAATTCCGGCGGCATGAGCGGCATTTGCGCGCACATCCGCGTTGACGCCATCCTTCACCAACTTCGCGATGGCGGCCACCACCTCGGGGCGGACGGTGACGTACCCGTCGATCACCAGATCGTTGGTGTCGGTGAATTTGCCTTTGATGCTGGTGCCCACCTTACGGATCGAGCCAGCCAGACCTGTTTTGACATAGCCCGGGGAGTAAAAGTTCACCAGTCCGTCGGTGGCGAGGACCTGAATCTGCGGATCGGCGTCCTGAGTGCCCAAAATCAAGGGGTCGAGGCTGGCGGCGGTGCCGACTTCGGTGAGTTGCTTTACTGCCTCCGCTCGCACATCGGGAGGGTGATTCTTCAAATAGCCTTGCAAAGTCGGAATGGACGAAGCACCGCTCTTGGCGGCGTCCCGCACGTCCTTCGGTTTCACATCTTGAGCTGTCAGAGGGAGCAGAACTGTAAACGTGAGGAGTGCCACTGAAAATACGCGCATGTTTCTAATGTAGCGCGGCCCACACTGCGTTGAGTGTCTAGCGGATGAATTCGAGTTCGACTTTGCGATCGATCAATCCGGCTTCGAATCCCAGATCGAGCAGCTTTTGAGCGGCTTTGGGTACCACTTCGCCGGCGTCCACGGTGTAATGATTCACGTACATGCCGACGAATTTTTCGGCCAGGCGCGGTTCCATGTCGCGGGCGAACTGCATGGCGTATTCCAGCGCAGCGGCATGATTGTCGAGAGCGTACTGAATGCTCTCGCGCATCATCCGGCAGCATTCGCTGCGAATCTCGGGCTCTAGAGAACGCAAGAGCACGTTGGCGCCCAGCGGCAGAGGCAGACCGTAGGCGGTCTTGAACCAGCGGCCCAAATCGACGATACGGTGAAAGCCTTCGCGATCGAAGGTCAGCTGCGCTTCGTGAATAATCAGGCCGGCATCGACAGTGCGTTCGCGCACCGCGTCGGTGATTTTATCGAACGGTGTGACCACCGCCTCGAAATCGGGTTGGAACAATTTGCAGGCGAGGTATGCCGTGGTGAGCTTACCCGGAACCGCGATGCGCTTGCCTTTCACTTCTTCCGGATCCATCGGCCGGTTGGCTATGATCATGGGGCCATAACCATCGCCGACGCTCGACCCACTGGCCATGAGGAAGTATTTGTCGGCCACGTAGGGGTAAGCGTGATAGGAAATCGCGCTCAGTTCGTATTCGCCATCTTTGGCTTTCCGGTTCAGCGTCTCGATGTCCGCTAAAACGTGGCGGAACGTGACCTTACTGGAACGGACCTTCTTGGTCGCGAGGCCATAGAACATGAAGGCGTCGTCGGAATCCGGACTGTGGGCGCTAACAATTTCCCGGGGAGCAACCGATGTCATAGTGGATTGGACTTCACCTTAGTTTACACCAGTGCAACCGACAATCCGCGATGGAACGGAAAAGAGCCGGACAAAAGGACAAGGGGCGGTCATCGTACGGCGCCTGAACTGTGGATTTCCTCAATCAATCATCCGGATTGCGCATCGCGCGCCGAGCCCGATTCTACGGGCGTCGAATTCCGATTGCTGAGAACGTCCCTTTACTGCCTGTTCAGTCACCGTAGATGAGGCCGCCCCCATCTTCGTCCGGTTCTATATAGGCACCTCCTGCCAGCCCTGGCAGACCGGCTTGAAA
>Ga0302326_10009330_pt1 | contig 21471 bp, 20 predicted proteins | sample Palsa_T0_3_FD_202264 | JGI IMG/M metagenome (GOLD analysis project Ga0302326, IMG submission 202264) | Peat permafrost microbial communities from Stordalen Mire near Abisko, Sweden - Palsa_T0_3 | ecosystem: Environmental > Terrestrial > Soil > Palsa > Peat permafrost | place: Sweden: Abisko... | reverse complement strand
GGCGCAACCGGCAACACCGGTAATCCGGGCAATACCGGTAACACCGGAGCCACGGGTCCGCCCCGCTAAGGCCGGCTCATATCCGCCGCAGGCTGACGCGGCCGCCGCGAAGGGCGGCGCGGCAGGTTTGCGTGCGTAAAACATGGGCGCACGGTATGGCTTCGCCGCGGCCTGACCATTGCAAGATGTCGGCAGGCTGCGGCTACAATAGGGGACAAGCAACCAGTGTCGTTTGCGCACAGCAAGCGGCGCGCCGACAAGAGCCATGGGCGCAGTATTCCAGATCGAACAGCTGGTGGACGGGCAGAGATTCGGCCGCTTTAATGTCAATCTGCTGTGCTGGTCATTTCTGGCGATGCTCGCCGATGGCTTCGATATTTCGGCACTCGCCTCCGCGGCACCACAACTGGCGAGATCCTGGCATCTGGCCACCAAGGCGTTCGCGCCGGCGTTGAGTGCGAGCCTGTTCGGCATTCTGCTAGGCGCCCCCTTGCTCGGCTACGTCGGCGATCGCTTCGGTCGCAGAATCGCCATCGTCGGCGGCTGCGCGGTCTACGGACTGTGCACCTTGGCGACGGTCCTGGCGACAGATCTCGACCAGGTGGTGCTGCTCAGATTGCTCGCCGGAATCGGTCTCGGCGGTTTGATGCCCAACACGATAGCGCTCAATTCCGAGCTCGCGCCGAAGCGCTTGCGCGCCGCGCTGATCGTGCTGATGTTTACCGGCATCACGGTGGGCGGCGGTATTCCCGGCTATGTGCAGGCGTGGCTCATCCCGCAATACGGCTGGCCGATCATGTTCTGGATCGGCGGACTCGCGCCGCTGCTGATCGCCGCTTTTTTATCGTTCACGTTGCCGGAATCCGTCAAGTATCTGGCCGCTCGGCCAAAGCGGCGCTCGGAGCTTCTGGCGACAGTCAGGCGGTTTCGCCGGGATCTGAGCATCGGTGACGACGCTGATTTTGCCATCGCGCCCGCGCCGGCAGTCGGCGGCTTCGGATTGCGGCAAATCCTCGGCGGCTCGCTGGCGTGGATCACACCCATTTTGTGGGTTTGTTTCGCCAGTGCGCTCATGGCGAATTACTTTCTGAACAGCTGGCTGCCGCTGATACTCGAAAACAGTGGACTCACGGCGCAGCAGAGTGGCATGGCGATCAGTGGCTACCACTACGGCGGCACCATCGGCGGCTTGCTGGTCAGTGTGCTGCTGGGACGGTTTGGCTTTGCGGCCGTGGCCGCGCTGTTTCTGGTCGCAATCCCGGTGATTGCCGCAATCGGGCAGCCCGGAATCTCCTATATGAGCATGGCTTCGGCGGTGACGCTCGCCGGGCTGTGCACGCTGGGCGCACAGTTCGGCAACAATGCGGCTTCAGGGCTGATCTATCCCACGGCGTTTCGTTCCCGGGGCGTTGGCTGGGCGCTGGCTGTGGGGCGCTTTGGCTCGGTTGCCGGCCCACTGATTGGCGGCGTACTCATTGGCCTGAAGCTGCCCCTGCAACAGCTGTTCCTGCTTGCCTCGGTACCGATGATCGCCGGTTCCATCGCCTCGGCGGCCGTGGCGAGACTGTGCTATCGAAGGCTCGGGGGCATGAGTCTCGACGTATTGCACTGAGAAATTCCGTCACTGCGGCGGCCGGTCATGGCGCGGATCCCATGGCGCAAGCTTTTGCAGGGGGCCGATGAATTTCTCGTAATTGCGCCAGCGATCGACCGATGAGCGGTTGATCCTTTGCCGCACCTGCCACTTGCTTGCGGTCGTGACGTTGCGCGCCGTCTGGTGGAAATCCGCACAGCGTGAATGCCATGGCAGACCGATGAAATCCAGCATCCTTCGGCTCCATGCCTCCGGCTCATTAACCAGCCGCTCATAGGGCACATCCAGCATCACTTGCCGGGGCAAGGCTGCGCGCCAGTGCCGCATCAGGCGCAGATATTGCGCGTAGTAGTAGGCGAGGTCTTCCAGATCATTGGCGTAGGGATGGGCGCTCTCAAAATGCTGAAAATAGAGGGACAGGCAGGTATCGATCGGATTGCGCTGCATGTGGATGATACGGGCGTTGGGCAACGCCGCGTGAATCAGCCCCAGGAACAGGAAGTTGGCGGGCATCTTGTCCGTCACCCGCAGAGCATCGGCGGACAGATCCTGCAGCAGTCGAAGGTAGTCCTCGGCCAGCTTGCGCAGCAGGTTCGCACTGCTGTGCTCGTCGGATGCTGACGCCTGGTAGCCTGCCGCGGCGGCCTTCCAGAAAGTCAGTTCGCCGGCGCCGAACAGTTTCGGGTGCGAGGCGAGGATCTGCTCGGCGAGCGAAGTGCCGGAGCGTGGCATGCCGACGATGAATACCGGACGCGCCGACGCGATCGCGGCAATCGGCGTCGGGCTTGGCCGGCGCGGTTCATGGGCATGGATGATCTGATCGACCGCCCGGGTCAAATTCTGTCGGTCAAATCTGGCCTGATATTGTTTCGTGAGCTCGTTGGCGCGCCGGTAGCTGTCGAATGCCTGCTCGAAGTCTCCGACGTCGTCGAGATATTTGCCGATGGCGTAGCGCAGATACACCTCCTGTCGCGGCGAGCGCGCTATGCCCGCCAATCGTTGCGCCTGTGCCAGCCAGGCCGCGTCCTCGCGGGTCATCCGGCGCAGGCGGGCGATGCCGGCCCAGGCCTGCGCCAAATCCGGCTCGATCGCGATGGCGCGCTTGAACAGCTCCTCCGCCTCGGCAAATTGGCCGCCGTCGGCGCTCAGATCGGCCAACAGCACCAGCGCCGCAGTGCAGTTCGGATTGATTTCCAGCGCGCTGCGGCAGCTGGCTTGGGCTTCAGTGGAGCGACCCTGCAGTCTCAGGACGGCGCCGAGGTGGTTATGCGCCTCGACAAACTCGGGACGCAGCATCAGTGCGCGGCGGTAGCTTGCCTCCGCGTCTTCGAGCTGGCCGAGTCCTCGCAATGCGTTGCCGAGGTTGTTGTGTGCTTCAACGTAATCAGGACTCAGCGCCAACGCCCGCCGATAGCTTGCCGTCGCCTCGTCAAGCCGCCCGAGTATCAGGCAGGCATCGCCCAAATTGCCATGCACGCGGGCGTAGCCAGGGGCAATCTCGAGCGCACGGCGGTAGCAGGCCAGCGCTTCCTCGGGCTGCCCCAGATCCATCAGGGCATTGCCCAGATTGTTATGCGCCTCAGCGTAGCCGGGATTGAGGCGCAGAGCTCGTCGAAAGCTCAGTAATGCCTGCTCGAGCTGTCCGAGCGCGCGCAGCGCGCCGCCCAGATTGTTGTGTGCCTCGGCACTGTCGGGCTGAATGTCGAGGGCTCGTCGATAGCTCGCCACGGCCTCATCGAACCGCCCGAGCTCGCGCCGGGCGTTGCCCAGGTTTTTGTGCGCCTCGGCATCATTGGGCATAAGGCTCGCGGCCCGTTGCAATGCCTGCAGCGCGTCTTTTCCTTGCATCAGCAGCGATACAGCCAATGCTTCCCAGATCGGGCCGGAATCGGGATGCTGCGCAATCAGCTCGCGCGCGTTGCCTTCCAGTTCCCGGTAGCGTCCGGCATTGCTCAGGGCGCGCAGCTCGCCGAGATCGACCGGCAGAGCGATCCGGCCACAGCAGGCCTTGTATTTCTTGCCGCTGCCGCAGGGGCAGGCGTCGTTGCGTCCTGGTTTCACTGTGCCGGTGATTGCGGCCCTTGGCGGCGTGGTGGCTGCGATCTAGTGGAACGGCTGTAGTTGCGTCACAGCCGCCCCGTCCTTGCGCGGATCGGAGGCGCCGAAATTCATGCGCTGCGCATCATCGCGCTCGACCGCCTGCCCGGATCCCATGCGCACGGACGAAAAGTCGCCGCGCAGGATGATCTGATGGCCCATGGCGGCGAGCTCCTGGCGCGTGGCGTGCGCGATGCGCGCCTCGAGATTCACGTCGCAGCCCTCGAAGGTATCCTTGGAGAAGCGCGCGGCATCCAGCGCGCTCTGAATGTCCATGCCGAAATCGACCACATTCGAGACGAATTGTGCGTGCGCCTGGGCCTGATTCCAGCCGCCCATGATCCCGAAGGCAATGCGTCGCTCGCCACGCTGCATGAAGGCCGGAATAATGGTGTGGACGGGGCGCTTGCGCCCGGCCAGCATATTCGGGTGGCTCTCGTCCAGGCTGAACAGCCCGGCGCGATTCTGCAGCACGAAGCCGGCGCCGCCGACGACGAGCCCTGAACCGAATCCGATCGCGGCAAAATTGCTTTGGATCAGCGAAACCATGTTGCCGTCCTGGTCGGCCACGGCCAGATAGGTCGTGCCATGGTCGGTTCCGAATGGCGCGCCGGGGGCAACGCTGCAATTCGCCTTGGCGGGGTCGATCAGTTTCGCGCGCTCAGCGGCGAATTCCTTGGAGCCCAGAGCCGCCACCGGGACTGTCGCGAAGCGCGGATCGCCGACGTAGCGGATCATGTCGGCGTAGGCGAGTTTTTTTGCCTCGATCATGGTGTGCAGCGCAGGCGCCGAATTGTGGCCCATGGTACGCAGCGGGAAGCGCTCCATGATATTGAGCATTTCCAGAGCGGCGATGCCTTGTCCGTTGGGCGGCAGTTCATAAACGGTCCAACCTCGATAGGTGGTCGAGATCGGCTCGAGCCACTGCGAGTCATACTCGGCCAGATCGGCGGCCTGCATCGTTCCGCCGTGGGCGGCGCAGGTGGCGAGAATTTTGAGCGCAACCTCGCCCCGGTAGAAGGCGTCGCGCCCATCGGCGGCAATCTGTCGATAGGTCCAGGCCAGATCGGGATTGCGGAACAGCTCGCCCTGCGCGGGCACTTTGCCGCTTGGAAGATAGGTCTGCGCCGTCGCCGGGTCCTGTTTCAGGACCGCCTCGCTGTCGCGCCAGTAGGCGTGCACGACCTGTTCCACGGCAAACCCGCGCTCGGCGTAGGCGATGGCGGGCGCCAGTAGCTGCGCGAAGCGCAGCGTGCCGAATCGCTTCAGCAGTTTGTCCCAGCCGTCGACTGCACCCGCAACGCTGACCGAGTCGATACCTGCCTGCGGCATCTGCGTGATGCCGCGGCCCTTGAGATGCGCCACGCTCAGCATCGCCGGCGCCCAGCCCGAGGCATTCAGGCCATACAGCTTGCCGCTTTTCGCCTCATAGACGATTGCGAACAGATCGCCGCCGACGCCGTCGTTCATGGGCGCAACTAACCCCATCATGGCATTGGTGGCAATCGCCGCGTCGATGGCGTTGCCGCCGCTTTCCAGGATGCGCGCGCCGACCTGCGAGGCGAGCACGCTTTCGCTCGCCACCACGCCGGCGGGCGAGGCAACCAGTGAGCGGGACTGCGAGCGGTCCTCGGCCGAGGCATCGAGCAGGCATTGACCGAGCGCGAGTGCGGCGAGCGTCATGCTTTTGAGCATTGCACCGATTGCCGGCGCCGGCAATATTGGCGCGGCAGTTCTGACCGGTAATTGAGGCCGGCGCGCTGTAAACCTTTAGGCCTTCTGTCGCCTCCAATGTCAGTACCATCGCATTTGAGGCAGGCATGGGGGTGACAGCCAGAGTGGTCGAATTTCCCGATCCGGCGGCGCGCGAGGCGGCCGAGGAGAGCAGAGCCGTCGCCGCGGCGGCCGGCGGGGACCGATCCGCCTTCGAACGGCTGTATCGATGCCATGTCGGGCGCATTCACGGCCTGTGCCTGCGGCTCACGGGTCATCGCGAGACGGCAGAGGACTGCGTGCAGGAGACTTTCGTCAGCGCCTGGCGCGGATTGGCGCGATTCCAATCGCGCAGCGCCTTCGCCACCTGGTTGCATCGAATTGCCGTCAACACCGTGCTTTCGCGCCAGCGGGGTCTGGCATATGCCCTGGAGAGCGCCGGTGATGGCCCATCCGGCGCGCTGGATCGCCAGGCTGCAGACGATGCGCCGCCGCTCGACCTCGAGGCTGCGATTGCCGCCCTGCCGGATGGAGCGCGGCACGTACTGGTGCTCGTGGGCCTGTACGGATTCAGCCATGAAGAGGCCGCCGGCGCGCTCGGCATCGCGATCGGCACCAGCAAGGCCCAGTTGTACCGTGCGCGCCAAATACTGGCGGCGCGCCTCGATCTCGTCCTGGAGAGCACATGAGCCACGACCATACGACCGAGTCCTCAAGTCTCGACACCCGCCTCGCGGCGCTGCCCCGGGAGCAGCCACCGGCTCGCGATCTTTGGCCGCAGATTCTCGCCTCGATCTCGGTTGCCGCAACCCCGCCGGTGGCGGCACGTCGGCGTGTGCCGCTGGCGCTCGCAGCCGGCATTGCGCTGCTGGTCGCGGCAGGCTTCATCGGCTGGCAGATGCATGGCTTTCGACAGGCAGCGCTCGCCCCGCCACTGGCCGGCGCCGGCGCCGATGGCCGTCCGGCGGCAGCCTTCGCTGTCCCGGTTGGTGCGGGCTACCTGGCCACCCGGGTCGCGCTGGAGAGGACTTATCGCGAGCGTCTGCAACTGCTCGCGCCGGCGACGCGCGATCGCATTGAGCAGGATCTCGCCACGATCCGTGCCGCCAACGCCGATATCCGCCAGGCACTCGCCGCCGATCCGGAGAGCGCCGTGCTGAACCGTTTGCTCGAGAGCACCTGGCAGCAGGAATTTGACCTTTATGCGACCGTGGTGCGCAACACCGCGCCGGCCGCCCCGAGGAGCCGCACATGAGAATGCTACCTGCCCGATTGATCACGCTGCCCGCCGCAGTGCTGGCGCTCGCGGCCAGCTGTACGGCATCGGCGGCGCCTATGGGGCGCCACAGCGTCGATGAGCAGCGCGCAGCCGATCCGCAGGGCACGGTCGAGATCACCAATGTCAGCGGCCGGATCGAAGTCGTCGGCTGGGACAAACCCGAAGTCGAAGTGGCCGGCACGCTCGGCCCGAACGTGGAGAAACTCGACATCAGCACGGTGGGCACGCGCACGACGATTCGAGTGGTTCTCGGCCGCCCGGGCGAGGATCACTGGGGCATAAACCTGCACGGACCGAACGAGGCGGAGCTGCTCGTGCACGTACCGCGCGCCAGCAGCCTTTCGGCTTCGCTCGTGAGCTCCAGCATCACGGTGCGGGAACTGCAGGGTGAGCAGGAGCTGCAGACGGTCAGCGGCGAGGTGACCACGAGCGCCGCGCGTGAGCTACGCGTGCACACGATCAGCGGCGACGTGCACGTCACGGCCGGCCCCGAGTCGGCCCTGCTTGAGCTCGGCACCGTCAGCGGAGATCTCGACGTCACCGGCGGCAGGGGCGATGTGAGCGTCAACACGGTCAGTGGCGATGCCAGGCTCTCGCTCGGCACGGTCAGCTATGCGCGAATCAAATCCGTATCCGGTGATTATCATGTGACGACCGGACTGAGTCCGGACGGACACTTCGAGGCCGAGTCGATCAGCGGTCAGATGGTGATCGAGTTCAGCGGCAGGATGCCGGCGGCAGAATTCGATCTTCAGTCCTTCAGCGGCGACCTCAAGACTTGCCTGGGTGCGAAGGCGGTCCATGAACGCTACGGTCCTGGTTCGCGACTTTCCTATCGGGAAGGTGCCGGCACGGCTCGCGTTCAGGTCACTACCAAGAGCGGCGACGTGAGCCTATGCGCCCAGCACGTGTCCGACACGAGCAGCTTGTGGCATGGGGGCGGCGGGGGCCTTCTAGAGGGCTGAAGTCCGGCGCACGAAGCCATACGCGAGGTTACTGCGCTGAGCGCCGCCGGCGCGGTACGCCACTCGGCGAGAGGCCAGAGCATCCTGTTGCCAGTGTGCATCGGCGTGCGGCTTGGAGACACCGTAAACGCAGGCGCCGTTCTCGCCGAGAATGGCGCGCTTGATCGGCCCATCGGCCGGTCCGAGCGGCGCAAAGGCGTATTTGCGCTGCATGTCCTCGGGTATCTCCATTCTCCTGAAGGCCTCGATCTGCCACTGCGGGGAGCCGAACCAGAGTGAATCGGTGCCCCATAGCACGTGATCGGCGCCCAATCCCTGGATCAATATCCCGAGCATGGCGGCCGCTGCGCGCGGATGGCTCAAGCACAGGGCGGCAAAGCTGGCACCGACATCGGCGTAGACATTGGTGATTCCATACTTGGCCGGCGTCTGCGCCAGATCACTGACCCAGTCCATGCGCCCGGTGTCCTCGAACTGTTTGGCAGCCAGGGCAGGGTTGTCCGCGCCGACATAGCGATAGCCCGCGTGATAGATCAGAAATGCGAGCTGCGGCCAATCCTTGGCCGCCTTGCCCACGTCATCCACCTTCGCGTATTGCGTCAGGCGCGCAAAGCGCTGCTCATCGCTGGGCGGAAACAGCCCCTTATGCACGGCAACGACGCGGCTGCCCGACTTGGCGAATTTTTCATAGCCAAGATAAGTGATCGCCGGGTCGTCCATGCGCCACGGGAAGCGGCTGATCTCCTTATGCGTGTTATCGCCGATGGTGTAGCCCTTCCAGCCCGCGGGTTTGAGAGTCTCGATGCCACGGTCGATGGCCTCGAGCCAGCCGGGCTGACCGGGCACGAAGATGAAATGCGACAGCATGCGCTGCGAGCCGGCAAACTGATTGACGCGGTCGCAGGCGTCGCGGATGGAGTCGTTGCTCAGCATCCAGTCCCGCGGAATGTCCGAGGGTGCGCCGCTCAACACCGCGATCTTGGTGTCGCTGTCGAGGAACATCTCCTTGACGTAGGTCGAAAACTTGACGTCCTCAAAGGTCTGCGGGTGCCTGGCCAGGGCGGGGTTATAGCCGAGCCTGCCGGTTTCGGCGCGCAAGTCGACGAAACCGTGCAGTCGCGTGTCGTCGCGCAAAAAATGCGTGTGCACGTCCATGACGAACTGGTTGGAGAGTCTGCCGGCATGCTCGTCACCGAGCTCGCTATCGGCTGCTTCGGCGTCGCTGACCTGGAATACCGACCCGTAAACCTCGTTCATGGCCAGAAACGCGCTGGCCAGCCCTGAGGCGGTGCGCAGGAAGGCGCGCCGCGAGAGTCCATGCTTCTTCGCCAGGAGGTCAGCGCGCTGCTTGACGAGCGCCTCGAAGCGTTTCTGTAACGGTCCCTGAGGCGCCGGCACGAACTCGCCGTTAGAGATCACCTGACACGGGATGGGCGAGGCGAAGGCGCAGGTCTCAGCCGGATCCAGCTGCATGCGTTCTTCAATACTGAGCCGGATCGTCATGAGCGCTCTCCCTGGCGAGGATGCGTGCACCCGCAGGTGGATCTTTAGGGTATATCATGCGCCGGAATTTTTGCGCTCTGTGTGCGCAATCCGTAGGTGCCGTGCCCCTCAATACCATCGCCACAGCGTGGCCGCTGCTTCTCGGCATGGGTGTGCTGATGCTGGGCGCGGGCCTGCAAGGTACGCTGCTCGGCCTGCGTGCCACGCTCGCGGGATTTCCGCCGCCGGTGACCGGTATGGTCATGTCCTGCTACTACGTCGGCTATCTGCTGGGCACGGTCGCCGCGCCACGGCTACTGCGGCGGGTCGGACACATCCGCGTGTTCGCTGCGCTCGCCGCCGTTGCCTCGGCGGCGATTCTGGTGCAGGGCTCGTTCGTCCATCCGTTGCCTTGGGGCGCGATGCGCCTGGTCTCCGGCCTGTGCTTTGCAGGCATCTACGTGGTCGCCGAGAGCTGGCTCAACGATCGCGCAAGCCGCGCGAACCGTGGCAGGCTGCTCGCGCTGTACATGCTGGTTCTGTACGTGGGACTCGGTGCCGCGCAGCTGCTGCTGGTCTTATCCAACCCACTCACGACCACTCCGTTCATGCTGGTGTCGATGCTGATCTCTCTGGCGATGGTTCCGATCGTGGTGTCGGCGCAGCCCATACCCGAGCGCGCTGCCCCGCGCAAGGTGCGCTATCGGGACCTGTACCACAATTCGCCGCTCGGTGTGGTGGCAGTCAGTGTCTCGGGCCTGATCTCTTCGATCATTTTCTCGATGGGGCCGGTATATGCGCGGCTCAGCGGCCTGGGCACCAAGGGGGTCGCCACATTCATGGCTCTGAGCATTTGCGCCGCCGTGCTGACGCAGTACCCGGTCGGCCGGCTGTCGGATCGCATGGATCGGCGCACGGTCATCGCCGCAGTGTGTACGCTGGCCACCTTGGTTGCGGGCAGTATCGTGGTCTTCGGCGCAATGCCTCGCGTCGTGTTCCTGACCCTCACGGCTGTGTTCAGCGGCTTCGTTCTGACTTTGTATTCGCTGGCCGTCTCGCACGTCAACGACAAGCTCGAACCCGCACAGATGGTCGCTGCCAGCAGCGCGTTATTGCGTTTGAACGGTGCCGCCGCGGCATTCGGCCCGGTACTGGTGGGCAGCCTGATCGCGGCTTTCGGACCACCGGCCTATTTCGCTACCCTCGCGCTGCTGACCGCGGCGCTGACGCTGTACGATCTTTGGCGCAAGAGCAGGCGCCGACCCGTGCCGGCGGGCCAGAAAGGGCGATTTATCAGCGCTCAGCCTCAGGGCATGACCGGCCAGATCGTGGGCTATGCAGAGCTCGACTCGCGCCGACCTCCGCCACCGCAATAGACGCTTGACGCGATAGCCATTAGAGTGATTCAAAGACAAATTGCTGTGGAATTTCGCTGCATCGGCACGCGGCAGGCCATTATTTCCGCCGCCGGGGACTGCGCGCCCGAGAAATCCGAACTCATGGCCGTCTGCGGACTGCATGTGGCGCCCAGCGCGGCTGAGCTGGGCGCTACCGTCGCGAAGGTGCTCGGTTCATGAGTTTCACATCGGTTGCGCCGGCACCGGCGCGGTTGCATCGTTCCGAGCTGGCGGTGCCCGGTTCAAATCCCGCATTGTTCGAGAAGGCGGCCGCCTCGCTCGCCGATGTGATTTTCCTGGATTTGGAGGATGCGGTCGCGCCGGATGACAAGCTGCAGGCTCGACGCCATGTCATCGCCGGTCTGAATGACATCGATTGGGGCGCGAAAACGCTGATGGTGCGCATCAATGGACTCGATACGCATTACATGTATCGCGATGTCATCGAAGTCGTCGAAGCCTGCCAACGACTGGACATGATCCTGATTCCCAAGGTCGGCGTGGCCGCAGACCTCTATGCGCTCGACATGCTGGTCACACAGGTGGAAAACGCGGTCCGTCGGCCCAAACGGCTCGGCTTCGAGGTACTGATCGAGACCGCGCTCGGCCTGGCCAACGTCGAGGCCATTGCGCAGTCCAGTCCGCGTCTGGAAGCCATGTCGTTCGGCGTCGCCGACTATGCCGCCTCCACGCGCGCGCGCACCACCGTCATCGGCGGAGTCCATCCTGATTCGGGCGTTCTCGCCGATGCCTCCGCGGATGGTGAGCGCGCGTACTTCTGGACCGATCCATGGCACGCGGCGCAGACGCGAATGCTGGTGGCCTGTCGCGCGTACGGGCTGCGGCCCATCGATGGCCCTTTCGGAGATTACGGCGACGCGGCCGGCTTCATCTCGGCCGCGCGTCGCGCCGCCGTGCTCGGTTTCGAGGGCAAGTGGGCGATCCACCCATCACAGATCCCGCTCGCCAATGAAGTATTCACGCCGACGGCGGCGGAGATCAACAAGGCACAACGCATCGTTGCGGCCATGCAAGCCGCGGCGCGCGAGGGTCGGGGAGCGGTATCGCTGGATGGGCGTCTGATCGATCTGGCGAGCATTCGCATGGCGCAGTCGCTGCTCGACAAGGCGCGCGCGGCCGGATGCGTGCCGCAGACGCTGCCATGACCGCCTCAATGCTCGTGGCGGTGGTGGATATCCGGATAATGGGCATGCGCGTGTTCAAGCGGCTCGTGCACATGCGGATGAGAATGCGGCTCGCTGCCATCCCAGTCGCTCGCGTGTCGGTGCTGGTGATGCGCGTCATGGCTGTGCGGGTGTTCGTGTGACAGAGCCGCGTGCCGATGCCAGTGTTCGTGACGTTCATTCAGATGCAGCCATACGCCTGCGCCCATGAACAGCCCCGCCACGAGCAATGAGCCCGTGAGCGGCGCACCGATGGCCAGTGCCAGGGCCGCGCCAATGAACGGCGCGAGCGAAAAATAGGCGGCCGTCCGCGCCGTGCCGAGACTGCGCAGTGCGAGCACAAACAGCGTCAGGCTCAGGCCATAGGTCACAAACCCCAGCAGACCTGCCTGCATCAGCGCGAAGCCGGCCGGTAAGCGCGCGCCATAGGCCAGCGCCAACGTCACGCTGGTGATCCCTGCGATCAGCCCCTTGGCGCAGGCGATGAGCATGGCGTCATGCACCGAGACCTTGCGTGTCAGGTTGTTGTCGATTGCCCAGGCGAGGCAGGCGCCGAAAATGGCCATGGGTCCGATCAGGCCGGCAGCGTGCAGCGCCGGTCCCACGGCCAGGACCGTGCCGCCGGCTACGATCAGCGCCATACCGACAGCGATCCGACGATCGAAGTTCTCCTTGAATACGAACCAGGCCAGCAATGCGGTGAAGACTGCTTCGAGATTGAGGATCAGCGAGGCGGAGGCGGCATCGGTGCGCTGCAGGCCGAACATCAGCAGAAAAGGTGCGATCACTCCGCCGCTGGCGATCGCGCCCAGCAACCACCATACGGCGGCGCCGCGCGGCCAGCTCAGCGCTGCGCCACGGCCTGCGGCGGCTCGCAAGATCAGCACGGCGGCCAGGCCGATTCCCGAACCAAGATACATCGAGCCCGCGAGCAGCAGGGCCGACATGCGCTCGAGAAGCAGCTTCGCCAGCGGCGTGCTCAGGCCGAACAGCACCGCGGCGCCGGTCGCGGCGGCGATGCCTCGGTTCATCTGCAATGCCATAATGCTCCGCCGGGGCATTCAACAGGACTCCAACGGGACTTCAACAGGACAACGTCGATGAAGCAAGAAATCGTGTTCTACACCAACCCGATGTCACGCGGTCGAATTGTGCGTTGGATGCTGGAGGAGGTGGGTCAGCCCTACCAAACCGAAGTGCTCGACTATGCCACATCGTTGAAGGCGCCGGCTTATCTGGCCATCAACCCGATGGGCAAGGTGCCGGCGATTCGACACGGGGATACGGTCGTCACCGAGTGCGCGGCGATCTGCGCCTACCTGGCGGACGCTTTTCCGCAAGCCGGGCTCGCACCTGCGGCCGGCGATCGGCTGCGTGGAACCTACTATCGTTGGCTGTTCTTCGCCGCCGGACCGATCGAAGCAGCGGTCACGAGCAAGGCGCTGGGCTTCGTGACGCCACCCGGTCGCGAAGGCACCGTAGGTTGGGGCACATTTGACTCCGTCATGCAAACGATGGAGTCGGCGGTTTCGCACGGTAGGTATCTCGTGGGCGAGCAATTCACTGCGGCGGATGTCTATTTCGGATCCCAGATCGGCTTCGGCCTGATGTTCGGCTCGATCGAGAAACGTCCCGCATTCGAGCGCTACTGGCAAGGGATCAGTCAGCGCCCGGCGGCGATCCGAGCGCGCGAGATTGACGATGCGCTGATCGCCAAAAGCAAACGGCCGGGCTGACCGCCGCCGCTTTGATGCGATGCGACAATGCGCATCGCGGGGCCGCCAGCCGGTTGCTGCGCGCTGTTCGAGTGCCGTGATAATATCCATTGGTAGGCGGATAGAAAAACAGCAGATCCGTCGCGTTGCAAAAAACCAATCACGCATGCAGCAAGCATGCTTTCGCCAGGAGGGCATTCATCGTGACACCGCTAGTCGCTTTGTCTTTCAGCATCGCTGTACTCGGGGCCATCTGGGCATATCTCGCACTGGGACCACTGGCCGGCTTCGTACTCGTCTGGGCGGGCTTCATCTCGTGGGGCTGCTACTTCGGCAGTGGGAAGGCGCTCGGCAAGACCATCGTAGGCACCGCCTATGGCGCGGTGATCGGTTGGATCGCGCTGTTGATCATCGTCAACCAGCCGATGCCGGCTCTGGGCGTGGTATGGCCCGCCATTGTCGTCGGCGTGACCGTGTTCTTCCTGGTCATCGTGGCCTCGATCGATCTGCTCTCGGTGGTTCCGGCCAACGTCTACGGTTTCGCCGCCGTGGTCGCCTACTCGCTGCATCAAGCCTCGACGGCGCCAAGCACGGGTCCATTGCACAACTTGACCGCCGTGTCGTTCGCCAATCCGTTGATCCTGTTGATCGTGTCCATGGCGATTGGGGCGCTGTTCGGTGCCGCGTCGGGCCAATTGGCCGATGCGCTGACCAAGAAGCCCTCGGTCGCGGTCCGTTCTCTGCAGGCATAGCCGGCACGCTCCACGCTCACGTGGCTGTGCGATGGGGGCGCCGTGATGGCGGCGCCCCATCGACTGGAAACGCGGTCGCAGGCGTGCGCGCGGCCCAACCATGCTTGCAACCAATCTGGAGGGCACGAGTACCTACTGCCTGACCGGCACTTGATCAAGGAAGCTCCTCCATGCGTGCGCTACTGAGCCTGCTGGTGTCGCTGTTCGCGGCACGCGCACACACTGCCGAGCTCTATCGCCTCGATGCCGGCAACACCCGCGTCTCGGTCGAAGTACGGCTGTTTGGTTTGCCGTGGCTCAGCGCTCATTTTGCGCAGCTATCGGGCGTGTTGATGCCCGAGCCGCGCTCCTCCGCCAACCGACTGGATGTCAACGTTCAATCCGCCTCGCTGGTTTGCGACAACCCGCGCTGGAACGCGCGGCTGCTGTCCGCCGAGTGGTTCGACGCGCAGCGCTTTCCGCAGATCAGCTACCATTCGACTCGTCTGCTGTTCGACCAGGTCGGCGGGGTGCTCGTCGATGGCCAGCTGACCCTTCGCGGCCTGACCAGAGACCTTGCTCTGACCGTCAGTCAATGGCGCTGCTCGCACCGGTCTGCAGCGGGCGACAGCTGCAGCTTTGAGGCACATGCGCGAATCAAGCGCTCCGAGTTCGGTCTGCCGCACGGCTTCTGGCAGGGCGGCGACGAGGTCGATATCCTGATCCACGGGGTTCGCGCCGAGGCGTCTCCGTAGGCTGGTACCGGCGCTTGCGTTTTTCCCGACCAGGGTGCAACTCCCGGGCGGCTCGGCGGCACTCACTGGCTGCAGCGGCATTGTGCCGGCGGAGGGATCGATGTTGGGTGCGGACGCAGATCGGGAACCGGTATTGGCACGCGACGATGGCCGAGACCGCGAGCTGCTGCAGGAAATAGCGGCCGGCAAACGCGGAGCGCTCGAGCAGCTGTATTTCAATTATCACGGCAGACTGGGTCAATTTCTGGCGCGTCTGACCGGCAGGCGCGATGCGATCGAGGAGGCGATCAACGATACCTTCTGGATCGTCTGGCAGAAGGCCGCACAGTTTCGAGGTGATTCGCGGCCGTCCACCTGGATCATGGGCATTGCCTGGCGCTGCGGCCTCAAGGCCCTGCGCCGCTCGGGACCGCTGCCGCCCGAGCACGGCGAGGCGACGCTGGATGCGCTCTCGAGCATCGATAGCACGCTGGCCGCCGAGGAGCTGCGCGAATGGCTCGACAGTGGGCTGCGCAGCCTGCCCGTTGAGCAGCGCGCCACCATGGAGCTGGCCTATTTTCTGGGGCATTCCTGCGAAGAGATCGGCGCGATCATGAATTGTCCGGTCAACACCGTCAAAGCGCGCATGTTTCAGGCACGGATCAAGCTGCGCAATCTGCTGCCGACTCTGGCAGGAGCGCCGTCCAAGGAGAAGCTCAACCATGAATGACCTCATGCAGTCGCACCGGCGGACCTGGGAGGCGATTCCCTGGATTCTCAATGGCAGTGCCTCGGAGGCGCAGAGGCGCTCGGCGCAGGAGCATCTGCGCGTGTGTGCCGATTGCCGCGAGTCACTGGCCTTCGAGCAGCGATTGCGCGACGCGATGGTGCAACCGCCGGTTAATCCCGGCGATGCCGAGCAAGGCTGGCGAGCGCTATGCGCGCGTCTGGACAGCGCTCCCGTGCGTGCGGACAGCGCCCGCGAGATGAAATCCGTGCCGCTGCCAACGCGCTGGTCGCTGGGCGGACCGGTCCGCTGGCTTGCGGCCGCGGTAATCATCGAGGCGCTGGCGCTGGGGGCCATCGTCACGGCCTCCTGGATTCGCGGCAGCGAGCACGCGCCGCAGGGCGCCTATCGCACGTTGTCACGGCCGGAGCCGATCAATGCCGCGCCGACCATTCGCGTGGTGCTGTCACCGGTGATGACGCTCGAGCAGTTTTACGTCCTGCTCAACAGCGCGCACCTGCAGGTGGTGGCCGGGCCCGGCGAGGCCGGTGTCTGGTCGCTGGCGCCTGCGGCGGATGCGAGCGCCGTGGCGACCGCAGCGGCGCTACGCGAGTTGCGCGGGAACCCGCAGGTGCGCTTCGCCGAGCCAATCGATACCGGCGTGCACGCGCTGCCGCCGTGAGCGCTGCAGGCCCAAGGCGCAGTGGCGCCTCAGCGCGAGGACCGGGCTGAATCCAGCACGTATCGCAGGGCCACCGCCGCTTCGGCCGGGTGCTGTCCCCGTCGCAGCTCGAAGGCCCGAAGACTCGACAGCCGCTTGCGGAACGGCTCCCAGGACGGCAGCTGCGCCGCATAGGGCTGAGCGGCCGTGAGTCGGTCCAGCAACTGCCGATTTCGCAGCGGCACGAGACTGACACCGGAGGCCGCGCGGCGCGAATCAATGAAAATGATGGCATCAATCGCCAGCGGCGAGGCGGCCACGCCGCGCCCGAGCCGGCGCACATCGATTTCGAATTTCTGCACGCCGCTGCGCCGCTCGATGACCGGCGATTTGCGGATCCGCGACACCAGCGGCGCGTGCTCCAGGAAACGCAACGAGTCGCGCCGCACATGCAGGAAGTTCGCGATGCCGGTCGCCTTCATCTGATCAGGCTTGACGAATACCGCGTCCTCGGCGAGAAAATCGAGCCCCTGCATCAAACAATGCAACGCCAGCGTTGATTTTCCCGCGCCGCTGGTTCCCATCAGCAGCAGCCCACGCCCCGATCGACCGACGCAAGCCGCATGCAGCGGCAGCAGACCCTGGGCCCGGGAGGCGAGGGTGAACACGGCAAATTCGATCAGCTCGTAGCGCGCGTGATAGGGCTGGCGCAGCATGTCACGCGATACCACCACCAGCCCGGCGCGCTCGTGCGGCGACAGCATCGCAAAGTTCGCTGCATCCATGATTCCGCACAGCAGGCCGCCGGGACCCGACAGGGTCTTCAGCAACGGCGGCGGCGCTGTGCCGCGCTCGTCATTGCGGCTGGACAATCGCAGCCTGATTCGAAGCGGTGCCGCACCGGCCGCGAACCTATGCGCCGGCAGCCCGCCATAGGCCAGATCGACCAGGTGCAGCAGCTGGCGGCTGTCGCTCTCGAAATGAAAGCGCCCGCCGAGCAGCCGCAGGCTCGTTCGCCAAGCCATCGGTGAGTGCTCGCGAAATGGGTCCCGGGCCGGATCGAGTATCGCTGATTGCGGCAAAAGTCCTGTTCCATGGCGCGTAAGACTGCGCAGTCTACATCGAACAGCGTGCCCGCAACCAACGCAGCGCGGCGGCAGAGAATTCCCCATTGCCGTAAAACCCGCTGCCGCGTAGCGGCGCACTTACTGCCAGGGAAACATCAGATCGCCATAGTCCCGCCTGCGTCGCGAGTGCTTGGCCGGCAATGTATTCGTCGGAGTAACCCAGAGCATGCTTTCGGTCCTGGTGGCGCACGCTTACTTTCTGAAGATTGATCAAAAGCAGTGGCAGCGGTCCAAACCGTATCCGCCGCTGGCGACGCTGCAGGTTGCCGCGAGCCTGCGTCTGGCCGGACATCGCGTCGCTGTCTTCGATGCCATGCTGGCCGAGGATGTTGCCGAATTCGATGCCGCAGTCAACGTACTCAGGCCGCAGCTCGCCTTGCTATATGAGGACACGTTCAATTTTCTGAGCAAGATGTGCCTGGCGAAAATGCGCCAGGTCGCCTTCGCCATGATCGCCAGCGCGCGTCGTGCGGGCTCACGAGTCATCGTCGCCGGTCCGGATGCCTCCGACGCGCCGGAGGCGTATCTGGCCGCCGGAGGGGAGATCGTGTTGCTCGGCGAAGGGCTGTCGAGCCTCGAGGTGCTGATCGACCGGCTTGCCCTCGAGCCGCGGGCGCAGGTCGGCACTCTGGTCGCAGGGCTTCCCGGACTGGCATCGCGGCTCGGCGCAACGACGAGCATCGTCAAGGGCGGAGCGCTGGTTCCGGTCTCGCGCCCGGCCGCCCTTCCGGCCTGGGATCTGATCGATCTCGAGCGATATCGCGCAATGTGGCTGCGGGCTCATGGATTCTTCAGCCTGAACATGGCTGCCTCGCGCGGCTGCTCGTTTCGATGTCACTGGTGCGCGAAGCCGACCTGGGGCAATCACTATCTGCAGCGCGATCCCGCGCAGGTGGCCAAGGAGATGGCCCATCTGAAGCGCGCGTTCAGTCCCGATCACATATGGTTCGCCGACGACATCTTCGGATTCCGGGTCGAGTGGGTGGAAAAATTTGCCGCCAGCATCGCCGCTGAGGGCGGCGGCATACCGTTCACGATTCAAACCCGCGCGGATCTGATCAGCGCCGCCATGGCGCGCGCGCTCGCCAGCGCGCAATGCAGGGAGGTCTGGATCGGCGCCGAAAGCGGCAGTCAGCGCATATTGGATGCGATGAACAAGGGTACGAGCATCGAACAGATCGTCCTGGCACGAAAGCGTCTGCGCGAGCAAGGCATTCGCGTCGGCTTTTTCATTCAATTGGGTTATCTGGGCGAGCAGCTGCAGGACATTCTGGCCACTCGCGATCTGATCGAGGCGGCGCGTCCGGACGATATTGGTGTCAGTGTTTCCTATCCGCTCCCCGGGACGAAATTCCACGAACTGGTCAAGGCGCAACTGCAAGCCAAGACACATTGGCAGGAGAGCGATGATCTGGCGATGATGTTTGCAGGCACCTATGACACGCAGTTCTATCGTGCGGTACGCGATCTGCTGCACGATCAGGTCGCGATCGAGACTGGCAACCGACAGCGAGCGGGCGATCCGGACCTGACGGCGATGCGCGCGCTGCGGCGGCGCTGGGAGATCCTGCTGGCCAGCGAGAAGCAGTGTCGCAATGCAGTGGTCGGTCACGCGCAGCTACAACCGCGGCCAGGGGCGTCAGGCACCTACGCTACGACTTGAGTTGTGTGAGTAGCTCGGCATGCGGTTGGGACGAAGTGCGTTGTGCTGCGCGTGGTGCGTGATCGTCCTGGTCGGCTGCGCCGGCAACGGCGAAGGCCTGAATGCGAACGGCCAGCCGGTCGGCTCTTCCGGCGGCAGCTCCTCCAGCGGCGGCGCCTCGGTCACCGCCGACTTCCAATCGATCCAGGATAATGTCTTCACACCCATCTGCTCGAAATGTCACATCGGTGCCAGTGCGCCGGAAGGCCTGCAGCTCGATGCCGCCCACAGCTACAACCTGTTGGTCGGCGTACCGAGTGTCGAGGAAAGCAATCTGCTGCGCGTGAAGCCGGGGGATCCGGACGCCAGCTACCTGGTGCTCAAGATCGAGGGCGCCGCCGGCATTGAAGGCGGACAGATGCCGCTCGGGGAAACACCGCTGCCGCAGGCGACGATCGCTGCCATTCGCCAGTGGATCACCGACGGGGCCATGAATGCGCAACCCTCCTCGTTGGCGGTGGCCATCACCGCGGCGGCGGGGAGGACATTGAGCATTCAGGCCACGGCGCCGCTGGATCAGGCTGTCGTGACAGCACCGCTCAGACAGGTCGTCGTGACGTTCAGCCAGGAGCTCGATGCCTCGCTCGTCAACGCCACGACCGTGAGCGTCGAGCGGCTCGTACCAGCGCAACTCGGCGATGACTCCGACGCGGCCGCCATGCAGACCCTGCCCATCACCGCCGCGCTGGCGGCGCAGAACCCCGCGGTGCTGCTGATCACGCCGGGCACGGCGCTCGCCGCCGGCGTCTATCGCGTGACGCTGCGCGGTACCGGAGGCGCGGCCCTGGCCGATGTGAATGCCACGGCACTCGGCGCCGACATCTCGTTTGTGTTCACCGTGGAGAGCGCTCAATGATCCGACGGCATCCTGCCGGCGTACTGTGCTGCCTGCCTGTGCTGCTGTGCCTCGCCGCCGCTGTCGCCCACGCTGAACCCTATCTGGCGGTACAGCAGGGGCTCAAATGCGGGGTCTGCCACGTCAATCCCACCGGTGGCGGCCTGCGTACGACCTACGGCGATTTATTCGCGCAGACGCTGATGCCGGCACGACACCTGGACAGCGCCATCGCGGCCGACAATTGGACCGGTCAACTCGGCCAATTCCTGCGCCTCGGTGGCGATCTGCGATTTGACGGCTCAGTCGAGCAGGCCCCGCACACCAGCTCGGTGCAGCAGTTCGCGCTCGGTCAGACCCGTGTCTACCTGGACGCGAATGTGATCCCGGACAGATTCCTGGTTTACGTCGATGAGCAGGTTGCCCCGGGCGGCGCGCTCAACCGCGAAGCCTATGGCCTGTTCTGGTCTGCCAGGCATGATTGGTATCTCAAGGCCGGACAGATGTACCTGCCATTCGGTCTGCGGCTGCAGGATCAAACGGCCTTCATTCTGACGGCCAGCGGCATCAACATGACCACGCCTGATCAGGGAGTGGAGATCGGCTGGCTGCACGGTGCCTGGGACGCGCAGCTGGCGGTCAGCAACGGCACCGCCGGGGGTGCCGTGACCAGCGACGGCAAGCAGCTCAGCAGCCAGCTCATCTACGTGCAACCGCTCTGGCGCCTGGGGCTTGCGGCCAACTCCAATGACCAGTCCGTGGGTCACAAGAATGCGTATGCCATCTTCGGCGGATTGCGGACCGGTCCGATCGCATGGCTGGCGCAGGGCGAAGTGATCGACGATGAGAGCATTGCCAATGGGCAGGGCAGGATGATCGCGACACTGCTCGAGGCCAATTGGCTCATCGTTCGCGGCAGCAATCTCAAGATTACCGATGAGTTTCTCAATCCAGATCGGGCCGTGCCCAACGGCGAGCAGACGCGATGGAGCCTGGTGTACGAGCTCACGCCACTTCAGTTCGTGCAGCTACGAGCCGGCTTTCGCTACTACGACGGCATTCCGCAGGATGAGGCCGAACACGAACGGCTGTACTTCATCGAGCTTCATGGATTCTTCTGAGGCGGCAGCGGCCGCTACAGATCACGCGCCCAGGTCTGTCCGACCAGTTCGCGTCCGAAGCTGCGGTGCCGGGACTGTTCGAGCAGGGAGAATCCGGCCGCTTGGTAGATTCGCCCGGCTGCGATCAGGTTGTCGTTGGTCCACAGCAGCACGCCAGCGTGCCGATCCACCAGCTGGCCGAGATTTTCAAAGTGCCCGTCATCGGCTTGCCGATCGTCAATCACGACAACAACCAGCACGCAGCCAATGAAAATCTGCGGCTGCAGAATCTCTGGGATGGGATCGAAACTTACGCGGCGATGATCGCCGAGCTGAATTGGTGATCGGCGCGCCGGCCTCTGTTCCTGTTCCTGCTCGTGCTACTGACGGCGCGCGGCCTTGACCGCGGCCGGCGTGACGATGTCCTT
>Ga0302326_10009327_pt1 | contig 21477 bp, 22 predicted proteins | sample Palsa_T0_3_FD_202264 | JGI IMG/M metagenome (GOLD analysis project Ga0302326, IMG submission 202264) | Peat permafrost microbial communities from Stordalen Mire near Abisko, Sweden - Palsa_T0_3 | ecosystem: Environmental > Terrestrial > Soil > Palsa > Peat permafrost | place: Sweden: Abisko... | reverse complement strand
TGATCTTCGAGAATTTCTGACAAACATTTATGAGATAAAGTAAGCCCAATTTAGATGTATGGCTCTTCTGGGTCAAGGTATCCTTGCTTATTTCCTGCCCCCGAAACTTCCATTCAATCGGCATGCCATCGAATTGAAGGGTTAAGAGCACCGTTTGCATTGCTGCAAGAAAACGGCGACCGTTTTCATCCATTGCTGGAAGCGAACAATTCACAAATGAACTTCACACAGATTCACGAGCGTCTCCGCGTGGAATTACTCCGCAGGATACAGCGAGGCAGACTCAACGTCTCGCTCCTCTCCCGCCAGACTGGTCTTGGCCAATCCCACGTCTCCAATTTCCTGCGACAAAAACGGCATCTCTCACTCGATGCCATGGATCGCATCCTGCGCGCGCAAAAAATGGCGGCAAACGATCTTCTCTCCGGCCCTCGCGAGCGCGAAAGCGCGATCGCAACCAGCGACGAGCAAACCGACAGCGTGCCCGTCGTTTCTTATAGATCGGCTCTCTCTGAGCCAATCATTCGTCCACCTGCAATCGTTTCCATGATGCCTTTGCCCGCGGACGCTCTCCAGCCCATTAGCGTGCATCCAGCCAGCAGCCGCCAGGCATGGCAAAGGTTTGTCGCGGTCCGCATTCCCGCCCCGGACGCCAGGGGAATGGAACCCGTGATCATGCCCGAGGCACTCGTCGTCATAGATCGCCATTGCAACTCGCTCGATCGCGACCGCCCCAGCCCGCCTGCTCTCTACGCGGTGCGCAATGGGACCAATCTTTCACTGCGCTACCTCAACTTCCGCGCCAACAGACTTATCCTGCGGCCGCGTGACGAACACTCCATGATCGAATTGCTCGAGGTTGAACCCGGCCGGAAGCCAAACGAGTTGATCGTCGGCCGAGTAGCTCTGGTTCTCAATCAAGTCTGAGGGCGCTAATGAATGAACAGCCATGCGGGACGCGCAGCCCCAACGATGTCGTCGGCTCGCGGTCCTGTTTTATTCCGAATGAGGCCGTGCCCGGGATTCTTGTCGCCGCAGCGGCTTTCTTCGCATCACGCACAGTCGTCCCGGAATGTATCCCCGAATCAAGACGTCGTCCTCTGCAAGTCCCGCCGCGACGCACATCCTTCGCCAGTCTTCAGGCCAAAACGCGCGAGCAATCGACACCGGTCCATCGTTCTGCACAAAGGGGTGCAAACCCATCAACTTTGAAAACATGCGAAACAGATGATACGGCACCGCATTGCGCGAAAGATCGTTGATGAACCATCCGATCGCCGCATGCTCCTCCATCCACGCGAGGAACCGCACCACATCCGCCTCCGCCAGATGATGTGTAAACAGCGAGCTCACGACAAGATCAATGGGTTCTTGCGAACAAAACTCAAATACATCCGCGTTCACCCATTCGATTGCACTCGCCGCATTGCTGGCCTCCGCCGCAATCACCACGGTGTCCATGTTGAGATCGAGTCCGGTCAGTTCGACCGCAACACCGCGCGCCGTTGCCCAGCGCTCGATCCGCCGCAAAGTGTCCCCATATCCGCAGCCCACATCGAGTATTCGCGTCGGCTCCTTCGCATCCTGCAACCCAAGCGAATCGAGCCACCCGAGCAACGGGCGATACGCCATCAGCCAGCGATTCACTTTTGCCAGGTCTCGCAGGCACGCGCGCAATTCCTCACGGCTGCAAGGGCCATCCATCAGCTCTGCAAGCTGCGCGCGAGCGCTGAAATCCAGAGTGTCAGGCTGCATGAAACAGCATCGTCTCCGCAGTCACTCCCGGACCAAACGACATGGCGCAGCCTTGCTGGCCCGGCCTTGCCCGTTGCATGATCCTTTGCAGAACAAACATCACCGTTGCCGACGACATGTTGCCGAATCGAGCCAGCACGTCGCGCGAACTCGCCAACGCCTCGGCAGGCAAGCTCAACCCCTTTTCAACCGAGTCCAGAATCGTTTTACCGCCGGGGTGCACCGCCCACAGATCGATCGACAGCGGATCTTTCCCGCGAGTAATAGCGCCGCCCACATCCTTCAACGCACGGCACAGTTCACCGGGAACCTTGCCTGACAGTTGCATGTCGAAACCGCCTTCGCGAATGCGCCACGTAATCAGGTGATTGGTATCCGGAATGCCAACAGCCAGAAAGCTATCGAGCCCGAGACCCACCCTGCGCGCGCTCACCAGGCACGCGGAACACCCATCCGCGAACAACAGAAACGACAAAAGCTGCTCCAGATCCTGCGTCTCCTGCATGTGCAGCGTGCATAGTTCCAGACTCAGTATCAGCACTTGCGCGTCCGGCTCAGACCGCACGATATGCCGCGCGGCCTTCAACGCATTGATCGCCGCATAACAGCCCATGAAGCCGATCATCGTTCGTTCCACCGACGAATCAAGCCCCAGGTGATTCACGATTTCGATATCCAAGCCCGGCGCATACAGCCCCGTGCACGAAGTCACGAGGACATGCGTGATGCCGCGCCGCTCCTCTTCGCTCAGTCCCAACTTGTCCACCGCGCAGCGCATCAGCCTGGGAGCGAATCGTTCAAACGCCTGCATGCGGCGCGCAGTTCCGGGAAACGTGCCGCGCACATACAAATCTTCGCCATCCTTCCACTCGCCGCTTGGCGTAGCGATCGGCTCCAGATATGAGTAGCGATGTTCAATCGCGGAAAGCCGCGCCATCCGCCGGAAAAGGCTCCGCACCGTACCCTCGGCGAGCATGCTGTCGGCAAAATCGATAAACGCCCGATGCACATCGTGCGGGGGAACCGACGTTGCAATTCGATTGATATACGCGGTTGTCATCGCTGTTCCCTTGTTGTTCGTTCTGTCTGGCTGGTTGTTCGTTCTGTCCGGCGCTGGGTCGCCACGGTCATCCTTTGACACCACGAGCCCTGGATATGTCATCAAAATGAAGCGTTCGTCATTCTGAACTCAAAAAGAATTCGACCGCTTTCAAGCCTGATCGACAAAATCCGCCGGATTCGAAAATCGTGTGCAACTCGAATTGAAGTTCAGATGCACCGTGCCCGTCGGCCCGTTGCGTTGCTTGGCCAAAATAATCTCCGACCGCGCCTTGTCCGAATCCGACATCTCCTCATCGCGGTTGTAGTACGCCTCGCGATGAATAAACGCTACCACGTCGGCATCCTGCTCAATCGAACCGGACTCACGCAGATCGCTCAGCATCGGCCGCTTATCGTCGCCTCTCCGCTCACTGGCACGCGAAAGCTGCGACACCGCAATCACCGGCACATTCAGTTCCTTCGCCAGCGCCTTCAGCCCGCGCGAAATCGCCGCTACCTCCTGCGTCCGGTTCTCATACCGTTTCCCGCCCGCCGAAGGCAGCGTCGCCGACATCAACTGCAAATAGTCCACGACAATCAAATCAAGCCCACCTGCATTCTGCTTCAGCCGCCGCGCCTTCGCACGCATCTCGGCCAGTGAAATACCCGCCGAATCGTCGATGAACATATGCGCCTCCACTAGCTGCTCCAGCGCATGCTGCAGCTTGCCATGATCATCGCGGCCAAGGAATCCCGTCTGCAGCTTTCGTTGGTCCACCCCCGATTGCGACGACAGCATGCGGCGCAACAGCGATTCCTTGCTCATTTCCAGGCTGAAGACGGCCACTATCGATTTGTTCGTGATGGCCGCATTCTGTGCAATGTTCATCGCCAGCGCCGTTTTTCCCATGGATGGCCGCGCGGCAACGATGATGAGCTCGCCTTTCTGCAACCCGCTCGTCATCTGGTCGAGCACGATGTAGTGCGTGGCCAAGCCGGTGACTTCCCGGCTCTGCTTATACAAATTATCGATCGAACCGAACGAGCTTTGAACGATCTGATCCAGCGGCTGCAGCCCTTGCGAAATGCCCTTCTCGCTCACTTCCAGCAGCTGGCTCTCGGCCATGTCAAGCACTTCCAGAGCCGTCTCGCTCTGGTCGGCCGCACGCGCAATAGCCGCCGAACAGATCGCCATCAGCTTGCGCAGCAGGCTCTTATCCTTCACGATCCGGATGTAGTCTTCGATCACCGGACGCAGCGGCAAACCTTCCGTCAGCGAGGCCAGATACGCCACGCCGCCGACGGTTTCAATCTCCTTGTAGCGCGCCAGCTCGTTCGCCAGCGTCACAATATCCACGGCGCGCTGCGCGTTCATCAGGTCGCTCATGCGCAAAAAAATGCGCTGATGCGAGTCGAGCGAAAAGTCGCTCGCGTCCAGCTTCTCAGCCGCCTCCGAGTGCGCTGCATTGTCCAGCAGAATCGCGCCCAGGATGGTTCTTTCAGCGTCGAGGTTCGCCGGCAATCCGGCATCAAGTCTCAGGTCGGGGATCGTAGCCATACACTTCGAGTGTAGGTCGACTACAACCGAAAAATGGCATGTGAATCGTCAGGTCGAAATGTGGGAATCAGGATTCGCAATGGCGTCCGCATGCGGAAAGACTCAGCACCCGCAGCGCTCGAGCCTACTGCGAAATCACCATCTGCGACGTGCTGCCCACATCGATCCTGGTTCTTCCCCACAACGGCACGTTCATGGCGTAAGTTACTTGCACGTGCACCATGTTTCCGGGTGCATCGCATTGGTACCCGCAAGCCGCCCATCCCGTGGCTCCCGTCGTATTCGCTTGCAGCCAGGTGGTGTTCACCGTTAGATTGCTCGCGCCCAACCCTGGGTAGCGCATGCCCAAGACCCGATCCCGAATCTGGGCCAGACTCGCAGGGCAATCAGTCAAGCTCGGCGTGTTCGCGGAGCACTGCGATCCGCGCGTGCTTGCGTAGCGGCTGGCTTCGCGTGCCGCATTGGCGACAAAAGTGTAGGTATACAGCCCGAAGATAAAGTAAACAACCCCGATCAGGACCGCAGCGAACATGGTGACCGAAAGCGCCATCTCCACCAGGGCCGCACCCTGCTCCCCTTCACCGCATCGCCACGCGTCTGCGCGCGCAAATCTCCCGCACGTCATGTTCATCGTGTCTCGCATCGATCTCACTGCGAAACCTTCCTAACAGCCTGCCCCCTCAACGTAAACGTGGAAGGAAGCCCCGGCCAATGAACCGGGGGAGAATACGTCGACTGCGTACCTACCGTGAGAATGGTCTCCACGGCGGCGCCACCCGAACACGAAAGCACGGGTGGTGTGCCGTTCGTGGCGGATCCGTTGGAACAAATGTACGTGCGAGCCACCGTCGCCGGATTGAGCGGAACGTTCGTCGCGTCATTGTCAGCCGCCAGTCGAATCCCTGCTGTATCCTGGGCGGCTATGGCGCTTGCGGCCCCGTAGTCGGCGCCCGCGTTGGCGGCATTCGTCACCTCAATCGCGCCGTAGGCCGCCATGGCAAATTCGGTAGCCCCGGTTAGCAGCAGAAGAAGAATCGGCAACACCAGAGCGGATTCGATCAGCGCTCCCCCGCACTCGCTCGCAGCTCTTCTCCTGGCAACGCCAAAGCTGATAGCGCCAAAGCGCCTCCGGAATGCGCGACTGTACCGCTCCAACCGCTGCATCGCTATTGCACCATCACAATCTTGGTAAGCGGTGTACCCGTGTTCACCGAAGCATAGTTCTGCATCCTGGGGCTCCCGGTGATGTTCAGCGAACCAACAACAAAATCCGCGTACACATTGCTCGATCCCGCTCCCCCAAAATCCAACGCGGCGTTAGGAGCATAGACAATTCCTTCGAGCGTCATGCTGTTGCCCGGCTCAGTGATCGTCATAGCCTGAGTGTCGCTTCCCGATTGAAAGATGAGAACTCCGTTATCGGTGCCCGAATTCGGCGCAGTCAGATCCACGGTCCCGCTTCTCGACAGAACAGTGGCGTCCGATGGTGTGAATGGTGGAGTGAGTCCGGTAAAGAACGAAACACCTGTTCCGGTCACAGAACCGGTGCCGGTCAATTGCAGCCCCTTACCCACAAGGTACCGGCCGGAACCGAGAGTGAGCCCCCCGCTGCTACTGTCAGAGAAATTGCCTTGGATCGTGTAATTCCCCGCACTTAAGGTCAACGACGCAGTTCCGGAAATGGAGATGCTGCTGTAACACCCCGCTGTAAGGGAGTGTCCTCCACTAGACCAGCTCTGAGGAAGATTGCATGGGCCGCCCGGAATCCCCGGCGCCGCCAACGAAGCGAGCGGATTGCTCACCGGAACCATCCGCGTAATCGGCGTCGGTCTGACCGTTCCGCTGAAACCTCCCGTAACTCCCACTTGTTTTGCCGAAATGCTGCCGCGCCCAGTCAGGTCGAGCGCAGTGCCGCTGCTTGAGTTGTCGTAAATCTCGCAGCCCGTAGCAGTCAGGCCCCCCGATCCACCGATATCGGTCCCCGCACCGCCAAGACTCCAAACGCACCCCTGGCTTGCACCCGGCCCTGCCACGGCGCTCGAAACCAGGTTCACATTGGTCATACCAAACAGGCGCATGAACATGGTCGGGTTCGGCACCGAAACAATGGCCTGCACAAAACCCGTCGAGTAGGGCGAGCCATAAAAGCTACTCGTCGGAAAAGTCACATTCACAGAACCGCTGCTGACCCCGTTCTGAGAAGCGGCCGCTGTGGCCGCTGCACGCGCAGTGGACCCGGTGGGGTTGTAGTGGTAGTCGAGGGCCCCTGCCATGGCAGCGGCATCTGCCGCAATCTGCACCTCGCGCCTCACGTGGAACAGGATCCCCACATCGACAGCCAGCGCCATAAATGCCATCAGCGCCGTCATCGAAACCGCGAGCATCACGATCATCTGCCCGCTTTCGTCTTTGCGGAATCGCATCAGTACTCCTTCGTTCCCGCTTGGAGCGGGCGGCCTTCCCCACGCGGGATAGGCAATCGAAGCAATTTGATCCCATTCAATTTGCTCTGAGGACGGGAAACCGATCTCCTGCAAATGGGCGGCGAGCCAGGACGAACGGGGGGAACATCATTATCGAGCCAGCAGTCACGTGACTGCAAGGAAACGAAGGTGACCGGTTCGCTGGTTACCCTCTTTCAGGCTCCACGACGGGCGGCCGCCAGCGCAAAATCGGCTTCCTCGCCGCCTGCACCTCGTCCAGCCGCGAAACCCGCGTCGAGTGTGGCGCCGTCTTCACCAGCTCCGGCGTCTCCTCCACCTCGCGCGCAATCGATCGCATCGCCTCGATGAACAGATCCAGCTCCTCCAGCGACTCGCTCTCCGTCGGCTCAATCATCAGAGCGCCCTGCACAATCATCGGAAAGCTCACCGTGTACGGATGGAACCCATAATCGATCAGCCGCTTGGCGATATCGCCGGTCTTCACACCCTTCGCCGCCTGCCGCTTGTCCGAGAAAACCACCTCGTGCATCGACGGCGTTTTATACGGCAGCTCGTAGACGTCCTCAAGCTTCTTGCGGATGTAATTCGCGTTCAGCACTGCATCTTCGGTCGTCTGCCGCAACCCATCCGGCCCATTCGCCAAAATGTACGCCAGCGCCCGGATAAACATCCCCGTGTTCCCATAGAACGCCCGCACCCTCCCGACAGACTGCGGCCTGTCGTACTCCCAGTGCAGAGCGCCCAAAGAGGCTTCCGGTTCAGCCTTGCTCACGCTGTCCGATGAAAGCCCCGGGTAGGACGGCGCACGGAACATAGGTTCAGAACCGGCGGCCGCGGAGTCCGCATTCGCGCTCTCCCAACTTTCCGTAGAGGGACTGTTCGCGGCGTTTCCGGCCCGTACCAGCACCGGAGTGGGCAAAAACGGCTCCAAAAATTTCTTGCATGCCACCGGTCCAGACCCTGGGCCGCCCCCTCCATGCGGAGTAGAAAACGTTTTGTGCAGGTTCAGGTGCATCACATCCACGCCAAAATCGCCCGGCCGCACCTTGCCCACCAGCGCATTCATATTCGCGCCGTCCATATAAAGCAGCGCGCCCTTCGCATGCAGAATATCGGCGATCTTGTGAATCTCGTTCTCGAACACACCTAGCGTCGAAGGGTTCGTCAGCATCAGCGCCGCCGTATCCTCATCCACCTGCCGCTCCAGCGCCGCCAGGTCAATCCCGCCATCGGCATTCGACTTCAGGTTCTCGACCGTGTAGCCGCAAATCGCCGCCGTCGCCGGATTTGTTCCGTGGGCCGAGTCGGGAATCAGCACCTTCCTGCGCGCATTGCCCTGCGACTCATGCCATGCGCGAATCAGCAGAATTCCGGTGAACTCCCCCTGCGCGCCGGCCGCCGGCTGCAGCGTAATCGTGTCCATTCCCGTGATCTCGATCAGGCACTTCTGCAGCAGGTCAATAATCTCGAGAGCACCTTGGGCCAAAGACTCGGGCCGATACGGATGCGCCTCCGCCAGCCCCTCGATCCGCGACACAAACTCGTTCACGCGCGGGTTGTACTTCATCGTGCACGAACCCAGCGGGTACATTCCCAGGTCGATCGCGTAGTTCCAAGTCGAAAGCCGTGTGAAGTGCCTAATGATCTCAATCTCGCTGAGCTCAGGCAACAGCCCCGGCGTCTTCCGATGCGCGTCGCCCAACAGCGCAGCTGGATCAACAGCAGGCACATCCAGAGGCGGCAGTTTGTAGGCGCGCTTCCCCGGCGACGACTTCTCAAACACCAGCCCTTCATTCTGCGTCTGGTGCGGCCGAACCTTGCCCGTCGTCTTCCGCTCGATCTGCTCCACTGCAGCCATCTACGCCTCCACCAGCCGCGCCGCCAACACCTTCGCCGCCGCATCAATCTGCGCGCGCGTCACCACTTCCGTCGCGCACCACAGGGTCGCATTCTTCAGCTCTGGATACCACCGGCTCAACTCCACGCCGCCCACAATCTTCTCGTCGAGCAACCGCTGACTCCACGCCGCCGGAGCCTCGTCCGTCTTCAACACGAATTCATGAAAACGCGGCGCGCCGCTGAATAACAACTTCGCCCCCGCCTGCGCACTCAGCGTCTTCGCCGCATAATCCGCTTTGGCCAAATTGTGCTCAGCCAACTCGCGAATCCCTTCTTTCCCATAAACAGTAAGAAAGATCGTTGCCATCAGCGCGACCAATGCCTGATTCGTGCAGATGTTCGAGGTCGCCTTCTCCCGCCGGATATGCTGCTCCCGCGTCGAAAGCGTCAGCACGAACCCACGGTACCCGTTCGAGTCCACAGTCTGCCCCGCCAGCCGTCCCGGCATCTGCCGCAGATATTTTTCCTTCGCCGCAATCACGCCGCAAAACGGCCCGCCATAGCTAAGCGCCACGCCAAACGACTGCGCCTCCATCGAGACAATGTCCGCCTCCAACGGCGGCCGGACGACGCCAAGAGAAACCGCTTCGGCAATCGACACAATCAGCAGCGCACCCTTCGCGTGCGCAATCTCCGCGATCGCCGCCACACCCTCAACCGTCCCAAAAAAATTGGGGCTCTGCACCAGCACCGCCGCCGTCTCGTCCGTCACCGCGGCTTCCAACGCCTTCAAATCCACCCGTCCTGTCTCCGCGTCATAGCCAATCTCTGCCGTAGTCAGGTCGCGAACCCGCAGGTATGTGTGCACCACCTCGCGATACTCCGGATGCACAGTGCGCGCCACAACCGCCTTCTGTCGGCCCGTTACGCGCATCGCCATCAGAACCGCTTCCGCAGCTCCAGTGGACCCGTCGTACATGCTGGCGTTGGCCACGTCCATGCCCGTCAGCTCGGCAATCATCGTCTGGAACTCGAAAATCGCCTGCAGCGTACCCTGCGTGATCTCCGGTTGATAAGGCGTATAGCTGGTCAAAAACTCGCCGCGCTGGACAAGAGCATCGATGATCACCGGCCGGTAGTGCCGATATGCTCCAGCGCCCAGAAAGCTCGCATAGTCGGTAGCATTCTTCGCCGCAGCCGCCTTGAAATACTCGACAATCTCGCTCTCGCCAAACTGGCGCGGCACATCCAGATCGCGCACAAGCCGGTACTCTGCCGGGATCACGGCAAACAAATCGTCAATCGACTTCGCGCCGATCGCGGCAAGCATCTGCTCGCGTTCCGCCTGCGACTTGGGAAGATAACGCATATCAGCTCTTAGCCTCTAGCTTCTAGCCTCTAGCCTCTAGCTAAAAGCCGGTAGATCGAACACAGTCTTTCACTTTAGATAACTCAATAAAAATCTCGCCGCCCAAAGCTCCGCGATCAAGCTAGGAGCTAGAAGCTAGCGGCTAGCAGCTGTCTTTTCGGCTATTTCTCTTCAGCGATAAACGCCTCGTACGCTGCCGCATCCAGCAGCTTGTCAAATTCCGCCGGATCGGAAAGCTTCACCTTGATAATCCACGTCTCGTGCGGAGCGGCATTGATCCTGTCCGGCTCCGTCTTCAGCGTCTCGTTCACCTCGGTCACCGTGCCGCTCACCGGCGAATACAGATCGCTCACCGCCTTCACGCTCTCCACCGAACCGAACGTCGTGTTGCCCTTCACCTCATCGCCAACCTTGGGCGAATCGACGTAGACAATATCGCCCAGCGAATTCTGCGCGTAGTCGGTAATTCCAATTGTCCCGATGCCGCCATCGACCCCGATCCATTCGTGTTCCTTGGTGTAGCGATAATTCGTGGGATAAGCCATGGATGGATTCTCTCCTCCGCACAAGGCGAAACTCTAGTGTAAATGCCGGCCTTCGCTCAGCGGCTATGAGGAAAAGCCGCAAAAAATGGGACATTCCCGCTCTTCATCAAACGCGAGATCACTTCGCCGGTCCAAAGCCCGCATACGGCTCCAACGGCACCAGCGTCACAATCTCCAGCATGCCCGCCTTGAACAGCGGAAAGCTCTCGCAGGCAGCGCGCACCTCCGCTTCGCTCGCAGCCTCCCACAAAATCGCCGCGCCACCCATATCGCCGCGCTTCCACACCTGCCGCAAAATTCCCGCGACATAAAGCTCCTTCACGCGCTGCCCTTCGGCCGCGATCCGCTCAGGCGTAAACGCTTCGTGCGGAAACGCATCGGTGCGCCGCCGCGACAACGAAAAAAACTGCATAGAGAATCATCCTTTGAAATTAAAGTCCAGGGCGTCAGGCAGCGCTCGTCTCAAAGCCCGCACTCAACCGGCGAAAATCCATCAGCATCTTGGCCCGCCAGATCACGATCATCCCAAACGCAAGGATAAAGAACACGCCTGCCGTCTGCTGCCCCGTGAGAATCGTGTTGAAGTACCCCCGCGCCGCAAAACGAATCGCCGCCAGCACCAGGATCACGGCCAAAAACGCGCTCGACCGCCGCATCATCACCGCGTCGCCCTGCCGTTCCAGCCGTGTCGTCAGCAGCAGCGGCCACGCCAGCGCCACCGCTCCAATCGCAAACGCCAACGCTGCCCACGCCCAGGGAATCCGGAACGCCGGAACCAGAAACATCGAGAACCCCGTTGCCATCCCCAGCGGAGGAATCACGATCTTCCTCAGCGATACAGCAGTCCGCGCCTCGCGCAGCCGCCACATCGTCACAGCCACCAGCCCGGCAAGAGACACAAGAATCGAAGGGATGGGGGGAAGCGCCACCATCCACCCATTTTATTTGATTCCCCAAATCCCCGCGACGTCGGCCGGCGCTTCTATGGTTGTCTGATTCCCTGCTTCTCTGTTTCGCTGTTTCTCTGTTTCTCTGTTTCACTGCTTGAAGAACTCCCCCGGCCCCCCATTCGCCCACGGATTATACTGTGCCGCAAAATTCGCCCGCGTCTTTACCGAGGGATGGCTATACTCCCAGAACTCGATAAACGCACTCGGATTCGGATCCTCAAGCCACGCCTCGCCCAGCGCATTGAACCCAACCACAGCCGTCTTCTGCGGATCGGGAACCAGCCCGTGAATCGCCTCCTGCCCGTAGACATCCGCCTCGTGCTCAAAGTGCCGGCTGAACGCGTTGCTCGCCGGCTCCAGCACAAAGCTTGCCACGGTGATCGTGAACAGCAGCACGACGAATCCCGCGCGGCACGCCAGTGGCGCCGCCGAATCCAATCCCCAGCGCACGCCAAATCGCCGCGCCAGCCAATCGGCAAAGGCAGCACAACCCCAATACACAAAGAAGAGAGCGACCGCAAAACCCGTCAGCATTTTCGGAATATGTTTCAGCACGTAGTGCCCCGACTCGTGTCCGAAGACGAACATCACCACGTCATCCGGCACGCGCCCCGCAGTCGTATCCCACACCACAATGCGTTTCGTCGCACCCAGTCCGCTCACGTAAGCATTCAGCCCGTTCGTCTTCACGCTGGCCTTCATCAGGAACATGCGGTCGGGTGGAATATCGGTTCCAGTCCGCTGCGCCACCTGCTCCAGCTTCGCCACCAATCCCGGGTAATTCCTGTTCAGCAGTTCATATTTGTTGAAGATCGGCTCCAACAGCGGCGAAACAAACACCCCCAGCACCATCAACGGCAACGTCGCTACCCAGATGCCGAACCAATAGCGGCGCGGCCATTTGCGCACGATCCACTGGAACAGCAGCATCACCAGCGAACCGAACACCACCGCCAGCCCCAGCGCTTTCGCCTGATCGCCAAACCAGCTCCCCCATCCCTGCACGCTGATGTCATATTGACGGCTCACGTTGTGCATATACATATCCAGGGGCAATTCCGTCAGCGTCAGCACCACAATCAGCGCTGCGAAAAACAGCAAACCCTGCAACCATCTCTTCTTCAAGACACTCGCCGCCCATGCTTCCAGGCCCGCCGCCGCGCGCGTCGCCAACAGCAGCCACAGCACGAGAAGGCCCCAGAACGCATCCACGAAGTGTTCGATATCGCGAATGCGGCTCAATGCGATGGCCTTGGCAAGTTTCTCCGGCGGCAGATGATAGGCAGATTGCGGCGAAGCGGTCTGTGCGTCCGCAGATGCCGGAGCTGGAGCGGCCAGCAGACAGGGAGCCGGAACCGAGCCCAAGACAGAAATGCAGAGCAACAGTGCGCCCGTTCGGACAATCCGCATCGGAGATCTCCTCAATACCATCCAGTCTGAGACAATCAAGGCTGCACCCGCTTTTACCAGACGCTTCCTATTTATGCCACAAAATTGTCCTCTGGCCTTCGGCCCTTCGATCCTGAGATTCTCCTCCCTCGCTGTTTTTGCTTTTCTCGCGCCCCTCGTGGCTTCTGCCCAGCAGACCAGTCCCGTGCTGTTAGACGCCATGACCACCGAACTCCAGCGCGCCTTCACATCCCTAGGCAAGTCCGCCGGCATGGCCCCAAACTCGCCAAATGACAAGCAGCTTCCGCCCTACTTCCTCAGCTACTCGGTCAGCGACGCCAGCGCCGTCATGATCCGCGCGCAGTACGGCGCCATCGTCGGCAGCTCGTCCAATCACGTCCGCGTCGCCGACGTGCAGGTCCGTCTCGGCAACCCCAAGCTCGACAACACCCACGGCGACCATCGCGGCTCCGCTGTCAACAGCCTCGAGCTGCCCCTCGTCGACGACCGCGAAGCGCTCGCCCGTTCCTTGTGGATGGCCACCAACACCGGCTACGGCAACGCAGTCGACAATTACCTCCGCGTCAAAACCGAAGCCCAGGTTCGCGCCAAAGAAGAAGACACGTCACCCGACTTTAGCAGCGAGCCACAGCAGGTATCCATCGCCAAGCCCGCACCACCCGTCGTCATCGACCGCACCGCATGGGAGCAGCGTGTACGCGCTCTCTCCAAAATTTTCCGCGAATATCCCGACGTCTATCAGAACCTCGTCCTCCTCAACGTGCAAAACGAAACCGACTACTTCGCCTCATCGGAAAATTCCCGCGTCGTCACGCCTCACCTCCAAGCCCGCCTCGTCGTTCTCGCCGTCACCCGCGCCGACGACGGCATGGATCTCTTCCGCGACCAGACCTTCGAAGCCGAAACCATCGACGGCCTCCCCACACAGCCGGAGCTCGAATCTGCCGTGCGCGCCCTTGGCACCAGCCTCGAAGCGCTACGTAAGGCTCCCATGACCGAACCTTACAACGGACCCGCCATCCTCTCCGGCCGCGCCTCCGCCGTCTTCTTTCATGAGGTTCTCGGTCATCGTCTCGAAGGCCAGCGTCAGCGAGGCGACGAAGAAGGCCAGACCTTCACCAAGGAAATCGGCAAAGACATCCTGCCCAGCTTTCTTTCTGTAGCCGACGACCCCACGCGCACCACCTTCGACAAAACATGGCTCAGCGGCAGCTACACCTACGACGACGAAGGACAGAAAGCGCAGCGCGTCGAGCTCATCCAGGACGGCGTCCTGAAAACCTTTCTCATGTCGCGCCTGCCCATTGCCAGTTTCAGTGAGTCCAACGGTCACGGCCGCGCGCAGACAGGCCGCATGCCCACCGGACGCCAGGGCAACCTCATCGTGACATCCACCAAATCGATCCCCGACACAGAACTCCGCAAGCAGTTAATCGATGAGGCGAAGAAACAAGACAAGCCCTACGGCCTCTACTTCGAAGACATCTCGTCGGGCTTCGCCGTCACACAGCGCAGCTCACCGCAGGCCTTCCAAGTCATTCCTCTCGTCGTCTATCGCGTCTACGTCGATGGCCGTCCGGACGAGCTGGTCCGCGGCGTCTCCATCGTCGGCACGCCGCTCGCCGCCATGAAACGCATCGTCGCCACCGGCGACAAGCCTGAAGTCTTCAACGGCGAATGCGGCGCGGAGTCGGGCACAGTCCCCGTCAGCGCCGTCGCGCCCGCCATGCTCGTCAGCGAAATCGAAACCCAGCGCCAACCCCAAGGCATCGAGCGCCCGCCCATTCTCCCCATCCCCAGCGCGCCCGCAGCCAAGGAGGCCCAATGAAATCCGTCCGATCGCTTGTCCTATGTGGCCGGGTGCCCCATCCAAGCTCTGCCACCGGGGTCCCTAGCGAAAGGTCTTCGTCGCTGGGGTGGTCTTGGGTGGGAAAGCACAAGCCCAACCCGGCCCGGGTCATCCTCCGTCAAGCTTGGATGCTCACGGTCCTCACTCTTTCCCTTGCATCCTCCCTCTCAGCGCAATCCACCCGCTCTGAAGCCGAAAGAGACCCCATCCTGGCCGCCATGCTCACCGAGCTCGACCGCAGCGTGAGCCAACTCCAACTCCCCGGCTTCCAAAAACCCTTCTTCATCCAATACCGCATCGTCGACGTAGACGACTTCGATACCAAAGCCGCCTTCGGAGCCACCGAAGGCGCCAATCGCAACCATGCCCGCGTCGTCCGCGTCACCGTTCTCGTTGGCGATTACAAAACCGACAGCTCCGGCCAGCGCGGCGACGGGGCCATCGAGATGGCCGCGCTTGACGACGATCCCATCGCCCTCCGCTCCGCCCTCTGGACCGCCACCGACCAGGCCTACAAGAATGCACTCGCCGCGTACGCGCAAAAGCAGGCCGAACTCAAGCAGGTCGAAACACCTCCGCAAGCCGACGACTTCAGCCACGAAAAGCCCCTCATCTCGCTCGCTCCGCCGCAGACCCTCAAGCTCGACGAATCGACCTGGGAGACTCGCGTCGCCCGCGACAGCGGTCTCTTCCGCACCGACGCTTCTGTCAAATCTCTGGAACACGACGTGCAATACTGCTCCGCCAGTTTCCACGCCCGCGTCATCACCACGCGCCTCGTCAACAGCGAAGGCACCATCGTGCGCAAATCGGCCTCTAGCTATCAGGAAGGCTTCAGCATCGGCACCCAGGCCGCCGACGGCATGCGCCTCGATCGCTCCTACGGCAGCAACGGCGTTTCCCTCGCAGACCTTGACTCGCCGGAAGCCTTCGCGCAGCACGCCGTCAAGCTCATCGCCTCACTCGCCGATCTCCGCAATGCCCCGCTCGTCGAAGAGGAGTACCACGGCCCCGTCCTGCTCAGCTCCGACGCCAGCGCCGACACCCTCCACCGTCTCATCGGCTCCGGAATTACCGCTACGCGTCCCCGCCTTGGCACCGAAGCCCGCACCAACGGCCCATTCGCGTCGAGCTTTCACGCGCGCGTTCTTCCCGACTTCATGGACGCGATCGACGATCCCAGCCTCAAGACCTACAACGGCAAAGGCCTCGTCGGCGCCTACGACATCGACGACGAAGGCGTCCCCGCGCAGTCCGTAAATCTCATCACCGATGGAAAGCTTGACAACTACCTCATCGGCCGTCAGCCCGTCCGCGACTTTCCGCAATCCAACGGTCACGGCCGCGCCGCCGTCTCCGGCCCCGCCCGCCCCTCCATCGGCGTCCTCAAAATCACAGCCAAACAAGGCCTCAGCGACGACGACCTCAACAAAAAACTCCTCGACATGGCCAAAGACCGCGAGCTGAAAAGCGTCTATTACGTTGACACACTCGGCGGAGCGCTGAGCCCGCGCCTGCTCTATCGCGTCGCACCCGATGGCAAACGCGAGCTCGTCCGCGGAGCCCGTCTCTCCGACCTCGACGAGCGCGCCCTTCGCTCCAGCATCGAAGCCGCGGGCAAGAATCTCTGGGTCGCCAACTACGCGGGCGAAGTTCCAGAAACCGTACTCGCCCCCGCGCTCCTGCTCGACGACATCACCATCCGCCGCGCCAACGAGAAAAACGACAAGCTGCCCTTCTACCCTTCCCCGGATTGACAGCGAAGCCGCAACCCATCAATCCGCACGAACATGGGTGCCCGGGGTCTGGATTTTCAGACCTGGGAAAGCAACGAGCCCGACCGCACTCGCGCTCAAACACGCCATCACATCCAGGCCCGCGCTCAGTGTGCTAAAGTCCCTCCCCGCAAGGAGGAAACACCATGCGGAATGCAGTCAAACTGCTGCTTGCGATCGTCATGATATTTTTGCCCGGTACTTCAATCGCAGCGGATCGCTATGACGGGAATTGGCAAACAAAACTCACTTGCCCACCAAAAGGGGATACACAGGGTTACACCTGGCAATTTCCCGCAGTCATTCAGAACAGCATGTTTCACGGCGAGCGCGGCAAAGCGGGCCAACCTGGCTATCTGCTGATTGAGGGCAAAATCAAAGACGACGGCGCCGCCAAGCTGTCCGCCAGCGGCATCGTCGCCTCAAGGAAGTATGCCCGCGGAATACTCGCCCACAAAGGCGAGGACTATAGCTACGACGTTAAAGCTCAATTTAAGGAGACAGAGGGAACGGGCGCTAAAAGCGAAGGTCTCGGCATCGTCGGCCGCACCTGCTCATTCGAATTTGTGAAGCAGCAAGCCGCGAGCTCAGCTGAAGGAAAGTAGAACCCGGACGAATTGCGGGAGATTTTTCGGACAATCGCTCGGCGAACCAAAGTTCCATTTCGCGCCTACGCTTTTTTCTTCCACCCACCCACAATCGCCCCCATCAGCATCATGCCAAGCAGCCAATACCCCGCATTCACCGCCAGCAGGCTGTAGGGCCGCTCCTCAAACACATACTCGGTCGAACAGGTCGTCAGCACAAATCCCAGCCACAGCAGCGCTCCAACCTTGATTCCTCTAAACGCTGTCTGCGCTCCGGTCAACTGCGTCACACACGAAATCGCCGTCGCCGTCAGCGCCGCGGAAACAAACGCCGTGCCATACTGCAGCGCCGGATTGTACCCAGCCGCGCTCTCCAGCCACTGCATCGTGCGCCCAATGCCGTTGAGCCACGTCTGCATGAAAAGCGTGTACCAGCCCGCCTCAAACAGGAAGCAGGCAATTGCCGCCGCAAGAATCGCCAGGTAATTCTGCCGCACCCTCTGCGCCTTCACTGTAAGGACTCCGCTCGCCATAGCGCTGCCCTCCGTCGGATGGTTTCGAGACCCATTATGCCGAATCTTTCTCTCCGCGCAAGACGAATCCACCGGAAAAACGCAGAAGCTCTCACAAAAAGCGGTTCCGTTATGCCATACTCGCCAGCGCCCCATGGACCCTGACGTTCCCGACAGCACCGGATCCGCCCCGAGCAACCTGGGCAGACGAGCGCAGATCGGCGGCGCACTCGCTGCCTTCATCGGTCTATTGCTGTTGGTCTTTGGACCCACCGCAACACCGGGTGTTCCGCTCGATCCGCACCGGTTGGCCTATCTCTTTATTGGCTTCGGAGTTCTCCTGATTGTCATCGGCACCATCGCGCGCTGGCTCTTCCGCCCTTAGTCCGGGGGGCCCCAGCGACAGGTCTTCGTCGCTGGGTGGTTAGTCCAGCCGCGTGAGATACGCATCGCCTTCCGACGGACGCACACGATGCATAATCCTTTCGGCAACCGCACGATCGTCCCCATGCGGCCGGATGCGTACCCAGAAGCTTTTCTCTCCCGGAAATTCGATCACGTTCGCGTCCGGATACGCGCGCAGCAGTGCTGCCTTCATCCTCTCGGCCTTGCCCTCGCTTTTGAACGCGCCTATCTGCACACACCAGCGCCCGCCCACATCCATCGGCTTTGGCGTCTCGTACACGTCGATGCGCACCCGCGCCGTCCCCACACGGTACAACCCGATTGCCTTGGCCGACGCAATCGTCAGGTCAATCGTCTTGTCCGGCACAAACGGCCCACGGTCGCTGATCCGCATCGCCGAGGCCTGCCGCGTGGTCAGGTTCGTCACCACAACCAGCGACCCCATGGGCAGCGTGCGATGTGCAGCCGTCAGCGCGTCGTCGCGAAAAACCTCTCCATTCGCGGCCTTGCGCCCCTTGTACGGAGCCGTATACCAGGTAGCTTCGCCCTCTTCGCTAAAGATCGGCCGATGCGCCAGGACAAATTCCTTGTCCTCTTCGCTCACGCCGCCTTCGGGCACCTCGGTCACGGGAATGCGCGCCGCGGAAGTCCCCGACGAAGTGCTCGCCTGTTCTGGATTCGCTGGCTGGTTCACCACGGGAGCCGTCGCCGGTGCCTTCGCCGTCTTCTGCTTGTGCGCGCACCCTGCAACCAGCAGCACTGCGGCCGTCAGCCCGATCCATCCGGACATTCGGACGCGCGTATCTGTTGCAGCCTCACGCATCAGGGTCGCGGCCCTCGCGGTTGTTCCATGCGATCCGCCAGGTTGCGCAGCGTGTCACTCACCTTGCGCATCGCGCTGATGGATTCACTGCGCACCTGCGGAATCACCGCGTCGTTGACGTAAGCCACGGCATGGCGCAGTTCCATCTCAATCAGTTCGATGGCTTCTTCCAGACGGTGCCCGACGCCGCCCGCTCCAAATGGAGAGCCAGGAGGTGGTGGCGGAGGAGGATAAGAGCCCATAAGAGTCCCTCGCTTTCAAGTCTCCGTTCCGCGGCCCGGCGCGTCAATTCCCCGTGCGCACCAAAACGGCCCCAACGTTCCGCGATAAACAACAGAGATTAGACGCGAGGTACGTGCAAATCTCATCCCCGGTTCCGTCCAGCCTCATGTGACCTTCGGCAAAAGAATCCCGTCTCAATGAAAGAGCAGGGTATGATTTCCCCTCACATAGGATTCACGAGACTTTGTACTCTGAAACCACAGTGACCAATGTCAGCCATCCGTGTCCTTCTGGGGGATTGTTCCTACTCCCGCGGCACGGCAGAATGCAATCAAATCTCGTCGACTGAGGACCCGGGCATTTGGCAAACGAAGCGAAACCTATACACAGGACTTGCCGATGCGCCGGAAATCCCCTCACTGCCCGCAGCATCGCGCCTGCTTTGTTGTTGCCTTTGGCCCTCCTCGCTCCGCCGCGAACATCCTTCGCTCAGGCCATTTCGCCGGCTCCCCAATCTTCCCTCCCCGATGCGCCCAAACCGTTCAGGCATACTCCGCCGCTTCCGCCAGCAGGCCCATGCCAGGTCAGAAACGCTGGCGGAAACGTTACGGCGATCGGCTCTGCTGAAGGGCTCTACCACGCCGGCTTTGGAGATGTGGACGCTCACCTCACAAACCAGTCCTTCCAGATGTCGGTTCCGTGCCCCGCCTACCTGCCCTTCATCAATTGGTACGCGCGCTTCCTCGACGGCCCGAAGGTCAAGCCGCTTACCCCCAAGGAAAAAGCCTGGCTCGCCGTCCGCAACGTGACTGACCCCTTCAACGCCATCACCATTCTCGGCACCTCGGCCATCAGCGTCGCCGCCGATCCGGACTCCCCGTATGGCCCCGGCTTTCCCGGCTTCGGGCGCAGCGTCGGCGTCGCCTATACGCAGGACATAACCGGCGAATTCTTCGGCACCTTTCTCATCGCGTCGATCGTTCACCAGGACCCTCACTACCACCGCGAGCCTACCGAGTCCATCAAGCACCGCATCGGTCACGCCATCCTTCAGGTCGTCTGGACCCAGGGCGACAACGGCAAGGGCATGATCAATTACGACAACCTGGTCGGCGACGCCATCGATGACGAGGTCGCCAATCTCTATGTCCCCGGCCGCTCCACCAACCTCCCCGCCAGCGCATCGCGCTACGGAATCAACCTGGCACTCACGCCCACCGACAACTTCATCACCGAATTCGTCCCCGACATCGCCAGCCACATCCACGTCCAGGCCGTCTTCGTCCAGCGCATCATTGACCAGGTAGCCAAATCCAACGGCGGCGGAAGCTAGGTTTCGTTTGGGGGTTTCATTCGCGTGGCGAGCCGACAGCGCTCCGCGACTCAAAACTTGTTACCCATGGAACAATTGTGGAAAACCGACACAGGTGTTTGGCGGGATTTGCGAAGTATATGGACTAGCCGTATCGGCGGACGCGGCCGGCGGCTGCGCCCTTCAGTTTGCTTGATTCACAGGTCTGCGTAATTTTTTGCAACCCTGCGCGGATTCTGACGCACGACGGTTATTGCCGCATTCGGAACTCCCATAGGGGGTGGGGGGATGGGGGGGTACGGACCCGTCACACGCCTGATAGGTTGGATGGAACGCGGCGTTCGACGAACATGGGCTGAACTCTCTCCTACTCCATAATGCGCCGGGATGGGGAAATTAGTTGCAAGTTCCCAGCGGCTCCGCCGAGCAGTGGGATTTTGCCATGTCTACGTCGTGTTCGTGCATCGCATCATCAACCAGGTAGCCCAATCCAGCGGCGGTGATCATAACGTCCGCTCGCTTTTAAGGTTATAAGAACAAAGAATTCATGCCGGCATGAACATACTTGGCGCATTGTGATCATTAGCGGACCCAAAATTCTCCTCGTTGGTGGCTCCGCTGGACGCTTTCGATCATGTTCCAACAATCCGGTCGATAATGAAGCCCTGCGGGCTGACGGCGACAGAAGTGCATTACAAATTCACTGGCGAAGGAAAGTTCGACTACCGCTTCAACGTACTTGTGCCGATCAAAAGCAATAGTTCCGTGTCTATTCCGATACGTTGGACAATGAGTTGCAGGAGCTTTAACGCACTATGCTGGAAGACCTCATTACTCCTTGAGAATGTGCGGTTTGATGGAATCGACTATGAGCAAAGAGTAAAAGACCACCGCGGGTTCCTAGGGAGCGGGTGGCATCGCCATATTTGGGAAAGCGCCTTACAGCATGGGGACTGTGAATGCTCCACCGCCTAACAGGCGGTGGCTTCTGGTTACGGCTGGAAGCCGGATTGATCGGCCATGCGGCCGATTACACCACGTTGAAGTCATCGTCTGGTTCCGGAGGCTTTTGCTCCTCGAT
>Ga0302326_10009326_pt1 | contig 21478 bp, 15 predicted proteins | sample Palsa_T0_3_FD_202264 | JGI IMG/M metagenome (GOLD analysis project Ga0302326, IMG submission 202264) | Peat permafrost microbial communities from Stordalen Mire near Abisko, Sweden - Palsa_T0_3 | ecosystem: Environmental > Terrestrial > Soil > Palsa > Peat permafrost | place: Sweden: Abisko... | reverse complement strand
GGATGGGCTAGAGTGAAACGCCCAACGGGGCGCGGCGGATTCAAGCGCCCCATGGCACGATGCTGTTTCTCCGCTCGGCGCTTCTGGACGTCCCCCACGGCTTCTCGCTTCGCGAGGGCGGCGTCTCCAAGGGGCCGCTCGCCTCCCTCAACCTCGGCGAAGGCGTGGGGGACGACGAGGCCAGCGTCACCGAGAATGTCCGCCGTCTGGCCTCGGCCGCCGGTTGCTCGCCCGGACGGCTGGCGACAGTCCACCAGGTGCACGGGGACCGCGTGGTGCGGGCCGCGCCCGGCGCGCGCCCCGATGCGGACGCCCTGTGGACGGACGACGCGACGGGCAGCTGGGTGGGGGTGAAGTCCGCGGACTGCGTGCCGGTCCTCCTGGCGACGGCCGACGGACGCTCCGTGGCCGCCGTGCACTCCGGCTGGCGAGGCACCGCGCAGAGGGTGGCGGCGCGGGCCGTGGAGGCGCTTCTCGTGGCGGGTGCGCGGGTGGCCTCGGTACGGGCGGTGGTGGGCCCGTGCATCCAGGCCTGTTGCTACGAGGTGGGGCCGGAGCTCGCGGAGCGCTTCGGTGCGGAATTCGGCGCTGGGGTGGTACGGGAGGGGAGGGTGCGTCCGCACCTGGACCTCTCCTTCGCTGTGCGGGCGACGTTGCTGGACGCCGGCGTGTTGCCCTCACACGTGGACGTCCGCGGTGAATGCACGGCCTGCGACGCGCGTCGCTTCTACTCCCACCGCAGGGACGGCGGACGTACCGGCCGTCACCTGGCCTTCATCGCCCCGATGCCGCTTTCTTGACGCTCTTCTCCCCGGCTTCCTATTCTCCCGAGGCAGGGTTTGGTCCTCTTCTCATGCGTTTGCACATTCTGCCCCTCGTCCTGGCGTGCGGGTGCGCCACCGACGTGGCCAGCAAGGCCGACGTGCGGGCGCTGCAGGAGCAAGTCCAGGCGCTGAGGAAAGAGAATACGCAGCTGCTCGGACGACTGGACGCACTGGAGCGAGACCGCCCCGTGGTTGCGGCCGCGCCGGTGGCCGCCTCCGCGTCCGTCGTCGCCCCGGTGCCCCAGCCCGAGGCGGCCAGCACCGCGCCCCCGGCGCTGACGGTGGTGAAGCTCTTGCCCAAGCCCGCGCCGCCTCCCCTGGACGTCGCGACGCCGGTGCAGGAGCCGGACCCGAGCGTGCTGGAGGGGCTCGACACGAGGCAGGAGTCAGCGAGCAGCGCGCAGTCGGCCTCGGCGGACCAGGAGTACCAGGGCGCGCTCGAGGCGCTGCGCACCGGCAACGTCAGCGGCGCCATCGACCGGCTGAAGCGCTTCGCCGACACCTACCCGCGACACAACAAGGCCGATGATGCCCTCTACTACGCCGCGCTGGGCGAGCTCGCCCGCGGCGAGGTGGCGCGCTCGGCGGCGCTGCTCGAGCTCTTGGTGCAGCGCTACCCGGCCGGCGACGTGGTGCAGGACGCCATGCTGAAGCTGGGCGAGGTGCGCGTCAGGCTTCGTCAGCCCGCCGAGGCGCGCGCCGCCTACGCCCAGCTGGTGCAGAATTTCCCTGGGACGGCCGCCGCCGCCCAAGCCCAGGCCCGACTCTCCATGCTTCAAAGGAACCCCTGATGCGCATCCCACTCTTTGTCGCCGTCCTCCTCGTCGCCGCGGTGGCCAACGCCCAGACGCCCCCGCCGGCGTCACCGGACCAGGAGGGCTCCGAGGCCGAGGGCAAGTCGGTGCAGGAGCCCGGGCAGGTGAGGACGCAGCCCCGGCCCACGACGCCGCCCGGCACCCCGAGCAAGGACACGGCGCCGGCCACCCCGGAGGCGCCGGGGACGGTGCACACCGTGGTGCGGGGCGACACCCTGTGGGACCTCTCCCAGCAGTACCTGGGAAGCCCGTGGTACTGGCCGAAAGTCTGGTCCTACAACCCGCAGATTGCGAACCCGCACTGGATTTACCCCGGGAACCAGGTGCGCTTCCGCAACGGCGCCGGCGAGGAGCCGGCGGGCCAGGTGGAGATTGAGCCCGGTGCCGGCTCGCTCGAGGGAGACTTGGGCCCCACCGAGCCGGTGGCCGAGGACACGGTGGAGATGATTGGGCTCAAGCCCTACCAGCCCAAGGGCCGGGAGCGGCTGCCGCGCGAGGGCTTCGTCACCGACAAGGAGCTCGACCGGGTGGGTGTCCTCGACAAGAGCTTCGCCGAGACGGAGATGCTCACCACCAACGACATCGTCTACCTCAAGTTCAAGGACCCTTCGCAGGCGGTGGTGGGCAAGGACTACATCATCTACCGGCCGGACCGGAAGGTGTACCACCCGCGCACGGGCCGCTTCCTCGGCTACCTCACCGTGCTTCTGGGCCAGGTGCGCGTGCTGCAGACCAACAACCCCACCCCCAACCCGTATTACGTGCGCGGCCAAATCATCTACACCGCGAGCTCGATGTACCGCGGGGACTTCGTTGGCCCGTCCGGCGAGCAGATGGCGCTCAGCGTCGTCCCGGTGCCCAACAGCAACACCAAGGACATCGAGGGCGCGGTGGTGGCGGCCCTTGACCCCTACAACTCCGCCATCACCGCCGAGCGGTCCCAAGTCATCGTCGACGTGGGCAGCTCGGAGGGGCTGCAGCCGGGGAATACCTTCACCATCATCCGGCAGGCGGACCCGCACGACCAATTCGTGGACCCGGCGAAAGACCAGGACCTGCGGCTTCCGGTGGAGGTCATTGGCCGCTGCATCGCCGCCGAGGTGAAGGAGCATGCGAGCACCTGCATGCTTCTCAGGACGGCGCGGGAGATTGTGGCCGGCGACCGCCTGGTGCTCTACGCGCCGGGCAAAGCGCCCGTTTCTCTTCGCTAAAGTCGGACTCCGCGGGAGGGGCGCGACGGGCCATCTGCTTGACCAGGCCCTTGGGGGTGCTTATGACATCCGCCCCCCGGGGGGACCGAGCGTCACTTCTATAGAGGTGGCCCTGGGCCCCGCTCCGAGGGCGCCACCCGACATGCCTGCTCCTTCCTCTCGCTTCTGCCCCAGCGCCACGCCGTCGCCCGGCGCGGCCCGGCGCCTGTCCTGGCCGGGGCGACCCGAGGAAAGAGAGACCTTTGCCGCGGCGGTGCCCGAGGGCCCGTGCCTGACGTGCGAGAGGGTGTGAGGACGATGGGAAACCGTACCAAGAAGGCCAGCGCACCCGAGGCCGTCGTCTTGAGGCCCGAGGCGGCGAAGCCCACCCCAGCGAAGCCTTCGGCGAAGCTGCCCGCGCAGGCGAAGCCCGTCGCCAAGGAGCCCGCGGCGGCGAAGCTGGCCAAGGAGCCCGCTTCTGCGAAGCCGCAGAGCAAGAAGGCCGTCCCCTTGAAGGTGGCTGCGCGCCGCACCTCGGCCCGCGGCGTGGCCGAGCCCAAGGCCCTTCCCAAGGCGAGCCGGACGCTGGCCACGGTGAAGGCCACGCCGGCCGTGCGCAAGAGCGGCGCCCGCTACCTGGTGGTGGTGGAGTCCCCGGCCAAGGCGAAGACCATCAAGAAGTACCTGGGCGCGGGCTACTCGGTGAAGGCCAGCGTTGGCCACATCAAGGACTTGCCCAAGTCGAAGATGGGCGTGGACGTGGACCACGGCTTCAAGCCCGAATACGTCGTCATCAAGAGCAAGGAGAAGGCGCTCGCGGAGCTGAAGAAGTACGCCCTCACCGCCGACACCGTGTACCTGGCCACCGACCCGGACCGGGAAGGGGAGGCCATCGCCTGGCACATCAGCGAGGAGCTGAAGCACCCGCACGCCGTCCGCGTCCTCTTCAACGAGATTACGAAGAAGGCCATCCAGGCCGCCATCGCCAACCCGCTGGCGCTGGACAGAAGCAAGTACGACTCGCAGCAGACGCGGAGGATTCTCGACCGACTCGTCGGCTACGAAATCAGCCCCATCCTCTGGGCCAAGGTGCGCCGCGGCCTGTCCGCCGGCCGGGTGCAGTCGGTGGCCGTGCGCCTGGTGGTGGAGCGCGAGCGCGAGATTAAGGCCTTCATCCCGGTCGAGTACTGGACGCTGGACGCGGAGCTCGACGCCAAGGAACCGCCTCCCTTCCGCGCCCGGCTGGTGAAGGTGGATGGACAGAAGGCCGACGTCAGGGACGGAGCCACCGCCGAGGCGCTGGTGGCCGAGCTCAAGGGCACCGAGTTCCGGGTGGCGAAGGTGGAGCGCCGCGAGCGCCGCCGCAATGCCGCCGCCCCCTTCATCACCAGCAAGCTGCAGCAGGACGCCGCCAACCGGCTTCACTTCACCGCCCGGAAGACGATGACGCTGGCCCAGCGCCTCTACGAGGGCGTGGAGCTGGGCGAGGAAGGGCAGGTGGGCCTCATCACCTACATGCGCACCGACTCGGTGCGCCTGTCCGCGGACGCAGTGGAGGCGGTGCGGGCCCTCATCAGGACGCGCTACGGCGCCGACGCGCTCCCCGACGAGCCGGTCATCTTCAAGGGGCGCAAGAGCGCCCAGGACGCCCACGAGGCCATTCGGCCGACGTCGCTCGAGTACCCGCCGGAGCGGGTGAAGGCCTTCCTCGAGCCGGACATGTACAGGCTTTACGAGCTCATCTGGAACCGCTTCGTGGCCTGCCAGATGAAGCCCGCGGTCTATGACCAGACGACGGCCGACATCTCCGCCGGCCGCGCCACCTTCCGCGCCAGCGGCTCGACGTTGAAGTTTGCCGGCTGGCTGGGCGTCTACGGGGAGGTCCCCTTCGAGGAGGAGGCGGACAAGGAGAAGCCGCCGGCCGGCGAGGAAGGGACGGAGGAGGCCACCGGGGCCTTGCCCGCGCTGGCCGAGGGCGACGTGCTGCGGCTACGGCAGCTGCTTCCGGAGCAGCACTTCACCCAGCCGCCGCCCCGCTTCACCGAGGCCTCGCTGGTGAAGGAGCTCGAGGAGCAGGGCATCGGCCGGCCCTCCACCTACGCCGCCATCCTCTCCGTCATCCAGGACAAGAAGTACGTGGAGAAGCTGGAGGGCCGCTTTCACCCCACCGAGCTCGGGAAAATCTGCACCGAGGAGCTGGTGAAGCATTTCCCCCTGGAGATGGACGTCACCTTCACCGCTGGGATGGAGGAGAAGCTCGACCGCATCAGCGAGGGCGAGGCGAAGTGGAAGAATGTCCTGCAGGAATTCTGGGACCCCTTCAAGGTGACGCTGGCCCAGGCGGCGGTGCAGATGCGGGACGTGAAGCGGGAGGAGACGCCCACCGACGTCATCTGCGAGAAGTGCGGCAAGCCCATGTCCATCAAGTGGGGGAAGATGGGCCGCTTTCTGGCCTGCACCGGCTACCCGGAGTGCAAGAGCACCAGCGACTTCAAGGAAGTCGACGGAAAAATCGTCCCCATCGCCGTCGAGCCCACCAACGAGGTGTGCGAGAAGTGCGCCCGTCCGATGGTCATCAAGCGCGGCCGCTTCGGCCGCTTCTTGGCCTGCACCGGCTACCCGGAGTGCAAGAGCAGCAAGCCCCTGTCCATCGGCGTCGCCTGCCCGACGTGCAAGGTGGGATACCTCACCGAGCGCCGCAGCCGGCGGGGCAAGGCCTTCTTCGGCTGTAACCGGTACCCGGACTGTACCTTTGCCGCCTGGGACCGCCCTTTGCCCGAGGCGTGTCCGACGTGTGCCGCCCCCTACCTGTTGCAGAAGTACAGCAAGCGGGATGGGGCGAGCATCGTCTGCTCGAACAAGGAATGCGGCTACCGGCGGTCGGTCGACGACTCCGGCACCTCCTCGGCCGCCTGAGCAGCCCCCCTTCGGGGCCACTGTCAGCGTCTTGACACCAGAGCCCCGGAAACGGGACGATTTCGTATGGCACCGAAGGACGCCCGCTCCTTGCGGGACCGTCTGCACCCGTCTTCTGTGCACGCGCCCTTGAGCGGCGCTCCCGCTCCGAAAGGAACATCCGTTGATGCTCTCCACGCTTCACCACGTCTTTGATGTGGTCCTCGCTGCGGCACCGGCCTCCGGCGGCAGCATGAAGGACACCATCGTCCGCTTCTTCAAAGAGGGCGGGCCGTTGATGTACGTCAACATCTTCTGGATGGCGGTGGCCATCGCCGTCATCGTGGAGCGCATCGTCACGCTGCTGTTTCGCTACAACCTCAATGCCGAGCCCTTCATGGACCAGATTACGAAGCTCGTCCTCCAGGGCAACGTCGACCGGGCGGTGAAGCTGTGCCGGGCCGCTCCCAACGCTCCCTTGGCCAAGGTCATCAGCGCCGGCCTCACCCGCGCCAACCGGGGTGAGATGGAGGTGGCCAAGGCGGTGGAGGAGGCCATCCTCGAGTACACCCCGCCCATCCAGGTGCGCATCCCCTGGTTGTGGTCCCTGGCCAACATCGCGACGCTGGTCGGCCTCATCGGTACCATCGTCGGCCTGATTGGGACCTTCCAGGCCCTGGGCAACGTCCCGGCGGACCAGAAGCAGGCCCTGCTCAGCAACGGCATCTCCGAGGCGATGAACAACACCGCCTTCGGTCTGTCCATCGCCGTGACCTGCATCGTGGCCCACCTCTTCCTGCAGAGCTACGCCAAGGGAATGGTGGACACCGTGGAGCTGAGCGCGCTGAAGCTGGAGAACATCCTCTCGCGGCGCGCCGCGGGAGAGACCTCGGCCATGGACTACGAGAAGTCGGCCTGACGGATGGCCTTCTTCTACAGCCGTCGCAAGCTCAAGGTCCGTGAGGACCACGACCTGGGGGAGCTGAACATCGTCCCCTACCTCGACATTCTCATGAACCTCATCATGTTCATGCTGCTGTCGATTACCGGGCTCGCGGCCTTCGGCATCCTCAACGTCAGCGCCCCGAGCTACGGCGGGCCGAGCGCCTCGGCCCAGGACGACAACGACAAGCCGAAGCTTCTCCTCTCGGTGCTGGTGTCGAAGAAGGGCTTCTACGTCGCCGGGGCGGGCGGCATCCTCGGGCCCCAGAGCGGCTCGGTGAATCCGGCCGAGGTCCCGCCCACGCTGCCGAGGAAGGCCGACGGGAGCTACGACTACGCCTCTTTGACCGCCCAGCTGGTGGGGGTGAAGAAGGAATTCCCCACCGAGACCAAGGTCATCATCGGCGCCGAGGCGGACATCCCCTACGAGGTGGTGGTGGGGACGATGGACGCGGTGCGGGAGTCGCCGGCACCGGAGCGAAAAATCCTCTTCCCCGACGTGACGCTGGGGGCCCTCTAATGGCCGGCCCGCAAGCACCGGTGGCGCCGCAGCTGGACCCGGAGACGCTTCAGCGGATGATGTTCCGCAAGGCGATGGCGCGCAAGAAGCGCATCGAGCGCGACAACGCGAGTCAAATCCGCGAGCTCAACATCGTGGCCATGATGGACATGATGACCATCATCCTGGTCTTCCTCCTCAAGTCCTACACCGCGTCGGCCATCTCCATGACGCAGTCCGAGGACATCAAGCCACCCGTCTCCAGCACCCGGGCCACGCCGCGGGACACGGTGGCGGTGACCATCACCCCCAAGGACATCCTGGTGGGCGACCGGGTGGTGGTGGCGCTGGAGAATGGCCAGGTGCCGGCCTCGGCCCTCAACGGGCGCATCGTCATCCCCCTCGACCAGGCCCTCCACAAGGAGGTGGCGAAGCTGAAGTACATCGCGGACCGGAACCCGGCCGCGCCCTTCAGCAAGGAGCTCTCCGTCATCGGTGACCGCCGCATCCCCTATGACTTGCTCCTCACCGTGCTCTACACCGCCGGGCAGAACGAGCTCGAGAATTACCGCTTCGTCGTCCTTCAGCGCGGGGACACACCGGCGGCAGACGCGGTCAACTGAAGGACTCTGCCGGGAAGCGGCGAGGCGTCGGTCAGGAAATACCCGTTGAATGGCGGCGGCGAGTAAGTCATTCAACGCCCAAGGGTGAGGGGGTTTGGGGATGCCGGACCGAGTCCCAGGGCAAGCCAGGGAGCCGTCGCGGCGGCCGGCGACTGCGCTCGCGGCCGCGCTCTTGTTGCTTGGGCTGGGATGCTTCTTCGACCTCGACGTGCCCAGCGTCCCGGCCAGCCCCGCGCCGCCCTCCCTCACCGTGGCCACGCCCCAGCCCGGGGACACCATCTCCCTCACCGCGCAGGTCTCGGTGGCGGCGGCCTCGGTGTACGGCGTCGCCAGCGTCAGCGTGCTGTGCGGCCCCCTGGACGGCGGGGCCCGCACCGTCTTCACCTGGACGAGCCCGCCCTACCTGGCCAACGTCAACTTCGGTGTGTGCCAGGACGTCACCGAGCAAAACCCGGACGGGGGAAACCCGCTCTTGAACATTGGGGTGTTTGCCTTCAGCGACGCCGGGACGGTGCAGGACGCAGGCCTTAGCGTCTTTCTCAATGACAAGGGGCCGGACCTCCTCGTCCAGTACCCGCCGACGGCGCAGCCCAAGTCCACCTTCACCGTGACGGTGAGCTCCAACATCGCCCTGAGCGCCATCCCCCAGGTGGCGCTGGCCGGGACGCCGGCCGACACGGTGACGACCGGGCCCAATCCCGATGGAGGGCTTCCCCTCTACACCGCCGTCTTCCTCGAGACCCCGGGGCTGGGCACCGACAACGTCCCCTACACCCCGGGAGTCCCGGTGCCCATCGAGGCGCTCACCGACACCGACGAGACGGTGCGCCTCAGCGTCAGCGCGACGGCGCAAAACGGAAACACCACGCAGCTGGACCTGAGCGTGGAGCTCACCCGGGTGGTGTGGGACCGCTACATCGCCGGGCAGCCGGCCTCAAGCGGTCCCGAGGACTGGGCCACCCAGCCGCTGGCCTTCTCCGGAGGCCTCTTGTTGCCCCTGGCCACCTCCTCGCCCGCGGATTCCACCTCCCAATGGCTTCCCGGGCTGCTCGCCGCCGTCGACGGCACCTTCACCGGCTTCGACACCTCGGTGCTTCCCGACGCCGGCTACCTCGCGAGCGGCATCAACTCGGCTGGGCAGACGCTCTTCGCCAACTTCAACGGCTCGTCCTCCACCTACCTCCTCGCGCCGCCGCCCGGCACGGTGGGGACGCCCGTCACCTCCACCAACGAGCCCCGCGCCACCCAGCCTCTCACCCGGGTGGACACGCTGCTCTGCCTGCAGGACACCGTCACCGGGTGCTCCGAGGAAGCGCTGGAGGGCCTCGAGTGCTTCGACCCCAACCTCCACCCGGTGACGGCCTCCGGCGGCGGCCCCACCGGACCGCCCGTCCCGGGGGTGGTGGCCGGCGGCGGGGGCCGCTACCTCTCCCCCGTCAACCCGGTGTGCGACGGCAGCTGGAACCTCGTGGACTTGAATACCGGCACCGTCACCTTCGGGCCCCTGGCGGACCCCAACGGCGTCGCCAGTTGCCGCGTCAGTGCCGTCTCCAAGCTGTTCGCCGTCGGTGACGGGACCTTCGTCGTGCAGCTCACCGAGACCTGCGGAGTGACGGCGGTGCTGCCGCCCGAGTACCCCATCGTCCGGGTGGGGGCGAACAGCACCATCCTTGGCGCCTACACGGCGCCGCTCGGGACGCCGGCCCTCGTGCAGCAGGACGTGGTGGGGGTGCTCGTCGACGGGCGGGTGGTGACGCTGTCCAACGCCCCGCCCTACACCAACTTCCAGCTGTGGAGCCTCAACAGCTCCACCCCGGACGTCACCACCCCCATCGCCGGCCTCTACGAGGCGGCGGACACCGTGGAGGGTTCGGTGCTGGCCAGGAGCTCCTACGCCTCGGCCGATGGCAGCTTCGCCGTGCTGCTCAGCAACGATGCAACCTTCGGCGCCGCCATCGCCGCCTTCGGCCCCAACCTGCAGCCACGGTGGCTCTACCTCTACACGCGCGTCTCCGAAGCCGACACCGTCCGCCTCGTCTCGGCCTCGGACGTCCCGGACGTCTACCTCCTGGACGAGTTCAACAACCGCGCCGTCTCCCTGCGGGTCGTGCCCCAGGCGCCGCCGCAGGACGCCGGGTCAGGCACTCCGGCGGCCGGCATCTACGTCACGGAGGTGGGAAACTCGGTCCTCGTCTTCCCGCTCACCGCCAGCGGGAACACGCCGCCCATGCGCACGCTCAGCGGGCCAGCGACGGGCCTCTCCCTCCCCATCGGGATTGCGAATGACAGCCAGGGCAACCTCTACGTCGCCAACCGGGAGGGCTCCACGGTGACGGTGTACCCGGCCATGGCCAGTGGCAACACGGCGCCGGTGCGGACGTTGACGGCCACCGGGATGTCCTCTCCGCAGGGGCTGGCCATCGCGGTGGGGGATGACGTCTACGTCTCCACCTGTCCCGGCTGCGGCGAATCGGCCGGCGGCGAGACAGCCATCTTTCACTTCCCGGCCCAGGCCACGGCCAGCGACTTCTCCATCTTCGGGGAGGACACGGACCTCTTCTACCCGGGCAGCATCGCGCTGGGAGACAACACGCCCGACGTGGGGCAAGTCCTCTACGTCGCCAACGCCTTCGGGGACGACGTCGTCAGCTTCAACCCCGGCGCCTCGGGCGATGCGGTGCCCTTCGCGCGCTTCAACCCCCTGGACGAGGAGGCCAACATCCAGAGCATGGCCTACGGGGGAAGCACGCTCTTCATCGGCCTGCCCGGCACGGGAGTGGGGCTCTTCCCGACGAATTCCACGGGCAACCCCAACCCCTCGTCCAGCCTCTTGCCCTCGGGCTTTGACTACCCGGGCGGCGTGGCGGTGGATACGAGCGTCACCCCGCCTGTCGTCTACCTCGTCGACTACGGCGGGAATGCCATCTACATCCTCCACACCGCGGGGACGCTGCCCAACCTCACCATCGCGAGCATCACCACCATCTCCGGCGCCTCGACGGGCCTGGACGGGCCGCTCGACATCCTGGTGGTGAAGTAGGGCCGCAGGAGCGGCCCCGGGGGTGGGCCCCGGTGTCCCTTTCGTCGCTTCGTCAGAATTAGCCGTTGAAAGCAGTCCAGGAGTCAGCCATGCGGAAGGGGAGGGGGTAAGGGCATGCCGGAGGACGTGAGAAGGCACGCCGGAGGGCCGGCGCTTGGCGCTCTTTGGGCGTCGGGGCTGGGCCTTCTTCTGGCCGTGGGCTGTCTCAACACGGACTTGCCCACCGTCCCGGCCAATCCGCCGGCCCCCGCCCTCACCGTGGCCACGCCTCGCAGCGGCGACATCATCTCCCTCACCCAGCAGGTGGCCGTGTCCGCGGCCTCCGTCAACGGCATCAACAACGTCAGCGTCCTCTGCGGGCCGCTGGATGGCGGGGCCCGCGTCGTCCACACCTGGACGTCGCCTCCCTACCTCGGGCAGCTGAATTTCGGCGTCTGCCAGGGCGTCACCGAAACCAATCCGGATGGCGGAAGCCTGCCCATCCTGGACATCGAGGTGCGGGCCCTGTCCGACGCCGGGGCGACCAACGAAGTCGACCTCGTCGTCTCCTTCAACTCGGTGGGGCCGGACCTCACGGTGTCCTACCCGCCCACGGCGCAGCCCAAGTCCCCCTTCACCGTCACCGTCGGCTCCAACATCCCCTTGCGCTCCATCCCCCAGGTGTCGCTCAACCTGACGCCGGCGGACAGCGTCACCTCGGCCCCCAACCCGGACGGTGGGCTGCCCCTGTACCTGGCCTACTTCAAGAGCACCCCCGGCCTGGGCACGGACAACCTGCCCTACACCCCCGGGCTGCCGGTGCCCATCGAGGCCCTCACCGACACCGACGAGACGGTGCGCCTCGTCGTCAGCGGCACGGCGCAAAACGGCAACACGACGGAGCTGGACTTGAGCGTCGAGCTCACCCGCGTCGTGTGGGACCGCTTCATCCCCGGCCAGCCGGCCTCGAGCAGCCCCATCCAGTGGGCGGCCGAGCCCCTGGCCTATGCCGGCGGCCTCCTCTTGCCCCTGGCGACGTCCTCCCCGGCGTCCTCGACGTCCGAGTGGCTTCCCGGCCTCTTCCTCGCCCCGGACGGCACCTTCGTCGGCTTCAATCCGGCGCTTCTCGACGGCGGCTACGTCGCCGAGGGCATCAACGCCCAGGGCCAGACGCTTCTCGTCGTCTTCCCGGGAAACTTCGCCAGCTTGCTGCTTGTCCCCCCGCCCAACCTCACGACGCCGCCCGTCCGGGGCACCACCGCGGCCGAGCTGGCGCCGCCGCTCACCCGGGTGGACAACCTCCTGTGCCTGCAGGACTCGGTGACGGCCTGCTCGACGGAAACCGTCGAGAGCCTGGTGTGCCTGGACGCATCGCTCAAAGCGGTGACGGCCACCTCCGGGACGGCGTCCACCGGGCCGCCCGTCCCGGGTGTGGTGGCCGGCGCCGGGGGCCGCTACCTCTCCCCCGTCAGCCCCGTCTGCAACAGCAGCTGGAACCTCGTGGACCTGGGCACTGGCACCGTCAGCTTCGGGCCGCTGGCGGACCCCAACGGGGTGGCGGAGTGCACCGTCACCGGCGTCACCAGGATGCTTCCCGTCGGGGACGGGACGTTTGTCGTCCAGCTCCAGGAGACGTGCGGCTTCGCGGCGCCGCTGCCGCCGGAGTTTCCCATCGTGCGCGTCGGTGTCGACAGCTCCATCCTCGGTGCCTACACCGCGCCCTTAGGCACGCCGGCGCTGGTGCAGCAGGAGGTGGTGGGCGTCCTGGCCGACGGCCGGGTGGTGACGCTCACCAATGCGCCGCCCTACGCCAACTTCCAGCTGTGGAGTCTCAACAGCTCTACCCCGGACGTCACCACCCCCATCGCCGGCCTCTACAACTCCGCGGACTCCGTCCTGAACTCCGTGGTTGCCAGGAGCAGCTACACCGGCGCGGACGGCAGCTTCGCGGTGCTGCTCAGCAGTGATGAAACCTTCGGGGCCGCGGTGGCCGCCTTCGGGCCCAACCTGCAGCCGCTGTGGCTCTACCTCTACACGCGCATCGCCGACGCCACGTCCACCCGTCTCGTCTCCGCACCCAGCGTCGGGGACGTGTACCTGGTGGACGAGTTCAACAGCCACGCCGTCTCGTTGCGCGTCGTCCCGGCGGGCGCGGTGGGCCCGCCCGATGCAGGCCCGCCCGACGCCGGCGGCCCGAGCGCTGAGGCGGGCATCTACGTGGCCCAGAGGAACGCCGTCCTCGTCTTCCCGCTGGATGCCAATGGCGACACGGCGCCCATCCGCACCATCAGCGGGGAGGCGACGGGCCTCTCCCAGGCCAGCGCCGTGGCCATGGACAGCCAGGGCAACCTCTACGTGGCCAACGCGACTGGCGCCACGGTGACGGTGTACGCCCCGCTGGCCAGCGGCAACGTCGCGCCGCTGCGGACACTGACCGCGGAAGGGATGGGGACCCCGGCGGCTCTGGCCGTGGGCGTGGGGGATGACGTCTACGTCGCCACCTGTCCCAACTGCAGCGAGGAAAACCCGGGCGGGGACACGGCGGTGTTTCACTTCGCCGCCGGCGCGAGCAGCAACGCCACGGAGCTGGTCGGCGACAACACGCTGCTGACCCAACCCATCGGCATCGCGCTCGGGGCATTCGTCGCTGGGGTGGGGCAACCGCTCTACGTCACCAACGACACCAACGGGCAGACGCTCACCTTCGACCCCGGCGCCACCGGCGACGCGACGCCGTCGGCCACCTTCACGCCGAATGGCGCGACCTACAGCTCGGGCATCGCCTACGCCAGTGGCACCCTCTTCCTCGGCGGCATCCAGCAAGTGGAGGACGGCGCCTCGGGCGTCCTCCTCTTCCCGGCCAATTCCACCGGGACTCCCAACCCCACCTCCACGCTGCAACCTCCCGTGGAAACCCCGAGCGGCGTGGCCGTGGACGTCTCCGTCACCCCGCCGGTGGTGTACCTGCTCGACTCGGAGGTCGACTCCATCTACGTCATGACGACGTCGGGGACGCCGCCCAACCTCGGCCTCCAGAGCGTGGTGACCGTCACCGGCGACGACACCCTGCTCGACGAGCCCGCGGGCATCCTGGTGGTGAAGTAGGACGCCCCTCTCCAAGGGGCGGGCCCCCCTGGACTTCCAGGGCTTGCCCGGTGCAGGAAGCGTGAGGCGTCCATGCCCTTCGTGACAGTCATCGGCGGCGGCCTCGCCGGAAGCGAATGCGCCTACCAGCTCGCCCGCCGCGGCGTGCCGGTGCTTCTGCGGGAGATGAAGCCCGTGCGGCGCTCGCCCGCTCACCACACCGACGCGCTGGCGGAGCTCGTCTGCAGCAACTCCTTTCGCTCCGACGCCAAGGACAGCGCCATCGGCATGCTGCACGGTGAGCTCCGGGCGCTGGGCTCGCTCATCCTCTTGCAGGCGGACCGGGCCCGCGTGCCGGCGGGGGAGGCCCTGGCCGTGGACAGGGTGCGTTTCGCGCATGGAGTGACACAGGCGCTGGAACGCGCCGCGGGCCTCTCCTTGTGGCGCGGCGAGGTGGAGCGCCTTCCGGAGGGGACGGTGGTGGTGGCCACCGGCCCCCTCACCTCGGAGAAGCTGGCCTCTGACCTCGAGCGCCACGTCGGCGCGAAGCTGTACTTCTACGACTCCATCGCGCCCATCGTCTCCGCCGATTCGGTGGACACCGAGGTGGCCTTCCGTGCCAGCCGCTGGGGCCGAGGGGAGGGGGCCGACTACCTCAACCTGCCCCTGGACGAGGAGGCCTACCACCGCTTCGTCGAGGCGCTGAGGACGGCGGAGAAGGTGACGCCGCATGCCTTCGAGGAGGCCAAGTACTTCGAGGGGTGCCTGCCCATCGAGGTGATGGCCGAGCGCGGCCTGGAGGTGCTGGCGCACGGGCCGATGAAGCCGGTGGGGCTTGTGGACCCACGCACCGGACGACGGGCCCACGCCGTGGTGCAGCTGCGCCAGGAGGACGCGGCCGGGACGGCCTACAACCTGGTGGGCTTCCAGACGCGCCTCACCTGGCCCGAGCAGCGGCGAATTTTTCGCACCCTCCCGGGCCTCGCCAACGCCGAGTTTTTGCGGCTCGGGCAAATTCACCGCAACACCTACATCGACGCGCCAAGGCTTCTGCGGGCGGACTTGTCGCTGGCCTCCGAGCCGCGCCTCTTCTTCGCCGGCCAGGTGACGGGCGTGGAGGGCTACGTGGAGTCCGCTGCCTGCGGCTACCTCGTCGCCCTCTTCGTGCACGCCCGGCTGTCCGGCCGGCGCTTCGAGCCGCCGCCGGCGGCCACTGCCCTCGGGGCGCTCTACCGCCACGTCACCGGGCAGGCCCACCCCGAAGGCCACCCCCACACGCCCACCAACGTCACCTTCAGCCTCTTCCCCGCGCTGCCCGGGCGAGTCCCGAGGGACGAGAAGCGGCCCATGTACCTCGCCCGGGCACGCCGGGAGTTGCTTGGCTGGCGGCGCGGCCTGGGCAGGGACCCGGCCGCGCTTCATGCCACCGCCGTCGGCTTGCCAGCGCCTCTGGGGAGGGCGGCGGGATGAAACCCTCGCCCCTCCTCGCCGTTGTCCTAGCAGCGCTTCTCACGGCCGCGTGCCAGAGGACGCCGCCCGTGTCCTCGAAGCCGGCGGTGGGAGGGCTGGGCCAGAAGCTCGTGGCCGGTCCGGCCGGGGACTTGCGGCTGTCCCGGGGCGGGGCCTGGGCCGCCTTTCTGCGAAACCCCGTCCGTCCGCCCCTTCAGGGCGTCAACCCGGACAGCATCAACCCCAAGAGCGCCGTGGGGGAGCTGATGGCCGTCTCGCTCGCAACCGGCGAAGCGCGCAGCGTGGCCCGTGACGTCGGCAACCGGCCCGGCTCCGCCCTCTTCAGCCCGGACGGCAAGTGGCTCCTCTTCGTCACCGACTACGACTTGGCCGCCGGCACGGGCACCCTCCTGACGCAGCGCCTCGACGCCCCGGGCGAGCCCGAGGCCCGTGGCCGCGCGGTGAGCTTCCTCACGGTGAGTCCCGACGGACGCTTCCTGGCCTTCATCGACGGGGGCGTCCTCAAGCTGGCGCCGCTCGCGCAGGGCAGCACCGCGCGGGTGGTGGCGGGGGAAGTCTCCACCGCGAAATTTGCGCTGGGCGGGGCCCGCCTTCTGGCCCTGCGCCGCGGCGCGGCCGGAGGCGCGCTCCTCTCCGTCCGGACGACGGAGACGGCGACTCCCCAGAAGCTGGCCGAGCGCGTGGCGGACTACGAGGTGTCCGCCGACGGCCGTCACGTGGCTTTCACACAGGAGACGGCTGCCTCCCGCGACGTGTGGGACCTCTTCGTCGCCTCCCTGGAGGGCGGCGTGCCGGTGAAGGCAGCCTCCGGCGTGGGGCTGTTTGCCTTCTCGCCCGACGGCCGGTGGCTGGGCCGCATCGAGGGCAAGCGCAACGCAATGGGCCGGGTGGTGGTGGGCGAGTTGATGGTCGGTCCGGCCAGTGGGCTTTCCGCCGAGCCGGTGGGCACCAAGGTGGGCCGTTTCGGCTTCGCGCAGGACGGGACGGCGCTGTGGGCCCTCGACCTCTACAACGAGCAGCACGACCGCGGGACGCTGCTCTACGTCGAGCTGCCCGAAAGAAAGGTGCGGCGGCTGGCCGAGCGCGCGCACACCGGGGAGTGGGGCAAGGACGGCCGCTTTCTGGCCTTCAACGTGGAAATCATTCAACCGCTGCCGAGCATGGACCTCTACCTCTACGTGAAGGGAGAGGAGCAAGCCTTCCGCGTCAAGGAGGGCGTGTACGGCTTCGGCATCGCCCCGGGCAACGTCCTGCTCTTCAGGAGCGAGTGCCTGCGGCAGGCGCAAGGGGACCTCCCGCGCGCCTGCTGGTTGAGCGAGCTCGACCTCACCGCGCCCCACGCCGCCCCGAAACAAATCCTCGAGGGCATCTACAGCTTCCGGGCCTCGGAGACGGGGGAGCGCATCCTCGTCTCCTACGCCCGCATGGACACCGACACCTACGACGTGGCCGTCTACAACCGCGCAACTGGCGAGCGGAAGACGCTGGACACCTCCACCCTCTTGCCCGCGCTCTTCGTCGACCCGGCCGGAAAGCGGGTGGTGTACCTGGTGTCGGCCGCCGGCCGCTCCGGCCTCTACCTCTGCGACCAGGGGCCGTGAAGTTGCCATGGGCCGGGCCTTCGGTAGCGTGGCCGGCGTGGGGACGAAACCGCTGCTGGACGACTTCCAAAAGGGGCTCCGGCGCCGGGGAGTCTCGGCGCACACCTTGCGCAACTACCTGCGCGAGGTGGCGGCCTTCGCCGGTTACCTCGAGAAGCAGGGCCAGGGGCTCCTCGAGGCGACGCCCACCGCTGTCCGGGGGTGGCTCGGTGTCCTGGCCGTGGACCACGCGCCGAGCAGCCGGGCGCGCGCCCTGGCCTCCCTGAAGGCCTTCTACCGGCCCCTGGTGCGCACGGGCCAGCTGGCGCAAAACCCGGCGGCGGCCCTGCGTGGGCCGAAGCTGCCCGTCACCCTGCCCAAGTTTCTCGCCGTCGACGAGGCCTTCGCGCTGGTGGAGCGGCCGGGCGAGGCCACCCTCCTCGCCATGCGGGACCGCGCGCTTCTGGAAGTCCTCTACGGCGCCGGCCTCCGGGTGAGCGAGGCGTGCGGGCTGTCGCTCAAGGACGTGGACGTGCAGGGCCGCGTCCTGCGCGTCCTCGGCAAGGGGCGCAAGGAGCGGCTGTGCCCCTTGCACCCCGGCGCGGCGCAGGCGCTGCAGCGGTGGCTGTCGCGCCGTGGGGAGTTGCTCACCAAGCGCCTTCGTGGACAGGACGGAAGCGCGGTGTTTCTCAACGCGAGGGGCGGCCGCCTCACGCCGCGCAGCGTCGCCCGTCACCTCGACGCCTATGCCCGCGCCGCCGGGCTTGTCCGGCATGTCAGCCCGCATGCGCTCCGGCACAGCTATGCCACCCACCTCTTGGCCGGAGGCGCGGACGTGCGCAGCATCCAGGAGTTGCTGGGGCACGCGAGCCTGTCCACCACCCAGCGCTACACGCACGTCGGGGTGGAACTGCTCCAGGCCGTCTACGACAAGGCCCATCCCCACGCCTGAGGCAGGTCGCTCGCTCTCGTTGGCCGGGGAGGGGAGGGATGGAAGGGCAGCGTCCGCCCTGTTACATGGCGGCGATGCTGCACGGGACAACCATTCTCTGCGTGCGCCGCGACGGCAAGGTGACGCTCGGCGGCGACGGCCAGGTGACGCTGGACAAGACGGTGATGAAGGGCACGGCGCGAAAGGTGCGCCGGCTTGGGGACGGCTCGGTCATCGCCGGCTTCGCCGGCGGGACGGCCGACGCCTTCTCCCTCTTCGAGCGCTTCGAGGCGAAGCTGAAGGAGCACCGGAAAAACCTCACCCGGGCCTGCGTCGAGCTGGCCAAGGACTGGCGGACCGACCGAGCGCTGCGGCGGCTGGAGGCGCTCCTCCTGGTGGCGGATGTGGAGAAGACGTTTCTCCTGTCCGGAAGCGGAGACGTCATCGAGCCGGACGGAGGCGCGGCGGCGGTGGGAAGCGGCGGCCCCTATGCCCTGGCCGCGGCCCAGGCGCTGCTCGCACACTCGAGCCTCCCGGCGCGGGCTATCGCCGAGGCCGCGCTGCGCATCGCCGGCGACATCTGCATCTACACCAACGACCAGCTCAGTTTCGAGGAGCTATGAGCAACCTGACGCCGCGCGAAATCGTCAGCGAGCTCGACCGCTACATCATCGGCCAGACGGCGGCCAAGCGGGCGGTGGCCATCGCGCTCCGGAACCGCTGGCGTCGTCAGCAAGTCACCGGGGAGCTGCGCGAGGAGATTACGCCGAAGAATATTATTCTCATCGGCCCCACCGGCGTGGGGAAGACGGAGATTGCCCGGCGCCTGGCCCGTCTGGCGCAGGCGCCCTTCGTCAAGGTGGAGGCGAGCAAGTTCACCGAGGTGGGCTACGTCGGCCGGGACGTGGAGTCGATGGTGCGGGACCTGGTGGAGGCCTCGCTCTCGCTCGTCCGCGAGGAGGAGGAGGCCAAGGTGCGCGTCCGGGCCGCGGAGCGAGCCGAGGACCGACTGGTGGTTCTCCTGCAAGGCGGTGGGACGCGTCAGCCGGGGGTGGGCTTCGCCGCTGCCCCGGTGGCCCGGGTGACGGACGCCGAGCGCGAGAAGCTGCGGGCGCAGCTGCGGGCCGGGACGCTGGATGACCGCATGGTGGAGCTCGACGTGCAGGACGTCCCGGCCGGCGTGCTGCGTGGCTTCTCCGGGCCGGGGCTCGACGAGATGGGCGCCAACCTGGCGGAGATGTTCAAGTCCATCCCGGGAATGCAGCGCACTCGCCGGCGCACGGTGGGCGTGGCCGAGGCCCTCCAGCTTTTGCAGCGCGAGGAATCGGAGCGCCTGGTGGACCAGGACCGCGTCACCAGGGATGCGCTCCAGCGCGCCGAGTCGAGCGGCATCATCTTCATCGACGAAATCGACAAAATCGCCAGCCGCGAAGGTGGCCTCCAGGGAGGCCCGGACATCTCGCGCGAGGGTGTGCAGCGCGACATCCTGCCCATCGTCGAGGGCAGCACCGTCACCACCAAGCACGGACAGGTGAAGACGGACCACATCCTCTTCATCGCCGCCGGGGCCTTTCACGTCAGCAAGCCCTCGGACCTCATTCCGGAGCTGCAGGGCCGCTTTCCCATCCGGGTCGAGCTCGAGTCGCTGGGCCGGGCGGACTTGGCCCGCATCCTCCGCGAGCCGAAGAATTCCCTTCTCCGGCAGTACACGGCCCTTCTGGAGACGGAAGGCATCCGCCTGCACTTCACCGAGGACGCCATCGAGGAGCTGGCGGCGGTGGCCCAGTCGGTGAATGACAGGACGCAGAACATCGGCGCCCGGCGCCTGCACACCGTCCTCGAGCGGCTGCTCGACGAGGTCTCCTTCACGGCCAGCGAGCCTGGCTCGCCCCGAGAGGAAACCATCGACGCCGCCTACGTCCGGCGGCGCCTGGCGTCCGTCGTCGAGGACGAGGACCTTTCGAGGTATATCCTCTAGCCCCTGTCCGTCTTTCGAGGAGCTCCCTTCCGTGCTCGACCCGCTGTCACCCACCGCCGCCGTGCAGCGCCCGTCCACCGTCCAGAGCCAGGCGTGGATGGACCGGGCGCGCATCAACCTCCTGCAGAATTACAAGCAGCAGCCGGTGGTGCTGGAGCGCGGGCAGGGGACGCGGGTGTGGGACGCCGACGGGAGGGAGTACCTGGACCTCCTCGGAGGCATCGCCACGCTTCCCTTCGGGCACTGTCACCCGGAAATCACCGCGGCGGCGAAGGCCCAGCTGGACAAGCTGTGGCACGTCTCCAACGTCTTCTACAGCGAGCCGCAGATTGCTCTGGCCGAGAAGCTGCTTCAGCTGTCCGGGCTGGACCGGGCCTTCTTCTGCAACTCCGGAGCAGAGGCCAACGAGGCCCTCCTCAAGATGGCGCGCAAGGCGCAGAAGGACCGCGGCCAGACGGAGCGCGTGGAATTCATCTGCTTCGAGCGCAGCTTTCACGGCCGCACCCTGGCCACCGTCACCGCCACCGGCCAGCCGAAGTACCAGAAGGGCTTCGAGCCCTTGCCCCCGGGCTTCCTGCACGTCCCCTACGGTGACTTCGAGGCCGTCCGGCGAGTGGTGGGTCCGCGCACGGCCGCCATCCTGGTGGAGCCCATCCAGGGGGAGGGTGGGGTGCACCCGGCGCCGGAGGGTTTTCTCGTCGCGCTGCGTGCCCTCTGCGACAAGGAAGGGCTCTTCCTCCTCGTGGACGAGGTGCAGACGGGACTCGGCCGGACGGGGGTGGATTTCGCCTTTCAGCGCGCCGGCATCCGTCCGGACGGCTTCAGCCTGGCCAAGGGCCTGGCCAACGGCCTCCCCATCGGCGCCATGGTGTGCACCGAGGAGGCGGGCCACGCGCTCGTCCCCGGCACCCATGGGAGCACCTTCGGGGGAAACCCGGTGACTGCCGCCGCAGCTCTGGCCACCCTCACCCTCGCCTCGCAGCCAGCGCAGCTGGCCAGTAACCGCTCCAAGGGGGAGTACTTCCTCACCGCGCTCAGGACGCTGCAGGCCGAGCTGCCTGGCCAGGTGGCGGCGGTGCGCGGGCAGGGGTTGCTCCTCGGCGTGGAGCTGGCCTTCGACGCCGGGCCCATCGTCGGCCGGATGCGCGAGCAGGGTGTCCTCTGCAACCTGGCCGGCGAGCGCACCATCCGTTTCGCGCCGGCCTACCTCGTCACGCACGAGGAGATGGACCGCGGCGTGCTCGCCCTCCGACGGGCCTTGACTGCCGGTGCGTCGTCCGACTTCAGACCCGCGATTTGACAAGCCTTTCCACCCGACCCCTAGAGTTAACCCCCACGTGCGAGGCGAGAACGAGGCGTCCAAGGACAGTGAAGAGGCCGCCCTTGCCGAAGAGGTGGACCTCCCCACTGAGCGCAAGAAGGAGATTCTCGCGCGCGAGGCGGCACTCGGCCTGGACCACTACGCCTTCCTCGGGCTGAAGCCTGGCGCCACGGTGAAGGAAATCAGCGGCGCCTACCACGAGGCCTCCCGCGTCTTTCACCCGGACCGCTACTTCGGAAAGCAGCTGGGCAGCTACCAGGGACGCCTGGAGCGCATCTTCCGGCGCCTGGCCGAGGCGCACTCCACC
>Ga0302326_10009324_pt1 | contig 21481 bp, 17 predicted proteins | sample Palsa_T0_3_FD_202264 | JGI IMG/M metagenome (GOLD analysis project Ga0302326, IMG submission 202264) | Peat permafrost microbial communities from Stordalen Mire near Abisko, Sweden - Palsa_T0_3 | ecosystem: Environmental > Terrestrial > Soil > Palsa > Peat permafrost | place: Sweden: Abisko... | reverse complement strand
TCGAGATCGTCGGAGTGCGTCCGGGAGAGAAGCTGTTTGAAGAATTGAATCTGCAGGATGAGGATCTGGTTTCGACCTCGCACCCCAAGATCAGGAGTTACGTGTCGCCGTACGATATCGATGCAAAGCGGATGATCGCCTATATCCAGAATTTGCAGCAGGCTGTCAACGACCGGGATACTCTCTGCATCGTCCGGCTGCTGCAGGAATTGATCCCGGACTACACTCCCGGACATAGGCTTTTGAAGTCCGCTGCGTCAATGCAATCGAACCAAGCCGATTCGGTGAAAGTTCCGGTTCCGGGCGGCCACGCCGAGAGCGTTCTCGCGGCGAAGCTGGCGCCGGCGACGCGCCTGAATTGACGCGATCCAAGCGCAGCGCGGAGCGTAAGCAGATGCGTTGGATCGGAATGCCATCGAATTGCGGCGAATTCCCGGTTAGACCACACCGGTGCAGGAACACTCACCTGCGCGGCCAGAGACTTCTACAGACACCCACGAGCGCCGCGTTGGAACAGCTCAAGAGGCGTGGTAGAGTGAAGTTGAATCCCTTGAGCTCGCAAACTAATCCCCGGCATCGGCTGCTTGTGGCAGAATTCATTGAGTACGATTGACCTCCGAATTGCTTTCTCCTAAATGGAGTCAAGCTTGCGGCCATGCGATCGTCACTTCCACAACCCGCGTCAGGCCGCGGGGATGCCTGAGGCCAATCGAACTGCGGATGCGGGTATCATCTCAGCCATCGTGAAAATTCGACGAAGCAGTTCCTGCGTAACGCAGGGGCGGAACCGGTCTTGCGGAACTTGGCTGTGCGCCTGGCGTAACTGGTCTTGGCGGGGAAGCCGCGAGTTGCAATTCTCTGAGGGAGTAAAATAGCGGTTGCCATGATCGGAATGGGAGCCGGATTTTTAAGGATGCCAATTGAGTAATTACGATGTTCCTCAAGCACGAACTGAGGCGCCGACCGATCCTCAGGGTACATCGGCTCTTCATCCAACCGAGAGCACGTATGGGTTGCGTAATTTCATACGGGTATTGGCCAGACGCCGGAGATGGATCATCGGCTCCATCGTTGCCTGTCTGATTTTGGCCGTGATTGCAACGATGATGATGAGAGCTACCTTCGCCTCGACCGCAACAATTGAGTTGAATAAGAGCGGCGGCTCTATGGACTTAGGAATCGGGGACGCCCTTGGCCAGCAACTGGGCTCCGACGAGGACCTTCAAACAGATCTGGCGACCGAGACTGCGATCCTCAAGAGCGATTCGCTTGCTTTGGCCGTGATACGGAAGCTGAAGCTGGCCTCGCAGCCTCCGTTTGTGGGCAAGGATGCGGCTGCCTCCAAAGCGGAGTTGCCTCCCGATGAATCGCCGAATACACGGACGCGATTGTTGGCCATTTTCTCATCCCATTTGAAAGTGAATACGGTCCGTGGAACACGGTTGATTAGAGTCTCCTTTGAGAGTCACGATCCGAGCCAGGCTGCGCAGATTGCAAACGCAATCATCGACAGTTACAAGAGTCAGTATCTCCAGTCCCATTACGATGCGTCGAGCGAGGCATCGGACTGGCTGACGAAACAATTGTCGGAGCTTAAGGCGAACGTCGAGGATTCGGAAAAGAAGCTGACAGATTTTGAAAAAGAGTCGGGGATTCTGAGCTTTCAGAGCGGGTCGGTCGGCGGTAACGGGGAGTCCGGCGGAGCTGGCGGGGAGATTCATAGTACTGTCCTCCAGAAACTCGACGCGCTCAATTCCGAACTGACGATAGCAGAGGCAAATCGCATCCAGAAAGAGGCGATTTATCGCATTGCACGCACCGGCAATGGGGAAGAGATCGTGAGTCTTGGCAGCAGTCCATTGGCGACCCAGGGCAATTCGATGGTGATTACGCAAGGCGGGGGCACCTCGAACCTCCAGCTCTTGCAGCAGAAGGAGAACGAACTGAAGGTCAGTCTTGCCGACGCGTCGACAATGCTTGGACCAAACAACCGTCATCTCAAAGAAATCGAAATTCAGATTAGCGCGCTGGATGGGCAAATCCAACAAGAGATTCAAGAGATCGTCAAGCGCGCAAAAACCGATTTGGAGTTGGCCCAGGAAACAGAAGACGGAATTCGGCACCGGTTCGAGCAGCAGCAGGAGGAGGCCAGCAAGCTCAACGAAAAGACGGTCGAATTCGCGGTCTTGAGCCAGGAGGCCGCCTCGCGAAAGAAACTGTACGAAGACCTCTACACAAAGTTGCAGGAGGCGAATGTTTCCGCGGGCATCAAAGCCACGAATATCACTGTTGTGGATCCCGCCCGCACGTCATCAAATCCTGTCCGCCCGGACCCGGTCTTCAATACGATGCTGGGATTTTTGCTCGGCCTGTTCATCGGACTTGCCACGGCGTTCACGGTTGATAGCGTCGACCGGACCGTGGTCAATCCTCTCGAGGTGGAGGAAATCACGAGGATACCTGTAATCGGAATCATTCCGACCTTCGGAGATTCAACCTCGGTTTATGGGTCCTATGGATCGTACGGGTCCTATGGCGCGCGGCGAGCGTATGGGGCATCGCGGCGGAAGGGAAAGAGCAAGTCGGTCGCGCATGAACCCGCCGTTCCGGAGCCAATCTGGATGCTGAATCATCCCGAATCTGTTGCCGCGGAGGCGTTCCGGTCACTGCGCACATCGATCATCCTTTCTCGTCCTAAAACTGAGCTGAAGATCATTTTGGTCACCAGTTGCATTCCCGGCGAAGGGAAGAGCACGGTGACGGCCAACCTGGCTATCTCTTTCGCGCAACATGGCAAAAAAGTGATGATCATGGAGGCCGATATGCGTCGGCCGAGCATGAAGCACGTGCTCGATGTTTCCAATGAAGCAGGACTCAGCAGTGTTCTGGCAGGCTCCCTCACGCTCGATGAAGCTACTCTTCACGGAGTCCATGTGCCTACTCTGGATGTCCTGCCGGCTGGGCCGCGCCCGCCCATGCCATCCGAGATTCTGGGTTCAGCCGCCTTCGATAACCTTCTGGATCAACTCCGCGCGCGCTACGACGTGGTCCTCATCGACAGCCCTCCGGCGCTTCTCTTGACAGATGCCGTTTCAATCGCGTCAAAGACGGATGCCGCCGTTTGGGTGGCTCGCGCAGGTGTCATCACCAGGCCCTATCTTGCACGCGCGGCTCAATTGATTGAGCGCAATGGGATGCCGGTCATCGGATTCGTGCTGAACCGAATGGACAAGAGCGTCGATCCCTATGGTTATGGATACGGATACGGTTACGGGTACGAGTACAAAAATTATGGAGCCTACTACGGGGAGAAGAATTCAAACGATGCGTAACAATCTCCATGCACTGGCCGTTGCTGCCGCAGTTTTGGTTTTGTCAGGTTCACCAGCCGTCTCTCAGGTGGGCAGTTCAACAAACGCTTCCCAGACGGGCCCATCCACACTTGGGGCGCCCGCCGGCCGCGCCCCGTCCGGTTCCGCGGGACCGACGGCTGGATTGGGAGCCGTGCCCGAGGATTTCGCGCGGATGAAACTCGCTCCTGGATTCAAGTTGGGCTTGAATGTTCTGGACGACCCGGATTTTACGGGCAGTTTTCGAATCGATGAGCAAGGCGATATCTCAGTGCCCACACTGGGTACATTGCATGTTGCAGGCGAGACGGCTTCCGAGGCAAGAGCACAAATTCAGAGGAAGCTCCTGGAGGGCAAGATTTTGAAAGATCCTCAGGTCGATCTGACAGTGCTGGAATACACCGAGACTGAAGTGACAATTATTGGAGAAGTGGCTGCCCCTGGCAAGCATCCGCTGCTCTCTCCTCACAAGCTGGTGGATGTATTGGCGATTGCGGGGGGGACGTCAATCGTCGCGGGCAATGAGGTACAAGTTACGCGCGGAGCGGAGGGGGGCGAACCGCTCCTGATTCACTATTCGAAAGCCACCGATCCCAAGACGGTGGAAGATGTCATCGTGAATCCAGGCGACACGGTTCTGGTGAAACGAGCGGGAATCGTCTACGTGCTGGGTGCGGTATTACGGCCTGGCGGATACGTGATGCAGGAGGAAGGCACGCTGAACGTGCTGGAAGCTATCTCATTGGCCAATGGCGCATCGCCGTTGGCATCCAACAAGACAATTTACTTGATTCGCCGGAATCCCGATGGCACAGTCGTATACGTTGCGTTGCCTTACAATGAAATGACTCACGGAAAAAGCGCGAACGTTGAACTGCACGCCACGGACATACTTTACGTGCATACCAGCCCGATAAAAATGCTCTATTCCGATATCCAGGGGCTAATCAATTCAGCGGCCGGCGCCGGAATCTATGCCGCCACTTTCCGTTAAGCGCCCGGAACGATCGGCTTTGGTCGGCAGCCGCCGATCGAGCGTGTCAGTCTGGAGTTTCAGGATCCCCGTCGTCTTGCCGGCCTGAGAAGCAGCCACCGGACCGCAAAGCAGTGCTTGTCAGGCTGGGGGGGATCGGTGATGGGGCCTGTTCAGGATGACCGGGGCAGGCCATCATGAATCTTCATCGGGGATGAGCCAGCGTGCTCGGGAGGCTGCCCGCTCCAGCATTCCCGTGTAAGACCAGGCGAATGAAATCAGGGTCCTATCCTCAAGCAAGGGGCCGGGTTCGATGTGGATATCGGTTGTGATTGCGTCAATCCGCCGTCGGGATGTTCTGCATGAGACGGTATTGAGCCTGGCCCGGCAATCGCGGCAAGCGGATGAAATTCTGCTCTCCGTCGTGAATCCTGAGCGGGATGTCAAGGAAGAGACACTCAGCATTTCAGGAGTGCGCTTATTGGTGGGCGCCCAGGGGTTAACTTTTCAACGTAACACGGGTGTTGCTCATGTTCATCCCGACTGCGATCTGATCGGGTTCCTCGATGACGACACGGAACTTCATTGCGACTACCTCCGAAACGCTTGCGAATTCATGGCGCGGCATCCCGAAGTCGTAGCGATATCGGATGGAGGCATGATAGCCAACGGAGCATCAACCGGCGAACTGAGCCGCATTGAAGCTCTCAGGCTGGTGGAAAGCTCTGGGGGAGATTCAAGCGGCAAGTTCTGGTTTCGAAGCGGGCTCTATGGGTGCGACATGATTGTTCGCCGGAGTGTTGCCGAGAAGACTCCGTTCGACACGCGGCTGCCATATGAAGCGCTTTATGAGGACACGGATTTCGGCGTACGCTGTGCGCGATTGGGGCGCTTGGCGGGGGTCGCGGGTTGCCGTCTCGTTCACCTTGCATCACAGGTATCCAGGCCGTCTGCCAAGCGGCACGGGTACGCTCACGTGATGAACGGCTTCTACCTGTGGCGAAAGGGTAGCCTGAGCGGGCCGAGCTTTTTTCGCAACACGGCCAAAGGCTTGATTGCGGATTTCGCCGGATTCATCGTTCCTCGTCACTGCAAGACACGCGCAGAGCGGCGCGGGCAACTGTGGGGCAGTATTCTCGGCTTTCGCGACATAGTGATCCATGGCGCTCAGCCTGGGCGAATCGACCTCATCTGAGCATGGTTGCAAGAGGACCAGATTGCAGGGCGTGGCCCAAACAAGAGCGCAGGATTCTAAATGAATGAGAAAAATGCCCGGCAGTCTGAGGTGAAACCAGGAGGGGGGGGCGGCAGCGAACCTCAGGGGCGACAGCACCCTTTTGGGGCTATTGGTCACAGGCGGCACCGTCAGAAGCGAATGAACCTGGCGTGGAGTACGTCCCTGGTTTCCAAGATCGCCACCATCGGCGTCCAGTTGCTGGCGTTGCCGCTGGTGTATCGAGCTCTGGGCGTGGCAGGCTATGCGGCATACGCCGCGGTGACGGCCTCCGCGACGTTGCTTTCGGTCTTGAATCTTGGGATTGGAGGCTCCCTCGTGACGCCACTCGCTGAGGCCGTTGCCAAGCAGGATGAGCACGAGCAAGCTGTGCTATTCCAGGCAGGGATCGGGCCTCTGCTTGCTGCTTGCCTGCTGGGAGCAATTGTCGCCATCCCAATTGTGGCACTCTTGCCTTTAAGCACACTGTTCGGAAGAGCCGGCGCCATGGGATCGTGGGATCTTCGAGCCGCCGCTATTATCGCGATCTCGGTTACTCTGGCTACCGTTCCCATGAACGCCGTAGGTTTTCTCAGGCAGGCGTATCAGGAGATGCACTTCAGCAACCTGATAGCGGCCGGCTTCAATCTTCTTCTTCTGATTGCTCTGCTGGTGGCCGCAAGACGAACGACTTCGGTCGCGGTCTTCGTGGCTATTGTCGTTCTTATCCCCCTTGGAATGGTAACCCTGAACTTCGTATTACTGCTCGTGCAGCGGCCCTTTCTTTTGCGAAGCCAGGGCCGGATCCCCGCTAAGGAAAGACGACGATTGCTGGTTGACGGTATCCGCTACCTCAGCGCTTCCTTCGCGCCCTGGTTTATCTTCTCGTGGCCGGTGTATTGGATAGCAAGAACCATGCCGGCCTCAGCCAGTTCTTTATTTGCGATCTGCATTCAGGCCGTTTTCCTTCCATTGGGATTTGTATACGGGTTTATTACGCCGCTATGGTCGTCGACCGCCGATGCGATGGCCAGAGGGGATCATCATTGGTTGGACAGCCAGATAAGAAGAGGACGCGCACTCATCGTCGCTGTCGGAGTCTGCGCTTTCCTTATCTTCATTTTCTTCGGTCAGCAGCTCATCCACCTCTGGCTGCGGAAGCCCATTTCGCTTGATTGGCAGGTGCGAGGCCTGATGGGGGCATATATCATGCTGGCTCTTTGGGAACAATTTCACTTCACCCTCGCATTGGGATTCGGGCGATTGCGCGAAGCGACGATGGCACAGTTTCAACGCGCAATCTGCTTCGGGCTAGCCGTGCCATTGCTGACAATGATCGGCGGAGTCAGGGCGGTCTGGATTGGAATGTGCTGCTCGATCTTGTTCTGGACCTCATGGCGGCTGCCAAGATTATTGCGAAATTGCACCATCGTTGCCGATTGAGTTGAGAAGTTTCGCACTGAAGTGGCGTTGTGAATCACGCCCAGGCTTGGGGAAGATGAGTGCGGGTCGACGCGATGGGACCTGCTTATCGATGGCGAGGATCCGGAATGCGCAACGTGAGAGGCGGGTCGATATTCCTTGCGGCTGCACAGGGGGAAGAATGACGAGTCTGGCGCAGCGAAGTTTTAGCTTCACCGACCAGAAGCGATTCGCGTCCGCTTCAGGAGACCACAATCCGATGCACTTGGATCCTCTCCAGGCAAGGCGCTCGCAGGCAGGCGCCCCGGTTGTGCATGGAATCAACCTGATGCTTTGGGCACTCGATTCCCTAGCGGCAGCTAGACAGGACTTGGCGCCTCTGAGCGGCATCCGCGCCCAGTTCAACAAGTTTGTATATCTGGACGAGGATGTAGAGGCGGTACTTACCCAGCATTCACCAAGAGGCGCAGCATTGAGCGTCTCTGTCGACGGTGCCCCGCGATCGAAGATCAGCCTTGATTTCGGCGATAAAGTTGCGGCTTGTCCCGGTTGGATTGCGGATTCCCTGGACGCGGTATCGTTCTTACCGGCGCCGCTGAATCTGAGTTTGGAACAGATCGCAGGCCGTTCCGGACGGATTTTGTTTCAAATGACTCCGGAAGATGCGGTGGCGTTGTTTCCTGCCGCCACCAAATGGATTGGCGCGCGCCGCATTGCGGCCCTGGCGGCCAGTACCTGCCTGGTTGGTATGGTCTGTCCCGGTCTGCGCTCCATCTATAGCGAGCTATCGATGGGCGCGTACGCCGAATCAGACACGCGGGATTTTCTATCCTTCCGCGTGACCGATACGGATTCGCGTTTCCAATTGGTCCAGCAGGAGGTCACCGGCGGCGGGCTAAGCGGAACTGTGAGGAGTTTTGTTCGCATGCCGTCCGTCCAGCAGGCGACCATGGAGTCGCTGTCCGGTGTGGTTGGTCCGACCGATTTCGCGGGCAGCTTGGCTTTAGTCGTGGGAGGTTCACGGGGCTTGGGCGAGTTGACAGCCAAGCTGATTGCCACTGGCGGCGGGCACGTCCTGGTTACTTGGCAGACCGGCAAGGACGACGCCGAGAGGGTCGCCAATGAGATACGCGCGGCGGGTGGAACCTGCGAGACTCTAGCCTATGACGCTTGCAGGCCCGCTGTCGAGCAATTGGCCTTCCTGCCAGACGCGCCCACACACGCGTATTATTTTGCGACACCGCCAATTTTCCGGCCCCAATCGAAAATGTTCGCCGGAGAGCGACTGAAAGAGTTTCTTGTAATTTATGTGGATGGATTCTGGCAGTTATTGCAGGCGCTGCGTGCTCGGCAGCCCAATTTATCCGTTTTCTATCCGTCCTCGGTTGCGGTTGCAGAACGGCCGCGGGGAATGACCGAATACACAATGGCCAAGGCTGCCGGGGAAGTGCTTTGCGCCGACTTGAACGCGTCTCAGGCCTCCCTGCATGTGACAGTAAAGCGCCTGCCGCGCCTGCCAACGGATCAAACAGTCTCCATTTTCGCCGCGGAAACAGCTTCTCCGCTTGAGACCATGCTGCCCATCGTTCGGGAAGTGCAATCCTGGCAGCGGTGAATGCCGGCTCTGGAGCACTCGACCGTTTGTTCATGGCGATTTCAGCTCCGTAACTCTTGTAACTCCAGTGCGTCTTGGAGACAATCGGCGATGACAAAACGATGCAAGCCAGCACTTCTCTGGCTAACTCAATTGATCATTGGGATTCTCCCGCCAACACGCTTCTACCGGTTGAAAGCATGCTTGCTGTCAATGAGCGGAGTGGATATTCACCCAACGGCGCGCATATGTTCTTCGGCAAAGATCCTATCCTCCGGATCCCTGGCGATAGGAGCTGAGACGCACGTCGGCCATCAGGTGCTGATTGCAAGTGGGGACTCTACAATCACGATTGGCAGCAATTGCGACATTGCGCAGCGCGTGGCGTTCCTCTCCGGCAGCCATGAGATTGCAACTGCAGGGCCAAGAGCCGCGGGACGGGGTTATTCAAAACCCATCGTAGTTGAAGACGGCGTTTGGATTGGCGGCGGCTCGATCATCCTCGGCGGCGTTCGAATCGGACAGCACTCTGTCATCGGCGCGGGAAGCGTCGTGGTCCGCGATATTCCACCCCGCTCCGTAGCGGTTGGTAGTCCATGCCGCGCGATCAGAAGCATTCCGGCTGAAACCGAAGTTTGATCGGCCGGTGGCGATGAATCGGCGTTAAGGCCCAGAAATCCCGGCGTAGCGAGACGGCGCAATGTGTTGAACCGATTCATTGAGGTGAAATGCGACCACCAGCACCCAACATCGACACGATGTTCAGAGAAACCGGAGCATTGACTCTGCTGTTTGGATTCGCGTGCTTACCTGTGGTCGGACAAGTGGGCGCGCTGGCCATCTTGATCGTGATGGCGTTTGGCCGGTCGGATGTGACACTCAAGTGCCTGGCCGCCGGCGCGACGGTAGCCACCATCTCGCTATCTCACGAGCAGGGTGGCGGGGGAAGTTTTTTGCCCAGTGGTCTCAGGTTTGTTTTGCTCTTTGCGGCCTTTGCGCGGAGCTTGGTTGTCGAGGGGCAGCCGACCAGGATCTATGGCACCCTCTTCAAGTATTGGGGATTGCTGACTGGGATACTGATTATCAATTCGTTCTTCGTCAGCGCGTTTCCCGGGATCTCGATTTTCAAAACGATCAGTTTCTCAGTGGGGCTCCTGTGCGTCATTCGGCTCGGCATGCTGACTACGAGCAAGAATGGCGAGATGCTACTCTTCATTTCCGAAATGGGAACGGCTGTCTTTTTTCTTTCCGTTCCACTGTTGCCCCTCGAAGTGGGATGGGCCCAGACAAGAGGCCTGGCCTTCAACGGAATCTTGCAGCACCCACAGACTTTGGGTGTCTTCATGGTGGTGACGGCAGCCGCTTCGTTTGCAGCGGCATTCAAGTTTCCCAACCTGCAGCGTATTCTGCTGGTATGTGGATTTGCTCAACTCTCAATGATCTACTTTACGAGAGCCAGGACCGCGCTGGCAGCTATCGTTATAGGCGTAATTGTATTTATCATCGAATTCGTTGCGCGCGGCGGAAGGGGTAGTCGAATACGGTTTGTCTCCCCTGCCGCTTTAGTTCTTGCATTCCTTGGAATCGCAATTGCCACCATTCTTGTTCCTTCTATCAGGGATGGTTTCGCAGAGTTTGTGCGAAAGGGCGACGAACAATCGCTCGCTACCGCCGAGGATCGGGAAGAGGCCCTTCGCACGGGGTCGCGAGGCAAGCAGATCTTCGATGTCCTTGGCCTTATAGAAGAGCATCCGGTAGTTGGCTATGGCTTTGGCGTGAACCCCGATTCTGAAAGGATGATGAACAGTATCGGCGCGCAGTTGTGGGGAATTCCGCTATCAGCTCCGGTGGAACAGGGATTTCTGCCCATCGCGACCTTGGCTCAGATTGGTATCGTTGGTTCGCTCTTCGTCTGGCCGTTCCTGTTTTCGATGTATCGTTTCGCCAGGCGAGGCTCTGCCGAAGATGCGGCGCTGTTCGCTGCGGTTCTTGGTGTCAATTTCGGACAGATGATCTTTTATTCTCTGAGCGGCGAAGGACTCGTGATGTGGGTGACGCTTGTGCTCATTACGTTCAGAGGGGGGGAATTCAGATAATGCCTGTTTCCCTCTTCGAATCCAGGTGCCCGGTATGCTCCTAAAAACGACTGGTAACACATCGCGAGTTCTCGTCGGAGGAGGCTGCGCAGCACTTCGTCTCTCGTGAGGGAGACCCACGGCGCCATCGGGATCTTGCGGCCCGTATTGAGATTCTATGGGGAGGTAGCCGGTGCGCTGTCAGGCAATGCATGGACTGCCAATTCGGATTTGCCGAGCCATACGTCGCCGGCGACATGCGCTTCTATAATCTCGCCAACGTCCGAGTTGACTACCCGATCGACAAATGGGAATATACCCGCACCTTAAAGGAGCTCGCCGGTGCGAGCTTCCATGCCGGGCGCGTTCTTGAAGTGGGGGCCGGAGATGGCTTCTTCCTCGACAAGATAGCAGACATTTATGTAGCGAAATCGGGAATTATAGCGTTGGAATTTGACGACAGGGCAGTGAACACACTCCGCGACAAAGGCTATTCAACCATCCAGGATGACATACGTTCGGCAAAAGTTGAGGCTGGAATCGACGCGGTATTCATGTTTCAGGTGCTTGAACATATGGACGATCTCGATTCGCTCTTCGGTCGGCTCGCTTCTCTGTTGCGCGATGGCGGGTTGCTTTTTGTCGCCGTTCCCAATCCGCAGAGAATCAGCTTCAATGAGCGGAATGGCAGCCTGCTCGATATGCCGCCAAATCATATAGGGCGCTGGTCCGAGCACGCCTTGAAAACGATCGGCAATCGTTTCGGTTTTCGCCTTGATGTATACGAGGCGGCGCCATTTTCGCTGAAGAGATTCATCAAAGAGGACCTGGTTTACTCATATCTGCGCACCTCGCAAAAGACGGGGACGATAGCGAACTGGTCGCGAAACCTCAGGACGGCGCGATACGGGAAGCTTCTTGGGGCCGCTGTCGCGGTTGCGTATGCGCCGCGTCGTTTGAACGTTTGGAAAAGAGCGGCGCAGACCGCGGGCCTTGGCGGATGCGTTTGGGTTAAGTTTGTCAGGCCTTCCGCCCCAGTTGAGCCCAGTGTAGCCAAATAGCGAGCACCCACGTCAGGCGTGCTTTTCCTGGCTGGATGAGCCACTTCACGCGACTCCGAGAAAGGCCTGCGGGCGGTGGTTTCGAGGAACACATTCGTTGAACTGGACGTTCTGGCAGATCATTGCAAGCCCTCACGTGTCCGAATTGGTGCGCGCTCTTGCGTCCATGCCGGATCAAACTGTAACCATGGTGGGGGAGTATGAACTTTCGGAGCGGCGCAAGACTCTCGGGTGGAACACCCCGGACTGCTCACCTGCGCGCCTCTTGATCAGGCCCAAAGAGGACGAGATTCAGCAACTTATTCGACGAAATGATGGCCACGAGTCAGTCCATTTGGTCGGGGGCTTGCAACGCGGCACACTGAATCGGCGTGTTCTCCCTCATTTGGCCAAGACCGGGGCGATGGTCGGACTGATGACAGAAACTGGTGACAGCCGGGGTTTTCTTGGGTTGCCTCGCAGGGCCAAGTTTCTCTTGGATCGATATCTTGTTGAGGATTATCTGGACTTTATTGTCGCCATGGGACAGGTCGGGGTGCAATGGTATGGGTCCGTCGGCTATCATCCAGCCCGCATCTTCCCCTTCATGTATGTGACGGAAAGACGTCTTCCGGCACCGGAAAGCAGCGACAAAAGCAATGCAACCGGGAAATTTCGCATTCTGTATCTTGGCCATTTCATCCGCCGCAAAGATGGTGTCACGGCCATCCGGGCATTGAATCGGCTCTCACATTGCGACTGGCAATTTGACCTAGTCGGGAACGGTCCGGAACTAGAGCGTTGGAAAAAGGTGGCGAGCGAGGGTGGCTTCGCGGACCGTATTCGATTTCTGCCCCCGGTCAACAACAGAATGATAGGTCACATGCTCGAGGGAGCTGACCTGCTTCTGCTCCCCAGCAGGTTTGATGGCTGGGGCGCAGTGGTGAACGAAGCATTGATGTGCGGTGTTCCGGTTGTTTGCAGCGATAACTGCGGCGCCGCTGACTTGCTCCGTGAGCCATGGCGGGGCTCGACTTTCAAAATGGGCTCAGTGGATGACCTGGAGATTGTGTTACGTGGATGGATCACGCGCGGCAAACGCAATGAGGAGTCCAGCGCGCGCATCAGGAAGTGGTCATCCGCCTTGGAAGGACCATCATTGGCGAGCTATCTGGTTCAAATTGTCAGGTACCTGAAGGAAGGCGGGCAACGCCCGTCTCCACCTTGGCGCCAATTCTGTGGAGACGAAGAAGACAATCCTTTTCCCCGATTCGCAAGATCTGGCTGAATGCAAGGCTTGGGTGTGGGTCTCAGTGTTACGGAGCAGGTTTAGGGCTTGTCGATGGATGTCTTTTCAGATCGTCGGCAGAAACGGCCCAGTGGTGCGGCCCGAGGGCTCGCCTTCCCGCGGTCTTGGAAGCCGTTCCTTCACGCAAAACCTGCAGGCGAACCGCGTGAAGCGGAAAGAGGTGTAAATGTACGTTCAATATGGCTGCGGCTTCTCGGCACCGGCGGAGTGGGTGAACTTCGATGCTTCCATGACGCTGAGGTGGGAGCGTATGCCCATCGCGGGCCGGATGTTCACCAAAAATTCGGCGCGGTTTCCGTCAAACGTGCGATGCGGAGACATCGTCAAGGGCCTCCCCATTTCTGATGGGAGTTGCAGGGGAGTGTATGCCAGCCATGTATTGGAACATCTTGCTCAGGAGGACTTTCACAAAGCACTGGAAAACACGAAGAGGATTTTGACCGGGGGTGGCCTGTTCCGGTTGGTAGTTCCAGATTTGGAATTCTCCGCCAGGAAGTATGTCAAGCAAGTTGATGCAGGCGACCCCAAGGCAAACGATTTCTTTATCCGGGCCACCAACCTTGGAGAAGAGAAGCGAGCCCGTGGATTAACTGGATCGGTTTATGCATTCCTGAGAACCTCCAGGCATCTTTGGATGTGGGACGCTCTCTCGCTGGAACGCGCCCTTGCCGAACATGATTTTCATCAGATTCGGCGCTGCAAATTTGGGGACTGTGAGGACCCGATGTTCAATCTTGTCGAAGAGGAGTCGAGATTCAACCACGCCGTAGCCATGGAGGCGAGGCGTTGATCCGCAACTGCGCCACGCACTCTGAGCGGATTGAGATTTGACCTGCGGATCGTATCGCCAAAGTGGATTTCATGCGGCAAGCACGCTGAGAGGTCCGGCACTCGCAGCATGCCTTGGTCGTCAGATCACGAGGGGCCGCAAGTGCCGCGGTATCTCTTCCAAATTGTTCAGTACCTTCAACAAGTAGGCCAGGCGCCGACCCCACCATGGTACTGAAGATCACGTCGCGCGCGCGAGAGCCGGCACGTCGCATTTCGAGGTATGAGCAGGGCCGGGGCAGTGAGGGGGAGCAATGTCGAACTCCAGGGTTGCAGGGATCGTTCTTGCGTCGGGAGCGGGAAGTCGAACGGGCCTGGACATTCCGAAACAGTTCTTGAAGCTGGCGGGAAGGACTGTTCTGGCGCATACACTCCGCGCTTTCGTGCGCTCCGGAGCACTCGACGAGATACTAATCGTCACTCATCCTGACTTCACAGATCGCGTGCGGGAAATCTGCAGTTCAGTATCCGAAGTGCCGATAAAAATCGTAGAGGGTGGTGCGTCTCGACAGGAATCCTCTTACTTCGGCATTTTGGCTTGTCCGGCGGCAACACATGTATTGATACACGATGCGGTCCGCCCTCTCATATCGCCAACTCTGATTGCCAAGGTGGTTGCCGGCCTGAAGAGCCACGACGCCATCGACGTCTGCATCCCGGCTACGGATACGATCGTCACCAAAGCAGGAGAGCATATTTACGCAATCCCCCCCAGAGAGAACATGATGCTTGGTCAGACCCCGCAGGCATTCAGGCGCGACCTGATTCTCCAAGCGCATCTGGCCGCCCAGGAGGCGGGATGCAAGGACTCCACGGACGACTGCGGTCTTGTGCTCCGGCTCAACTTTCCCGTGTATATCGAATCGGGCGAGCGGACGAATATGAAGATTACATATCTAAACGATATTTATATCGCCGAGCGATTGATACAGGTGGCAGGCCTGAAGCCACATCATGAGATCGACAGCCACAGCACTTGCATGCAGACCGCACTGGTCATTGGCGGGACCAGCGGAATCGGTGAGAGCATTGCGAGTTTGCTTCGGCAGCGAGGCGTCAAGACACTCGCTGTGGGACGTCAAACAGATCCACCTGTCGATGTTTCATGCTCCGAGTCAGTTCGAACTTTTCTCGAAGCTATCAAGCTACAAGGCAAGCGATTCGATTGCGCCATTTACTGCCCTGGGAAACTGATCCTCAAGAATATTGAAGACTATGATGAGGAGGACTGGGACAGCACCTATGAAATTAACCTCAAGGGGGTGTTCCGCCTATTGAGGCAGGTCGCGCAATTCTTGAATGTTGGAGGTCATTTCCTCGCGGTCGGCTCGAGTTCCTACTCGCGGGGGCGGGCTGGGTACGCAGCCTACAGTTCGTCCAAGGCAGCGCTCATCAATCTCATTCAGGCTGTGGCTGAAGAGCTTCCGGAATTTCGCTTCAACGTAGTTAGCCCGCAGCGTGCCGAGACAGGCTTGCGATCCTCGGCGTTTGGCAGTAGCGAAAATCCGCAAAGTCTGCTGACCCCCGAAGACATCGCGGAATGCGTGTTGAATATTCTCGAAACCGAGCTTACCGGAATGAACTTCGATGTTCGAATCGATATTCCATTCACAGCAAAGAGGACGGCATGACGGCTTCCGCCAGCTTGCAGGAAATCCTGGACAAGAGAAAGAAGCCGGAGAACATATGGTTCCGCATTTTCTATTTCTTTTCGTCTTTTGTCGTATGGATTAGTGTTCGTCTCCACGTAACGCCCAATCAACTGACGACGACGGCATTGGTGCTTAACTGTTCCGGCCTCGTCTTCTTCTTGACCTCTAAATCCGGCTCTACCCAGGTATTTGTCGCTGCCGCGGTGTTTGCCATCGCTCATCTATTGGACTGTGCCGATGGGCATCTCGCCTTTGTGAGCAACCAGCGATCAGAGTGCGGGTACTGGCTGGATTCCACATTCGATATATTCAAGATTGCTATTATTACAACTTGCTTCACCAAAATGATTTTGGCGCCCGCGCTGCCCTTCTCCGAATCGTTCGGGATATTGCGCACCATCGCTCTTGCCGCGGCGCCGGGGCTGCTCGTTGATTATGCGGTCAGCTTGCATGCAATGAAGTATATGCATCTGGGGGACCCCTACGTGGCCACGCAGATCAGCTCCATCGGTGCCGCTCGTTCAACTTTTGTACGATTTTTCTTGTCGCTCATTCGTGAATACGGAAATCTTCTTCTCATCTTTGTCTTGTTCGGAGTCAACCAGAATGTGGCTCTGGTGCTATTCGCAGTCTTTGGATTGTGCCATTTTCTGCTGGCTCTCGCCAGGGTGGTGCGCATTGCACGGGTCATATGAGCCGCGGGCAGAAAATGATTCGCGATGCAATGTTGCGGCCCGCGCGAAGTTATATTGAGCGCTACCCGTCTTGCAAATTTGGCTTCCAATGACAATGTGTGCCGGTCAGTGAGAGTGAAATGGTAAGAGAGTGCAGCACAGGCAATCGGGATTCTGGAGATATCAGGAAGACAGTTCTCATTCTTATATGGCACTATTTGCCGGGATTTAAGGCCGGGGGTATCCTTCGGAGCGTCGTGGCCCTGGTCGAAGGACTGAAGGATGAATTCAAGTTCAAGATTGTTTGCGGGGATCGTGATCTGGGTGACAGGCAACCCTTCGCGGGCGAGCCAATCGGCAGTTGGTATGAGTACGGCCCGGCCGAGGTATTACGAGTTCCGCCGGGGCTGGCGGGCGCCAGGATGTTGATCCGGGTTTTGCGGCAAGAAGGCTATGACGTCCTCTATGTAAACGGCGTTTTGCATCGGGAATTCTCGATGCTCCCTTTGGCATGCAGACGGGCGGGGCTCTTGCCGCGAAGGCCAACCGTGCTGGCGCCGCGTGGTGAGTTTTCCATGGGCGCGCTCAGCATTAAGAGCAAAAGAAAACTGTTATACATCAAGCTGTCCACTTGGATTGGCTTCTACCGCGGAATCATCTGGCATGCGTCCACCATTCTCGAAGAGGCCGACATTCGCCGATCGATTGCGAATCTTCCCGCCATCAATAGCGCCGGTTTCCTGCCCGGCGGCCCGCGAACCCCCGGAGTTGGTACGATGGGAATAATCGCCGTGGCGCAGGATATGCACCAGATGTCCGCGTGTGAAAGTGGAACGAGATTGCAAAAGCGCGCAGGCCGCCTTCGGGTCCTCTTCGTTTCACGAATATCGCCGAAGAAGAACCTCCTGTGCGCTCTTAAGATGCTCCAGGGCTTGTCGGGCGATGTCTGTTTCGACATCTACGGTCCTGCTGAGGACGCCGAGTACTGGAGTAGCTGCAAGCAGGTGATTGGCACAATGCCACCAAACGTCCGGGTCGAATACATGGGAGTGATCGAGCATGAGAAAGTGGGGGAGGTGTTTGCCGGGCACGACCTCTTTCTGTTTCCGACTCTTGGTGAAAACTATGGGCATGTGATTTGTGAGGCGCTCATTGCGGGCTGTCCGGTGCTGATAAGCGATCGAACGCCGTGGCACAATCTACAGAAGGAGGGTGCCGGTTGGGATATTCCCCTCGATGAACCGGAGCGATTCCACGCCGCCTTGCAGCAGTGTGTGGATGCCGATGAGGAATGGTATGGCAGGCTCGTGGCTCGGGCAGCCGCCTACGGAAGAATGGCCGCATCCGATCCGGCAGTTATCGAAGAAAATCGCAGGATGTTGAGGTTTGCTGCGTGCGTCGCGTCTGAGGCGTGATGGCAATTATCCGCTTTTCGGGGGGTCCAACTCGATGAAATGTCGTCTGTCCCAGGAGTGTCAACGGCGGACTCTCCAGTTCAATCTTCCAAAGATACGGCGCGTCGGAGTTCCAGCTATCCATAAGTTCTGTTAGCGATCCACGGAGTAGGCTTCTTTCTTGCAAGGGGCGGCACTGGAGCAAGTTCCGTCGCCGGCTCTTACATTCAAACGGCACAGACGAAGATGCTCGGAACTGAGAGCGCGATGCATGAGGCGCTCACTCCGATAATTGCACAAATGTATACTGACATCCATGGATGTCGTCAAGGCTGGAGGCAAACTGAATGAGCAAGATACTTGTAACAGGCGGCCGGGGCTTCATCGGCACCAACTTGACCCTGGAATTGCGGTCGCGGGGGCATGAAGTCTGGACGTGCGATGTCCTTCAAGGAGAGGATCCACTGCACGTAAAAGTAGATACCGGAGAATTTCGGCAACTCGAATGGCTTTTTGAGCGGAGTACTTTCGACTACGTCTATCACCTCGCGGCGGAGTACGGCCGGTGGAACGGCGAGGACCACTACGAGAACCTGTGGCGGACCAACGTTGTCGGAACCAAGCATATTCTGCGGCTGCAACAGCGCCACAAGTTCAAGATGATCTTCTTCAGCAGTGCCGAGGTCTACGGCGACTACGACGAATTGATGACCGAAGAAGTTATGGAGCAGTTACCCATCAAGCAGATGAATGACTATGCGATCAGCAAGTGGGCCGGAGAGCTTCAGTGCCTTAACGCCGCGGTGATGTTCGGCAACGAGATAGTTCGCGTTCGTCCTGTCGGCTGCTACGGTCCGCACGAGTATTACAGTCCGTATCGCGGCGTGATTCCGATTTTCGCCTATAAGTGCCTCCACAATTTGCCGTTCACAGTCCACCGTGGGCACAAGCGAATTTTCGACTTCGTTGAGGACACTTGCCGCACGTTCGCAAATATCACCGACAACTTCATTCCGGGACGCGTCTATAACGTCGGCGGTAGGGAAGAGTGGGCTATCGGCATTGAGGAGCTGGCCGAAATCATCCTCAAACAGACGGGAGCTGATCGCGGGTTGGCGCAGGTCAAATCTGCGGAAGACTTCACTACGCGAGTTAAGGTGGTTGACTTTAGCCGAGCGCGGCAAGAACTGCATCACGCCCCCGGGATCGACATCGGGGAAGGCATACGCAGGTACGTCGCATGGATGCGAGCGGTTTACCAGACAAGCATTGCCAACGCAAAGGAGAATGCAGCATGGATGACTACAAGCTCAGCATCGGCGGCAAAGTAGTACTGATCACTGGTGGCGCTGGTTCGATCGGCAGTAATCTGACGCGGGTGATCGGCGAGCTCGGCGCAAAAACGGTGATTGTTCTTGACGATCTTTCGGCCGCATACGAGTGGAATATCCCCGCTCTTCCCAATGTGCTTTTCGTCAAGGGCAGTGTTACCGATGAGGTAGCGTTGAAGCGAGTGTTTGCAGAGAAGCCGGATCTCGTCTTCCACCTGGCAGCATTTTTTGCGAACCAGAACTCCGTCGACTATCCCGAGCGTGATTTGATGGTCAATGGCATGGGTACCCTCCGCCTGCTTGAGTACTGCACCATGGTGCGGCCAGAGAGGTTCATCTATGCGTCGTCTGGGTGTTCCATCTACGGAAGTGCGGCGCCATTGCCGCTGCGCGAAGAGTTCATGTCCATGCATCTTACCTCTCCCTACCAGATCACGAAGATGCTCGGGGAGTTATACGGGAACTTCTTCCATCATCACCATAAACTCAACATCGTAAAAACCAGGTTCTTCAACTCCTTCGGACCGGGAGAGGTACCCGGGCAATATCGAAACGTTATCCCGAATTTTATCTATTGGGCAATGCGGGGCGAGCCTCTGCCAATTACTGCCACCGACGATGCGACGCGAGACTTTACTTACGTTGACGATATCGTCGATGCTCTGCTGCGAGCCGCTTACTTCGAGGCAGCCATCGGTCAGGAGATGAACATAGCTTCGGGCGCGGAGACCAACATCATTCAGATGGCGCAGAAGATAAACAGCCTGCTGAATAATCCGGGCGGGATTCGCTATGCCCAGCGCAGGGTGTGGGATACCAAGAAGCGGCTCCTGGCCTCGATTGAACGAGCCAACCAGCTGCTCGGATACTGCCCGGCGATGGACTTCGACAGCGGTCTCCAAAATACAATTCACTGGTTCGAGGCGCATTGGAAGGAAATTCAGGCCAACGCCGAATTCCCGCCCGGAATGTCATCGGCCACACGGCCGGTTGAGGCCAAGCTGGTCCCCGCGACCGTATAGAAATCTGCACAATCTTATATGACACAGAAACCACATTGCATGGTGATTGTCGGTACGCGCCCGGAGGCAATCAAGATGGCTCCGGTGGTACTTGCGCTCCGCAGGTCGGAGCATCTGTTCCGCACGCAGTTGGTCCTGACCGGCCAGCACGGGGAACTGGTGGACGAGGTGCTGAGCCTCTTCCATCTCGAACCTGAGTTCGATCTGGAACTCATGCAGCACTCACAAACTTTATCTCAGTTCACGGCTCGATCGCTTACCGCGCTCACAGACCTGTTTAACCGCGAACGGCCCGATCTGATTCTGGTGGAGGGCGATACAACAACGGTGTTCGCAGCCTCCCTTGCCGCCTTTTATCAGGCCATTAAGGTCGGGCATGTTGAGGCCGGCTTGCGGACGCTTGACAAGGCCAATCCTTTCCCGGAGGAAATCAATCGGCGTCTGACAGGTGTATTAGCCGACCTTCATTTCGCTCCTACCCAGGAAGCCCGACAGAACCTGCTTCGCGAGTTTATCCCGGATTCGCAAATCTTCGTCACCGGCAATCCTGTGATCGATGCGCTCCTGATGACTCGCGAAAACGCCCGCGGCGTCGCGCTAGAGCAATTCCCCTTCCTGAACAGCGGCCTTCGCACGGTGTTGGTAACGGCTCACCGCCGTGAGAACCATGGCGAACCACTGGCGCGTATTTGCGGCGCCGTTGCACTCTTGACCGAACAGTTCGAGGATGTGCAGGTCATCTGGCCGGTTCATCCGAATCCGCAAGTCTTCGAGGCAGTGCATCGCCTGCTGGCGGACAAACCCAGGATTCATCTTGTCGACCCCATCGGCTATTGCGCATTTGTTGGCGTAATGGATATTTCCACGATTATCCTGACGGATTCGGGCGGAGTTCAGGAAGAGGCGCCAGCCTTGGGCCGTCCTGTGCTCGTCATGCGTGAGACTACGGAACGGCCTGAAGGCGTCAGCTCGGGCACAGTCAAGCTGATCGGCACTGCGGGGGCAGACATATTGAAGCAAGCCAGCCTTCTGCTGACCGACGACGAAGCCTATGCACGCATGGCGAATGCCGTTTGTCCATACGGGGACGGGAAGGCGGCCGAACGTATTGCGGCGGCAATGCGGGACTATTGGGGTTTGCCGATTGATGCTGCCTCGCCTGCGCTGCTTTGACACGCCTCGTTGCCGCCGACGGGTTTTTCGCGCTGGTTCAGTTGAGCGACTCATTCGAGTTACCCCTTGTAAGGTTTTTCGGCTGGCTAAGAGCACAAGCTGGAGAGACATTCGACGCTCTCGGAAGTTTCGCGGAATTCATCAAATGGCGGCACTTCCGACAGGTCTTCGTTTCAAAGCCGCCAGTTGCAATGCGAGAGAGCCCTAACACTATAAATCAGGAGTTTACCGTGCGCCCAGATTCTCCTAACAACCGAAAGTCTGGTCCAACAGACACGATGAAGGCATATGTGGTTAGCTGCGTTTTTCCGCCCGAACCCCTGACTGCCGGGTCAACGAGCGATTCTCTGGCACGAGAGTTGGTGAAGCAGGGTCACGACGTGACGGTCATTGCAAACTATCCAAGCCGTCCCTATGGGCAGAAGTTTCCT
>Ga0302326_10009319_pt1 | contig 21485 bp, 15 predicted proteins | sample Palsa_T0_3_FD_202264 | JGI IMG/M metagenome (GOLD analysis project Ga0302326, IMG submission 202264) | Peat permafrost microbial communities from Stordalen Mire near Abisko, Sweden - Palsa_T0_3 | ecosystem: Environmental > Terrestrial > Soil > Palsa > Peat permafrost | place: Sweden: Abisko... | reverse complement strand
TCTGGCGGCGCGCGGGGCGCATCCGGCCCGCTTTTCGCCGGAGGTTTGGAATCGCGAAGAATTCGGCTACCGCAATCTGCCCGAGTTTTTGGACATCATCCGGGAAGTCACGAGCCAGGGTTTGATTGACATCATGCTCATGTCGGCTTACGTCAACGAACAACTGACGATCAAGGAAGGGCTGTTTCGCGATTCGCGCGTCACGCCAGCCGCGCGCGCCAATGACACAACCGACGTCTGGGCCGTGCGGCACGGTTGTTACACCAAGGAACCGGTCCAACCCTTCCGTTCCGCCACCATCGATCACATCCAGTGCGGGAAGATCGAATGCGAACGCGACGGGGAAATTCCCGGCGCCAATCTCGGTCTCTACTCCGTAACCTTCCTCAACGAGCTTGAGCACGACCGCGCCACGTTGCTGGCGTTCAAGGAATTTCGTGAAGAAGCCGAGCGCAAAAAATTTCGTTATTTCCTGGAGGTGTTCGATCCTAACACCGCCAGCGGCCTGGCGCCGGCCAAATTGGGCGAGTTTATCAACGATCAAATCCTGCGCAACCTGGCCGGCGTGACGGAAGCAGGGCGCCCCATCTTCCTGAAGATCGTTTATCACGGCCCGCGCGCGATGGAAGAATTGGCGCAATACGATCCCAATATGGTCGTCGGCATCATGGGCGGCGGCGCGGGCACCACTTACGATGCTTTCAAGCTGATCCACGACGCGCAAAAATATGGCGCGCGGGTGGCGCTTTTTGGCCGCAAGATCAACCACGCCGAGCACCAATTGGCTTTTATCGAGATGCTGCGGTTGATCACCGATGGCCGAATTTCCCCGGAGGAAGGCGTCCGCGCCTATCACGGCGTGTTGCAGGGGAAGAATATCAAACCAAAATTGCCGTTGGAAAAGGACCTGGAATTAACCGACCTCTCCATGAGCTACGGCGGCACGGCGACCACCCGCGCCACGGTGTCCGTCGGCGCTACCTCTGCGTCCGCTTGGCCGACCTTCCCAACCGGATCTCCAGATTTTGAAAAAATGACCAAGGAACATCGCCGCGCCTACGACAAAGATCGCTTGACTCGCAAGTACGGCTAAGTGCGTGAAACCTAATGGAGGAACGTCTTAAGCGGGGCCCAATAGCGCGATTTCCAACCTGGGTTAAGGTGGTCGAATTCACCGGCCGGAAATCCCGTGTGGTCCAACACAACCATGGTTTCGGAACCTTGCGATTTCAATTCAAACTTTACGATCGAATAAAGGCCCGGGTCCCAATGGGTGGGACGCCATGCCTGGACAATTCGTTGGCCGGGGAGCATTTCGACGTTTCGTCCAACGATCATGCCGTTAAACATGGAAAAAGCGCCGCCCTCCTTTGGGTCGATCTCTGCTGGCATGCTGGTGAAGGCGGCGAACTGCTTCGAGTCCGTGAACGCCTCGTAAAGCCGTTGGGGTGTCGCGTTAAACTTTGTCTCCTGGTGAAGGGAGGTCCGAGTATTGTTGACTGCGGTGTCCGGCGCGTCCTTCGCGGCCTGCTGTTCAGTTTTCCCCCAAACCTCCGACTCCATCGTCATGCCAGCCAATGCGATGGCGGCGCTGGCGATGGATTGCCTGCGTGTCAACAAGTTGAACTTGCGTGACGCGGCAGGACCCTTTCCAATCGTTATGTTCGCGTTAAATTCCAACTACGACAATCAAACCACATTTTATCATCGGTGTCAACTTCATCCTTCTTGCTTGTCCATCAGCAAGCCATAGCGATGGCGGGTCTCGGAGATGCTCTGCTCGCGCAGCCAGCGCGTCAGTTCATGTCGGCCATCGGACAAGAGCGGGGCGTCAATCCAATTCAGGCCCGCCTCGTAAGCAGCCCGCAGCAAAGCGTCCGAGGGCGGCTTGACCGTGCGGAGAAATTCCGCTTCCGCCGCCAAGGCCGGCAGGCGCGCGGCCAGCGACTCTTCGGTTTCCTGGGCGGCGAGGCTGACGTGCAGACGCGCACCGCAGATTTGCGCCGCCTTGCGCGCCCGTTCCAGGCTCGTCGTGTCGCCGTCGTCCAATCGCAGAACCACCCCGCGGCATGGGCGATAGCGGAAGATATTGCTTTCACAACGCAAACCCGAGGGATCGTGAGTGCGGGAAAAGTAGTCCTGCCACCAGCGTTGGAAAGTATCGGACGCTGCGCCGGCCTCCTTGAAACGCGCGAATTGGGCGACGTAATTCGGTCCGCCCGCCTTGGCACCGGGTCCGAAACTGGAACCCTTCCAGCCGCCAAAAGGCTGCCGTTGCACGATGGCGCCGGTAATGGCGCGGTTGATGTAGGCGTTGCCCGCCGCAACTCGGTCGCGCCAGCGGGCAATTTCCTCCTCGTCGAGCGAATGCAACCCGGCTGTCAAACCGAAAGCGTTGTCGTTCTGAATCGCTATGGCATCATCCAGGTCTCGCGCGCGAACCAGACCCAGAACAGGACCGAAACATTCCGTACGCTGGAACCAGGAGCCGCGCTGGACACCCAGCTTGATGCCGGGCGACCACAGGCATGGATCGCTGCCGACCTGGCGCGGCGGCAGCAACCATTCCTCGCCTTTATCCAGCGTCGTCAGCGCCCGGAGCAGGGCTTCGCCGGGAGGACGAATCAGCGGTGTGACCACGCTGGCGGGGTCGGTTGCGGCGCCGACGGGAAGGCTGGAGGCAGTGTCCAGCAACTGAGCGCGGAAAGCGGGGTCATCATAAACCTCCGCTTCCAGGATGGCCAGACTGGCCGCGCTGCATTTCTGGCCGGCGTGGCCGAAGGCGGACTTGACAAGGTCCTTGACGGCCAGATCGCGGTCAGCCTGCGAAGTAATGATGAGGCTGTTTTTGCCGCTGGTTTCGGCGAAGAGCCGAAGCGAAGGACGCCAATCCAAAAACAGGCGCGCCGTTTGGCAGGCGCCTGTCAAAACCAGCGCCGCGACTCTTAGATCGGTGATCAACGCGCGTCCCGCCGCCGCTTCGTCAATTGGAAGGAAGCAAAGTATTTCGCGCGGGACGCCAGCGGACCAAAGTTGTTGAGCCAAGCGCCACGCGGTGGCCGCCGTCTCCGGCGCGGGTTTCAGCACGACGGCGTTGCCCGCCATCAGCGCGGCAAGGACGCCGCTACAAGGAATCGCGTAAGGAAAATTCCACGGCGGCGTGACCGCCACGAGTCCCAGCGCCGACATGCGCAAGGCCGGAGCGGGCCGGAATTCCGCGTAATATCGCGCAAAATCAATCGCTTCGGAAATTTCCGTGTCGGCCTCCCACGCGGCCTTTTTGCCGTCATGCACCATACAGGCGATGGTGTCGAAACGGCCTTGTTCCATCACGTCGGCGCATTGCCGCAGCAAGGCGGCGCGGTGTTCCAGGCCGGAGGCTTCCCACGCTGGTTGGGCGGCGCACAACTGATTGAGGGAGGCATTCACTTCTGCGGATGCGGGCACGGCCAGGGAATCCGCTTGCCAGCGGGAAAGGGCTTGCGCCAGCGCGACGCGATGGGATTCAAGCGACCAATCGGAATCAGGAACGTTGGTGAAACGGCCGGGCGGACGGGGAAGCGGGTTGGCCCGTCGCGGTCCGGCTGCGACGGAGCCTCGGTGCTTCCAACTGTCCTCGAAACGGGCGCGCTGTCGTTGCCACGCGTCGCTTTCTGGCGTCAAGTCGAATAAATCCCGCAAAAAATTTTCCGGCGTGGTGTTTTCGTCCAGCCGGCGGAGAAGGTAAGTCAGCGCGCTGCTAAAATTGGCGCGGTGAACCACCGGCGCGTAAAGAACAATTCCTCCCGCCGCCTGCTGGACGGCCCGGGCCTGATGAGGCGCCATGCCTTCGAGCATTTCAAATCCAACCAGCGAATCAAGGCCTCGTTGCTCGCGCAAAACCAGCGCCAACGCAACGTCAAACAAATTGTGGCTTCCCACCGCGAGGTTGACCGCCTGCGCGCGCTGCTTCTCGCAGGCAAAATCGAGCATCCGGCAGAAATTGGCGTCCGTCTCGGCCTTGCTTGAGTAAGGTGCGCGCGGCCAGCCGTGCCATTCGGCTTCGACCGATTCCATGGCAAGATTAGCGCCCTTGACCAGTCGAGTTTGGATGGGCGCCCCGCCCCCGGCGACGCGGGCCAAGGCCCAATCGGTCAGCCTTTGCAGGGCCGCCCAACTATCCGGCAGATAGGCTTGCAATACAATGCCCGCGCGTAAGGTGCGGAATTCCGCGTCGCCCAGGACGCGCTCAAAGGCGGATAGCGTCAAGTGCAAATCCCGGTATTCCTCCATGTCCAGATTGACAAACTTTTGCCCCGGCATGGCCGCGCGATAGAGAAGGCGCAGCCGGTCCGAAACGGACGCCAGCGTCCCCTCCCAGTCCAACAAATTGATTTGACTATGAATGGAGGAAAGCTTGACCGAAATGGCGGTCACATTTGGATCCTTGAGCAGGCCTAGAATGGCGTCCAGCCGCCAGGCCGCCTCGCGCTGGCCCAGGACGGCCTCGCCCAATTGGTTCACAATGACGCCAGTCCGACTGGCGCGGCGCGCGGCCAAAAAGCGATGGAGCGGGGCCGGTTCGGCCGGCAGGATGACCCGGGCGGTGTCCTGGCGCAAACGCGAGGCGGCGGCACTCATGGCCAGTCCTGGTTGGACGCGTGAGGCCAGCGCGCCCGCGAGCAGCAGCCAGCGTTGTCCGGTCGTAAAGTAGGCGGGCGCGCCGAATTTTTTCAGCAGTGCGCGAAATCGCCCGGCCTGACGCCGCGGATCACCGCTGCGAAAAACCTGATCCACCATTTGCACTGTGAAAGCCTTGCCGGGCGGATCGTGCATCATCCGGGCCAATCTCGCCGAGTCGGCCCGTTCTTGCGCGGATTGCGCCGCCAAGGCGGCTTTGAGCAACTCCGCCGCCAAGGCCGCGGCGCGTTCGGTCACATTTTCACCCATCGACGCAACTTAGGCCAAACCGGCGTCTGTGCAAAGCCGATCTTCTCGTCCCATCATTCTCACCTTCGCAACCGCGACGGCTTGAATCGATAAAACTCGACCTCACACATTCCAGCATCCCGCAAGGCCGAATCCGCCGTGATCAGAGTCAGATTGAGGACCGCCGCAGTTGCCACAATGGTGCGATCGAAGGGGTCGCCTGGGAATCCCTCTGGCAATTCGTTCGTCTTGGTGGCAATGTCCGGCGTCAGTTCCAGGATTTCCAAGTCGCCTGCCATGGCAGCGGAAAAAAACTGGGCCAGCGTTCCTTCAAAACTAAACCTGCCGAGACGATGCAATATGGCGGTTTCGAGCAAGCTGATGCTGCATAAGAATTTCGTGTCGGCGGAGCCCAACAGCTTCTGAATTCGTCTTGGCAGCACGCGAGGCATTGTCAGGCCATTGAGCCAAGGGGCTGTATCGAGCAGGTATTTCAGAATCGTCCTTTCCACTCGGAAAATGGAACCGTCTCGGAAGTCACGGGCGTCTTGACGCCCAAATGGCTGGCTGCCCCCAAAAATGACTTTGTTTGGCTGGGCAAGATCCTCACGTAAGGCTTGCCAAACCTGGTTACGACGATTTCCTCGCCAGCAGCCGCCGAATCCAGCAACCGTGATTCCCGGCGCAACCTCCGCAATGTCACCGTTTTCATGTCAGACAATATGTCAGCATTTCGGTCGAAGTCAAGCAACGAAAGGCGACCTGTAAAAAGGATTGGCAAACCAGTGGAGATTTAAGACAATCTCGGAAAGGGATCAAGTGGGTCGTCGGCCATAGACCAAATTAGAAAGGTAAATCTATATGCTCAAGAAACATTTTTCATGCGCGTTTGCAATTTCGCTTCTCGCGGCTGGCATGGCCAGCGGCGCTGAGGGCTGGTGGCCGCAGTTTCGAGGGCCGAATGCTTCCGGTGTCTCCGAGTCTGCCAAGCCGCCGGAGGACTTCGGGCCTGGCACCAACCAGCTTTGGAAAATTTCCGTCCCTTCTGGCGCGTCATCGCCGTGCGTGTGGGGGGATTGGATTTTCCTGACGGCGTTTGAAGATGGGAAACTCCAGACCCTTTGCTACCAACGCCGCGACGGCAAATTGCTTTGGAAGCGCGACGCCCATGCGGATACAATCGAAGAATACAATTCCAGCGAAGGCAGTCCGGCGTCTTCCACGACCGCGACCGATGGCCAGCGGGTGGTGAGCTATTTTGGGTCGTGCGGGCTGGTTTGTTACGACACGAAAGGCAAGGAACTCTGGCAATATCCGATGCCCGTGGCGCAGACTTCCGGCGGTTTTGGCAGCGGCTGTTCACCCGCGATTCTGGGCGGATTGGTGATCGTCAACCGCGATCAGGTGAAGGAATGTTCCTTGCTGGCAGTGGATTTGCGCACAGGCAAGAAAGTGTGGGAAACCGCGCGACCTGATGTAAAACAGAGTTTTGGCACGCCCATCTTGTGGAAAGACGACGGGGCCGAGGAAGTGGTCATGTCCGGCTCGCTCCAGCTCAAGGGCTACGATCTCAAAACGGGCGTGGAACGTTGGACGCTCGGCGGGATGCCGTCGTTCACCTGCACCACACCGGTGCTGGGCGATGGGTTGCTGTTCTTCGCCGGTTGGTCGCCGGGCAAGGATGCAACCTCGAAGATGTCATTTGAGCAAATCGCCAAGCAGGCCGACAAGAATGGCGATGGCGTCATCACGCTCGAGGAAGCGAAGGCCGCCGGCATGGGGGCCTTTTTCAAAGCCATGGATTTTAACGGCGACGGCAAGATCACGGCGGACGATATCGACAGCATGAATGCGGCGATGGCCAAGGGCGAAAACGTGCTCATTGCCGTCAAGCCGGGCGGCCATGGGGCGTTGACCGAACAACAGGTTGTGTGGAAGCAAACGCGCGGGCTGCCTTATGTGCCCTCGCCGCTGCACTACGATGGGCGGGTCTATCTTGTGCGGGATGGCGGCATGGTCTCTAGTTTTGACGCCAAGACCGGCCAAGCCTATTATCAGCAGGAACGGATTGATGCCATCGGGAATTACTACGCCTCGCCGGTTGCGGCAGATGGAAGAATCTATGTCACTTCCCTCAATGGCCGCCTCACGGTGCTGGCGGCGGGCGGCGAACTGCCGAAGGTTTTGCACCATGCGGATTTTGGTGAACGCATTGCCGCCACGCCTGCGCTGGTCGGAAAGGTTCTCTATCTGCGGACGTCCTCGGCGTTATTTGCCTTTGGCGGATGACCTGGCTCTTTGAGAGAATGCGAGAATCAAACGGCGGTGGGCTTGGTGATGCGGACATTGGTGTTCTCTCCCGGCTGTTGCAGAACGCCTGTGGGAGGCAGCCAGATGACTTCGAACACGCGGACGGCACCGCGGAATCCTTTGACGGAGCGGGGCGCCCATTCCAGGCATTTGCCGGCCAATTCGGGATCATCGCGTTTGAGGGCATCGTAGGTGGACTCGCCTATAATGATGCGGCCATGGCCTGAAACGCCTTCCAGACGGCTGGCCAGATTGACATCGCGCCCGAAAGCCGTGTAGTTGAGCAGGTGGGTTTCCGAACCCATGAAACCGATGATGGCCACACCGGTGTTGATGCCGGTCCCCATGGACAGAATCGGCAACGGGCGCAGCAACTCCCGCCCTTGCCGCGCGCGCTCGATATTCTCCTCCTCCCGCTGCTGGTTTGTCTTCTGGCGCGTTTGATTCAGTTCGGCCATGCCGCGTTGCGCATCAATGGCGGCCCGCACCGCATTCAATGCGTGCTGCGGATCGTCCAGTGGCGCGCCCCAAAAGGCCATGACACAATCGCCAATGTATTTGTCCAGTGTCCCTTTGTGGCTCTTGACGATGTCGGCGATGAGGCCCAGGTAGGTGCTGACGGTGTCCAGGGTTTCCTTGGCCTCGGCGTCAAAATAAGCCTCGGCTTCGTCGCCGGTCAGATGATGCTTTTCGACGTATTCGACGGCCTGCGCCTGCGTGACATCGGTCAACTCGGTGAACCCGCGCACGTCGGCGAAATAGACGGTGATTTCCCTTCGCTGGCCGCCAAGCTCAATGGTTTCCCCCTTCAAGACTTCGTTGACGACGTCTGGCGAAACCAGGCGTGAAAAGTGTTGTTTGATTTTCTTCCTCTCGAATTGCTCGAAGCGCACGCGATGGACCAGCGCCGAAGTGTGAGTGACAAAGCCCGCGCCGATCAGCGGCAGAAAAATCGGGACCCAAATCCGCCATTCCACATAAAGGACGGCGCAAAGAGCGACGTAAACGGCCGACGACACGAGCATGAGGAGAGAGCCGTTGTAAGCCTTCTCCACCGCCCAGGTGATCCAGGCCGAGAGGAGGCCGATGATAATGACGAGCGCAAGATTCAACGCCAGCGGCGCCTTCCTAACGAACCGTCCGCTGATGACAGAATTGGCGACGTTCAAATGTTTGCTGGCAAGAAAGGTGCGGCTATCCAACGGCGTTGCTCCCACATCCGCCAGATCGTTGCCGGTGGCGGTCGAGCCAATGACGGCAACTCTGTCTTTCCACACGCTTTCGGCAGGCCGCCCGTGTTTGCGCTCGATCAGCGATTGCAAGACCAGATCGAACGACTCTTGGTAAACATGGGGATCGTTTTCCTTTAGGGACCAATCAATGTAAAAGTAACCTTGATCGTCCACAGGAATGGAACGTGTGATTCCACTGGGGCCATGCAGAATAATCAACCCCGGTTCGATGTTGGCTTTATTCACGTCGAGTTTCAATTCGTAGGCCGCCAGGAGGACGCCCATGGACCAGGCTCGGAAGTCCTGGTAGGGCACTATTTTGTCTGGAAATCCCTCCGGCGGCGTCTTAAGAAGGTCGCTGGAGGTCATTCTTCCCTCATGATCGGTCTTGAATTCAAATCGTTCCTTTTTGAGTCCGCTGAAAAAAGTAATTTTGTGATTCGTTCGGTCGTCCAGCGTTTCTCCAAGTTCCCATTGCAATAGCCCGGCTGCATCCAAAATGTTGGTGTCCCAGACTCGATAATTCTGATAGGCGCGTTCTCGTCTCAGCACTCCATCGCCATCGTAATCGACGGAAATATTGGCGACATTCCAGGCGTTGGTCCGGAACTTGAGAATCGGCATCAGGTTATGATCAGCCGCCAGGATGACGTTGCCGGATTGCTTCAGTTGCGTGGCAAAGATATCGTCCGGGAATTGAAATGACCCGTCGGGCGTAGTCGTCTGAGACTGATCGTCACGCGATTCGGCAAAAATCACGTCCATCCCCACCACTTTAGCTCCTTGCGATGAAAGTTCCTGCAAGGCCGCGGCATAGACATCGCGCGGCCAATACAAGCCGTAATCAAAGCCGAGGCGCCCATGTTTGACCTCCCAGATCGTGTTATTGTTGACTTCCACCAACCCGAGATTGGTGGCGCTATTGGCGGCCTTGCTTTGCAAATGATGCGCCAATTGAACGCGCAGATCGTAGGTCATCAATTCCAAGCCTTTCAGGGCGGGGAACTGAAAGATTTCAAGGAGGCAGACGCAACCAATGACGGGAGCGGCGATGAAAAACGTCGGCGATTTGAGAAAATTCAGACGCACGGCAAGCAGTTAAAAAGAAAACCCGGAGCAACTCAAGTCACTCCAGGTTAAAGAATTTAGAATGTAAAACAAACGTCCTATCCCGAAGCCGCGCCGCCACCGGGCTGCGGACGAATTTGAATCGGCCCGATCGGAACGGTAATAGTCCCTCCGCCGTAAACTATGGTAATTAGTTCGTTGATCAGTTGAAGTTCATAATCAAGCAACTTTATTTGCACGGGGACAACGTCTCCGCCTACGGTCCAGGATTCGCCGCCACTGAGTGTCTTGGTTTGAAGCTGGCCATTGACCACCGCCGAGGCCACCACGGTGCCCGTCAAGCTGGTAAACGTCACCGTGTAGGTGCCGTTGCCGTTGGAGACGACTTCAACTTGGAAGTCCGTTCCGCGAATGCCGGCAACTCCATGGGGAGTCTGAATTTCGTAATTGGAATCACCCGCTACCTTTTTGACCTGGCCTTGAATGGTGCCGACCTTGAGGTCCAAACTCGTATCGGTTGTGCCTTGGCGGTAGGAGCCTGTGCGATCCATGGTCTTAAGAAGCAGCGTCGTGTCCGCAGCGACCCGCACCGCTGAAGACAAGCCATTGACGCTCAAATAGACGAACGATCCAGGGCCGGTGGTGACCGTGTCGCCAGGATCCAACTCTTGGTTCACCTTCAATGCCCCGCTAGCTCCGTCAGCTTTGGTGTAGGTTGCGGCCCCCTTTATGGTCCGAACGGTGGCTTTGCCTTTAATTTGGCCGGGTTCAGCCGACTTGAGGGACGAAACACCGACAAGCACAACCACCATCAAATACGCTGCGATAGTCACGAGTCTTTTCATAAAATTTAGTCTTTATTCTGCATTACTATCGGCAAGATTACAGTTCAGAGGAATATTGTCAACCCCAAAACTTGCGAAAAGCACACTTTTTTTACCCCCCCAATGCGGCCTCTGTGACTGTTCCGTCGAAGGCCATGGATTCCGTCTAAGTTGCTGTCAGACAAGCACATACATCAATGTCCGAAGGAATGCGCCCGCACCACGCCGCCGTCCAATGTCAAAAGAAGGCCGCCTTGTCCCGGCCGCGGCGCGATGGCCAGGCCCTGAATTCGGCTCTGATTTGGGATGGAGGAGACTTTCAGACCGCCGGCCGTGACCATCACCAAATCTCCTGCGCCATCCAGGAAAACCCATTGTTTTGTGCCATCGCCCTTCAAATCCCCCATGACGGCGCATGGGATCTGTTTACCCATGGTCGAAAGCGCGGAAGTAATCCAGGCGGTTTTCCCAGTCTGATCGAAGGCCTCGACGGCGTTGCCGCTGAAGCCGATGATTTGCACCTCGTTGCTGTCTGCCGTGCCGGCCGTCATCTGGGCGAAATACCCCCCGTCTGGCTTCAAGGAGTTGAGGCGCTGTCCGGCGGAATCGAATATATTGACCTTACCGCTGGCGTCGCTGGCCAGGACCAGCGCCGTATGATTGGATGCCGCCGGAACGATGGCCTGGCTCCAGACGTTGGCCATGCTGGTGGACCAGAGCCTTTTGCCGTCGCCGGAAAACACTTCCAATCCGCCGAGGCCGTTCATTCCCATAATCAACCCGTCGTTGCCGTCGCCTGTCAGATCGCCCCAATGGGCGCCATCCAATCCCATGAGCGCGCTCTGGCTCCATGCTTTTTTGCCGGCGTGATCAATGACCAACACCTCGCGTCCCCAAGGCGTATATCCTAGCAGACGCGCGCCGGAGGTCTTGTTCCGGCCGCATTCGATGGCGGTAAACCGCCCCGGCAAAGGCACCTTTGACGTTTCCGCGCCGGTCAAATCCAGGACGTGCAAAGTCTGGTCGGCGGCGACCAGCACGCGCGTGGAGCCGTCGCTCTCCCAATCACCGGCGCATAAGGCCTGCGCGCCGGGGATGGTGGCGGACCAAACCAGGTTTGATTTGAGCAACGGATTGCTGTTCGTCAGCGGCGCAGGATTGGCCAGCGCCGCGCTGGCCGACATATTGAAACCTCCGGCTGCGATGGCGCCTTTCATTTTATGGACGAAGTAATAATACAAAACCGCGAAGCCTATGCTGGCCAGGATACCCAAAACAGAAAGGCCGATGCCCCAAAATGCCATGCCCTTGGGGCCTCGTTTTTTATTCAGGTACGCATACCCAAGAATGAATCCAACCGCCCCAAGCAGAAAGCCAATCAAAAGAAAACTCAACCCCACCGCGGCAATGCCCAACAACAAACTGGCCAGGGCCAGTCCTGTTGAAGGGGGAAAAGCGGATTGGGCGTCTTGGGGTGGAGCGTCCATTTCTTAGGCCTGGGTCGGAGCCTGTTCCGGTTGGCAAGCATCAATCACGTTATCCCGCGTCATGAAGAAAAGCAGCACCGCCGGATAAGCGAGGAAAACAATGATTCCAAGCACCATGAAGATCTTGGCGACCCCCAGCACCATGGGGCCACGCGGCATGTTCGGCATCTGCTGAAGCGCCCGCTGAGTAATAGGCCACGCCATGATAGAGCCAATCACCTTTAGAAAAATTTCAAAGACGGACCAGACAATGGAGCCCAAACGCGCCCAGTTTTTTGAAAGCAGCAATCCGATGCCAAAAGCTATCAGCGCCAAGGCGAGAATCACCCCGAGAGGCATGGCGACTTTGTTCCAAGCAGCCATGGTCGGATCGGTTTTCATGGCGTCCGCGACAGGGTTGCCGCTTGGGCCGAGGCGTGACATGACCACCCCCAATACAACCGCTGCCAAATTAAACAGCCCATAACCGATGTTAAGAATACCGAAGATCAAGACGGACATTGGGCGTTGCTTCATAATTTTCCTCTTCGCTACGTTGACGGCCTGAGACGTATCATTGGCCTTAACCGCCCGCCGCGCAAGCCCGAAGTGGCCCCTTGCGAAGCGGGGGGGCCTACCAGCCATGGCGGGTCTCGCTCAAAAACGGTTTGCCGCGTCGGTCATCGGCATGATGTGTTGAAAATTTCTTAGTGCAAGTTACCGCAAGTTACCGCAAGTTACCTCGGTCATCATTTAGTTTGACTCCTCTTGGTTCACTTTGACTAGGGCAGGCCGAAATTCGTCCGGCGGGGCCGCTCCAAGAGCTTCCGGGCGGAGTCCAAATGAGGGCGCATGAGTGCTGCATGAACCCTAGGCTACCATACATTCATGGGAATTCAATATATTTCTTAAATGAGGGAGGATGGATGCCACCCATCGAAATCTATTTGAGAATCTCGGCGAAGAATTGGTTCATGGCCTCCCAGGACCGCTTGTCCGCCTTTTCATTGTAAGCCGCGCCTTTGGAATTGTCGTGGCCCGCGCTGGGTTGGGTGAAGGAATGCACGGCGCCGCCATATTTGATGAGTTGCCAATCCACGGTGGCGGAGCGCATTTCGTTTTCAAAGGCGGCCATGTCCTCGGCGGATTCATAGGGGTCATCGGCGCCGTGGCATACCAGCACCTTGCACTTGATGTTCTTGCCGTCCATGGGGGTCGGCGAATCGAGTCCCCCATGAAAGCTTGCCACACCCGCCACGTCCGCCCCGCTGCGGGCCAGTTCAATGACGGTCGTCCCGCCAAAACAATAGCCGATGGCCGCGACGCGCTTTTGATCCACCAGGGGTTGCTGGCGTAGCGAACCCAAAGCCGCATTGACGCGGGCGCGCAGAAGCGGACGGTCTCCCTTATATTTCCCGGCCAAAGCCCCTGCCTCCTGAGTGTTTTTCGGGCGAATCCCTTTGCCGTAGATGTCGGCGCAAAACGCGACATACCCGAGCTTGGCGAGCATTTCCGCGCGTTTCTTTTCGTAATCCGTCAAGCCCATCCATTGATGCACAATCAGGATGCCAGGCCGTTGGCCCTGGATGGCATCATCGTAAGCCACGAAACCTTCGAGCGTCGCATCCCCCTCTTTGTAATCGACGGCTTCCGTGTGGATGGCCGCGCGCGAGGCAAACGCGCTGGCGGCGACAAGCAGAGCGCAATACAATCTCTTCATAGTTCCGAACCATTAATCCGCCGCGCAAAAAGTGCAAGTCCGTTTTGGAGGCCGGTGGCTCGGCTGGAGCCTCGCCCTACCGGGGAGCTTGGTAGGGCGAGGCTCCAGCCGAGCCACTTACTTGGGCCGAATCATTTCGAAACGATCGCGAGTGCGGCAATACCAGTCCGGCGAGGCCATGCGACCGATCACCAAGAGCTTGTCGGTGCGAACCCGCATCTTCTCCGCATCGAACAATTCGTCGCGCAGGTGAATGCGTTTGATCAGGCCAATCACCACGCGATTGTCCCCAATGTGCAACGTCCCCCATTCCTGGCATTCCAAGCTGGCCGGCGCTTCCAGAATGCGCGGTGGTTTGACCAATGACGAGGCTGCCGGGTGCAGGCCGGCGGGAATGAGTTCATTTTCTCCATAAGGCAGCGAGGCGGCGCATTGGTTCATGGCCTCCGCGATGGATTCATCCACCAGGTTCACCACAAATTCGTGGGTCAGGCGGATGTTCCGGGGCGTATCCTTGGGCGTGCCGTCGTTGCGGTCGCCCGGGGCGAAGGCCAGGATGGGCGGGCTTGACCCAAGCAGGTTGAAAAAGCTGAAGGGAGCGGCGTTGATCTTGCCGTCCGGGCTGAGGGTGGTCACAAGCGCAATCGGGCGCGGTGTCACCAGGCACGCCAGAATCTGATACGCGCGGTCGGCGAATTGACCTTCCAAATCAAGTTCCATGAACCACAGAGTGCCATCGCCGCGCCGGCGGAGTCAACGCGCTGTCGCCAACTTCCATTGCTCATCAAAAAAACCGGCCTCGGTGATCCCGCCCGGCGCGCGCGCGGAAACTGGCACGCTGATGTCCACAATCGCCCAGTCGGGCAGTTTGGGGGTCTGGCGCGCGTTGCTGGTGTAATCGAATTCGCGGAAGGTGAACCCGCTGTTGATGACGACGTAGCGTTTGGGGTTCAGAGGATTGGGAAAGATCAACACCGGCACGAACTTATCAGCCGGATAATTCGCCTGCGGAGTATGCACGCCTTGCGCGTCCCAGCGGATGGGCAATTGGGGCGCTATTTTGGCCAGGAGCCTGTTGCTTTGCGGATCACCCCAAAGCACGATGTTGTTCGAGGCGATTTCGGCGTCCGACACGTCCGTATCGGTCTTGACTCGTGCTTCCCCGCGGAATTGCCGCCGCCACTGATCGGTTGCATGATCCATTTCCGCCGCCGCCCATGCGCCGACCTTTTCGTTCATGGGCTGGCCGGTCGGGCGAGCCATGATGAAGGCATCCATGAACGCATCATCAATTGGGCCTTGCAGGCCGTGTTTTTTGTGCAACGCGGGATCATTCACGGACTCCGTCACGGCCCATTGGCCGGCTTCCCTGCTGAAATGCGCGGTCCATGAGCGGTCGGACATCACAGGGGGCGCTTCGATTTTTTGCCCGTCCAGGATCACTTGCGGCCTGCGGGTATTGTCGAGCGGACAAAAACCGGGGGGCATGGAAAAGGTAAGGCGGCTGACGTTGGTGGTGGTCGCTTGGATGCCGTCCGCCGTTTCGTCGAGGGAGGCATCCACGCGCGCCCGTTCCCAATGATGTTCGAGCGCGTCCACCGTGATCCACTCCATTTGGTTGTAGCGCAGCGTCCAGGTGGTGAAACGCACCTTATGCGGCAGCGGGTCACGCCCCTTGGCGGCGATGATGTCGATGCGGCGGTTGATCTCCTGTTTGGCCATGGGATGATACTTGTGAGCCGTCTTCGGCCCGATGATGTGCGTCATGGTCATGCCTTCTGCGGCCAACGCCACCGCCATCTTGTCGGCGGCCTGCTTTTGCCCGTCGATTTCGCCGCTGTAGGCGACGAGGGGACAATTGAAAAGGTTGGCCGCATAATCTACCGAGTCGTAAAGGTGCCAGAGCTTTTGCTCGTATCCGTAGGGCCGGGGCGCGCCCGGAGGATAGAGATGGAGAAATTCCGCCGTTTCTGTAAATCCTGCCCCAGGCGCGGCCGCCGCCCACAACCCGGCATAATGGGTCGCAAACTGCCAACAGGCAGCGCCGCCCATCGAGAAGCCGCGGACCAACAGGCGGTTGTCGTCAATGGGATAGCGTTTGCGGACGCTGTCCAGCGCCTCGAATAAATCCACCTCCCCCGCGAAGCGATTGGCATTGCAGTAACGGCCATAGAGATGCAGCACGATGGTGTCGGCGGGAGTAAATTCGCCTGGGTTCTTCTCGCGGTCGCTGATGAAGGACAACTCGCTCAACTGCTCGCCACGACCATGGAACCAAAAATCCAGGCGAAACTTGTGCGCAGTATCTGGCCGGTAGGAAGGCGGCACCACCAGTCCGTAGGGTTGGAGTGAGCCATCGATTTTTGAAACGTAAGCGCGCACGACCAGGCCGGTGGCGGAGGCCCACGGCGCCTGGCCTTCCCGCAAAGCCCGCACGCGCGCCATGCCTTCCTTTAATGCCTGGCGGGCGGCCTGAATTTCATTCGTCCGATAAAACTCATTATAACGCAACGCCCAATCCACAGCCTTGTGGTAAATCTGCGCGTCCGGCAGTAAATCGAGCAGGGCCGGTTTGCCGCGCAGCTCCGTCCGCAGGGATTCTATCTCCCGGCCCAGATCCGCCGCGCCCTTTTCCAATTCCGCGCGATTGGCTTCGGAAATGGCGATGCCCGGCGGCGGCACCGGTTTGACACCGTCGAAACTGTTTTCGGCAGTTGCGATCAAGGCAAGACAACCATAAGCGACCATCAAGACGAGTATGCGCATAAGCCCAGCCTGAAGAACGGCCCAAATATTGGCAAGGCCAAACCCAATTCTGGAGGGATTCCTCTTGCCATTGCAGTCGAATTTGGTTCTATCGCCGCATGATTTGCCTGGATATGAAAGCGATTTGCAGAATTATTGCCGCTTGGGCGGCTCTGATCAGCTTTCAGGCTTTCGCGCAATACTCCAACTCCCCCGCGCAACTGGCGCCGGTGAACCTCAACGGCCTGCCGCTCACCGCCATTCCGCAGTTCGGTTCCAGCGCCGCCACTGTCGTATCCGGCGAAGAAGTGCAAGTTGGGGAGATTACTTCCATTCGCGATTTGACCGCCCAAACGCCGAACCTTTCGGTCTTCGACGCCAACGATCAACGGATGCCCAAGTTTTCCTTTCGCGGCTTTCGCGAGAATAATTTCGGCGCGGGCGAGCCGGTTGTCGGCCTGTATGTCGATGACGTGCCTTACTTCGATATGTATTCGCGCGGACTGTCTTTGTTCGACGTTCGGGAAATCCAGTTCGTGCGCGGGGAACAGGGGACTCTTTACGGCGCCGGCGGAGTCGGCGGCGTGATCAACGTTCTGACCGTGCAGCCACAAAACCAATCGCGCGGTTACGCCGAAGCCAGTTATGGGAATTACAACGCGCAAAATTATCAAGCCGGCCTCAGTGGCCCGATCGTGACCAATAAGCTTTTTTTTGGCGTCAATGGATTGATCACGGAGCGCGATGGTTTCGTTTATGACACCATTCTTCATGACCATCCGGACACGCAAGAGACCTTGAGTCTGCGCGGCGTTTTGCGCTGGACGCCCAGCGATCCGTGGAGCGTCACCCTCATGGCCAGCGCCGGTCGCGACAACGATGGGTTCGTCCCCACTTACGAACCCGGCTTGGACAGCAGTCCTTTTAACGTGGCCCGCAAGGACTATGGCTACGATCGTACGGACAACCTCGATGAGACGCTCAAAATTGGATACGACGACGGTTCAATTCGGGTGACTTCCGTGACGGCCCACCGGCAATGGCAGCAAACGGACTTCCAGGAGCTTCCGCCTGAACCCCCCTTCTTAGGCACCTTGTCACTTTTCGACGCGCCGAGGCTCGATCAATGGACGGAGGAATTGCGCGTGGAATCGCCGGATTTTACGGCCCCATTCAAATGGCGTGCGGGGTTTTATTACGCCAATGGGCAGGAGCGAAATAACGATTTCGCCTCTTTGGATTTGCAGAGCCAGACGCTCGCGTTGTGTGGCCAGGGCACATACACGCTTTGGGAAAGACTAGATTTAACGGCCGGCGCGCGGCTGACCTACGACTACAGGCTTCAGCAGAAAAGCGGCCTTGGCTATCCTTTTACAGGGCCATTCTATGGCGTCGTCGCCAATTCGTCGGATGAATTCACCTCCGCGCAGCCCAAATTCGCTGCCGCCTGGCACTTCACGCCTGAATTGGAAGCCTATGCCAGCGCGGTGGAAGGCTACCAAAGCGGCGGCGTCAATCCTTACGCACTGTCGCCCTCCATGAGCAAATTTGGCGCGGAACGCGACTGGCAATTTGAAACGGGCGTCAAGTCGTCCTGGCTGCACAATAAATTTTCCGCCAATGCCGCGTTGTTCTACACCATCGCCGGCGATTATCAAACTTACACAGGGTCGTCTATGCTCAACGCCCATCGCGCGGACCTTTACGGCGCGGAATTGGAAATGACCGCCAAACCCGTCGAGGGTCTTGATCTTTCGGCGGGCGCGGGCTACACCGACGCCCGTTACACCCGTTTCACTCAGGCGGATCTGGATGGCAAGCCGATCAGTTTTGTGCCGGAATTCACCGCCGACGGAAGGGCGAGCTATCGTTTGCCCTGGTGGCATCTTTACATACGCGGCGAGATCATTGGCGTCGGGCGCTACCACCTGGATGACTTCAACGACGCGACCAGCGGACCCGTCACGCAGAACGCGTATTGTCTGGTCAACGCGCAGCTTGGTTACGAGAGCAAACATTTCGAGGTTCATTTCTTTGCGAAAAATATATTTGATACAAGGTATTACAACAACGCGTCCAGTGTGGGCTATCCCACGCTCCTCCTTCAACCGGGCGATCCTGGCACTTTTGGCATCGCCGCCACGGCCCGCTTTTGACTCTGCTCTTTTACCTTTTCCCCGGCGGCGATTGCTTTAGAGTAAAAGATTATGATAGATTCGGATGGCAAACTCGCTGAGTTCCTGCCGGTGCTCCGAGCCGCGGATTGGGTGGCCCTGGATACCGAGGCGGACAGCTTGCATGCCTACCCGGAAAAACTTTGCCTCCTGCAAATCAGCACATCCATCGGTGACGAGTTGATCGATCCTTTGTCGCGCGTTGATTTGCACCCGCTCTGGACGGAACTGCAAATGCACCAATTGATCTTGCACGGAGCCGATTATGATCTGCGCCTGTTGCGCAAGAACCATTCCTTTGTGCCCAATTGCATCTTTGACACCATGCTGGCCAGCCGGTTGCTGGGAGAACGCGAGTTCGGGCTGGGCAGCCTGTTGAAACGGCATCTGGGCGTCACCCTGGAAAAAGGCTCGCAAAAGGCCGATTGGTCCCGGCGGCCCCTGACTCCGCGCATGGAGGTTTACGCCCGCAACGACACCCATTATCTCAAGCCGCTCTCGAATATATTGTCGGAACAATTGCGCCAAAAGGAACGTCTGGCCTGGTTGGAACAATCCTGCGCCCGCCTGGTGGCCGAGTGCGCCGTTCCACCGAAGCCCGATTCGGACTTGGTCTGGCGCATCCGGGGCAGCAACAAACTGACTCCCCCCAGCCTGGCTATCCTGCGCGAAATCTGGCATTGGCGCGAGCAGGAAGCGCTGGCGGCGAATCGCCCGCCCTTCTTTGTCCTGAGCCACGAAACGCTCATCGAAATTGCCGAAGTGACCACCAGCCATGGACGGATTGACGGGCTTCTCCCGCGTCATTTCTCCTCCCGGCGCAAGGACGGATTGCAGGAGGCGATACAAAAGGGCTTGCAGGTGCGGCCGGAAGAGCATCCGCACCCGTTGCGTTCCCAATCTCGTCGGCAAAGCGAGGCCGAACGACGGCGCTTTTTGGAACTGGAAACCCGGCGCAACCAAAAGGCGGCCGAATTGGCATTGGACCCAACTTTAATCGCCAGCCGCGCCATGCTGCTCGCGCTGGCCGGCGATTGGGACCGGCACAAAAACGAGATCATGGATTGGCAGCGAGAAATCCTGACCTCCGCTCTAATTGCATGAAAATCGATACCGACAAGTTTTGCGTCCCGGCTGAAAAGAAAGTCAACCTCAAGCATTGGCCCACGCGCATCAAACCATTCTATGATTCCGAAGAGGATTATGCGGAACTGTTGCATGGCCACGTCCACAAATTAAGCGAACAGCAGGAACTGCTTTACGCCCACAATCGCTACGCCTTGCTCTTGATCTTCCAGGCCATGGACGCGGCCGGCAAGGACAGCGCGATCAAGCATGTCATGTCGGGCGTCAATCCCCAGGGCTGCGATGTTTCCAGCTTCAAGCAGCCCAGCGCGGCGGAATTGGAACATGATTTTCTGTGGCGCACGACCTGCCGCCTGCCGGAGCGGGGGCACATCGGCATCTTCAACCGCTCCTACTACGAGGAGGTATTGATCGCGCGCGTTCATCCGGAAATCCTGCGCGCCCAGTTGCTGCCGGAGGAGTCGATGGAAGACAAAAATATTTGGAAGCACCGGTTCCAATCCATCGTGGATTTTGAAAAACATTTGCACCGCAACGGCACGCGCGTGATCAAATTTTTTCTGCACATTTCCAAGAAAGAACAAAAACGGCGCTTTCTGCGGCGGATCGACGAGCCGGCCAAGAATTGGAAATTCAGCGAGAGCGATGTCAAGGAGCGCAAGTTCTGGAAGCACTACATGAAAGCCTACGAAGAGTGCCTTTCAGCCACCAGCACGGAAGAATCGCCCTGGCACGTCATTCCCAGCGACGACAAACCCAACGCGCGCCTGATCATTTCCGCCACCATCGGGCGCGTGCTCAAGAGCTTGAAGATGGGCACGTTGGAGCCAGACCATGCGCGGCGAAGCGAACTGCTCAGGATTCGCAAACTGCTGGTCAAAGATTGAAATCAGAACTGCACATCAAGTTCGCGCGGCGCGGCCTGATTGGTGAACCTCACCCACAACAGGCCCTGTTCCGCGTCGTAGTGGAAGGGATCGATCGCTTTTCCTGCCAGCAGGACGGAACGCGGCGCGCGGGTGGCGCGCAAAAGAACAATGCCCGGCGTGTTCTCCACTCCCTCCAACATCATCGAAGTCGCGTCCGCTCCTTGCTTCAGCGGCACCGCCCGGCAGGCGGCCGCCAGCAGAGATCGCTCGGCGATTTCCGGCGCATCCATGTCAAGCAGAACAAACCGCGTGCCGGGCGCTAGCGCCACTTCGCGTTGCAGCCGCAATTCGGAGTCAAACAAATTGATGAACCGGCCTTGCAAAGTCCGCGCCGGCCCTCCTATGGATTCATCCAATCCGGCGGCGATGATGTACGGACCGCGCCGCAGGTAAAGGCAGTTGGTTTCGCTCCAGCGGAAATGCGGAAAAGGCGCGGCTTCCATGTTTGTGGCGGCCTTGCGCACCACTTCGGCCAGGAAGGCGTCGCCGTCCGCGCTGGCGGCCAGTTGAGCGGGGTCGCGGTGAATCCAGAGGAGCTGGCCTTTGCCGACGCGCATCGGATTGGGATCGTCCTTGGCCAGGTGTAGCTGTTCGAAAAGGTGCTGGCGCGGCGTCGCATAGTGGAGGCCGTTGGTATTCCACCATTCGCGGACGCCGTTGAACGGGTCGCCGTCGTCGTCGCACACCACCAGCAACCCGCCGCGTTTGACCCAATCGGCCAGCGACCGATGGACATCCGGCGTAAGGGGTTTCATGCCGCGATATGTCAATAACAAACATTGGAAGCCATCGAGATAGCCGGGGATGGTGGCGGCCTCCAGTTGCACGGGTTGCACGGGCAGGCCGCGTTTGAGAAATGGCAGCGCCAGCCCGTAAATGTGGCCCAATGCGCCGTCGCTGGGCGCGGGGTCGCCACGCTCGAACATGAGCGAGTCGCCAATCAACACGCCCAAACCGGTAGCACCGCAATCCCACGTTACGTTGGTTTGTTTCATGTCGTCCAGCGCGTTCCAGACGGCCTGC
>Ga0302326_10009315_pt1 | contig 21496 bp, 20 predicted proteins | sample Palsa_T0_3_FD_202264 | JGI IMG/M metagenome (GOLD analysis project Ga0302326, IMG submission 202264) | Peat permafrost microbial communities from Stordalen Mire near Abisko, Sweden - Palsa_T0_3 | ecosystem: Environmental > Terrestrial > Soil > Palsa > Peat permafrost | place: Sweden: Abisko... | reverse complement strand
GAGGAGCGTCCCACTCTCGCGGCACCCGCCTTTGCCGCCGCCGCGCGCCGTGGTCCCGCCAAAGCCCGTGTTCTTGTCGTTGAGGACGAGCCCACCGTCGCGCGCCTCATCGCCGACGTTTTGCAGGACGAGGGCTTCTCCGTTGACGTGCTCCTCGATGGCCGTGAAGCGCTCGAGCGGGCCGCGCACCAGACCTTCGATCTGGTCATCTGCGATATGAAAATGCCCGGGCTCGACGGCCAGCAGTTTTTCCAGAGCCTTGTCGCCAGCGGCAATCCCCTGTGGCGCAGCTTCCTTTTCGTCACCGGCGATGTCATCGCCCCCGGGACGCACGCGTTCCTCGAGCGTCACCACCTTGCGCATCTCGCCAAGCCCTTTCGCGTGGAAGAACTCGGCGCGCGCGTCAAGGAAGTTTTGCAGGATGCCGCCCATATGACGGCATCCGCCGGGTCGTCCCCACCGGCGTTTGGCGCCGCTAGAAATGTGGCGGGAAAGTGAACGAGGTTCCTATGAACGGTCAAAGCATTTTTTCAGTCAAGGATGGGCTTGCGGCGCATAAGAACGCGCCGGGTTATACCGCTTCTTCGAGCCCGCCGGAGGCCGATTCCGCGCGCCCGGCGACGGCTGCCACGGGGCGCGCCGAAGTCCCGCCGCCCGATGCCGCGTTGGCCGTCTCGCAGGCGTCCACTGCAGTAAGCGCCGCACAGGGAGATGGCGCGGTGATCGCCGCGCAAGGAAATGGCGCCGCGCAGGCCGCTGGCTCGCAGAAATCTCTCGCACTGCAGGTCGAGCGCATGCCAAAAGCAACCAGCTCCGGCACGCCGCCTCCCAGGCCGCCCGCCCACCGTGCCGACCCCATCATCGAAGCCGCTTTCGAAGACTTCGGCCAAATCCTCCGCCACGAACTCAACAATCCTCTCACCGGCATCCTCGGCAACGCCGAACTGTTGCTCGCCGAAATCCGCCGCAGCGCGGACGATCGTCTCCCGCGCGGCGGCACACAACGCCTCGAAACCATAGCCGCGCTGGCCGTGCGTATGCGCGAAACCATCCGCCGCATCAGCCAGGAATGGCTGGTGGAAGGTTCGGTTGCCCGCAAAAAATCCGACTCCTGAGGGTGTGCTGCCCTTCGCGATTTTTGCGAAGGGTGGGCGGCAGGTCTAGCCGGCAGTTCTTTTGTCGGATTTTTTTCTAGGCTCCCGGCATCTTGCCGAAAAACATCAGCACCACATCCAAGGTGTCCGAAACTCCATGCGCCACGATCGGCACTGCCAGATTCCTGCCCGTCGCCAGATACATGCCGCCCAAAAATGCGCCGGCCAACCCTTCCTCGATGATCCCCGTCCACCCTTGATAGCTGTGCGCGAATCCAAAGGCCACGTTTACGACTATCAGGCTCACCGCCCACGCCACGCGCGAGCGGTGCTTCATCGCATGGTTCGGCAAAGAATCATTCGGCGTCGCGTTGTGGAACAACCCGGCCACGCGATTCATCAGATAGCCGCGCCACACCAGTTCTTCGCCAAACGCCGCCAAAGTCCAGACCAGCGCCAACGCCACCAGGCAGTACGTCAGGTTCCCGCGCAGCGCCAGAAAATCCGTAAGGTCCGGCCCCTTGCCGGTCAGCCGGGTGAGCAAGGTCTGCGTCGCATATAGTTGAAACAACTCGAGTGCCAGTCCCCACGCGATCCCCAGCGGCAACGTGCGCGTCCAGCTTTGCCCGCGCGTCAGCCCCACGTCCGACCACTTCATGCCGCGTACCCACAGCGAAATCCAGCCCAGCGCCAGCAAGTACGGCGTCTTACTGAAAAAAATCAAGTGGTGTTGATCGGCGATAAAAATCCCCGCCACCAGCGCAAAATCCAGCGCCGCCAGCCACTTGCTCTGCCGCCAACCGTTCTTCCATCGCTGGTTTTTCCGCTCTGCGTCCCTCAGCGTACTGTGCGCCTCGGCGGTGGAAGTTTCTTCTTCTCCTCTCACTCCTCTTTCTCCCACTCCGTTTTCTTCCCGCATCGCACTCATGTCCTCGCTATTCTTCGCGCCCGCCATTGCCCCACGCACCACAAGCCAAATTGCACGGTCAGTAAAAACACCAAACCTCCCGCGACCAACCCGACCGGCACCATCCACAACCCCAGCAGCTCTCGCCCTCCCGCCGGCGGCGACGAAAATCCCATCCGCAAGCTGTAGGCATGAAGGTCCGCCCCATCGGGATAAACCCACAAACCCGCCGTCGCCGGATGCACCGGCTTCAGTAGCGCGCAACACACCAGCGCCAACGCAAGAAAATATCCGCACGCCGAACCGAGCAGCGCGAAGAAACCTGCAAAGCTCAAACTCGCCCAGCGAAACAGCGCGTGCAGCACCACCCGCGGCGAGCGCGTGGCCACTGCGCGCGTTTGCAATTCCTAGCTCAGGTACATAGCCGCCAGTTTCGCCGGTTCGCCCAGTTTTGCCAGCACGCTCTCCACGGCCGCAGTCCGTTTGGTTTTCGTCGCGCCAGTCGCGTCGCTCTTGTCTGGCCCGTCTTCGTCGGCCCCCACCTGGTCGGACAGAATGAGCTTGTCGTTGATGTGGCTGCGCAACTCCGCCGCAATCTCCCGCACCTGCTCCGTTGGCATCCCGCGCAACCCCGCCGTCACCCGCCGCAAGTACGCGTCGATCCTTTCTTGCTCTGCGTCCATCATCAAAGACATCTCCTTACCGAACTTTCGTTACCGCATCTTCTTGCCGGAGATACCCTTCCTGACCATTGTCAAGGCGATGTCATCTCCAAGGGTCACGAACACAGCTCACCGCTCTCCGCGCCGCAGCGGCTCCAGCAATCCCTCCAGGTTTCCCGTAAATTCCGCCCAGAACTTCGCCATCCGCGCCGCCCGCCGCCGCCCGGTCGCCGTCAGCTTGTAATACTTCCGCGGATGGCCCGCCACCGCCTCCACCCACTCCGCGGACAGGAGTCCTTCCGCCTTAAGCCGCGCCAGCAGCGGATAAATCGTGCCCTCCGGCACGGTCAACGCGCATTGCCTCTCCAGCGTCTGCAGAATCTCCAGCCCATACCGTTTTTCCCGGCACAGGGTCGCCAGTATCGCCAGCTCCAGGCACCCCTTGCGCACCTGCACTTCCCATTTGTCACCAGCGCCGGCTTCGTCCCTAAGCATCGTCATGCATGATACCATGCACCGCAAGGTATGTAAAGCGTTTCCTTCCTGGCCCCCTGCCGCGCGTCTCGCGCTCCGGTAATATATAAAGATGACTGGAGAAGTCGCTTGAGCCTCGTCGCGCAACGCCGTCGCCCGGCACGCCCCACTGTTTTTCTTTTCTTACTCGTTCTTCTCGCCGCGCCAGCGTCTCGCAGCCAGACGCCGCCTGCGTCACCGCACCACGCCGCCGACGTCGTGATGCTCGCGCTGCAGGCGCTAACCCCGCAAACGCGAGCCCGCGAAAACGTTCGCGCCGGCCTGCTGGGGAGCACCGCCGCCGACCTCGACGTCGAAAAGCAGCTCCTCGAAACGCAACTGCGCATCGTTCGAGCCACGGCAAATTTCGGTCCCGTCCTGCTCCTCGCCCCAGACGAAACCAGCAAAGACGCCGTCGCGAATCGCTGTGAGGAATTTCACCTTTGCGAACTCCTGAACAGCGACCGCGTCCGCATCAAGGTCGCCCGGCACGATGGTGTATGGATCCGCGATTTCGGCCCGCAAATAAGCGCCGCTGGTGATTCCGCGAGCGCCATCCATTGGCGCTACTTCGATCTCCGTCTCGAAGAGGCCAAGCGCGAAAAGCAGCAGGAGCTCGAAACCGCCCGCCTGAATTTGCTAGCCGCTCGCCAACAGCAGGATCAACCGGAGACTCTCGCTCCACCGTCTTCGCCATCCCCGTCCGCGTCCCACCAGTCCGCCATTTCCGCCATCGATGCCAAACTCTTCGTCCTCAAGGAATATTCCCAACTACTCAACGACACTTCCCCACAGCGCACCAACGATGAAAACGCCGCCTTCGACATCGCCGACGCCGTCCTCGCGTCGCCAAATTTTCAGTTTCAGAATTCTCCTCTCGCCCTCGACGGCGGCAACCTCTTCAAACTCGATGACGGCCGCTGCCTCACCACGCGCCCGCTCCGCGTCCGCAACAAGGACCAAAATCTCGATGTGGTCCACGAACTGGAAACGTACGCTGGCTGCAAACAGGTGACGTTTCTCGATCCGCTTCCCGGCCCGGTCATCGAGCATGTGGATATGTTCCTCTTGCCCGCCGGTGGCAATCGACTGCTCCTCGCTTCCTATGATTTAGATAGTTCCTTCGCCGAGAAATATTGGAGCGCCCTCAGCGAAGAGGACCGCAGGCTCGCTCTCGAGGCCTCCTTAGCCATGGCTGCCAACGCCGACGTGCTGCGCCGACTCGGTTACGAAGTCATTTCCGTTCCTTCTCCTTTTCCGCAGACTCCGCCCAATGGCCACGTGTATTACCCCAGCGTCGTCAACGCGCTGGTGCGTGTCAGCGCCGGTGGCGGGCGCCAAATCCTGGTCCCGCAATTTCACGACTACGAAACAGACATCCAGTCCGCCGCCATGCAGCAAATCGTCGCCGCCTTCGGCCCCAACTCCGAAGTCGTGCCCATCGAATCGACGGACGCCGCCAAATCTCAAGGCGCCATCCACTGCCTCACGCTCTCCGCTCCGCTGTCCGTGTCCATCTTTGCCGACTCCGCCGCCGCGGCCCGCCGCGCCTCAGCCCAAGCCCGCAAACAACAACTCGATCACGCCGCCACCGCACACTGACGCGAGATTCGCCTTTCCCTGCCAAAACCTACGTTTTTCCATCCCGCGAAGTCTGCGGGATGAAACTCCGGATTGGCGGGTTTGGCGAGCCGCCGAGGCGCGCCGTTTGAGCACCGGCTCTAGCTTGACTTTCATCCGTAACGCCGACCAACCATCGTCACCCAATACTTTTCAACCGTGCCCTCGGGCTGCTACCCTTACCAGCGCGCAAATCTCCCTTGCGCGTCCTGTATGAGTGAAGCCCCAAGTAGCGCAAAGATTGACAACGCCGAGACCGACAGCGCCAAGATTGGTAGCGCCGAGATGGACAGCGACAATCCGGAGCTGTTCGCTGCGTTGCTGGCCGGCGTCCGCCTGATGGAAGGCCGCCTCTCGCCGCGCGATCTCGCGCACCAAGTCGTCCTCGCGGCCATGCGCCAGCGGGACATTGTCGGCGCCCGTCTCTGGCGCGTCGAGCGCGGCCAGTGTGAAGTGTGGGCCGCGGAAGGCCAACTTCCCGCGCAGGCTGCCCACCTCGATGGCGAGCGTCCGTTGCTCTCGCAAAGCGACGACCCCACGCTGTGGACCAGCGCCCTCGGCAGCGACGATTTCCGTGTGCGCGCCCTCGAAGTTCACGGCGCCCGGCCGCTCTCCGCCGAAGTGCGCGGCCACCTGGACTATCTCGCGCGCTTCGCCGCCGTGGTCCTCGCGCTCGCCGAACGCCGCGGCGCCATGGAAGAACTTTCGTGCATCGTCGAAGCCACCAAGCGCCTTAACTCGACGCTGGACCTTGGCGAACTCATCCACATCATTCTGCAGATCGCCACGCGGCAGACCGGCGCGGAGCGCGGCACGGTTTTTCTGCTCGATAGGGAACGCGACGAAATCTGGTCCTTGGTTGGCTTGGGCCTGCAGCAGCACGCCATTCGCTTGCCCATCACCAAAGGCATCGCTGGCTGGGTTGCGTGCCAAGGCTCTCCGGTGCGTCTTGAAAATGCCTACGACGACGCGCGCTTCGAGCCCGAAGTCGATAGACAACTCGGTTTCCGCACCGGCCGCCTTTTGTGTCTGCCAATTCGCAATGAAGACAACGCCATCGTCGGTGTGCTGCAGCTACTGAATAAAAAAGAACCGTTCACCGATGAAGACGAAGCTTTCATTGACACACTCTCGACGCACGTGGCCATCGCGCTTGAAAAAGCGCAGCTGCATCGCGAACGCATCGAAAAAGAAAAATTGGAACGCGACCTCGAACTGGCCCGCGAAATCCAGGCCGGCTTTCTGCCGGAAGCGCCGCCGGAATTTCCCGGAGTAAGCATCGCCGTCTCGCACCGCGCGTCACAACGCGTGGGTGGCGACTACTACGATTTCCTCCCGGTTCCCGCGCGCAGCGACAGCGACGGGAAAGACCAACTCCTTATCGTCGTAGCGGATGTAGAAGGCAAAGGTGCGGCCTCCGCACTGGTGATGGCGAATGTGCAGGCCACGCTGCATGCGCTGGCCGATCGCGTGGAGCCGCTCGAAAAATTGCCCGCCACCATCAACCAAAAGTTATTGGACGGCGGCCGCGCATCGGCGGCGGCCGGGCGGCACACAAAATATCTCAGCATGTTCCTCGGTTTGCTGGAGTGCGGCGGCCGCATGCTGCGCTACGTGAATGCCGGACACGTGCCCCCGGCGGTCATTCGCGCCGACGGCAACATCGAGTACCTCGAAGCGGGCGGGATGATCGTCGGGCTCTTTCCCGACGTGGCTTACGAGTGCGGCAGCGTGCAGCTCAACGCGGACGACGTGCTGGTGGCCTGCACCGATGGCATCACCGAAGCCATGGACGCTGCCGGCAACGAGTTCGGCAAGCCCGAACTCGCCGCCAGCGTTGCGGCAAAACGCCATCTCCCGCCCGAACAAATCCTCGCCTCGGTCATCGCCGAAGTGGAGAAGCACTCCAGAGGCGGCATGTACGAGGACGACCGCATCCTCTTGGTCATGAAAGTCACCTAACGCTCGCGAACGTTTCCCACGAACGTCACCAATCTTCGGGGCCCGCTGAACCGGTCTCAATTTTTCAAGAAAATTAGGGGATTTGGCGTCTATGTAGCTTCGGCGGCGCTGCGGGTTCTTGAGCGCAGCGAATGGTGATTTGCCAAGGTGAAATCTGGTGGGCAGAGCTGCCCGCCAGGGCGGGGTCCGATCCTGGTTTCAGAAGGCCAGTGCAAGCGGTTTTTGGCCGCGTTGTGGGAAAATGGATGAAAGAGGGACATGTGGCCAAAACGAAAGAGCATGCTCATGAACTGATCGACCGACTCGCGCCTGGGCAAGTGGCTGCTGTCGTCGGTCTGCTGGAGATCATGCTCGATCCGGTATCGCGAAGCCTCGCCAATGCTCCTCTTGACGATGACCCGGTCTCGGAGGAAGAACGCCGCGAAATTGCGGCTGTTCGAACCTCTCTCGACCGTGGTGAAGGCATTCCGCACGAGCAAGTTCTAGCTGAGTTTGGACTGAGTTCCGACGATTTCGACCGCATGGGCCGCACCCCGCTCGATTCGCACAACACGAATCGCTAAGCATGGGCAAAAGTGTTTTTTGGAGCGAGCGAGCCAAGGCGCAGCTTCGCGCTATCGACCAGCCCCCGCACTCCGTATCCTTCACACGCAGGCGCGCTTTTTGCATAGCGGTGAAGGCGACGTCAAGCGCCTGCAAGACATCGAGCCCCTTGAGTTTCGCTTGCGCGTTGGCGACTCCGCATTCGTTTCCATGAACAGGGAAAAGTGATTCGCATCGCCACCGTCAAACATCGGCGCGAGGTTTACCGCTGATACCCTGCTTGTCGACTACGGGCCGGTGCAGCGATCCTCGGAGTGAAGGAGACTAGTTTTCCGGTGGGATCGAAATTGAAGGTGATCCCTACGTCGGTACGAATGATGATTTTTTATCGGCGGCATCATCGACGGCGACGAGCTTGCTGCCTTGGTCATAGCAACGCCATCCGCGATGCGTGCAGTAATTCATTACTTTGGATTTGTCCATCCCGATGCGGATGATTTGAGGCGATTTAGCGATCTACCTTGAAGTGCGCAGGGACCTGGGCTTGGCGCGTACAGATGAGGGCGCGAGGCGTGGCCAATATGGCGAAGAAAATCACCGCCGCGGCCACGCCGAGTAGGGCGTGGGTTGCGCCTTGGCGTGGTTGGGGTTTCTGGCTCACGAACGGAAGAGCACGGATTCGCGCTGGAACATTTTGATGGCGATGAAGAGGGCGACGACGGCGTACACGCAGGTGGAGGCGAAGATCAGGATGATGGAGTTCCAGTGGTAGGTGCCGGTGATGATTTCTTTGCAGATGAGGCTGGTGTTGAGGATGGGAATTAGGGCGAGTTTGGGGGTGAGTTCGACGCCGGGCATAACGGCGGCGACGGCGGGGATGACGACGAGGAAGGTCATGGGCGTGAGATAGGATTGAGCTTCTTTGTAGGTTTTGGCGAAGAGGGCGATGGTCATGAGGGCAGCGGAGAACAGGATGGAAAGTGGGAGACCCATGAGGAAGACGGCGATGACGGAGGCGAGACCGAGGTTCATGTCCAGGTGGTTTCCGGAATTGGTGGTGATGGTGCGGCCCATGTAGGCGAAAGAGATGCCCATGGAGGTGACAGAGAGAATAGCGGTGGTGAGAGAGGCGGAAAAGACCAGGAGGAATTTGCCGAGGACGAGATCGAGACGGGAGACCGGGCTGGAAAGAATGGTTTCCATGGTGCCGCGTTCTTTTTCGCCGGCGGTGAGGTCGATGGCGGGATACATGGCGCCGGTCATGGAGAGGATGATGACGATATAGCCGATGAAACTGCCGATGCTGGCGCCGCCGACTTTTTCAGGAGGGGCGACGTTGTTTTTCTTGGTCTCAAAGGGAGAGACGAGGGTGGCGGGGAGATTACTGGCGGCCAGGCGTTTTTTGATGACGTCGTCGCGATAGGATTTCAGGGAAGATTCGACGTGCTCGGCGCCGAACTCGGACTTGATTTCTCCCAGGTAGTAATCGATCTGAATGGTTTCGGCGGGGCCGTTTTCCAGGGAGGCTTGGAAGCCTTTGGGGATTTCGAGGGCGGCGCGGATTTCTTTTTCAGAGATTTGCTTTTTCCAATTGTCGGCGTAGGGGACGACTTCGAGTTCTTTGTTGGCGCGCAGGGCGGCTACGACGTCCGGCGAATCCTCGCCGCCGATGATCATGACTTTGGGAATTTGCTTTTGCGCCTGGCCGATGAGGACGCTGGACATGGAAATCATACCGGAGATGAGCACGGGAAAGATGAGCAGGGGCACCACGACAGTGGAGATGAGCGTGCGGCGGTCGCGCAGCCATTCGCGGAGTTCCTTGCGGTAGACGACCCAGATGGAATGAAAGTTCATGCGCTCAGACCTCCGAGTTGGCAAGGTGCGGGCCAACGACCTTGACGATGATTTCCTCGAGATTGTGTTCGGCGTATTTAGCGCGCAGTTCCGCAACGGTGCCCTCCTCGCGCAACTGACCGCCGTGGATGATGCCGACGTGATCGCAGAGGCGATCGACTTCGCTCATGATGTGCGTGGAGAAGATAATGGTTTTGCCCTGGTCGCGGCAATCAGCGATGAAGCCGATGATGGTGCGGGCGGTCATGACGTCGAGGCCCGTTGTGGGTTCGTCGAAAATCATGACGGGAGGATTGTGGACGAGGGTGCGGGCGATGGAGGTTTTTTGCTTCATGCCGGTGGAGAGTTTGTCGCAGCGGCGGTCGCGGAAGTTGTTCATATCCAGGCGAGTAAAGATTTCATCGATGCGTTTTTTCAAGGTGGGTTCGTCGAGGCCATTTAGACGGCCGAAGTATTCGACCATTTCCTGAGCGGTAAGGCGTGGGTAGAGGGCGGTGGCGGTGCTGAGGAAGCCGACGTTGGCGCGGACTTTTTCCGGGTGCTCGACGACATCGTAGCCGCAGAGGACGGCGGTGCCGGAGGTGGGCTCGAGGATGGTGGCGAGCATGCGGAGGGTGGTGGTCTTGCCGGCGCCGTTGGCGCCGAGGAGGCCATAGATTTGGCCGGGTCGGCAAGTGAAGGTGACGTTTTCGACGGCGCGGATGATGCCACGTTTTTTGTCCTGAAAGCTCTTTGAGAGAGCGCGAGCTTCGATCATTGCCGACGTACCCCGCTACAATTTGTTTTGGAATCCGAGCCGCTTGGAGTGTACTACGCGGAGCGGGGCGGAAAGTTACGCGCGATGCGGCGCGGGTGTTTCTGGCGTGGTTGTGCCGGGTTGCTGGTTGGGGAGCATCCAATCGTGGTAGGGGTTGGCATCGAGGTGCGGCGAAACCCGCCGGCTGGAAGCTGGTGCTACGAGGAGGAGAACCGCGCAAGGCAGCATCCCGCGCTGTGTGGGTCGCATCTTTATTATGACTACAAGATTGAGGCTCTCGTTCGCGGCTTGAAGTTGTTAGACTAAAAGAAGTTCGCGCCTTCGCGGCGGTCCCGGCACGCCTTGACCCCCTAGATGCGCAGTTCCCCGGACGACATTTTTGGGTCGGGTATGGATGGTGTCGCGGTGGTCGTGCGTCGCACGGGCGCAGTCCAAAGACCGGCGCTAAAAAAAGCGCGCTACGAGTGGTGAAGTTACGGGTTAAAGGAAGATATGGACGGCAGGCTGCGGAATCGGATTTTGATTTTTCTGGTGCTGGCGGGGCTCGCAGCGTACGCGCTGGTTCGGCTGAGCGGGCGGCAACCTGTGGCGAAGATTTCCGCGGTGGCGCCGATCCGCGAGAATTTGGTGTCGTCGATTTCGAGTAACGGCAAAGTGGAGCCAATTGCGCCTTTTGTGATGCGCGCGCAACTGGACACGTTTGTGACGCGCGTGAGTGCGGTGGAAGGGCAGGAAGTAAAGAAGGGGCAGGTGTTGCTGGAGCTGGATGTGACGGATGCGGCGGCGTTGCTGGCGGAGGCGCGGTCGAAATTGCTGCGGGCGCAGGACGATTTGCGAACGGCGCAGGCCGGTGGGCGGGCGGATGATGCGGCGCGGGCGTTCGGAGATTTGGCGAAAGCGCAGGCGGAACGCGACCGGCTGCAGAAAATTCACGATGCGCTGGTGCGGTTGGTGGCCAAGCAGGCGGCGACGCGTGATGAATTGGCGGTAAATGAATTGGCGCTGGCCAAGGCGGAGGCGGAAGTGACGCGGCTGGCGGGGGCAAAGAAAGAGTTTGGCTCGGATTTGTCGCTGAGCGGGGGACGGGCGGCGTTGCAGGTGGAGCAGGCGCGGAGCGAGGTGGCGGCGCTGGAGGAGAAGGTGCGCGACGGGCGGATTGTCGCGCCGGACAACGGGACACTGTATTCGTTGCCGGTGAAGGCCGGCGACTATGTGAAGGTGGGGGATTTGCTGGCGGCGATGGCGGATTTGCACAAGATACGCGTGCGGGCGTTTATTGATGAGCCGGAACTGGGCGGGTTGCAGCCGGGCGAGCCGGTGAAGATCACCTGGGATGCGCTGCCGAACCGGACGTGGAATGGGACGACGGAAGTGATTCCGAAGCAGGTGGTGGCGCGGAATACGCGGAGCGTGGGGGAATTACTGTGCGCGGTGCGGAACGACAAGCTGGAGTTGCTGCCGAATACTAATGTGAACGTGCAGATTAATTCGCGAGAAAGGAACAATGTGCTGTCCGTGCCGCGCGGGGCGGTGGCGACGGAGGGTGCGCGGCGGTTTGTATATGTGGTGAAGAATAACGAACTTTCGGTGGGACAGTCGAAGCTGGAGAAGCGGGAGATTCAGGTGGGGATTGCGGATGCGGCGAGTTACGAGGTGCTGAGCGGATTGGCGGAGACGGACTTGGTGGCGTTGCCAGGGGATATTGAGTTGCGGGACGGGATGGCGGTGAAGGTGGTGAATACGGATTCGGCGTATGTGCGGGGGACGCGGTAGTGGGGAAAAAGTGTGAGCGACAATTCGGGCATTCGGCGCGCAGGGGCGGATTTTTCCCGGCTTGGCGGGCAATGCTGGGATTACTGGGCACGGCGACGTTGATGGCGGCGGGAATTGCGGCGCAGGGCGATAGCGGGTTCGCAGCGGGCAAGAAGGCTTACGAGGCGTCGGACTATGCGAAGGCGGCGCAACTGTTGACGGGAGCGGCTGCGGCGCAACCGCAGAATGGCGATATTGAGCTGTTGCTGACGAAGACGCACCTTGAATTGCAGCAATGGGACGCGGCGATCAAAAGCGCGGAGAAGGCCGTGGCCCTCGATGGGAAAAATTCCGTCTATCACGAGTGGCTGGGCCGCGCATATGGAGAGAAGGCGGACCACACGGGGTTTATGAGCGCGCTGGGCTTTGCGAAGAAGACGCGCAAGGAATTTGTGACGGCGGTGGAACTGGACGGAAAGAATTTCTCGGCGCGACAATCGCTGGTGGAGTATGACTGCGAGGCGCCGGCGATGGCGGGCGGGGGCGAGGACAAGGCGCAGCCGGAGATTGCGGAAATTGCGAAGATGGATGCGGCGGAAGGACACTACGCGGCGGGGAATTGCCACCGGCAAAAGAAGGATTTTCCCGGCGCGGATGGGGAGTTTAATAAGGCACTCGCCGGATATCTGAAATCGGACGAGCGGGTTTTTGACATAGGGGATTATGCGATGCGGCAGCGCGAGGCGGCGATGCTGGCGGCCGTGGCGGATCTGGGAGCGAAGGATGCGCCGGGAGATCCGCGGGCGGGATTTTATCGCGCGGCGGGGCTGGTGGTGGATAAGCAGGATGCGGCGGGCGCGGAGAAACTTTTGCGGGAGTATCTGAAGGTCGCGCCGATGCGATCAGGGTATCCGCGGCCGGCGATGGCGCACTATTGGCTGGGGCAATTGGCGGAAGATGGTGGAAACGATAAGGTGGCGCGCGCGGAATACGAGACGGCGGTGAAGATGGATCCGAAGAATAAGTTGGCGCAGGAAGCGCTGAAGAAAGTGAAGAAGAGCTGAAGGCGTTCATGGCTGCGGCGCCTATTCCCGTGAACAGGCGCAAGGAAAGAATCCGAACATGATGGATCTGCGTGAGACGGTGTCCGTGGCGATTGATGCGCTGCGCGCTAATAAATTGCGCGCGATGCTGACGTCGTTGGGCGTCATTATTGGGAGCGCGTCGATCGTGCTGGTAGTCACCGTGGCGCTGACCAGCCAGAAATTTGTGATTTCGCAGATCGAGGCGGTGGGGTCGAACTTGATATCGGCGAGCCTGGTGCAGTCTCCGGATAAGGCGCAGCCGCTGAATTACGAATTGGGTAGAGGGGATTTGGAAGCGGCAAAGGCTACCATTGCGAACGTGAGCCTGGTAGCGGGTTTGCGCGAGTTGCCCATGACGGTGGTGGTGGGCGGAACGGTGCGTCCGGTGAATCTGGTGGGCGTTACAGACGGGTACCAGCAAATCCGGCACCTGGTGATTCTGCGTGGGCGATATTTCGATGGGCAGGACGTGGAGTCGCGCAGCAAGGTGTGCCTGGTTACCAAGGATCTAGCGGATCGCGTGTATGGGCTGGAAAATCCGCTGGGGCGGTCGCTGCGCATGGGGGAGCTGACGTTCACGGTGATTGGGGTGTTCAAGGAACGCGTTTCTACTTTTGGACTGACGGAGATTCAGAAAGAGTCGGTGCTGATTCCTAACCCGCTGATGAAGTATTACACCGGGACGGATATTTTGCGGACGATTTACGTGCAGGCGGCGCATCCGGAGGATGTGAACAGCGTGTCGCGGCAATTGACGGCGCTGCTGGCGAGCCGCCATCCCGCGGGGGCCGTGTATGACGTGAATACGCTGACCGCGATTTTGACGGCGGCGCAGAATATTTCGCGCGGGTTGACGATCATGCTGGTGGTGGTGGCGTTTATCGCGCTGCTGATCAGCGGGATCGGGATCATGAACATCATGCTGGTGACGGTGAAGGAACGGACGCGGGAGATTGGGATTCGCAAGGCAGTTGGGGCGGCGCGACAAGAGATTATGTATCAATTTTTGGTGGAAGCGTTTTTGATCAGCGGGGGCGGGGCAGTCCTGGGGATTTTGATCGGCATTGCGATTCCAGTGACCGCGCAAATGCTGCTCCCTGGCAATTTGCGGGTGCCGATTTCCCCGGGCAGCGTGATTGTGGCGTTTGTGGTCTCCTGCTCGACGGGATTGCTATTCGGGTATTTGCCGGCGAATCAGGCGGCGAAGCTGCAGCCGATTGAGTCACTGCGGTACGAGTGACGGGGTGGGATTTTTGTGCGAGATCGCAGCGAGGTGTGGGATGAGGGACGGCACGTTGAATAGGGGCATTTGGCTGATGGCGGGATTGCTCGCGGTATGCGGACATTGCGGCGCCCAGGAATTGCCGGAACGGCCGGTGGCGACGGCGGATGCGGCTAGCGCGGCGATGAGTTTCCAGAATGCGGCGCCATCTAACGCTCAGGAGTCCGCGGCGATGGCGCCGGTGCCGGATGCGGCGATTACGCTGACTTTGAAGCGCGCGATTGAGATGGCGCTCGCGAACAGCAAAGATATTCAGCTGGCGAAGATTCAGACGAGTTTGGCGGATCGTTCCGCGCAGATTACCAAGGCGGAATTTTTGCCGAATCTGTATGCGGGGTCGGGCGCGGGGTATACATACGGCATTCCGGAAACGCCGGGAGGCAGGGCCCCGTCGCTGTTCAACGTGACGTACACGCAGGAAATTTTCAATGAGCCGCTGCGGGGACAGTCGAAAGAGCAGCAGGAGCAGGCGCGGTCGCAGCGGTTTGCGCTGGCAGAGGTGCGGAACCGGGTGATTTCGCGGACGGCGATGGCGTACCTGGAACTCGAGAAAGTGCGGCATTCGCTGGGGCTGCTGCGCGCGGAACTGGAGAGCGCGGAAAAAATTTTGCAGGTGACGCAAGAGCGCGAGGAAGAAGGGTTTGAGTTGCCGGTGGAGGTGACTAAGTCGCAACTGACGCGCGCGCAGATTGTGCAGAAGACTCTGCAGCTCGAGGGGCGCGAGGACGAGTTGCAAGTGTTTCTGAAGAGCCAGCTGGGACTAAGCGACGAGCAGCAGATTGAAGTGTCTGGCGACGATTTGCCGGGAGAAGCGGAGCAGCAGGGTGCGGACCTGGTGGCGCTGGCGATGCAGAATAATACCGGGCTGCAACTGGCGGCGGCGGACGTGCGGGCGCGCGAGTTTCGCCTGGTGGGGGAGAAGCGCGGTTATTTGCCGACGCTGCAACTCGTGGGCGTGTACAGCTATCTGGCAAAATTTAATAACTACACGGAGTTTTTCAAGACCTTTCAGGCGAACAATTTGAATGCTGGAGTGCAGATTCAGGTGCCGCTCTTCAGCGCGAAGACCAAGGCGGCGGTGGGGCTGGCGAGCGTCAATCTGGAAGCGGCGAAGGCCACGTTTGCGAATCGCAAGACGCAAGTGACGGCGGACGTGCGGCAGAAGAGCCGCGTGGTACGCGAGAAGGATGCGGCGAAGGAAGTGGCGCGATTGCAATTACAGCTGGCGCAGCAGGATGTGGAGGTGCTGCAGTCACAATTTGGCGAAGGGCGCGTCAATTTGCGCGAAGTGGAGCGGGCGCGGGTGACGGAGAACGACCGGTGGATGGAATATTTGGATGCGAATTTTGCGCGGCAGCAGGCGGAACTGGACTTGCTGCAGACGGCGGGGCAGCTGGATAAGGTGTGGCAATAAGGCCCGGAAATACTGCGATTCCAAACAACCATCTGACAACGATGTTTGATCACCATGTTCGATAACGATGACGTGGAATTATTGCGGCAGGCCAGCGCAAAGTTGCGCGAGGGATTTGCGGCCTTACCGGGGTTTGATGTGGCGGTTCCCGGCGCGGAGCGAATGGCAGACGTCCTCTCGCTGACCGCCGAACGGCTGCAGAACAACTATCCTTATTTCCATCCGCTGTATGCCGGGCAGATGCTGAAGCCGCCGCATCCGGTAGCGCGGCTCGCGGATGCGCTGGCGATGCAGATTAATCCGAACAACCATGCACTGGATGGGGGACGGGCGACGTCCGCGATGGAGAAAGAAGCGGTGGCGGAGATTGCCGCGATGTTTGGATGGCGCGAGTTTGTGGGGCATTTGTGCAGCGGCGGGACGATGGCGAATTTGGAGGCGTTGTGGGTGGCCGGGCAGCGTGGAGCGGGCGCGCGGGGGGCGGGGAAGACGATTCTGGCCAGTGAGCAGGCGCACTATACGCACAAGAGAATTTCGGCGGTGCTGCAGTTGCCGTGCGAGAGCGTGGCAGTGGACGCGTGTGGCCGCATGGGTTTGAATGCGCTGGAAGAACGCCTGGCACGTGGGGATGTGGGCACCGTGGTGGCGACGATGGGAACTACGGCGACCGGCTCGGTGGACCCCTTGCCGGAGATTTTGCGGTTGCGCGAGAAGTATGGATTTCGCGTGCATGCCGATGCGGCGTATGGCGGGTACTTCGCTTTGGCGGGAAATCTCGGTGACGCGGCTCGCGCTGCGTTTGCACTGATCGCGGAAGTGGATTCCATCGTGGTTGACCCGCACAAGCATGGGTTGCAACCGTATGGGTGCGGATGTGTGCTGTTTCGCGATCCGGCGGTGGGGCAATTGTATAAGCACGATTCGCCGTACACGTATTTCAGTTCAGCGGAGCTGCATTTGGGGGAGATTAGTCTGGAGTGTTCGCGGGCCGGGGCTGCGGCGGCAGCGCTGTGGGCGACCCAGAAGCTTTTGCCGCTGGCTAAGGATGGGGAATTTGCGCGGGGCCTCGAACGCGGACGGGAGGCGGCGCTGGAGTTGTACCGCCGAGTTTCGCACAGCGAGAAGTTTGTGGCGGCGTTTGCGCCGGAGCTGGACATTGTGGTGTTTATGCCGCGAGCGGCGACGGCGTCGGAGGCTTCGGTGCATTCGCGGAGGATTTTTGCGGCGGCGGCGGAACGGGGCCTGCACCTGGCGATCGCGGAATTACCGGCGCGGTTTTGGGAGGCCACGGCGGGAGCGATGCGGTTGGATCGGGAAACGATGACCTGCCTGCGGTCGGTGCTGATGAAGCCGGAGCATTTGGATTGGATTGCACGGATTTGGGAGAGGCTGGAGGCGGCGACGGATGCGGTGGCGGACGGAGCGGGAAAACCCCGCTAAATGCTTGTGCTTGCCATTCGGTGGCTATAACAGCAGTTCGCAGAAAGGTTTGAGGCCATGGGTAGAACTCCTGTAAACTATCGTCTGGGGTACTGTATCCGATTGGGAGCCCATGGCAGCGCTCGGCCAAGTTGGGGCGCAGTCCCGCCAGACGGGACGCCAATATAAAAGCAAAGCCTGAGAAGCGGCGAAGGCTCAGGGCTGAGAAGCGAACGAATTTCTGAGGGTGATGAATGCCGGATGTACTAAGAACATTGCTGTTGAACCCGCCGAGTTTTGAAAATTTCGACGGCGGAGCAAGTTCGCGCTGGCCTGCGACGCGTGAGATCGAGTCGTACTGGTATCCAGTGTGGCTGGCGTATCCCGCGGGCATGATTCCCGGGAGCCGGTTGCTGGACGCTTCTCCGCACAAAGTGGATTGGAAACAGACGATTGAGATCTGCAAGGATTACGAGTTTTTGGTGTTGTTCACCTCCACGGTGGGTTTCGATAGCGATATCAAGCTGCTGCGCAAGATCAAGGAAGCGAATCCGTCGCTGAAGGTGGCGTTCGTCGGTCCGCAGGGGCACATCAAGCCGAACGAAACCTTGCAGGCGAGCGAAGACATCGACTTTGTGACGCACGGGGAACTGGACCACGCGGTCACGGAGTACGCGCACGGCAAGCCGCTCAGCGAGATCAAGGGCGTCAGCTATCGCAAGGACGGCGAGATCGTACACACGATGCATCGCGAGCAGATGCACACCGCGGAGCTGGATGCCTTGCCGTTTGCTACCGACACCTACAAACGCGATTTGCAGATCGAGCGCTACAACGTGCCGTTCTTGTTGCACCCCTTCGTTTCGTTCTACACGACGCGCGGCTGCCCGGCGATGTGCACCTTCTGCATGTGGCCGCAGACGATCTCTGGCCATGCGTGGCGCACGCGTTCCGTGGATAACGTCGTACAGGAAGTGAAGAACACGCTCGAACACTTCCCGCAGATGAAGGAAATTTTCTTCGACGACGACACCTTTAATATTCGCAAGGACCGGGCCATCGAGCTGAGCAAGAAGTTCAAGCCGCTGAAGTTTCAATGGTCGTGCACGGCGCGCTGCCACAGTAAATATGAAGAGCTGAAGGAAATGGCGGACGGCGGAGCGCGGCTGTTCATCGTGGGCTTTGAATCCGGCGATCCGCAGATCCTGAAGAACATTAAGAAGGGCGCGACCGTGGAGATGGCGCGCGAGTTCATGAAGAACACCAAGAAGGTGGGAATTAAGGTTCACGGGGACTTTATTATCGGCTTGCCGGGCGAGACCAAAGAGACGATTCAGAAGACCATCGATTTCGCAAAGGAACTGGATTGCGAGACGATTCAGGTTTCGCTGGCGCATGCCATGCCCGGGACGGAACTGCATACCACGATGTCCGAGCAAGGCTTCCTGCGCGTCGAGGCGCTGGCGGATTCGAGCGGGCACCAGTTGCCGCACATCGAGTATCCGCACCTCTCGAAGACCGAGATGATGACCGGCGTGAACCGCTTTTACGATGAATATTATTTCCGGCCGAAGGTGGTATGGCGCATCGTGAAGGAAGCGCTGTGGGACGATTACGAGCGCAAGCGCCTGTATCACGAAGCGACGGCCTTTTTGAAGCTGCGCGCGGAACGCTGGAAGTGGGCGCGTTCCGGCGGAGATGCCGGCAAGACCATGGTTTCCGTTCCCGCGCCGCCGGCGGCCAGCGGAAGCGACTAACCTCCCCGAGATGACTCACGAACGACGGTTGCGCATTAAGACGCTGTTCATGGTCTTGTGCATGGTGGTGTGCGCGAACACCGGCGACTTGATGCTGAAGCGCGGGATGTCGCGCATCGGCGAGGTGCAGCCGACGCTGGCGGGATTGGCGCGGGCGTTTCCCTTGACGGTGGCGAACGGAAGCATCTGGATCGGGATTATTTTTCTGACGGGCTTCATGATCAGCTACATGACGGTGCTGAGCTGGGCGGATTACAGCTATGTGATGCCGGCGGGGGCGTTTGGCTATGCGGTGCTGACGCTGCTGGCAGTGATCTTTTTGCATGAGGCGGTTTCCACGCGGCGGTGGATTGGCGTGGTGTTTATTTGTGTGGGCGTGCTGCTGGTGGGACAGACGAAGCCGCGCACCACGGTCGCGGCGGAAGTGCAGGAAGAGGTTAGCGAGGTTGCGGCATGACGCGTTTTGCGATTGTGCTGGCGCTGTTGATTTTGGGCAGCACGGGCGGAGAAATCGCCATTACCTATGGCATGAAAGCGGCGGGCGAGCCTGCGCGGCTGCGGCCGAAAGAACTTTTGCGATTTTTGCTGCGCGCGTTGTGCAATGGGTGGTTTTGGGTGGGCGCGCCGCTGATGGCGCTGGCCTTTTATGCGCTGCTGGTGCTGCTGTCCTGGGAACCGATTAGCCTGGTGATTCCGGCTTCGGCGCTGAGCTATGTGGTGGGCACGTTTGGCGCGAAGTATATTTTGGGCGAGGATGTGACCACGGCGCGCTGGGCCGGGGTGATTCTGGTGTGCATTGGCGTAGCGCTGGTCGCCAAAGGGTGAAGGGCGGCCGAGCGGGATGAGCGTGCACGCCGCGCTACGGGATGCCGTGCTGCTGGTGGCCGTGGCGCCGCTCACATATTATGTTTTTTCCTCGATTGCCGCATGGCGTTTTTTCTCTCGCGAACGGTCTCGCAAACTTCCAGGCTTTACTCCGCCGATTAGTATCTTAAAGGCCGTACGCGGCGTGGATTTTGCCACGTTTGAGAATTACGCGAGCTTCTGCCGGCAGAATTATCCGCAATACGAGATTTTATTTGCCCTGAATGACGCTGAAGATGCGGCTGCGCCGGTGATTCGCCGGTTGATGCAGGAGTTTCCCGCGTGCGATATCCGGCTCCTCGTCGATGCGGAGCATCTTGGGGAAAATCGCAAGGTAAACAAACTGGGGCGCATGGCGCAGGAAGCGCGTTACGAGATTCTGGCGTTTTCCGATGGCGACGTGCGTGTGGGGCCGAATTACTTGCGGGAGATTGCGGCGCCGTTTGCCCCTGTCGGTGAAGGGCCAAGTGACACAACCGGCGCAGTGACTTCGTTTTACGCGGGCGTGGCGGAAAAGAATTTGGGAGCGGAACTTGAGGCTACTGGCGCGGCCAGCGATTTTTTTGCCGGCGTGCTGATGGCCGATTGGATGGAAGGCATGCACTTTGCCCTGGGCGCTTCCATCGCCACCACCAAGACCTGGCTTGCGAAGATAGGCGGGTTCGCGGCCATCGCGGACATGTTGGCGGACGATTATGAATTGGGGCGGCGCATCGCGGCGGCGGGCGGCACGGTGCGGCTCTCGCGGGAAATTGTCTGGACCATGTATCCGGCGCAAACGTTGCGCGGATTTTGGGAACATCAACTGCGCTGGGCGCGCACGGTGCGGTTGTGCCGACCACTCTCTTACGCAGGATTGATTTTTACGCACGGTCTTCCTTGGGCGTTACTGGCCTTCTTTCTTGCGCCGGGCAGGGGATTGGGCGCCGCGTATCTTGGCGCGTACCTGCTGCTGCGGCTGGTGATGGCGTGGGTCGTGGGCGTTTGGGGGGTGCGCGACGAAACAGTGCGCCGGAAGATTTGGCTCGTTCCGCTGCGTGATGCGGTCAATTTTGTTGTGTGGCTGGCCAGCCTGGTGGGCGATCGGATCGTTTGGGGTGGTGTGGCGTATACCGTTGACCGACAGGGGCGCATGGTGCCCGTGGCCGGGCGTGAGCGCGCTGCCGTGGCTGTTCGTTAACGCGAATGCTGGTTCGTTGCGGGTGGCCTTCGTCACATGATATTCTTGTGACAGGAACGAGTTAATCGATCGGTTTTATGCGCGCGCCGGACTCCCTCGGGAGCTACCCGGGAGGGCGTAAAAGCGGGTCGAGCCCGAGACGGCGAGTTCGGCACGGCAATTCTGCGAACCTTCTGCGGCACGCCTCGAAAGCCTGGCGGTTAGCCCCTCGTGTTGCAAACTGTTGGGAGGTCGTCCAATTGGCAGGACTCCAGATTCTGAATCTGGCTATCCTGGTTCGAGTCCAGGCCTCCCAGCCAAAATCCTTCAGTCGTACGTTTCTGCTTAGCTAATCCTGCTGCCCGGTCTGCGCGTCCAGTTCGCTGAATACTTCTGCTGCCAAGTGAAATGCGGTGTTGGCTGCGGGCACACCGCAATAGATAGCCGTCTGCAACAGCGTTTCCTTAATTTCTTCACGGGATACGCCGTTGCGCAGTGCCGCGCGCAGGTGCATGCGGAATTCGTCTCCGCGATTGAGCGCCACGAGCATGCTCAGGGTGAGAAGACTGCGCGTTTGGCGAGGCAAGCCCGGACGCGACCAGATTTCTCCCCAGGCGTAACGCGTGATCAGATCCTGAAACTCGGCGCTAAACGCGTCGCTCTTTTGCAGTGCGGCATCCACGTGCTTGTCGCCCAGCACCGCGCGCCGCACCTGTAAACCCGCTTCGTAGCGCTCGCGTTCCGTCATTTGTTCAAGCTCCTTCAGCGGTGAGAAAGTTTAGCACCGCGCTGGTGTACGCTTCCGCGGCTTCAATGTTGGAAAGGTGGGCGGCGTCGACTTCACGATAC
>Ga0302326_10009314_pt1 | contig 21497 bp, 19 predicted proteins | sample Palsa_T0_3_FD_202264 | JGI IMG/M metagenome (GOLD analysis project Ga0302326, IMG submission 202264) | Peat permafrost microbial communities from Stordalen Mire near Abisko, Sweden - Palsa_T0_3 | ecosystem: Environmental > Terrestrial > Soil > Palsa > Peat permafrost | place: Sweden: Abisko... | reverse complement strand
ATAGTGTTTTGAACCACGCAGCCAAGGCCATTGAGCTCGATGACATTGAGGCCCGCCTTTCGGAACTGGAGCGGGCCAGCGAAGCATCCAAGCAGATGCATAAGATTTGAGACGACGCGGGAGATTATGTTAAGCAGCGCCAAACGCAGGATGTCAGTCCTAGAGCGCTCCATCCAACTCCCGATTACGGCCGACATGTTCAGGAGTGTGCCCGGCTCACGGGCGCGAGCTTCGAGAAGGCGCTTCTGAAGCTTGAGAGGGCGCTCGGGCCTGCCGGACTGTTGTCGGGCTCGCACTCTGGGCTGCCAGGGGCGCGACCGAGGTTCTACGATTTGAAGCCGTACGATCCGCCTGCAGTCTTTACCGGGATACAACTTTGCGTGCTCATTGCCGATAAGACTGAGCAGGGGCGCGGCCTCTGAAGTTCTAAATGCAACGTATTGCCATAGCAGGCGCGACGGGCTACATTGGCGGGAGGCTCGCGCCGCAACTGCTCCATTCCGGCTACGCCGTGCGCTGCCTGGTGCGGTCCGCGGCGAAGCTTAAAGGCCGCGCGTGGACCTTGGATTCTTGCGTTGAGATCCGGGAGGCCGATCTGGCGGATGCGCCGTCGCTGACGTGCGAGTTAGAAGGTTGCGACGCTGCATTTTACCTGGTGCATTCGATGATGTCGGCCGCGGGCGACTATGCGCAACGCGATCAGCAACTGGCCCTGGCATTCGCGCGCGCGGCACGCGATGCCGGTGTGGGCCGCATCATCTACCTGGGCGGCTTGGGCGAGACCGGTTCGAATCTCAGCGAGCATCTGTCGTCGCGCCGGGATGTGGAGCGGGTACTGGCATCGACGAAAGTGCCGGTGACGGTCCTGCGCGCCGCCATGATCATTGGCTCAGGCTCGGCGTCTTTCGAGATTCTGCGCTATCTAGTGGAGCGGTTACCCGTGATGATCACTCCGAAATGGGTGAGCACTCCTTGCCAGCCGATCGCGGTGGAAAACGTGATCGCGTACCTGGTTGGCGTGCTATCCGTTCCCGAAACCATTGGCAGCGCTTTCGACATCGGCGGCGCCGAAACGCTGTGCTACAGCGAAATCATGCGCGTCATGGCGGAAGAGCTCGGCCTTCCCCGCCGCTGGATTATTCCGGTTCCTGTGCTGACCCCGCGCTTGAGTTCTTACTGGATTCACCTGGTGACTCCTTTGAGCAACAAGATCGCAATACCGCTGGCGGAAGGATTGAAGAACCCGGTGGTGTGCCGCGATGACCGGATCAGAAGTTTGGTGCCGCAGAAACTGTTGAACATTCGCGAGGCGATTCGCGCCGCCCTTAGCCAAGTGACGGCCAGGCAGGTGGAGACCAACTGGTCGATGGCGGGTGCGATGCCGGGCGATCCGGATTGGTCTGGTGGCACGGTTTTTCGCGATAGCCGCGAGGTAGCCATCGACGCCCCGGCCGCAGCGGCATTCCGTGCGGTATGTCGGGTGGGCGGCCGGAGCGGCTGGCACACCAACAATTGGCTTTGGATCATGCGTGGCTGGCTGGACCGGCTGGCGGGAGGCCCTGGCCTGAGGCGGGGGCGTCGCGATCCAGAGACGCTCAGGTACGGCGATGCGCTGGACTTCTGGCGCGTGGTCGGCTTCGAGCCGGACCGCCGCCTTTCGTTACGAGCCGAAATGCGATTGCCCGGCGAAGGGATGCTCGAGTTCCGCATAGAGGTTGGCAACAACGGCCCATGCATCGTGCGCCAGACAGCCCTGTTCCGGCCTCATGGTTTGTTTGGTTTGCTCTATTGGTACGCCATGCGGCCGTTTCATCAACTGGTGTTTCAGGGGATGCTGGCGGGCATTCGGCGGGATGCGCTTCGGATCGCCACGCAACCGGCGCCCGTGGCGCCCGCCAGAGGTTAGGGGCTTGCGGGTGCGTATCGCTCAGGGGCGCATCGTTTCCGCTCTACTGGAAAGATTTGGCTGTCTCAATACCTTCCGATAATCTGAATGAACAGGTTCTTCTTTTATTTTTGAGCTGTGGCTTCCCGATGCAAAGAAGCTATCAGCGCATTGAACCGGGTCCCCGCGCAGTGATCTCAGACTCTCGTCCTTTTCCAGGCCGTCCCGGGTCTCGGGGCTAAGTCCGTTCTGCACAGCGAACTGCAAAGTCGTAAATGCCTCGTCGCGGTTGCCTTCCCGCGCCAAAACACAAGCTAGGTTATAAGCCGCGGTGGTGGTGTCGCTATGCTTGTCGCCGAGACCACGGCGCCGGCCTGCCAGCTCTTCACGCAGCACCCTTTCCCACTCGACATAGTGTCGTTCCTTCATCAAGAGTCTCCCTAAACCGTCCAGGGTAGTCAGGTAGTCGGAATGCTTCGGATTTAGGGTTCGACGCTCGATTTCCAGTGTCTGCCGAATCAATGGCTCAGCCTCTGAGTACTGGTCTTCGGACGTGAGAACATCCGCCAGGTTTCCCATGGTTACCAGCGTGGAGCGGTGTTCCGGACCCAGTACCTTGCGCTTGATTGCGAGCGCGTCGCGGAACAGTTTCTCGGCGTCGGCGTAATGCTTCTCGCCGGCAAGGACCAATGCCAGATTCCCCATCGTCACCAAAGTGCTGGGGTGCTCAGGCCCGTAAACTCGGCGTCCGAATATTTGGCCTGCTGAGCCAGATCGATCGCCAGGTTTTCCGTAGCTGATTTCATTAAGTTGTCCTGCTATCCGAGCGCTTGTTTGGCCGTTACCGCCACCTCGCGGTGCAACTTTTCGCCATCCTGATAACGCCCCTCCTGGGTCAGGATATTAGCCAACAGATTGGCGGAGTCCAAAGTGTCCCGATTCGAGGAACCAAGCACACGGCGGCGGGCTTGCAGCGTTTCGCGACACAATTTCTCCGCATCTTTTTGGCGACTTTCGTCGTTATAGACGCTGGCCAGTAGGTGCATCGACGTCAAGGTCTCAGGATTCGCCGGGCCGAGCATGTTGCGGCGGATGTCCGAGGCGCGGCCGACCAGCGACTCCGCATTGGAATAGAGCCCCAGATTATCGTAAACATCGCCCATCACGTGCATCATCTGTGCCTGCACATCCGGCTCGTTGGTGAGTCCAGTCTCGACGTCCTTCGCCGATTTATCCAAAATTTCGCGGGCCGTAATGGTATTACCTCGCGCCTCGCTGGGGTTCGAGACCTTGAACATTTTCGTCATGAAGTCGGTAACCCGGCTCGCGCGGTCGCGCTCCCGGTTCGCCCGATCGCGCTCGCGTGTGATACGGCGTAACTCGAACATTTCCGCCACCGCAAACGATATCAGCAGCGCTGCGGCCAAGGCGGCCACCGACACGCCTACACGGTGCCGGCGGAGGTATTTACGGGCCCGATACGCGGAGCTGGCGGGACGAGCCAGCACTGGCTCATTGTTCAGATACAGCAGTTTCCTGAAACGGGCGTTTCATGCGACCTCAGAGCACTCGAGAGAGCGCGGGTGGCACAATAAGACTTAACCAGCGATAGCAACAGCCGTTCTGATCTGTGAACGGCATCCGAGCGCTGCGGTCCTGATGAGGGGTTTCGTTCCATATGTTATGGGGAACAATCGAACGGTTGGGAACGTAGGAGGTTCAGGGGAGTAGTCAGATGGGCCGTCCTGAAGATCCGAGTCGCCGACGCGGGGGCGTCATTCGACGCTCGATTATATCGCGGGAGAGTTCAGGGTTGGCTTCGGTTGCAGTGGAGGGTTCCGCGCGCGGCAGTTCCGCGCGGAGTGCATGTCGAAGCGAAACGAGCGGTGCTTACGCAGCAGCGGCTGATTTCAAGAGCCTGGAGTGGCTTGAGGAAGGTAAGCATCCCTTGGACTGGAACGGCCCAGCCGACCGGATTTTCACCGAGTTTCGCGATGATGATCTAGATAGGCCGATCATCGATCACCTTGAGCGTGTGGCGCGCCGGCATCGAAACAGCATCGCGGTCACGGATTCAGACACTTCTCTCTCTTTTCAGGAATTGTGGGATGGCCTCTCCGGACTGGCCGAAACCATCGCGGCAGAAACCCAGCCCGGAGACCTCATCGGCATACTGCTGCCGACGTGTTCGATGTTTCCCCTCGCCATTCTGGCTTGCCTGGCGGCCGGACGTCCCTTTGTTGCCCTAGATCCTCACTATCCCGGCAAGTGGTTGAGCCAGGTGCTGGAGGATGCGCGGCCGGCCTTGATCATTGGACGACAGGATATCCTTAGATCCGTCGATATCAGCCAGGCTCGCGTCATCCATCTGACCCGTTTGCCTCAAGCCGCGCGAACGGGCTGGCGACCTAACGAGCTTGGCATGGACCAGCCGGCATGCGTGGCGTTTACCTCCGGAAGTACCGGCCGGCCGAAGGGCATCGTCAATAGTCAGCGGAATCTTCTGCAGCGTGTCGCGCAATCCATAAACGCTGCGCATATCAACGCCGAAGACAGGTTTCTGACACTGGCCTCGCTCTCCACCATAGTCGGCGTGCGAGACATCATGACCGCGCTTCTCGCGGGAGCCAACGTTCACCTCCTTGATCCGCAACGCGCCGGCGCGCGTGAGATTTTGAATGTCATCCGCGCAGAGTCCATCACAATCTTGTTCGCGTTTCCGGCTCTGTTGAGGTCGTTGATCGCGTACGGTGGTGAACAGGCGGGCGATGCACTTCGACTGGTTCGCATCGGTGGAGACACCACATTGTGGAGCGATATCGATCTGCTGCACGTCTGGCTCGGGGCGGAAGCGGCTATCCAGTTGATTTACGCCGCCACGGAAGCACCGATGATGCAGTGGTTCGTAGATAATTCCTGCCGTGCTGACGACGCACGAATTCCCATCGGCTATCCGCTTCCAGGCAACTGCCTGGCGTTGATCGACGAGTATGGACGCACCACTCCGCCGGGTGAGATCGGAGAGCTGGTTGTCGCTAGCCGCTATGTGGCGTTGGGACTTTGGGCCGACGGCCGCTGCGCCGCCGGCAACATTGAATGCATCGGAACGCCCCCTTGTCGACTTTTCCGGACGGGAGATCTCGTGCGCCAAAGGCCTGACGGGCTGCTGGAGCGGATCGGCCGCAAGGACAGGCAGGTCAAGATTCGGGGCGACCGCGTCGATCTCGACGGCGTGGAAGCCATCCTTCGCCAGCATCCCCTCGTTCGCGATGTCGCCGCCCTGGCGAGGCCTGCGAATTTATCAAACGCGCACAGCGGACACGAGCGGCCTGTGCGCTTCAAAACGAACAGCGCTGATGGCGAGGTGAACCTCGTCGCCTATGTGAGCCTTCGCGATGAGGCACCTGCCCGGACGCTGGATGATGCGAAAGAGACGCTCGACGAGCTGAAGGAGTTGATGCGCTCAGCGCCCCCATCCATGCGGCCAGGACGCCTCTATCTGACCCACGAGATTCCACGACTGCCTAATTTTAAGCCGGACCTGCGCGCGCTCAAGGCCCTGGATTCGGTTGCCCTCCAAAACGAACGCGCCAAAGTCGCCGCTTCGGCCGAAACCGGTCCGGCGGGCGGCGATTGCATCGCGCTGACGGTGGCACGAGTCTGGGAAGAAGTATTGCAAATGCCCGTTGGTGGCCCAGAGGACGATTTCTTCGACGTCGGCGGTGATTCGCTAAAAGCGATCAAGTTCATACTCCACCTCGAGCGGGCCTTAGGCCTGGAGCTCTCATTGACTCTCATCACCGAGGCGCCAAAGTTCGCCGGACTATGCGAGGCCCTAAAAGAGCATCGCACCACCCGTTACGTCCCGCTGGTTGCGCTTAAACCGGGCGACCAGTCACCGCCGGTCTTCATCGTCCATGGCCTCGGCGGGCATGTCGCGGGATTCTTCCCGATGACCCGACGAATGACCTACCCGGGAGCGGTTATCGGTATCCAGGCACGTGGTCTGGCCGGCAAGGAACCGCCCCACGCAACCGTGGAGGCTATGGCGGCCGAATACTTGAGAGAAGTAAAGGCGCTGCAACCCGACGGTCCGTACAACCTGTGCGGCTATTCCTTCGGAGGGCTCGTAGCCTTCGAAATGGCGCGGCGACTTCGGGAGTCGGGAGACGAAGTAGCCTTGGTCGGCCTCTTCGATACGCTGATGAGCCCGTTAAGATGGCCGTTACGTTCGTGGCTCTCCATTGTGAGCCGGCGAATGGTGCAGTTCGCCGCTGGCGTGATCGGGGCGCCCGTTCATAGTTGGCCGGCGGCGGTCTGGAAAATGGGCTGCCGGGTCTGCGCGAGACTGCGAGGCTTTTTGAAGTCCGCGCCCGTCCGTGTTCTCAAGGTACAGGCTAGCGCGCTGATCGCATCGGCGCGATATCGGCCTGGATTTTATCCGGGGGAGCTGACGCTGTTCACGCCGGAGGAGCGCGAACCCGGCCTCCCGTCTCCCCAGGCGATCTGGCGCACACACGCTGCCGCTCTATCCATTGTTGAAACCGCCGGCGACCACTGGACGATGTTCTCCGCGCCTAACGCCGAGTCCGTCGCTGCATCCTTGAAGCACTGTCTTACCGCGTGCTCCGAGAGAACCGTTCCTGCTGTCGCCGCGTCATTGCATCACTTGTGACTGAGGGCGATCATCGGATCCTGTTACCGGCACGTAGAAACGCGTCGCACAAGTAGCTAACGTTACTGTCCGACATCAGGCGGAAGCCTCCGGCCCACTGCCCCGAACCGGACTGGCTCAGCGGAGCCCAATGTCCGGATAGCCCGCTATCCAGGACTTATCCGCTTTCATGGCATTTTTGATTGTAGGTTTTCTCAAAGCTTACACAGCCTATGTTGGTCGTTTGGAAGCGTACGACTTCGAACGGGTTTAGATCACGGCTGACCAACTCGCGTCGTTAGCCTCTAGCGGTCCGCTTCATCCATCAGGTCGAGCAACCCGTTCACAATGCCATTCTCGGCGCATCCGGGTTTCAGCCTGGACGACAGCACTTCGAAGGTGTTATAGCCGAAGGCGGCGTCGTTGGGAATGTAGCCGGAGGCGGCCATACCGTTGGTCAGCGTGACCATCATTGTGCGCGCAAATCTAGACTCTTTTTTCAGGCGTTGCGCGATCATATTGAATACCTCTCCGTTCACTGCAGCGAAGGCGATATCGTCTATCATCAGCAGGCTCAACCGGATCTCCACGGGATCTCCGTCCTTGTAAGTACCAGGATATCCGGCTCTCCCCGCATCGGTTCTTTGGCGGCCAGGGCAACTGATCGTCTTCTGGTTTCCGTAAATTCTCGCAGTGGCATCTGTCCGGTCCATCGTCCGCATGACATGGAGCACCTCCTCTCCGAGGAATTGGCCCATGGAGAGGACCATCTGTATCTGCTGGTTCATCAGCTTTGCGACGGTCGGGTCCTTCTTGTTCAAGCCTTTCCCTCCGGGAGGCATGGAGTTGCTGATGTCCTCGCCACGCTTGGCGTAGTCTTTGATGCGGATCTCGCGCAAATCATATGTCTGTTGGAAATAGATCGGATTCTGATCGCCGGCGGCGCCCGTGGACCACACTGCAATGATTTTGTCGTCGAACGAATCTTCGATGTATCTTGAGGCGGCTCCCGGGGCATCGGCACTTACCTGGTCCAACTGACCGACCGTCACCGCGTGGACGGCATAGTTGTAGTAGACGGCGATCGGCTCGCCGGTCAGGGTCTCAAACTTGACCACAGCCACTGTCTTGTCGGAGGGTCCCTCGTAATTCGGACCTTCCCACCAGCGGCGGGTTTTCGGGTCGATGATATTCCGGTTGACGTTTATGTAGGAAACTCCCGTCCCATAACCAATGCGGGCGGGTTGCAACTTTTCCTTAGCCGCCTTCACTGATTGAAAGATCTTGTCTTCGAGAACGGCCCCGGTTGTGGCGGGCACGCTGTGGGAGTGGGTAGCAGTCATCAGGATGTGTTTTACTGGTATTCCCAGTTCCACTTCGGCCCGGCGGCTCACGTTCCGCCAGATCTGATCGGGCATACCGCCAGCGTCTAGCGTGATCATCGCGGCAATAGTTGAGCCGTTGTCAATCACAATCGCTCTTGAGTAAAGCCGGTCGTGAATCCCTTCATAGTCTTTCGGCAACTCACTTTCGGTTGGTGTCACATCCACTTTCGCTGCGCCGGCTCTTAACTCCAAGGATGGTCTGATCTGCGCGTAGCTTCCGCTGAAAGAACCGAATGTCAGCATCACCGACAGAACAAGTAAATGACCTTTCATGGACAAAACCTCCGATGATTCCGGGCTGTCGCCTGACCGATATCCTGCACCGGTCCGATAGAAGTATATCTCCGTTCCCCTCCCACACCCTGCATTTCGGATAACATGCGAAGAGCTTGTTCGAGAGTCTATGAACGTCCGTATTTTTCTGTGGTCGATCATATCCGCCCTCGCGGGATTTCTGTTTGGATTTGACACCGTAGTTATCTCCGGTGCCGAACAAACCATTCAGCAGGTTTGGGGACTGAGCGCCGGGGTGCATGGGATCGCGATGGCTTCGGCCCTGTACGGAACGGTATTGGGCTCGCTCATCGGCGGTTGGCCTACCGAACGATTCGGGCGCAAGCCTACCCTGCTATTGATCGGCATCCTCTACTTGGTTGGCGCTGCCGGATCTGGGCTCGCAAATAACGTTTCGGTTTTCATCATTGCGCGTGTCCTCGGCGGTCTAGGTATCGGGATCTCTACGGTGACGGCGCCGCTCTACATCTCTGAAATCGCTCCACCCAAGCACCGAGGCTGGTTGACGGGAATGTTTCAGTTCAACATTGTCTTCGGTATCCTGGTCGCTTATTTATCCAACGCCTTGCTGGCTGGCGTGGGCCCGAATGCCTGGCGCTGGATGCTTGGGGTAGCCGCGTTTCCGTCGCTCGCATATGCCGTGCTCTGCCTTAGCCTACCGGAAAGCCCCCGCTGGCTTCTCGGTAAAAGGAATGATCGAGAAGCGGGCATGAAGGTTCTGAGGCTAATCGAGCCCGAGGTCTCCGAAGCTCGGATAGAAGCGGATGCCAACGAGATTCTGGCGGCATCGTCTCAACAAGAATCGAAGGGCAAGTTCTGGACGCGGCAGCTTCGCGTTCCCATCCTGCTTGCCTTTCTTATTGCTTTCTTTAACCAGCTCTCTGGTATTAATGCGATTCTCTATTTTGCGCCGCGTATTTTCGAGATGGCCGGCTTGGCGGCCAGGGCCGCGCTGCTCCAATCGGTCGGCGTTGGTGTGACAAATCTCATCTTTACGTTCGTTGGACTCTGGCTGATTGACCGGTTGGGCCGCCGGACGCTGCTCTTCATCGGTTCATTCGGCTATATCTGTTCGCTTGGCCTTACGGCGTGGGCGTTTTTCACGCAACACTACAGCATTGTGCCGCCTTGCATTTTCGCGTTCATCGCGGCGCACGCCATTGGCCAGGGGACCGTGATATGGGTGTTCATCTCTGAGATTTTCCCAAACCGCCATCGGGCCGAAGGTCAGGCGCTCGGCAGTTTCACGCACTGGATTTTCGCCGCGTTGCTCACCACGTTTTTCCCAAACATGGTGTCGGCATTTCCACCCGGGTACATCTTTCTATTCTTCTGCGGCATGATGGTTCTGCAACTATTCTGGGTGAAGCTCATGGTTCCAGAGACCAAGGGCGTGCCTTTGGAGCAAATTCAGGAACGACTCGCAACTGAATGGTAGGCAGCAAGCAAGATCGCGGGTGGCTTTGCATTGTCCTCGCTCTATGCTCGGGTGGGACACTTGCATCCGCACCGCCAGATCCGCGCGGTTACTATTCGGAACCATTCCGTCCTCAATTCCATTTCACGCCGGAAAAGAATTGGATGAATGATCCGAACGGACTCGTTTACTACGAGGGAGAGTACCACCTCTTCTATCAATACAATCCGTTCGGCAACACTTGGGGTCATATGAGCTGGGGCCATGCTGTTAGCTCCGACCTGGTGCATTGGAAACATCTGCCGCTGGCGCTGCCGGAAGCCGATGGCGTAATGATTTTCTCCGGCAGCGCTGTAGTCGATTGGAAAAATACCAGCGGTCTCGGGAAGAATGGCAAACCACCGATGGTCGCGATTTACACATGCTATCGCCCGTCAGATCGCATGCAGTTCCAATGCATGGCGTTTAGCAACGACAAAGGCCGGACTTGGACGAAATATGCCTCGAACCCGGTGATCGATATCCACTCCACGAATTTTCGCGATCCCAAAGTGCAATGGTATGAGCCAGGAAAGCATTGGATCATGACCGTCTCCCTATCGGCGGAGCACAAGGTCCGTTTTTACAGCTCGACCAATCTGAAAGTCTGGACACTCCTGAGCGAATTTGGGCCGGCTGGAGGAACCGCGGGTGTTTGGGAATGCCCCGATTTATTTCAGTTGCCCGTGGAAGGTACCCGCGAGAAGCGGTGGGTTCTGGTCGTGAATATCAACCCCGGCAGCATCGCGGGCGGCTCTGGCGGACAATACTTCATCGGCCAATTTGACGGCACTCGCTTCGTTGAAGATCCAGGCTCTAGACCCGTCGGCCCCGAGCGTGAAGCCGCGCTCTGGTTCGATTACGGCCCGGATTTCTATGCAGCCGTTTCCTGGAACGACATTCCTCGCTCCGATGGACGCCGGTTATGGCTCGGCTGGATGAGCAATTGGCAATACGGGCAGGACGTGCCTACATCGCCGTGGCGCAGCGCAATGTCCATTCCACGGGAAGTCGAATTGCGACAGACCGCCGAGGGGATTCGTTTGGTGCAAAGGCCGGCCCGGGAGAATCAGAGGTTACGAGGGAAGGAGTTTCAATTCAAAGGCGGGGACCTGGCGCAGGCGAACGAATGGCTCGCCCAGAATCACATTCAAGGCGCCCAGCTTGAGCTTGTAGTCGAGTTTGAACGTCAGCGCACAGGTGTTCAGGGTGTAGAGGTTCTGAAAAGTTCCAAAGACGAGACGGTGATCGGCGTAAATTGGGATCAGGAAAAAGTATTCGTGGATCGCACGAACTCCGGGAATGTGAATTTTAATCCGAAGTTCTCCGGCGTTTACGACGCGCCACTAACGGCCCCAGGCCGAAATCTGAAGTTGCACGTTTTTGTAGATGCCAGCTCCGTCGAAGTATTCGTGAACGACGGAGAACGCGTACTGACGGCTATTTCCTTTCCCTCTGGTGAGAGCCGCGAAGTGAAATTGTTTGGGCCACAGGACCGTGTGAAGATTAGCGCGTTCGATGTTTGGAATCTGAAATCGAGTTGGAAACAGCTCCGGCAATGATGTGTGAACTAACGATTCACATAAGGTGAATCGACATGTGGGCAGCTGGCCGCTTCCCGATGGTGTGCCTAATGGTGGACATCAGGCGGAAGTCTACCCTTTTAGCGAACTTCCCAGAATGAGGTTTCGCACGCTTGGCACCGCCAATCCTGCTCGCGGGCAATCCAAGGCCGCTTGGTCCTTTGATGTTGGGTCCATGCCAGGTGTCCAGTGGCCAGCCAAACCGAGCGCCCTGCGAGCGACAGGCGCTGCCGGGACGAGCCTCCCCCGCCATCAGGTCCGACTCGGCTTCGGGCCTTATCTCTTGATCTGATCCTTTTTCTCACTTCGCGAAAAATCTTTGCGCCAAAACGGGCTTCCTCGCTTTACCGTGAGCACCACTGTACTGAAAGCCCCCGCCCCATCCAGCGGGCTCTTAGCGACAAAAACCAGGTTCGCCAACTTTCCGGGCTCGACTGTTCCCATCTGCTTATCCTGTCCGAGGGTGCGAGCCCCAACCGCAGTGGCCGAATGAATCACGTCCGCGGGCTGCATGCCCGCTCCGTCCTGCAACAGCAGTAATTCATCCCGTAGAGGAGACCAATCCTTGTTATCTTCGTCGTCCGTATCCGTCCCGGCAGAAATTGCAACCCCTGCCTGGTAAGCAGCGTGGGTTACACGCTCCCCAATATCGAGCCTGTTCACGGCGTGAGCTGGAGGATGCCCGGCAGGGTTAGCACTTGTTCCACTATGCTCAATTTCTCTAAAGACCACTAGCGTTGCGTCCAGGATCGTGCCGCGGCGTTTCATTTCCCGCAGCAGGCTGGCGAGCTGTGGCCCGAATCCATCGGCATACTGCTGCTCGGCCGCGGGATGCAAATGCGCTTCCGCATAGGTTTTGGCGGGATTCGTTATCGCCAACATGGGCGCATGCGAAATGCTATCTACGCCCGCCTCCACCACCTGCATGGCCGTCGCGGGATAAACCGTGGCATGCGCCCACACCAACATGCCCTGGCGGTGCGCTTCCTTGGTAATCGCCGCAACAAGTTGTGCCGGCACGTCGGCGTAGATCTTGATGGCTGTGGCTCCCGTGCCCCGCGCTTCGGCAATGGCTAGATGCAGGTCGGTCCGGGGGGTCACGGCCCTCATCCAGGGTACTTCTCCGGTCACTACGCCTCGAGCTGCATCATGGGTACGCTCATCCTTGAAGAAGCTCGGGCCGGCCATCAGAGCGGCGTAGTAAATATCGGGACCGGCTACCTCACTTAAAAGAGCAACACGGGAAAGTTCCGCGAGCTGCCGTGTGTCTCCAGCCATGTCGCGCTCGGCCGTGATCCCGCTGTAAAGATCGCGGCGCATCAGGGATAGTGCCTGCTCGCGGGTTGAGTCGGTTGCAATGTGGATATGAGTGTTGATGAGCCCGGGCAGGACATAGAGCCCCGTTACGTCCACCACTTTGCTGCCTGCGGGAGGAACAATCCGGGCCGCTGGGGCGATCGTCTGGATCCGTTCTCCGTGCACGAGAATGGACATGCTCTTCTTTGGAACGTTATCCACGCCGTCAATCAGCGTGGCTCCCTGATACACCGTGAGTGCATCTGCTTGCGCAAATGCGCCCGGATGATAGCAGGCCAGCAAAAGAAGCAGGGTAAAAGTACAAACCGCATTTGCGCGCATATCCCTCTCTCGTTAGATACTAACGGTAACAAATGACACGACGTACTTTCTTCAGGCGCTCGACGAATGCCGCGGTCGCTGCGCCCTTCGTTCTTCGCCACAGCTATCGTCTATTTGCTCAACCGGCGCCCGAGTATCCGGAGCGAGTGGTACGCCTGATCCGCGAATCACTTGTCATCGACATGTTGAATCAGTTTTTGTACCGCATCGATCAGAAGGATCTCAAAGAGAAGTGGCTGACCCAACCGGGCGCTTTCACAGCGACGGACTTTCTCAGGTTTAAGGGCACCGGCGTTTCCGTCATCAACTTCGGTGAGGGCGCGGACGGCTTTGCCGATGCCGAACTGATCTTCGCCAAGTGGAACAGCTTCATTGCGCAATATCCGCAATGGCTGATGCGCATCAACGATGCAGCTGATCTAATGAAAGCCAAAGACCAAGGCAAGCTCGGTATTCTCTTTGGGCTGCAGAGCAGCGATCAATTCCAAAATCTCGACGATGTGAATCGCTGTTTTGGATATGGGCTGCGTGTTTCCCAACTTAGTTATAACTTCAGAACTCGTGTCGCGGACGGAGCGTTTGAGCCGTTTGACGGCGGAGTGAGTGAGTATGGCGGAAAAGTTATCGATCGGATGAACAGTATTGGCATGGCGGTCGATCTCGGTCACGCCAGCGACAAGACGAAGCTGGAAGCCATCGAAATATCCAAGAAACCTGTCATTCTGTCGCACGGCAATTGTCGCGCCCTGAATCCGAACGCACCCAGGGCCACCACCGACGACGCCATTCGAAAGCTGGCCCGCAAGGGCGGGGTCATGGGGATCACGGACATCGCATTCATGGTGAAAGGGAGCGAACCCGTTCGCGTCGAGGACGTCGTCGATCATTTTGATCATGTGCGTGACCTGGTTGGTATAGAACACGTTGGAGTCGGCTCCGACGCCGGCATAGAGAGCAACGACCTTGGGTCAGCAACCGTCTTGAACGATCTTCTCGCGAAAGCCGATCCCCGCTATCGGGTCCACGGACGACACGAGATAGTGATCGGGCTGGAAGGACCAAATCGGATGTACGAATTGACCGCGGCCTTGATAAGGCGTGGCTACACCAACGATCAGGTGCGCCTCGTTCTCGGTGGAAACTGGGCGAGAGTATTAAACGAGATCTGGCAGGCTTGAACGAAAAAGAAGCGTGCCGCGCGGAGTCGTAATGATAGGACGCCACCGTTAATGTTGCACAACGGGACTGTTTTCCAAGGCAAGAGCGCGTTCACCAGGGTGGATTTGCCGCTTGCCAGATCTAGAATTCCGGGAGGGTCCCACCAATAAGGCGACGGCAGCGGAGCCAGCAGCATTCCGTTGCGGATACCGTCAGAATCGATCCCCAGACCGAGGTGGAACTGCCCGGCGATTTCCCGCTCCTCCCCGCCGCTCAGAGGAACTCGAATCAAGCGCGTATTGGGAGGTTCCACAACCTGTATAACCAGCGTTTGCGTGGCCGCGTCCACGGTAACGCCGCCGCCCGTACGGATCTTGCGCGGGGCCTCGCCGGATACAGGCACGGCCAAATCCCGCACCTAGAGCGTCTCAGGTATCAGCAATCGATCCGGTGAATCGTTTTGCACCCAGGGTCGGCAGTGAGAGGAAGGACGAACCCAACACCGCCGGGGAAGGGGGGCCAAAGACTGGTTGGCTTCTTCCGATCCCAAACGCAGCAGGCCAGTCGAAGATTGGTCTGAAGCTATGGCCTATCAAAGCGCGGAGTTTACCCGCTTCAACAAGTCGCACGGCCTCTCGCTCGGCGATCGGGCGTGCCTCACCTTAGCTAAACAACTCCACGCAACCGCCGTTACCTCCGACCGTAACTGGCCGCGCCTTCCTTCCCTGGGAGTCCCTATAATGATCTTTCGATGAAAATCGGCGTCTTCACCCCTCTCCTCAGCCAGCTTCCGTTGGTGCAGGTACTCGAGAAACTACAGAGCCTGGGCATTCACACCGTCGAACTCGGCACCGGCAACTATCCCGGCGATCCGCACTGTCCGTTGTCGATGCTCACCGATCGCAAGGCCCTCCGAGAGTTCAAGCTCAAGCTCGAAGATCGCGGCTTTTCCATCAGCGCGCTCAGCTCCCACGGAAATCCGCTGCATCCGGACCCGGCGCTCGCAAAGGCCTATCAAGAGACCAGCCGCAAGACCGTCCGCCTGGCTGAAAAACTGGGCGTACCTATCGTCATCGATTTCTCCGGATGTCCCGGCGATAGCAATCGCGCTAGGTATCCCAACTGGGTCACCTGTCCGTGGCCGCCCGAATACCTGGAGTTGCTCAACTGGCAATGGGAGGAGAAAGTTGCGCCTTATTGGACCAGGCACGCCCAGTTCGCAAAAGATCACGGCGTCAAAGTCGCGATCGAGATGCATCCCGGCTTTGTCGTTTACAGCCCGGAGACGCTTCTAAAGCTGCGCGCCATCGCTGGCCCCGCACTCGGTTGTAATTACGATCCCAGCCACATGTTCTGGCAAGGCATCGATCCGATTCAGGCGATTCGCGTTCTGGGCGATTCCATCTTTCACGTCCACGCCAAGGACACCCAGCTCTATCCCGCGAATCTGCCGCGCACCGGCGTGCTCGATACCAAGCTGTACACCGACGAGCGAAACCGTTCCTGGGTTTTTCGTACTGTGGGCTATGGCCACGGGCAGGGCTGGTGGAAAGAGTTTATCTCCACGCTGCGGATGTACGGATACGATTACGTGCTGTCCATCGAGCACGAGGATTCGATATTGTCGCCGGAGGAAGGCCTGACAAAAGCCGCGGCATTCCTCAACGAGATCGTGATCAAAGACCCACCGGCTCAAGCTTGGTGGGTTTAAGACTGGTGGGTTTAAGGTCATCCAGGCGCGGACGCTCCGACAAATCCCGAAACTTCGCGGGCGTGAGGCCGGAATACTTTTTGAACAGCGAGCAGAAATGGCTCTGATCGGAAAACCCGCATGTGCTGGCGATCTCGGCCATCGGCATCTCCGAATTCGACAACAAGCCGCTGGCATGTTCGATGCGCCGCTTGCGTATGTATTCTCCAATGGTGATCTGATAACGCTTGCGGAATTCGCGCGACAGATGCACCGGATGCACGCCGCCCACGGCCGCCAAATCGGCCAGCGCCGGGGCCTGGAGATACGATTCATCCAGCGCTTCGCGCACGCGCTTCAGCCACGTCGGCGCCGACGATCCCGAGCCTTCATCGCAGTTCCGCGCGCTCTCGGCCAATATCTCGAGCAGCACGCCTTCCATGGCCAGCGGAGCCACGTCGTCTTGAGCCCTGAATTCGCGCAGCATCCGGCTCGCCAGCCACGCCGTCAGTGGACCCGATAATTCGCGTGGCTCCGACAAGGCCCACTTGGAGTCATCACCCAATCGCTCGCTGATTTGCGGTTCAATCTTCACTCGCAGACAGCGCACCACGGTAGGGAACTCATTTTCGTGGCGCTCGCCGGCCGGCAAGAGATGCAGCTTGCCGGCGTCCCAGAAGAACTCGCGATGCGTGTTCTTCTCGATGTACTGGCCCGAAAGTACCAGCGTGAGATACGCGTTCGCATGACAATGCCGGCCCAAAGAAATGCCTGCGGCATAGAGGCCCTCCGTAAGAGAAAACCCCGCGATATCGCGGCGGCGGATCGTACTTCCCGCGGCGTCCGTCACAGGACACGCGACACTCGATTTCGAATTCTGCTCCCCGGCCTTCATAAAACGTTGTACGCGCGCGGAAGTGTTTTCGTTTGCACAAAATCGTGCGGAAAAGCATTATTCCCGGAAGAGGACACTTCATTCCCGGAAGAGGACACCTCCGTCCCGCAAGTGAACAGAGCGGTCCACGAAGTTTTTACAAATTGGCAACAGACTACTTGATTTCAGGGCTGCTGGCGTTGGCCGGTTCCGCGGACCAGTTCTGATGATAGGTCATGGTCTGATCGGTGTAGAAGGTGCGGCGGCCACTGGTGTTGTATACCTTCGGATTGGCATTGAGCGTATAGCCGGATGGAGTGGCCGTCATGGTGAAAGTGTAGCCGTCTTTCTCACCGGCGGCCAGCGAAGCCGGAATCAGGTCGGCCGCTTGCGGACCAGGTCCACCGCTGGTGGGCGGCCCAAGTTCGGCCAGCGTGGTTGCAAACCTTCCGAATTGAGACATGTATTGGGTCTGCATGGTGTTGATGGTTTGCAATTCCTTGTACACGGCCATCTCGCTGGCATTCATGCGCGCGCTACCCAACTTGGGGACTGCGATCGCCAGAATGATGAGAATGATCGCAATCACGATCAGAAGCTCAATGAGCGAGAAGCCGCCTGCGCGGCGTTTACGAAGCTGCTGCATGACAATAATTATGACGCGAAACGGCCACCCGGCGTGCAGAGACTACTTGAACGCAGCGGCTAGCGCGATGGCTCCTAGTACGCCCGCTCGCATCCCCAGTTCGGCAGGCACGATCTCCGGAGTGGCCACATATAGATTGAGCAACTCCGCCACTCGGACACGAACCTTAGGGAACAGTTCCGCGCGCCGCAGTACCCCGCCGCCCAGGACGATGCGGTCGGGCGCGAGCGAACAGGTCCAGTTCACGATACCGAGGGCCAAATATTCCGCCTCCAGATCCCAAGCCGGGTGACCATCCGGAAGCAGGCCGCCGGCCTGTCCCCAGCGCGCTTCGATGGCCGGCCCCGCCGCCAGCCCCTCCAGACAATCGCCGTGATAGGGACAAAGGCCGGGGAACGGATCGCGCAGGCGATCGTGCGGGATGCGAAGGTGTCCCATTTCGGGATGTAGGCGCCCGTGCAGCAACCGGCCGTCCTCCATTGCTCCCCCGCCGATTCCGGCGCCCACCGTCACGTAGATGAAGCTGTCGATCCCGCGGCCAGCGCCCCACTGGAATTCAGCCAGCGCGGCCGCATTGACGTCGGTATCAAAGGCGACGGGCACGCCCAGCGCCCGGCCGACGGCGCCGCCGAAGTCACAGTTCTTCCAGTTTTTTTTCGGCGTGGACGTGATGTAGCCAAAAGTGGGCGACTTGGGGTTCGGATCGATAGGACCGAAGGACGCGATCCCAACGGCCGCGAGTGGTGCGTGGGCGCGCAGAAAATCTACAGCTTGCCCAATTGTTTCACCAGGCTGCGTCGTTGGGAATTCGATCGTCCGGAGGTCGGCTGGCCCGCTTCCCACGGCGCAGACGAACTTGGTTCCCCCGGCTTCGATTCCCCCAAAAAGCGGCACGGGTCCAGTGTACTTGGAAACCTGCGCCTGGAATCATAACCGGCTACAATGAAAGCATCCATGAAATTCTCTGTATTCCCACGTGTAATTGTGTTTTCCGGCCTCGCCGCCGGCTCTGTCGTTGTCGCTCATGCCCAACAGCCTCCCTCTCCCGCTGCACCGAAAGTGACCGTGACGCCCTCGACGCCGCAGGCGCCCGCAGCTCCAGCAGCCGCGCCGGCCAGCAATCTGGCGCCGGACGCCGTGGTCCTCACCATCGGCGAACGGAAGATCACCCGAGCTCAGTTCGATTTGTTGCTGGCTTCGCTGGCGCAAAATGGACGTGCCGCTGTAACCCCCGCCGACAAGCGTAAGGTAGCCGAACAGTACGGCGATCTGGAAACCATGGCAACCGAGGCGCGCAAGCGCATGCTGGACCAGAACCCGGAAACCAAGGAGATGCTTACCGTCCAGGCCGATAACGTTCTCGCCAACGTGCTGGCCAAGAAACTCAACGACGACGCTCAATTCACCGATCTGGATCTGCGCGCGTATTACGATGCCCACAAGGACGACTACGAAGAGGCTAAGGGGAGCCACATTCTGATCCGCTTCAAAGGATCGAAGGTTCCCTTGAAGCCCAACGAGAAAGACCTGACCGAGCCGGAAGCGCTGGCCAAGGCGCAGGACATCCGCGCCAAGATTCTTGCCGGCGCCGATTTCGCTGCACTAGCCAAGGCCGAGTCCGACGATACCGGTTCCGCTGTCAAGGGCGGCGACTTAGGCTCGTTCAGGCACAAACAAATGGTTGCGCCTTTCGACCAGGCCGCGTTCAGCCTGCCAATCGGCCAACTCAGCGAGCCGGTAAGAAGCGATTTCGGTTATCACCTCATCAAGATCACAGCGCGCACGAGCAAGACCTTCGACGAAGCCAAGTCCGAGATCGAAAAGGCGCTCAAGCCCAAGATCGTGAAAGCGGAAATCGACAAGATCAAATCCCAGACGCCGATAACGTTGAACGACGAATACTTCGGGAAGTAGCGGGCGCCGGAAGCTCACCGCATCCGGTCCACCCAATCCAGGTAGCGCAGCAGATCCGCGCGATGCTGCCATGCGAAGCGCCAGAAATCGCCGCAGCCGATCTTCTCGGCCGGAACGCCCCAGTAGGTTTCCATGCGCCAGCGCAAATAGGGGCTGCGCCAGGGACGCAGCCGGTAGCCCCGCGTAGCGCGCCACAGAAAGCGCAGCATCAGTGCAGTTCGCTTACGGCCTTCTTGGGTGCAGAATCCTCCGCCTTCTTGGGACCCGAGTCCGGAGTGGCGAAGTAGCCGGTGCGGGTGCGAACCGTGGGGTGCCCCGGCCCGGCCACCGTTACTTTGATCTGGCGGAAGCTGCCATCCATCGCCGGAACGGTCGGCGAGTAGGCGATGGTGTATTGATTGCGGATTTCGTGCGCCACTTGCAGCGCGATAGCGTCCACTTCGGAAGCGCCCTTCGGATAAAACGCGAGGCCTCCCGAGTCGTGACTGATGGAATCCAGGGCGCGCTTGGCCAGCCGCGCCTCGCGCCGCTCCTCTTCGTTCAACAGACCGATGGAATACACCAGAACTTCGTTCTGTTGAGCGCGGTTCACCAGCTTCTCCAGGCTGATGTTGCTAGCGTTGTCGTTGCCGTCGGTGATCACCAGCAGCACTTTCTTTTGCCGCTTGCCGTCCTTGCGCAGGTAATCCATCGACATACTGATCGCATCGCGCATGGCGGTGCCGCCGCGTGAATCGATGCGCGCGATGCCCTCTTCCATCTTTTTGATGTCGTTGGTGAACGGTACATCGAGAAACGCATCGTCATTGAAGTTGACGATGAAAACTTCATCCTGCGGGTTGGAAGCTCGCACTAAATCGAGCGAAGCAGCCTCCACTTTCTGGCGCTTCTCGCGCATGCTGCCGCTGTTGTCGATGATCATGCCGAGCGAAATTGGAACGTCTTCGCGGCGGAAGATTTTGATGGGCTGCTCGATGCCGTTCTCGAAAACCTTGAAAGCGTTTTGCTTGAGATCGGTAACCAGCTTGCCGCTCTTGTCCAGCACGCTTACCGGCAGCACCACAAGGCGAGTGCCCACGCTGAAAGTTGGCTCTTCGGACTCGGGGCTGGACTTTGGCGGGGCGCTCTGCGCCGAAGCCAGCCGGATCAAAATCAGGCAACAAACAATCGGAAAACTACTGAGACGGCGCATAGTACCCAAGGCGGAAGAACGCTTTGAGTGGAGGTAGCCCGCGCGGCTGCACAAGCTTGACGTTGACGTGCCGGTATTTACCGTCGCGCGTCTGGTTCGTGGAGCTGTAATACAGCACGTATTGATTGCGAAGTTCGATTCCAATCTTAGCTGCAATATCGGCAAGTTCGTTCAGATTCTCCACATTGTAACTGCGGCCGCCCGTCAGCTCAGCCACTTCACTCAGCAGCCCCGGCCCCATTTGTTCTTCCGGAGTCCGGCCGCGCGATCCAACGGGCTCGAAGATGCCGATCCCATAAATCTGCACATCGGCTTCCCGAACCGCGTTCTTGATCTCACTCTCAGTATAGCGGCTGTTGTTGTCTCCGCCATCGGAGATGATCAAAATCGCCTTGCGCGGATTGCGCGCCTTCTTCATCTGGTTCATGGCCATGTAGACGCCGTCCAACAATGCGGTTTTTCCCTTCGATTGCGCGAATTCCAAACGATTCTGTATCTCCCCGGTGTCGGCGGTAAAGGGAACCACCAGCTCCGGACGGTCGTTGAACTCGATCAGGAAGAATTCGTCCTCAGGATTCGCGGTTTTGAAGAACTGCACCGCCGCTTGCCGCGACTTCTGCAGCTTGGGCCCCATGCTGCCGCTGGTATCGAAGACCAAGCCGATGGAGAGCGGGGCGTCCTCGCTCGAAAAGTCCAGGATCTTCTGCTCGATCTTATCTTCAAACAGCCGGAAATGCTCTTTCTCCAGGCCCGTGACAAAGCGGTTCAACGGATCGGTGACCGTCACGTTGATCTGCACCAAGGTGGTGTCGATGCGAATCCGGTCCGGCCGCATATCCACCGGTTTCGGATCTTTGTCTGAGGTTTTGGCCCGAGGGGCGACGGCGACCGAAGGGTCGTCCGCCCAGCTTGCTTGCGGCGCCCAAAGGGCTAAACAAACCAGGGCAGTACAGGAAGGAAGAAGGCCGAAACTGCGGACCCGAACTAAGCGCTGCGCCACGTAATTCACCCGCCCAGCTTACAACTCTTTACGAGTATACCATCGACTTAGAATTAGAGCCGGAAAAAATTCCAGCCTGACGGTTTCCGATCGAAGATAATCTCACACATAACAAAAGCCGTTTACGG
>Ga0302326_10009313_pt1 | contig 21497 bp, 17 predicted proteins | sample Palsa_T0_3_FD_202264 | JGI IMG/M metagenome (GOLD analysis project Ga0302326, IMG submission 202264) | Peat permafrost microbial communities from Stordalen Mire near Abisko, Sweden - Palsa_T0_3 | ecosystem: Environmental > Terrestrial > Soil > Palsa > Peat permafrost | place: Sweden: Abisko... | reverse complement strand
CCTCGGATTCGAACGGATAGCCCAGACGCTCGAACAGTTCGCCGAGTTCCTCAGCAGAAAACAGGTAAAACAACATCAGCACGTCGGCCTGTTTCGAGAGTTTGTAGCGGTTGGCGCTGTCGTTCTCCCCCTCGAGGATGAGATCAAGGCGCTGAATATTGCCGTAGCTGGTCCGATACCTCTCCCAATCGAGCTCTCGCAGCTTTTCGTACCCCTCGAACTGACTGATGATCCCGTCCTCATGGAACGGCACATACATCCTGCGGCTGATATCGCCCCAGCGCGTGATCTCTTCCGCGGAGAGGCCAAGCCGCGTCGTGAGTTCGGAGCGCCGCATATCGGACAGCAAATCGAGCGCCTCCAGCGCCCGGCACAGCACCCACGCAGCCATGATATTCGTGTAGGCGTTGTTCTTTAGGCCGGGTTTTGCGGAATCCGGATCGCTGTCGTGAAATTCATCAGGACCCATCACGCCGCGGATCTCGTAGCGCCCCCGCTCCTCATGAAAACTCGTGATGCTGGACCAGAAGCATGCGATATCGAGGATTAGCTCCGCGCCGTAGAAATGCAGAAACTCGATGTCGCGAGTGACCTGGAAGTACTGCCAGACGTTATGGGCGATCGCGCTGCCTACGTGGCGCTGCAAGTAGGAGTTGTCAGGCACCCAGCGCCGCGAGCGCGGGTTCAAGTTGACCGATTCAGTCTCCTCCTGGCCATCGCTGCCGCTCTGCCAGGGAAACATTGCTCCTTTGTATCCTGCAGCCGCGGCAGCGGCGCGCGCCTCGCCCAGGCGCCGGTAGCGATACATGAGAAGCGATCGGGTAATTTCGGGCATTCGATAGTTGAAGAATGGGAAGATGAACAGTTCATCCCAGAATATATGGCCCTGATACGCTTCCCCCGTCCAGCCCCGCGCGGGCACGCCTATATCGAGACCGATCGAGTTGGGCGATGCGGCTTGCAACAGGTGAAACGTGTTCAAACGAAGCAACATCGGGACGTTCAACTCAAAACCGGGGCCGGCTGGCTGAATATGGACGTCAAAGCGGTTCCACAGATCTTTCCAGGCAAGGACATGAGCCGCCATCACGGCATCGAAGCGGCCCGCGCGGGCGATCACCTTACGCGCCTCCAACCCGCACTCCGAAATGGCGTGATCGCGCGACGTGCAGAAAGAGACCAGCTTCTCCAGCGCCAGCGTCTGGCCTTGCTTGACATCCACCTCGAATTCCTGCCCGATATATCCCGGTTCCTCGATGACCCTGCGCGGCGCCTCCAGTTGCTGTCCGTCGAGAAACGCCCGCGATCGCGCAACTTGCGCGATGTGAATATCCGACTGGCTCGTGCGCGTGCGCAGGCATACGGCGTCCTCGCCGACGACCTCGCCTGCCACTGGCGCCAGGTGTTTGTTGTTAAATTTGCGGTACAGCTTCGCGCCCGTATTGACGACGCGTCCGTCGATCGCCGAACGCACCGTAACGGGCGCCGACCAGTTGTCGGCGGTTAGGGCAAGCTCGATCGCGCAAAGATGCATATCGTCCATCGAGACGATGCGGCGTTGCGTCAGTGTGCTGCGCCGCCCCTGGCCGTCCTCGAAGCTTGCGCTCAGCAACAACATTCCTCGACGCAGATCCAGTTCCTGGCGATACGATAGGAGCCTGGCAGTTCGCGCATCAAACCAATTCTGCTCGGCAACGCGAAACTGGAGCGCAAGCCAGTTCGGGAAATTGACAAGATCCTCGTTCTCGACCACTTGACCGGCGATGTCCGTGCGCAATCGATTATAGCCGCCTGCAAGGTAAGTTCCCGGATAGTGAACGTCATCCGTCACCGCCCCGGCAGCGGCGCCGCGCGTTGCGAAATAGCCATTCCCCAAGGTGCACAGAGTCTCACGGTTTCCTTCGCGCGCCGGGTCGAACCCCTCAAATACCAGGGACCACGCCGAACCCGGATCTACTTCAACCCCGATCTGCGCAAGGTCGGACACGACCACATCAGCGCCGCCATCGCGCAGCGCTTGGGCGTGTCCCCGGCGATCGACGCCGATGACGCAGCCGAATCGGCCGGCGCGCCCGGCCTCTACGCCCGCGATCGCGTCCTCAACCACGACGGATCTTGATGGCTGTGTCCCGAGCCGCCGAGCAGCCTCCAGAAAAGCATCCGGCGCGGGCTTGCCATTGAGATGGAGGCGGGTAACGTCCGTTCCGTCCACTCGTACGTCGAACAGATGAGCGATACCCGCCGCCTCGAGCACCGCCGCGCAGTTGCTGCTGGATGACGCGACGGCGGTCTTCACCTCCTCCTCCCGGAGTTTCCGGACCAAATCGATCGCGGCTTCATAGGGCTCGACACCATGCTGTTGCAGATCTTGAAGAAAATACCGCTCCTTCAGATTGCCGAGCGCATGCACGCTTTGCGCATCGGGGTCGTCGTCCGGCGCCCCCATCGGCAATTCGATCCCTCGTGACTTGAGGAAGGCTGCCACGCCATCGTAACGCGGCTTGCCATCGACATAGCGCGGATAGTCGGTCTCGATATCAAAGGGCACGAACCGCGACCCTGCCTGGGTGGCGCGCTGCTCGAGAAAGCTATCGAACACCTTTTTCCAAGCCGAGGCATGCACGCTCGCCGTCCTGGTCAGAACCCCGTCGAGATCGAACAACACCGCGTCGTAGTCCCGCGGCGAAAGCGTGACGGCGATTTTTATCTGACCTTCTGCACGGCGCTCCGGCGTGACGGTGTCGGCATTCATGTTTCGCCTGTCAATCAAAGTTTCACCCTGTTCCGATGGAACGCGTTACAGATGACCGAGCCGGAATACAGAATTACCGCTCCGTCGACGGGGACCGGACTGAGCAGCGGGATAAACAACGGGCCACCCACCTTCTCGACCTTTTTCCAGAGGCGATGAAACACTCGTCTATGGCAGTTCATCGAAATCGAATTCCTTGGCCTTCCCATTTGCCTGATTGAAAAATGCCTGATTCGTAACGCTTTTCCGTTTTAGCTTTGTTCGGCACAATGGTTTTCTCGTTTTTTAGGTGGTTTTCGTTCACTGTTCGCGTCGGGCATTCCAGGGATTTTAAAAACCCGCCCGATCATCGCCGCGCACCCATGATCCGGCCAATACTTCTCCAGTGACAGCAGCATAGCCAAAAGGTATACGCATGAGCCCCGCGCCATGCCGCTCCCCAAAACGCCATTCTATGCGACCGCACCGGCGATAGCCATTGGCTATTTCCTTCGCGATGTCCCGCGAAAAGGAGTTTCATCAAATGCGCAACTCGTCGCCACGTCTGAAAAATCGCGCTCGACCGGGACCATCAAAAGTCCAACTCCCTTCGCCTCAAGTCCAACTGCTCCAAACTTCACGTTTTTAGCGCGCATAGTGTTCGATTTGTTCCAGCGAGCGATCTATCGTTTCAGGAACCAAGTAGTACGAGAATAGAATGGCCGCCAGAGTGATCACGCCGAACAGCGCGAAGGTTGCCGCCGGGTGCAGCACTTGAATCACGAGAAGAAAGGTAAAGGCCACAATGAGATTGCAAACCCTACAAACTCCCATCGCAAGGCTCATGGCCAGTCCACGAAGACGAAGTGGATAAATCTCGGAGATCATCAGCCAAAAAAACCGGCCCGATACTGATTGCGAAGGAAGCCACGTACGCCATTAGGCTAAGCACGCCGATCAAGCGAAACGCTTCGAGCCCGAGCACGCCGGCAAAGCCCGGCGTCGTGACAGTGGCTCTTAGAGGCTGTCATGCACCTTTTTCGCTGTGTCGCCGGGTGATGGGAAGCTGAGGGAGAGCTGATGGGAAACGCCAAAGGCGTTTAATAATTTAGCCCAGGGATGCGCGTCCGTGCTACCCTGGGTAACCGTCACGAAAATCCACTACGCTGAAAGCGTTGCATACCAGAAGTGCATGACACGCTCTTAAGCTTACCGATTGGGAGGTGTGAGTTTTGATCGGGTGTCAGTATCGGAGGAATTCATGGATCGGGCCAATACCTCTCGGAAGGGGGCGGCATAGCCAGAAGCTATGCGGAAAACGCGCGTTCTGCTTCCGCAGTCCGAAAATGACGCCGTTCGCCCCTCGCAGCTATCTCTATTGCCATATTCGGTGAAATAGAGTTTTGACGCCCGCGCGGCTGCGTCACCGTGTCCAAAGAATTATGATTTACCGAGGTTGCGCAAAAGCTTCGGCTCTCCACAGCCACGTTTGTAAGAGGTCGAGATCAACCGGCTTGACGAGGTATTCGTCAAATCCGGCGTCTTTTGCCGTGGTCCGGTCTTCATGGCTCCCATAACCAGTCATAGCCACGAGGATCGCGCCGGCTAGTGCAGGGATGGCGCGCAGGCGGCGAGCGACTTCAAAGCCGTCCATGCCCGGCAAGCCGATGTCAAGCAGTACGACATCGGGCACGAACTCGGCGGCGGCAGCGACCGCTTCTGGACCGGTAAATGCGGTTCGGGTCTCGTGCCCACGGCGCCGTTGGAGAATCGCCATGGTTCGGGCGGAATCTTCGTTGTCATCGACGATGAGCATCCGGCGTGAAATCTCACTGACCGGCGGCGCAATTGGGGGTTGGGGTGCGGCAAGGGGACCGGGATGGATCGGGAGTCGCACAGTGAATTCACTGCCGTGGCCGAGGCCTTCACTACGCGCCTCGACGCTGCCGCCGTGCAGCTCGACGAGCCGCTGCACTAGGGTAAGTCCGATGCCCAAGCCCCCGTGCTCGCGATCCAGTGCGCGCGTGGCTTGCACGAACAGATTGAAAATGCGCGGCAACAATTCGGGCGAGATGCCGAGGCCATCGTCGCGGACGCGCACAACCACCTCCATGGGCTCAGTTCCATGAGGGGCGACACGCTCGGCGTCGAGCCAGATATGGCATCCGCGGCCGCTGTATTTGCAAGCGTTGCCCAAAAGATTACCGAAAACCTGATCGAGACGCGTGGCGTCGGCGTTCAAAAAAATCGGCTCGCTGGGGAGCGACACCACCAGTTCCTGCCCGCGCGCCGTGATGGCAGGCTGGGCGACTGTCGTCACAGCGGAAATGATGTCCGCGAGCGCCACGGGTTGCCGGCGCAACTCGATCTTGCCCTCGGTGATGCGCGATACATCGAGAAGGTCGTCAATCATACGGGTCATGTTTTCGAGCTGCCGCCCGAAGATTCGCGTCGCCTGCCCGCGCTCGTCGGCGCTTGCGTCTGCGGTTTGCAATATCGCGGCAGCATTGCGCAGCGGAGCCAGCGGGTTGCGAAGCTCGTGCGCAAGCATGGCCAGAAACTCATCCTTGCTGCGATCGGCGCGCACCAGGTCCGCGGCACGCGCGACCAGCGAGTTGTCGAGCAGCCGACGCTCCGTGATGTCGCGCGTGACTTTGGAATACCCGCGCAGCACTCCGGCTTCATCGCGCAAGGCGGTAATGACGACGTTGGCCCAAAACTGCGAACCATCCTTGCGCACGCGCCAGCCCTCGTCTTCAAAGCAACCGACGGTGTTCGCAACTTTGATTTCTCGCTCCGGCTTGCCGCGCCCGAGGTCTTCCTCCGAATAAAATATCGAAAAATGCTTCCCGATAATTTCTTCGGCCTTGTAACCCTTGAGTCGTTCGGCTCCCGCGTTCCAAGTGACAACGTGCCCGCCCACATCCAGCATGAGAATCGCGTAGTCCTTCACGCTGGCCACCATCATGCGGAACCGTTCCTCGCTCGTGCGCAAAGCATCCTCCGCCCGCTTGCGCTCGGTCATTTCCGCGCGCAACTGATCGTTCAAAGTCTTTGCCGCATGGGCCAATTCATGCTGGCGTAGTGAGCCGAGTATTAGCGCCTCGTTCATCGCGAGCATGTCTTTATGGAACTGTGCCGCATCGGTCACTTGAATCATGACTCCCAGCAGACGTTCGTCCGCAATCACCGGCCATGCCGTATAAGACAAGAGGACAGGATGCGATTTGGAATGTTGCTGTTCCATGTGCCTCTCGGATCTTCCCGTGCGGAAAACGCTGTTTAGCAGCGTCAGGCATTCATCCTTTTCCGGCATCATTTTGGCGAACGGTTTTCCGATGAGTTGTTCTGGCGGTTTATCCATCAGCCGGCAAAAGGCGGGATTGACGTACCGGACGACGTGAACGTCTCCCTCCATCACGGCTGTCGGCAAAGGCGAGCGCTCGGTGAAAGCGACGCAGAGACTCGTCAGGTCAAGCGGCTGCTTGCTTATGCTCGGTAATAGTTGCGCAACCATACGGTATCCTCTATTTCGTCGCCTTCGGTTCCGGCGCAACCTCCTCCCGTTGGCTGATTCGGTCCGGAAGTCCAGTACTTAGCCGAGCATACTCGGTCTGACGAGGGTGGATGACCACCACACCCTTGTCCGTGATGACATATTCGCGAATGTCTTTGCTGTGATTGCCGCCGCGCATTTTGATCACGACGATTACCTTTCGAAGCTGGCCATCAATTTCCACATAGCGCATCCGGATAATGTCGTCGGTTAGAAACGAAATCGTGTAGTGACTAAACGACAGTGCGGTGAATGTATCCTCCACTTCGACCGTGCTGAGAATCGTCACCCCGGCGCCCGTCAACGCCCCGATCATTCGGTAGAGCGACTCGCGAAAGTCGGCGCGGAATCCGGGCGCCAGCGCCATCTCAAACCCAACCAGCGAATCGATCACCAACCGTTTGGCGCCGACCCTTTCGATGGCATCCAGAATCTCTTGCATCATTTCATCCACTGAGAGATCGAGCGGACGAAGGTAAAGGATTTCGAGTTTCCCCTTTTTCTGCGAGGTCTCAAATTTCAAACCAAAACTGTCGGCGCGATCCGTGTATCCTGGCGGGCGCTCTTCGAAAATCGCTATAATTCCCGGCTCCCCATGGCGCAGTCCTTCGCCAATGAATTGCGTGGCCAGAGCCGATTTTCCGGTCCCCGAAGGCCCCGCCACGAGGAGGCTGTCGCCTTCCACAATGCCCCCACCCATCATCTCGTCCAACTCGGGAATGCCAACGGAAAGCCGACGACCCCGCGTCGGGTTCGTCTTTTTTTTGTTGGCAAATCCCAGCGTGCGCGAGAAGGCTTGCATACCGTCAGCGCTGATGCGGATAGTGTGCAATCCCGGCACTGAATCGTGCCCGCGCGATTTCATAATTTGCAATTTTCTCACCACAGAATTTCTCTCCACTAACTGAGAAAGCCAGAAAAGACCATCAGCGATGGTGAACAGCGGATTGTCACGGATCTCTTCCTGGACATATTCGCCAACCAAAAAGGTCGTGGCTTCCCAACTGCTCAGAAACTGGGCGACGCGCTGGATGAAGGACTGCATCTCCAGGTCGCCCACGCCGCTCGTCGCTTTGCGCACCACAGTTCGAAAGGAATCCACAACGACCAGGCTCGGGCCAATCGCCGCGACCTGTTTGCTAATCTCATGGAAGACCGCGTCCAGATCTTTTTCCAGCACCACGTCGGACAGATTGATGAATCGGATCGCTTTGCCTAATTTGGATTCGTCAAAAAAGGAATACTGCTGCTGATAGCGCAGCATCTTGATCGCGGGCTCGCCGAGAACGGTAAAATAAAGCGCAGGTTTCTTCTCAGTGGCATTGGCGAAAACGATCTGATGCGCTAGCGTCGTTTTGCCGCACCCCGGCGTTCCGGCGATGATGTTGAAAGAGAATTCCGGGATTCCTCCGCCGAGGATGTCGTCGAAACCGCGGACGCCGGTCGGTATTTTGTGGATCGTGACTTTACCTGCCAGCAGGACCTCCACTTTCTTCGGTACGTTGCGTTTAGCCGCGTCATTTTGCTTTTTCATTTTTATCTCCTTTACTGAACTCCAAATCGTTGAGGGACAATTTCGGCCACACCTCGCGCACCATCCGTAGCGTTAAATTTGCGCCGATAAAAGCCATCAGCAGTGAAAGCAACTGGGAAACCAAAGCAACGCTGCCCGCATGCATCTCTTCCGGGGCCACTTGCTCCGCCACTTTGTCCGAGACTCCCAAAGAGCCATCTGCTTTCACCTGCACCGCTTGCAGCCAGGATACGTGCGCGTAGGCCAACACTAGCGCGCGCGAAAGGAGCGCGTGAAAACCGGTGTCACCCATGAAGATCGAAAGATGCGGACGCAACGTCTCACAGACATAAAAGACCGCCGGGGCCTTTGGCTCGAAAGATTTATCTCCGCTCATCTCATAATCGATGAGACGCTTGGCGAGATCCTGCGTTTGTGGGGCGGCTGGGTTCATTTGGAAACGCGTTCGAAGGGTAGTTCTTCAGAGAAACGGCGCAAGCCGCCAAAAACACCGAAATGTACGCTACTTCCGACCATTAGGAATACGGCGACAAGTGTTTTCATGTCATTTTCAGTGGCTACGAAAGAAGCGCACCTCGGCGCGCAGGCGCTCGACCTCATCGACCAGATCGAACATGCTTTTGATCCAAGCCACGCCGATCCCGTGAGCGGCCCGCACGTCCTCGATTCGCCGCACGGCGAAGATCGTCTCTTCCGTAAACACCATGACCCCATACGGTGGCTGAAAAACAGGGCGCACCAAGCCAGCTCGGCAATAGATCAGAATCGAACGACGGGACACGCGTGCGAGATGCGCGGTCGCATCGAGGCTGTAGAGCACATTGGGATTCGGCTGGAACAAATCCAGCGCACGGGACGATGTGATTTCCGGTTCGTATGCGTCACTCATGCGCTTTCCCTCGGGTTGAACTTCGATCCTGTGGCGAGCTGCTCCCAAAGGACTTTCTCCTCCGCCGTGAGCTGCGGCGGAATCTGGATATGCACCACGGCATGAAGGTCGCCGTGCGTCCCGTCGGCGGAGGGCAACCCTTTCCCGCGCAGTCGGAATTCGCGCTCCGCCATTGTGCCCGGCGGAATTTTGAGCGACGCCCTGCCATCAAGAGTCGGGATTTGGATCGTGGCGCCGAGCGCTGCTTCCCATGGCGACAGATCCAGGTCGTGATACAGGTTGGCGCCGCGCACACGGAACTCGGGATGTTTCGCGTAGGTGACGCGTAGATAAAGGTGGCCCGCTTCACCGCCGCCGCTCCCCTCCTGTCCATTACCGTTGAGGCGAATCCTCTGCCCCTCCCGCACGCCGACGGGGATCTTTACGCGCAAGGTCTGCGTGCTGGACTTCCCAGTGTGCGGGTCAGACCGCTGGAGCCGAATCTCGCGCGTCGCGCCGTGCAGCACTTCGTCGAGCGTTACGAGGAGGTCACCTTCGACGTCCTGGCCGCGCTGGGGAAACTCGCCACCGTTTCTCCCGTTCTCCCCAGTGTGACCAAACGCAGCGGATGATCGGCTGCGGCCGCCGAAGAACTGCTCGAAGAAATCGCTGAAGCCAGTGCCGCCGAAATGGAATTCAGAACCGTCCTCTGGCCCGCGGGCTGGCCCACCTTGCGGCTGGTGAGCCTGCGGTCCCGGCTGATTCCATTCTGCGCCCAACTCATCATACTTTCGACGTTTCTCGGGGTCGCTGAGAACCTCGTTGGCTTCGTTGAGTTCCTTGAACTTTTCCTCGGCGCCCTTTTTGTCCTTGGCGACATCGGGATGATATTGGCGGGCGAGCTTACGAAACGCCTTCTTGATCGCCCCACCGCTCACGTTCCGAGGGACGCCCAGAACGTCGTAGTAGTCCTTAAATTCTACGGACACGGCCGGCTCCTGGAGATTGCCCCGGATCATTCACAATAACCTTCGCCGGACGAAACACTTTGTCGCCGCGACAGTAACCACGCTGCACAACTTCGAGGACGCAATGATCGGGCTGGCTGGGGTCGTGTCCCATCGCCACGGCCTCGTGCCGGTGCGGGTCGAAAGGTTGGCCTACAGCCTCGACGGGTTCGACGCCGTGCCGGTGAAGGAGTCCGCCTAACTGTCGCAGTGTCATTTCCACGCCTTGGTGCAGTTGCGCGGATGAAGTGGCTCCTTCGCAAGCGAGAGCGCGTTCGAGGTTGTCGAGAATGGGCAGCAGATCCTGGATGAAGGATTCTTTTTCGGCTGCGGCTTGTTGTTCGGAATCGCGCCGGGTGCGCTTTCGGAAATTATCGAAGTCCGCGGCGAGGCTCAGATAGTCCTCCTTTTGGGCGGCGAGCGCCGTCTGGAGCAAGGCTGGATCAGCCGAAGCAGAATCAGCGACGGAAGCGGTCGAATTCGGCGAATCGCTCATCGGTGTCTCCTTCGTTACTGCCGTCTTTGGCGTGCATCCTCTTCCTGCTCGGCTTTGGCGGCTTGGACCATCTGATCGTGCTCGGCTTCGGCGACGCCTTCTTCGACGAGTCGCTCACTATCGCTTCGCCCCTCTTCGTCCTCATCTTCATTGGAAGTCGCCTCCACCTTGTGTCCGGTCGATCCGGCCACCGGATCCCAGCGTTCGGATTCGGGTGTTGCTTCCATAATCGCGTCTTTTGGGTCGATATCGGTTTCACCCGTCAGTTCGCGTTTGGCCTGCTCCAAATCGAACACCGACACGTCTTCCTCAGAACGGCCGGCGATGACCGCCAGTTCGATCGCACGCTCCCGCACCATCTCCTGCGTTACCGTGCCGATACCGACACCATTTTCGGTTAAGGAACCTTGCTTTAGTGGATCTGTTTTCATGGTTGACGGATCTACTTCGGGGCTTGGGCATGGGCTTCGACAAACCAGAGCCAGTGGTCGAGTCCGCGCGAGATTTGGGTGAAGAGATCGGCGGTATCGGCATCTGCAAGGGCATTGGCTTCGTCAATGGTCAGACGGGCATCATGGCCGAAATTCGCGAGAGCCATCGACACCGCATTCACATGTTCTGGGCCCTCCGAAATGATGAGCGGGTATTCGTCGAGACGGGAGCGCGCGGCGGCCACGCGAGCGGTGCCCTCCGCGATACCGCCGAGTTGCACGATGCGTTCGGCAATCTTGTCCGCGTATGTTTCGACGGTGGCAGCGATCTTATCGAAAAGGCCGTGCAGTCCGATGAAGTTCGGGCCTTTCACGTTCCAATGCGCCTGCTTCAGTTGCAGTTGAAGATCCACAGCGGACGCCAACCGCAGGTTCATCAGCTCGGTTAGTTCCAAGCGGTTGTTTCGGGGGATGTCGTTTTCCGTCTTATACAAAGAAGGCTCTTCTTCGCTCTTAGAGATTGCTGGGGTCATAAAGATCGTTTCGGCTTTTGTGTTGTTTGCTTAATTGTGAAGGACGTTTGCTCGGACGGGGTTCGTCTCGATTACGGAATATGCTGCGACGTAAACCAACATTACTTGAACGCTTTGATCAGCGCCTCCAATTGCACCCGCAACGATTTGTCGTGTGGTGTTACTGGCGGAACCTTACGGTCGATATTGAGCAACTCATAGACGGCCATCTGGGCCGCCCGGACGGAATACTCGACCGTAAAGACGACATCCTCCGGGATCTCGACGAATTGACTGATGAACGCGAGATTCTCCGAGCCGCTCGGCACCGGCAGAGGGCGATCACTGTGCTTGCGTGGCATGAACATGCTGGTGATGTAAGGCATGCGACAAGGAATGCAGTTCGCCGTCTCGATCGTCTCCTGATCGAGTCTCAGGTGACCGCACAACTCCTGCAAAATCTCCCCGCCATTGCACTCGGCCATCGCCTTCGGAATGAAATTACCAACCCGGTCGGGAAGCAACGCGTAACCCCAGAACACCTGCACATCGCCGGGCTGATTGAGAAAGTGAGGTTGATGGGCCAGCACGATGGACATCAGCCAATTCGAGTCCTTGAACGTGACCAGTCCACCGGTGCCTGCCTCATTGCCGCTGAACTGATTCATCATCGCGAAGAATGCCGGGTTCTTCAGCGTGACGGTGAACGACTCCCAACAAGATTGCGCGATGCAACTATTGAAGGCCGCGGGATTGCCAAATTCCGGACGGCCCTCCGCCAGCTTTTCCCAAAGAGTCCAGCCACCACTATCCAGCTTTGTCAATTGCATCGGCGCGCTTTTCATCGAGCCCAAGCTGGAGGCGTCGGTCATCGAGCCGTTTTGCACGAAGACCAGGTCGCCGACATCCACCGCAATCACGTCTCTGGCCCCCTGCCGCAGACAGTGGATTCCCGTCACCGTGAACCTGCCGTCTTCAGTATGGTGATCGAGGTCGGTGACCTCGCAATCCGTCAGCAGATGGACGCCTTGGGCTTTGAGCCAAATCTGCAAGGGGCGCACCAGCGAGTCGTACTGGTTAAAAATGGTGCGCTTGACACCCGCGAGTGTTTCAATTCGGGAAAATTCCAGCATGAAGCGGTGGAGGTAGCGCCGGAACTCGACGGCGCTATGCCAGGGCTGGAAGGCGAAGGTGGTCGCCCACATGAACCAGAATTCCGTCTCGAAGAAGGCAGGAGAAAGCCAATCGGTGATTCTACTCGCACCCAGCGCATCCTCCTCGGCACGGCTGAGTTTCAGCAATTCGATGCGGTCCTGCATGGAGAACCCCATGGAAGTCACCGGCACCTTCGCGCGACGGCGATCCACCAGCCTCGCCATGGAGTGCGGCTTATGCCTCTCATTGAACTCCACGGTTTCGTCGAAGACCGACTTTCCTGCGTTGTTCAGTGATGGGATCGATCGGTAGAGGTCCCATGTGCATTCGTAGTTGTCGGTGGTCAACATGCGTCCTCCGCGCAAGGAATAGCCGTCCGCGGGGTCGCCGGCACCGTCCAGACTCCCGCCCATGACCGGTGCTGCTTCAAGGATCGAAATATTTCCGCCGGGCAGCTTGCCGTCGCGGATCATGAACGCAGCGGCGGCCAGCGATCCGATGCCGCCGCCGACAAGATACGCTTTTGTTTCTTTGCTCATTTCGTCGCTTCGTCTCGCATCAGAAAACAAGGATCGCGTCGCTCCATTCACTCCGCCAATACCTGTTCCGCAACCACCTTATAGCCGAAAGACATTCGCAAACGCTCCGGGCGCGCTGGCGCGCCGAAATGCCGCTCAATTAACGATATCGCCGATAGCCACGGGCTATATGTTTCGTGTTGCTCTGCAAAAAAGTTCGCGCTTCGCGGCAACGCGGTTGATGTTATGTTCATCGAAGCGTCGATGAACAGGATGCGAGAAGGAAGGGATCGTGGGCACTGCTATTTCGTCGTCGCGGATTGGCGGCAAGTTGTTAGCGCGCCGTAAGCCGACGGCAAGGTGTGCGTGTTCGGGCGGTTTGGGAAGCTATTTCCCATGTTGAGAGCGGGTCGCGCCCGCGTTCTTCATTTGATGCTGGCCTCGGTCTTCGCGGACGTCGCGAGACTGCTTGAAGTTTGCGTCATGCTTCACGGTCTTGACAGCCGCTTCCTTTTGATTCGCTCCGAGCTTATGAGGTGTAATTGTGGCTTTTGGTTTCATTTTTATTGGTCCCTTCTTCGTTGTTAAATCGATATTCCAATTGCAAATGGTCCTCCAGCTCCGATCATCTTTCGTCTCTTCGTGGATCGAGCGCTGCCGCCATCCTTTCATAACCACGCCTTCCGGATCAGCCACATCTTCACTGCTTGTGTGAGCACGACATAACAGAGCAGCGTGGCGAGCAGGATCGGCCAGTAAAGCGGCGGTAGCGCGATGAACCCGAGGGATGGCGCGAGCGGCGAGTAGGGCAGCCATGCGGCAACCGCCATGATGACCACCGTGGTCGCGGTGAGCTGCCAACTCGCACGGCCCTGGATGAAGGGAATCTGGTTTGTGCGGATGACGTGAACGATCAATGTTTGCGTGATCAGCGACTCAACGAACCAGCCAGTTTGAAAAAGCGATGCACGCGCGGGATCCCAGCACCCGAAGACGTAGAGCATCACGAAGAAAGTCGAATAATCGAATATCGAGCTGATGGGGCCGATGAAGAGGACAAACTTCCTAATGTCGCCGAGTTGCCATGGTCGCGGCTTGGCAGTTTGGTCCGGGCCAACAGTGTCCGTGGGAATCGCCACCTGCGAAAAATCGTAAAGAAGGTTATTCATCAGCACCTGGATCGGCGCCATTGGCATAAACGGCAGAAACGCGCTCGCCCCGAGAACGCTGAACATGTTTCCAAAGTTCGAACTGGCGCCCATGCGGACGTACTTGAGGATGTTGACGAATACCTTGCGACCTTCGATGACGCCTTCATCTAGCACCATGAGATCTTTTTCGAGGAGGATGACGGCGGCTGCAGCTTTCGCGATATCGACGGCGGAATCGACGGAGATGCCAACATCGGCCACGTGCAACGCCGGAGCGTCGTTGATCCCGTCGCCCATGAAGCCGACGACATGCTTTCTCTGAAGCGCGCGGATGATCCGCTGCTTGTGCGCGGGTGAGAGCCGCGCGAAGACATGCGTGCGCTCGGCGGCTTCGGCGAGTTCGGTGTCGGTCATCGCCTCGACTTTGCTGCCGAGGAGGATGTCGCCGGCATTCAGACCCACTTCGTGGCACACCTTGCGGGTCACCAGATCGTTGTCGCCAGTCAGGACTTTCACGGTGACGCCGTGGTTTTGCAGCGCGCCGATTGCCGCGCGCGCCGAGTCCTTCGGGGGGTCAAGGAAGGCGATGTAGCCTTTGAGGATCAAGTCGCATTCGTCCGCCTTGGAAATCAGGGAGCGCGTTTCAAGCTGCTTGTGGGCGACGGCGAGCACGCGAAAACCGTCGGCGTTGAGTTCCTCGTAGTGCTTGATCAACTCGGCGGCGCGGCTCGCCTCCAGCGGGAAAATCTCGCCATCCAGTTCATAGAAACCGCAGCGCGGGAATACGGCCTCCGGCGCACCTTTGGTCAGGAGTTGATGATCCTTTTCCGGCTTCTCCACCAGCACAGACATCATCCGGCGCACGAAATCGAACGGGATCTCATCCACTTTGCGATAACCCATGATGAGATCCTCATGGGTGTCGCGATGGCTCAGGACGGCGCGATCGAGCACGTTTTTCAGGCCCGTCTGAAAATGCGCAATGAGAAACGCGTCGAGCAAAACCGCCGAATTCTCCTTCTGCATCACGTCACAATGCCGTTCGAGGATCACCTGATCCATCGTGAGCGTCCCGGTCTTGTCCGTGCAAAGCACATCCATCGCGCCGATGTTCTGAATCGCGTTGAGTTGCTTCACGATGACCTTCTTTCTCGACATGGCGAGCGCCCCTTTCGACAAACACACCGAGACGATCATCGGCAGCATCTCCGGCGTGAGCCCCACGGCCACGGCGATGGAGAAAAAGAAGGCTTCGCGCCAGTTGTGCTTGGTCAGGCCGTTGATGACGAATACGAGCGGCACCATCACCAACATGAAGCGGATCATCAGCCAGGTGAACCCCTGTACGCCTTTGTCAAAGCTGGTCTGCACCGACGCCCCGGCCATGCTGCCCGCCATGCTTCCGAAGTAAGTCTGCGCGCCCGTGGCCACGATAACCGCGGTGGCCGCGCCGCTTTCCACGCTCGTTCCGAGAAAGCAGGTGTTCGCAAACTCCAAGGGCGAAATCCCCGTCCGCGTTTCCCGTGCTTCGAGCTTCTCCACCGGCAACGATTCGCCGGTCAGCGTGGCCTGCGTGATGAACAGGTCTTTCGCAGAAATCAACCGCACATCGGCCGGGATCATGTCGCCCGCTGAGAGCTTCACCACATCGCCAGGCACCAATTGCTTGAGCGGGATTTCCTCTTCCTTTCCGGAACGCACCACCGTCCCCGTGACGTTGATCATCGCTTTCAACTTCTCCGCTGCCGCGTCTGCCCTGGCTTCCTGCACAAACCGCAGCATGACGCCCAGGATCACCATCAGGGTCATCACCATCCCGGCCCGCACATCGCCCGTGGCGAACGAAATGGTCGCGAGAACGCTGAGCAAGATCACCAGAGGATTGCGAATCGCGACGATCAGACGCCACGCCCAGCCGCGATGTTTGGCGGCCGTCACGACATTCGGTCCAACTTCCGCCAAGCGGCTGGCCGCCTCTTCTCCGTTCAATCCTTCCGGCGTAGTCTTCATGTGGTAGAAAACCTCGCTTTTCTCCAACTGCGCCACCTCCGCAAGAACCGGTGAGAAGTGGATGGACTGATCCTTGGGCTTCGCTGGCGAAACCGGTGGCGTTAGCTTCGGCAAGTGGTTCATATCGTTACCAGGCCGCGAAGAACCCAACGCGGCACAATCACTCCTCTGGTGTCTTTCCAAGGGATGACCTCGAATTCCACGAAGGTCTCCTTGTGCGCCTCGAATTCGCGTTCCGGATGGTCGGCGTCGCGGACTGCGTCCCAATCGCGGAGCGGCAAACGAAGGACGTTGGCGTAATCCGCTTCGGCCTTGGCTGCCTTGCTGGGATCGGGCAATTGGGCCGCGAGTTCGATCAAGTGGGAGAGACTGAAAACCTTCAACGGGCAGGATTGCGCATGCACAAAAATCGGCGCGCGTCGCTTCTTCGGCCAATACCTCTCCCATGACCGCGTGATGCTCAAAAACTATGCGCAATCGGGATCCGCGCACCGGCGCTCCGGAAACGCCGGCTGCCCCCAACATTGGCGATAGCTTTTCGCTATGACCTTCGCGATGCTCTGGGAAATGGAACTCCGTCACCTGCGCTACTTTGTCGCCGTCGCCGAGGCGCTGAGTTTTACCAAGGCCGCCCAAAAGCTCAGGCTCGCCCAGCCATCTCTCACGCGGCAGGTAAAAAATCTCGAGGAAAAAATTGGCGTGCCCTTGCTGATCCGGGCGAACAACCGGGTCGCGCTAACCGACGAAGGGCGCGCGTTCCTGTTCGACTCAAAAAAGTTGCTCGCGATGTGCGCCGAGAGTGTCGCAGCCGTGCAGCGCATGCACCGCGGAGAAAGCTCTCAGCTCAATATCGGATATGTCGCGAACATCCACTACGACCTGCTGCCCGCCACGCTCGGAGCCTTCCGAAAACTCTGCCCGCGCGTAGCGCTAAATCTTTTCGACATGACCAGCGCCGAGCAGTTCCAAGCGCTCGAATCTCACAAGATCGACCTCGGCTTTGTCGGTCTTCATCCCGCGCTCTCCGGCCACGAGTTGCTTTCCGAATGCGTATCGCACGATACGCTCCTCGTCGCCCTTCCGTCCCGACATCCGCTCGCGAAGCGCTCGACGCTCAAACTCGCCGACCTCGCGCCGCAATTCTTCATCGGAATGTCCGCGAAAACCCATCCCGGCGCGCGGGAATGGCTGCTGAAAACCTGCCAGAGCGCCGGATTTGAGGCGAGGATTCTGCAGGAGGCAGACGTTGATCCGACCGCGATCAGGTTTGTCGCAGACGGACTTGGGGTGGCATTTATGCCAGCGCAAATAACGGTATTGCCGCACGAAGGCGTGGTCTTTCGCCCGCTCTCTCCACCGCTCCGTCGGGAATCAACAATCGCGTGGCGGAACAACAATACTTCAAAACCGCTCAAAGATTACATCCAAATCGTGAAGGAGCATTCACGCGGCGCGTAACCGGTGGCCGAAGCGGCGCGACGTATCTAGGTCTGCACTTGCAGGCCCCCTTTTTTGCAGATGTAAGATTGGACAAGATGACATGAGTCCCGCAAGCACAACTTCCTGAACACCGAAAGACCCTTCGCCGGTCGCCGGCAGCAATATGAACCCGCCTTCGCCATTCCCAAACCTGTCTCTCATTTTGCCAGGCGGCTAACTCAACCGTCGCCTGAAGAGCCAGGCCGCGCCGGAAAGGGTAAGCAGGCCGATTACGGCGAGCGCTAGAAAATCGGAGAAAAGTTGGGCAAATCCGGCGTCCTCCAGGTAAACCCGTTTGGTGAGGTCGAGGGAGTAGCGAAGAGGATTGATGATCATGAAGGATTGAAGGAATTTCGGCATGCTGTTGAACGGCGTGGTTAGGCCGGAGAGCATGGCAAACGGCAAGATGAGGATGAAGGCAGAGAGCATGGCCTGCTGCATCGTCCTGGCGATCGAGGAGACGAAAAGCCCAAGGCCGACCGCGGCCATGAGGAACAGAACCAGCCCGGCATACAGAATGAAAATGGATCCGACGAAGGGAATGTGAAACCAAAACTGCGCGACCAGCAAAATCGTCGTCGATTGACCCAAGCCGATAGCCATGTTGGGCACCGACTTACCGGCCATGATCTCGTAGGGCCGGAAAGGGGTGACCAATAACTGGTCGAACGTTCCCTGTTCCCGCTCGCGCGCCACGGACAAAGCCGTGAGCATCATCGTGCCCATCATCGTCAGCGTGCCGATCAGGCTTGGAACGATGCCCCAGCGCGAATCGAGGTTTGGATTGAACCATGAGCGCATGATGATCCGAGCCGGCGGCGCGGCCTGGCCGTGACTGGTCCCCCAGTCGGCGTTGAACTCTTCGACCACACTCCCGAAATATCCCAGGGCCGTGGCGACGGTGTTGGAATTGCGGCCATCGGCCATCGCCTGGACCGGCGCGGTTTTACCGGCGAGCAGGCATCGCTCGAACTCCTGGCCAATCTGGATCACGAAGAGCACGCGGCGGCTGTCGATCCATGTGGAAATCTCCTCGGCCCGGCGAAGGTCGGCCTGACGCCGAAAGATTCCGGACCCATCCAGGCGGGCGAGAAAAGCGTGCGAGGCGGCACTGTGGTCCTGGTCAAGGACGGCGTAGGGGATGGAATTGAGGTCGAAACTGGCCGCGTAGCCGAAGACCAAACACTGCACGATCGGCGGCAAAAAGATGATGAAACGGCTGCGGGGATCCTTCAGCACAGCGAGGAATTCCTTCCGGATTAGAGCCAGGATGCGAAGCAGGGATGTGCGCATCCGGATCGGCTTAGGAAAGCTGCTTCCGCGTGCTTAGGCGCGTGAAGCCCAGCAGTGCCACAGCCATCGCCGCCAGGACCGCAATGTTCGGCCATATCACACTTCCGATGTTGCCGGCGAGATAGATGGTTTGCATGAGCGCGACGGCGTATCTCGCCGGAAGGACATAGGTGATTCCCTGGATGAAAACCGGCATGCTGCGCAGGTCGTAAATGAAACCCGAGAGCATCATCGCGGGCATCATCGTCAAGGTCATGGCCAATTGGCTGGCGAGGAACTGACTTTTCACCAGGGTGGACACGAGCAACCCTGCCCCCAGGGACACCACAAGGTAGGTCGTGGAGGCGAGGCAGAGCACGAAAAGCGATCCGCGGAGGGGCACATGGAAGAGAAATTGGCCGGCAAGGAGGCAGAGCACGAATCCGATCATGCCCAATCCAAAGTAGGGGATGATCTTGCTGATGAGAAACTCCCCGACTCGCATGGGAGTCACGAAGAGAGACTCCAGAGTTCCCCGTTCCCATTCCCGTGCCACCACCATGGCGGTGAGGAACGCTCCGATGATCGTCATTACCAAAACAATCAGGCCCGGAACAATGAAGAAATGGCTGTCATTGCTGTCGTTGAACCACATGCGGTCCACAACGGTCACCGAGCCCGCCGAGACCTGGCCACCAGAACCTGCCCGCCCCGCGCTCCATTGGGCGAACGATCCCTTGGCGTACCCTTGCATGATACGCGCCTGGTTGGCGTCCGTGCCGTTCACCAGCATCTGGACTTCGGCATCGCCGGAATGCAAGCGCCGGGCGAAATCGGACGGAATCAGCAATACTCCATCCACTCCGCGATCCAGCAACATCGTTTTGGCGTCAGCCATCGAACGAGCCGACGTCACCTCGAAATAGCGCGAAAGCCGAAAATTTCCAATAAGGACCGCGCTTTCCGAGGAGGCGTCGTTATCCACCACGGCGACCGAGACGTGGGTGACATCGAGCGACATCCCGTACCCGAAAAGTAAAATCATCATCAGCGGGACCACGCCGCCGATGGCGATGCTGCTCGGGTCGCGAAGGACCTGCCGCGTTTCCTTGAGCGTCAGGGCCCGAATCCGCCGCAATTTTGCCAGCCAATCCTTCATGAGAGTTGGTCTCCGGATTGGCCGGCCGCCTGGCCGCGCGCCTCGAGGACAATGGCGATGAAGGCGTCTTCCATTGTCGCGGTGCGGCCAGCCTCCAGGCGCGCGCGACCCCGGAGCTCCGCAGGTGTGCCTTGAGCCAGAACCTTGCCATTGTCGAGGATCGCGGCCCGATCGCAATACTCGGCCTCCTCCATGAAATGGGTGGTCACGATCACCGTCACGCCGCCGGAGGCGAGCGCAGTGATCCGCCGCCAGAATTCGCGGCGGGCGAAAGGATCGGCGCCGCTGGTCGGCTCGTCCAGGAAAAGGATCTCGGGCCGGTGCAGGAGGGCGGCGGCCATGGCCAGGCGCTGCTGGAAGCCTCCCGGTAATTGCGCGCTGGGAAGGTGGACGAAGGGTTCGAGGTTGAATTGGCTCACGGCCCACGCCATCCGTTCGCGTAACTTTTCACCGCCAAGGCCGTAGGCTCGCCCGAAAAAAAGCAGGTTCTCACTCACCGTCAGTTGCCCGTAAAGCGAAAACTTCTGCGCCACGTAACCCAGATGCTGCCGGGCCGAGGCGCTGGCCCGGCGCACATCGACTCCCGCCACGGTCAACGTGCCGCCCGACGGCGGCAGGAGCCCGCAGAGCATGCGAAACGTGGTCGTTTTGCCGGCTCCGTTTGGTCCGAGCAGACCGAAAATTTCCCCTCGCTTGACGTTGAAACTCACATGGTCCACGGCGACGAATTTCCCAAAGCGCCGATCGAGATCGCGGACCTCGACCATGGAGTCGCCCCGGGTGCCGCCGATCGCGGCTTCTTTCGGCTGGCGTGCATCCGTATCGGCTGCCTTTGCACGGCCAGACTTCTGTAATAGCACCATGAATCCATCCTCGAACCGCGCCGGCGTTGGCCGTGCTGCCACGCCGGCGAAAATACCGGCTTCGGTTTGGCCGGAGCCAGCCTGGCTGACCACTCGGACCTGCCCGCTCTCCGGCACGGCATTGACGACATCGGGCTCGTCCAGAAGCCGTGCCTGGTAATCCCGCGCTTTCACTCCTTCCGGCGGTTGGGCGAGAAAGGTGTGGCCGTGCGCAAGGCTGGAAATCTCCGCCGGTGGTCCTTCCGCCAGCTTTTCCCCTCCGTTCAGGACCAGGACGCGTTTGCACGCCTCCGCTTCGGCGAGAAAACTGGTGCTGATTAAGACAGTCATACCCTCTTTGACCAATTTGCCGATAATCTCCCAAAGCTCGCGGCGGGAGAGCGGATCCACCCCGACGGTTGGCTCATCCAGGAGCAGCAATTCGGGCGTGTGGACGAGTGTGCAGGCAAGGCCGAGCTTTTGTTTCATCCCCCCGGAAAGCTGCCCGGCGAGCCTTTTTTGAAATGGGTCCAAGCCTGTCATTTCCATCAGGCGCGCGTATTGTCCCTTTTTTTCGTCGGCCGGGACCCCGTGCAGGTCGGCGTAGAGGTCCAGATTCTCCCGAACTGTCAGATCGTCATACAGCCCGAATCGCTGTGGCATGTACGAAATCCGCGACTGGATCGCCTGCGGGTCTTTTGCCGCGTCGATCCCAAGCACGGTGACGATGCCGCTATCGGCCTTCATTAACCCGGCCAGCAGGCGGATCAGCGTTG
>Ga0302326_10009311_pt1 | contig 21504 bp, 23 predicted proteins | sample Palsa_T0_3_FD_202264 | JGI IMG/M metagenome (GOLD analysis project Ga0302326, IMG submission 202264) | Peat permafrost microbial communities from Stordalen Mire near Abisko, Sweden - Palsa_T0_3 | ecosystem: Environmental > Terrestrial > Soil > Palsa > Peat permafrost | place: Sweden: Abisko... | reverse complement strand
TACTCATCGGAAAGCCTCTGGGTAGGGATCTCTCGGAACGCTTAGGGCGTGAAGTCCGGATCGCAAACGATGCAAATTGCTTTGCGCTTTCCGAGGCGGTCGACGGCGCCGCGTCGAGCGCAAGCCGCATATTCGGAGTCATTTTGGGCACCGGAGTCGGCGGCGGCATCGCTATCGAGCGCCGCGTTATCGAGGGGCTGAACGGCATCGCGGGCGAGTGGGGACACAATCCGCTGCCCTGGCCACGCCCAAGCGAACTCCCAGGCCCAGCGTGCTATTGCGGCAAGCGTGGTTGCATCGAAACCTTTCTGTCCGGTCCCGCTTTAGCGCGCGATCACCTCGCGCACGGTGGGCCGGCGTCCGATGCGAAGGCGCTCGCCCAGGCGGCTGCAACGGGGAACCTTGCCGCCGCGGCGACCCTCGAACGCTACGTCGATCGGCTTGCACGAGCGCTTGCAACCGTCATCAACGTGCTCGATCCCGATGCGGTCGTCCTCGGAGGCGGCCTCTCGAACCTCGAGCTGCTCTACGACGAGTTACCGGTACGCTTGCCTGCCTACATTTTCTGCGCTGCGCCGCGCACGCCGGTGCTGCGCGCCGCGCACGGCGACTCGAGCGGCGTACGTGGAGCGGCCTGGCTTTGGAATGGTGACGGCGCGCAGAAATGGTCGCCGCGTTAGACTTGCGAAACTGCTTGGCATGGAGAATGTCGAAGAAGTTTTGCGCTTGCCGTCGCCCGCGCCCGCACCTCAGTCGCTTGCGTTCGACGGCACGACGCTCTGGATGGGTTCGCGCGAAACACGCCGCATCTATGCAATCGATCCGCGGACGTGGACGGTGCGCGAAGAAGCAGCCGCGCCGGGTGTCCCCTGGGGCATGACCGTGGTCGGCGACGAACTGCGCGTCCTTTGCGGTGAAGGCGAAGACGATACGCGCGTCATCCGCCGTTTCGTCCCCGGTCACGGTTTCAAAACGCAAGAGATGATTCCGTGTCCGGAGGATACGGGATCGCAGCTCGGCTACGACGGCGACCGCTTATACGTGAGCCAATGGTACAAGAAGCGCATTCTCTCTCTGGATGAGCGCGGACGGGTGGGATCGACGGTGGAAGCGCCGCACGGTATCTGTGGCCAAGTGATCATCGGCGGCCAATTCTACCTTGCTACGACCGACGACGAGGAGACGGACGATTATTTTCTGACGCGGATCGATGCGCGCAACGGCGCGCCGGCCGCAGCGGACCTCGCCCGCATCGGCTTCAAAGCGCGGGCGCTAGCCTTTGACGGCGAGCGTTTTTGGAGCAATCACCGGGCAGCTGACCAAATCGTCGCTTTTCGCGCGCACAGGTAGCGGGTCAACAGTAGCGGGCAGCACTAGACAGATTCCGTAGGGCGAGCGTACACTGTTTTAGTACTGCAATTCACTGGGGTCGCAGCCTATGGCGACACTTTCGGCGCGAGCCACCCGCAAAGTCGGCTACGCGCGCTCAACCCCCGACGATCCGGAACTCGAACGTCAGCGTGAGGCATTGCAGCGCTTCGGCTGTAGCATCGTATTTGAATCCCGCAGTCGTGAGCGCGATTTCGAGCCGCTGCATTCGGCAATAGCGGGGCTCGGCAAGGGCGACGTTCTCGTCGTTTGGAGCATTGGAGCTCTCGACTTGCCGGTCTATATCGTCAGCGACCTGGTTGGCCGTCACGGCGCATCACTCGTTGCGCTTGCACGCTAAGGCTGCGGTACGAACGTCCGGTACAAGTAAGCTGCTGCCGCGACCACCACCACCCCGGTAACGGCCCAACCGGCAACGGCGATACGGGCATCGATCGGATTCTGACCCATCACCTTGGCGTCGCGGCCGATCAGCATCATCAGAGCCAGCGTAAACGGGGTTGCGATACCTCCCGCGATGCCGCTGATGAAGAGCAACTTGATCGGCGAGACACCGGCGAGTGCAATGCCGCTGCCGAGCGCGAGCGACGCAATCAGGGAACCGTAGAAACCGGGAGCCTTCGTGAAGGCTGCATCGAGACTGCTGCGCCAGCCGAAGGCTTCGGCCATCACGTAAGCGCTCGTCCCCGCCAGAACCGGCACCGCAAGTAGCGCGGAACCGAGCAAACCGACGCCAAACAGAAATCCCGCGTAACGTCCCGCGACGGGAATGAGCGCATCTGCTGCATCTTGAGCCGTCATCACCAGGTGATGATGGACGCCGAGGGTGGCGCCCGTCGCGACCACGATGAACCAGAAGCTCAGGCCGGCCAGTGCGATGCCCGCGGCTGCCTCGGCCTGCACGAGCCCCAAACGCTGAAGCGGCACGCGCTCTTCGCTCGCTTCGACCGTTTCCCAAACGTAAGCATAACTGGTTAACGTCGTACCGAGCAAGGCAATCGCACCGTCGATGTAAGCGTTCGTCCATTCAACGTGCGGGACCAGCGATCCGCGCAACACCATGAGCCAGTCCGGACGCACCAGAAACGCAGCCACGACGTACGAAACGAAAACGAGCGTCAGATACTTCAGCACATTAGCAATCGAGGTGTAGTGACCCCGAATCAGCAGCACCGCCGTCAAGACGGCGAAGGGAACGATCCACCACTGATAGCGGATACCGGTGATGATTTGCAGCGCGGCCCCGCCGCCTTCGAGGTCGGCGGCCAGCGTGACGATATTGACCGCCAGCACCGCGAACAAGGCGGCAAAAGCGACCGGACGTCCGTAGCGCCGGCGAACGCAATCCTCGAGACCGCTCTCGCTGACCGCTCCGATACGCGCCGCGATGCTCTGCACGACCGCGAGCATCGGAATCACCAGCACGACAAGCCACGTAAGACCGTAGGTCGTCGAAGCACCGATAACGGCCAGCGTCGCAACCGTGGTGGGGTCGTTATCGGAAAAGCCCGAGATCAAGCCCGGACCGAGCGCCGCTACCGCGCGGCCGGCCCGCTCCGGCAAGTTGCGCATGGCGGGGAATTTCCGCGCGCGCTCAAACGCCCCTCGCAATGCAAATGAAGAACAGCATCGTCGACGTCCCGGGCGTCCGCGTCGGTCACGCACACGACTTGAACGCGGCGACAGGTTGCACGGTCGTGACCTTCGGAACACTCGGAGCCGTCTGCGGTGTCGACGTGCGCGGTTCGGCCCCGGGCACGCGCGAAACGGACGCCCTCGCGCCGACGGCCCACGTCGAGGTCGTGCACGCTATCGTGCTAACGGGCGGCAGCGCCTATGGCCTGGACGCGGCCGGCGGCGTGATGGCCGAACTCGAGGCGCGTGGGATCGGCTACGCCGTCGGGCCCTGGCGCGTTCCGATCGTTCCGGCCGCGGTCATCTTCGATCTCTTCGCGGGCGACGGCCACATTCGGCCCGATCGCGCGATGGGAGCCGCCGCTTTGCGCGCTGCAAGCGACACGCCGCCGGAGGAAGGCCGCTTTGGCGCCGGGGCCGGTGCGCTCGTAGCGAAGCTCGCCGGCCTCGAACGCGCGCGCCGTGGGGGTATCGGCTCGGCATCGGTAACGCACGGTGAGGTTGTGGTCGGTGCGCTCGCCGTTTGCAACGCGCTCGGCAACGTTTACGATCCGCTCGACGGGATGCTGGTCGCCGGCCCCGCACCCGCGGCAAGCGGAGCCGCGTTCGACGAACATGCGGCGCTAGCGGCGCCACCGGCGGTCGCACCGGGCCCGAACACGACCTTAGCCATCGTGGCTACCAACGTGCGGCTGCGCAAGGTCGACGCAACCAAAGTCGCTCAGATGGCGCACGACGGACTGGCGCGCGCCGTCGTGCCGGCGCATCTCACGCGTGACGGCGATACGATCTTCGCGTGCTCGACCGGCGCGCTCGAGGCGCCGGTCGATTTGGTTGGTGTGCTTGGCGCGGAAGCCGTTGCGCTCGCGATTGCGCGAGGCGTCCGCGCGGCGAACGCTAGCGGCTAAGAGGCCGGAACGACGGCTCGGGCATTGAGCGCCCGCTCGGCGTCGGTCTGCATCGCCGACAAGTGCGCGCGCGTCTGCAGGTCGAGCTTGCCTTGCGCCAGCGTGTGCTTGATGCGCTGGTCCAGATCGCTCAACTCCACCCGTGCGAGTGCCTGCGCGTCGAGCGGCGTGCCGGCGTCCGGCGTCGTGATCATGCGCGCGAGTTTGAGCGCATACGTGCGCTGCAGGTTGCGCCGGATTTCGCCGCCGCCGTTCTGCGGGGGCGCGAGATTCCCGAAGACCGAGGTCTCGGTCCACGCAAACAAGTCGGAGAGCGTCATCGTCGTTCCCGGCCCCGCTTTCGTCGGCAGGTCGGCCAGCCGTTGGAGGACGAGCGGCGCGAACATGCTCGCGAGCGCTGCGTCCTGCACGTTACCGATCAGCTCGACGACCGGAAGGTCGTGGCGAGGCGCCGGATCGTACCCAAAGGTCGAGAACGGCATGTACTCCGTGTAGGTCAGTCGCCGCAACGTCGTCGGCGAAAAGTTCCAGTTCGAATCGGCGAATAAATATTTGTCCAGCAGCGAAAACGCGCGCCGTTCTTCCGGGCGGCCAACCGGTGAGAGGGCCGTGTGCACACCAGGGTCACCAACGCGGCTGCGAGTGAGGTATTCGCCGGCGATGTAGTGGGTCAGCGACTCCGCACAGGTGTTGTACCGTCCGAGCAGAGAGAGAAACGCGAGCCGCTCGTCCGACCAGGGCTGCTGCGGCTGAGGAAAACGACGGTCGAGCGTCGTGACCAGGCCCTTGACCAACCCGAATTGGGTCGCGCACCAATCGATCGGACGATTCGTCAGCAGAAAAGGCGCGGCGCGCGGATCGATCGCATGGCCGCCGCTGAAGTCGCCGTCCTCATCACCGGCGAAGGCGTAGCGTGGATCCGATGCCGCCGAAGCCCAGCGAGCGAGGGTTGGAACCTCTTCGAGCGGTGTCTTTGCCGCCGGAATGGGCGCATATCCCCAATGGATGACGTGGTAGTCGTATGTGCCGAGCGTAACCGGTGAGTACGTGCCGTGTGAGGTGCCTTTGGGCCAGACGTTGACCGGCCAGTAATCCATGACGGATGCCGAGGTCCCGTTCGCTTTGGTGAATGCAGAACTCTTGAGCTCCTCGGCGCTGTAGGCGTTGTGCGCGATAAAATTATGCGAGAGGCCGAAATCGTGTCCGACCTCGTGCATCGTAACGGCCTTGATGAGTTCGTAGACGAACTCGTCGAGATCGCCCGTCTGCCCCATCAGGGTGAGCGCCGTCGCGCCGAACGCGCTTTGCACGGCGAGCCCGCGCCCGAGGTCTGCTTCCTCGCCTCCAATCGAGAAGGACCGTGCCGCCGGTTTCGCTAGGTCCGCAGTGCCCGGAGGGGCGAGCGCCGCGATCAAATTGCGCTCGGAGAATTTTGCCCTCCGGCCCAAATTGCTGTCGAGCAAAACGCCGCCGCGAAAGATCTCGCCCGTTCGCGGGTCCCACACGATCTGTGCTTCGGCTCCGAACTCCGAGGGCGCATCGGTCACCCAGCGGATCACGCTGTAGCGGATGTCATCTGGGTCCCACGATGGGTCGTCCGGCGGATCGAGCACCTGCACGGCATTGCTGATCCCAATTTTCTCGTAGGCCTTGTTCCACTCGAGAACGCCGTCGCGCACGGCAGCCCGATACTCCGTTGGAATCGAGCGGTCGAGATAGAAGACGATCGGCTTTTTCGCGGGGGAAAGTGGTTTTGTCGGATCCGAGGCTTCGACGTTCCAACGCAGCACGTACCAGCGCCCGTTGTCGATCTGTGAGTCGTTGTCGAAGGCGACGTGCGGATCTTCCCAGTAACCGACGCGGTCGTCATACAACCGCGGCATGTAGTTCGGCGAACTGATGATCTGCGAGAAATTGTACTTGACGCGCATCTGCACGAAGCGCGGGTCAGGGACCGTGTTGATCGTGTCGGGCTTCGCGGAAGCAAACGTCTCGTCGGCTTCGACGATCACGTTTTCCGGGAAGGCCTTGCTCGCGCCGAAGTAGGTGCGCTCGGGATCGAGATGGTAGGCGCCCTCCGGCTTTTTATCGGCGCCCACGGCGTCGCTGAGCGCATTCCCGAGATCGAGGATGTCCCCGAGCAGCGGTGAGGCGTCGAGGATGCGCGTCTTGTTGGCCTTGCTCTCGGTGACGATGGGCAAGATCGTTTCGACCGAGTCCGCCGTCGACTCCCGGACCGCCGTCGCCAGCGGCGTACCAGGCGTCGCTTGGAAGAGCGTGTGCGGCCAAATCAGCGCAATCGCTTTGCCGGTGTCGTGGAAACGGACCATGCGCGCGTCCTGCGCGAACTGGTCTCCCGAATGAAAGCCGAATCCGCCCAGGCCGTTGGCCGGAACAACGTGTTCCAAAAAGTCCGTGTCGAGCTGGTCGTCGCGGACTTCGATGTAAACTTTGCCGTCCTTACGCCAAAGCGTAAAGAGGCCGGCTTGCTTATCGGCGCCCTTCACGAAGGCGTCGTAGTCTTGCGCCGGTCCCCCGGCGGGCGCCGCTGACGGCGGCTTGGCGCTCTGCGCTTGCGCAGCTCGCGGTCCTGAGGCGAAAAACACGGTCGCGGCAAGGGCGGCGACGCATACGGCAACTCTCATGCGCGCTCATTCCGGCAAGCGCCCAATCGGCCCTCGCACGGGCGAGCGTATTTAATTTTTAAGCGAGATGAGAGCGGCGCGCGTTCTCTGGTTAGTCTTGGTAGCTCGGATCGAGGCGGTTGAGTTTGCGGATCAGCGGTGCCCACGCTTGATCGACGATGCCGCCGAACCGCGCCTGTTTCTTGACGAGGGCGATCACTTCGGGACGAGGCTGATAGATCTCCGGATTGCCCGCCAGCGTTGCGACTTGCATCGCACATGCCCGTTCGAGGTAGTACATCGAGAGGAAGGCCGCCGGCACGGACGGGCCGATTGCAAGCGTCCCGTGATTGCGCAGCAGCATCAGGTGCTTGTCGCCGAGGTCGGCGACCAGGCGCGGCCGCTCCGCAAGATCGAGCGCGACACCCTCATAGTCGTGGTATGAGATTTCGCCACCTACGAGCATTGCCGTTTGATTGAGCGGCAGCAGCCCGTGCGCTTGCGCCGAAACGGCAACGCCCGGAACCGTGTGCAAGTGCATCACGCAGATGGCATCTTCGCGCGCGGCGTGGATGGCGCTGTGAATCGTGAACCCCGCCGGATTGATCGGATACGGCGTCGGCTCGACGATGTTGCCGTCGAGATCCACCTTTACCAAGCTCGAAGCGGTGATCTCATCGAAGGTCATCGCATACGGATTGATCAGAAAATGATGTTCGGGCCCCGGAACGCGCGCCGAGATATGCGTGAAGATCATGTCGTCCCAGCCGTAGTACGCCACCAGACGATACGCGGCAGCGAGATCGACTCGGGTCTTCCATTCTTCGGGCGAGCAGCGCTCGCGTAAGATCGGGACGGCGATGGGTTCAGCGGTGGCGCTCATGCGATGGATCCTCCACCCGTAGTGTTCGTAGCGGCCGCCCGGTTTCCGCCCGCACAGCGAGGTACACCCCCGGCGGAGGGACACCCCCGGCGGAGGGACGTCCTCGCCGCTGCCGCGTGGTCCGATCGGCACTGGGCTTAGCCCGGCCAGCCTTGCGCGCGCGCGTGGGCGATCATCTCGCGCATGCGCGGATGGTCGCCCGCAATCGTTTGCTCCCAGTCCTCGAAGCGCGGGACTTGCCCACCAACGCGGAAGACGAAATAGTAGGCGGACAGCTCTCCGAGGAATTTGAAACGCGCCCGCAAATCGGCCGCGAGTTCTCCGTAGCTTGGAAACGAACGCAGGTAGTTTCCAAAGCCGCCGTGGGCAAGTTCGAGTTCGAGCAGCGTCCGCGCGTTCTCGATCGTCGCGACGATTTTTTTGCGCGTGCGAACGACGCCGCCGTCGGCCAGAATTCGCTCGATATCGGCTTCACCCAACGCGGCCACGAGACGAGGGTCGAAGCCCTCGAAGAGGCGCACGTAGGCGTCCCACTTCGACTCGATCAGCTTCCACGACATGCCCGCCTGGAAGATCGCACGCGACATCACGGCGAGATAGTCGCCGAGACTGCTGGGCTCGATACGCTCCGGAATCGTCATCTCAATCGAGTTCGAAAGTGCCGCGCACGCCCGGCGGCCTCCTGGAAGAACGACGCCAAGCATTCTCGCGGTGGCGGCGAACGACGCGCAGGTGAAGGTCGCGCCCACGCCGAGCGTCGTCTCCTACGATTCGATCCTGCTGCATCACGGCACGCTGACCCCGCGCGCGTTTCTGCTCTTGCACGGGCTCACGGCGAGCCCGCGGCAGTTCGAGGCCTTCGGCCAAATGTTGTACGAACGGGGCGCCAACGTCTATATCCCGCGCCTGCCGCGCCACGGCTTGACCGACCGCCTGACGACGCAATTGGAAGACCTGACGGCCGACGAACTTCGTACCTTCGCCGAGCGCAGTGCCGCCTATGCGGCATCGCTCGGCGAACGCCTCGTGACCGTCGGGTTTTCGGTCGGCGGATTACTCAGTGCCTGGATCGCTCAACATCTCCCGATCGAACGTTCCGTCAGCATCGCTCCTTTCTTGGGCGTTGCCTGGATTCCCGACCGCTTCAACGCGCACGCGGCTCGCCTCGCGCTGCGCGCGCCCAACCATTTTTGGTGGTGGCATCCGCTGCTGCGCGAGGGCTTGATGCCGGCCCACGGCTATCCGCGCGTCGCGACGCACGCGATCGCGCACGCCGCGGCACTCGGCGCCGAACTGCTTGAAGACGCCGGCCGCGACGCGCCCGCCGCACGCGACATCCACGTCGTGCTCAACGCGCGCGAGTCGACCGTGAACAATTCCAGGGCAAGGCGTTTGGCAAGACGCTGGGCCGGCCACCGGGCGAGCGGTGTGGGGCTGCACCGCATACGGGGCTTACCGGCGTCCCACGACATTATCGAGCCGCTGCGTCTCAAGGGGGTCGTGCAGCACGTCTATCCGGCCCTGCTCGATCTTGTCGATCGTTAGCGGGACCCTGTCACACCCTGCCGCCGACTTCGCTGCGGCGGTCGAACGTTTCGAAGCGCTTCGCGCGCTCGATGGACCACACATCATCGCGCAGGCCCGCTCGCGTTTCTATACGCAAGCCGGGCGCACGCCGCTTGCGGTCGTGCTATTCCACGGCCTCACCAATGCCCCCGAACAATGGTCGCTCTTCGCCTCGCAATTGCACGGCCGCGGCCACACGGTGATCGTCCCGCGCCTGCCGGGCCACGGCCACGTCGACCGGCACGCGACGGCGATCGCAAGCGTTACCGCAGCCGATCTGCTCGCGACCGCGAGCGAGGCGACCGACATCGCCTGCGGCGCGGGAGAGCGGGTGGTCGTGGCGGGTCTGTCGATCGGCGGTGCGATCGCTGCATGGCTCGGCCTGCACCGGGCCGATGTTGCGCGCTCGGTTTCCATCGTTCCACTCTTCGGAATCAAACAGCTGAACGCACCGGGCAACGCCCTGTTGACGGCCATGCTCGGCTGCCTTCCAAACGCGTTCGTACCGTGGAAGCCGGGCGACCCGAATTCGCCCGACGTGCCGGTTTACGGCTACCCGCGCTTCCCCACCCGGCTCTTAGCGGAGTGCCTGCGTATCGGACTCGACGTCTATCGCGACGCTGCCGGGCGTGCGCCGGCCGGCAGCGTGACGATGGTCATCAATCCGCGCGAACCCTCTTGCAATAACGCGATGACGCGCGAAATCGCCGCTCGTTTCGAGCGGCTCCGGCCGGGTGCCGCCGACATCGTCGCGATCGCGGGCCTGCCCGCCAATCACGACATCATCGATCCTACGAACCCGCACGCCTGCGTGCAGCTCGTCTATCCGCGCCTGCTCGAAGTGATCGAACGCGAGTTGCGCTAGAAGTGCTCGTCCGGTTCGGCGTGTTCGGCGTCGGCCTGATCGTCCTCATTCGCATTGATCGAATCGTCGCCGTACACGCGCTCGCCCTCAAGCATCCCGGCGACCTCGGCTTCGCGCCTCGTCAGCGGCACCTCATCGTCGGCTTGGGTGTGCAGTTCGGTCGGGTCATCCGGATCGCGGCTCATAAGGCCTCTACCTTTCGACGCGCCGCAAGCTCCGCCTCGGCGAGCGTATCGCAAACCCTCATGTACTCGGTCATGCCCGTCAGCTCGAATATCCTGCGAATCTGAGCGCCCGGCGGAACGACGAGGAAGAGATCCTCGCCCAAGCGGGCAGCCAGCCGGATCAGATGGCGCAACCCGCTCGAGTCGATGTAGCGGCACGGCTCGAGCGAAACGATGACCTTTTCGGCACCCGCGCAGGCTTCGTCGATGTATCGTGCGAGCGTGCCGGCGTTTGCGATATCGATTTCGCTGCCGACTTTAATCACGCAAATGCCGTCGCGCGTCGCAAGCTCGATGAGCGTATCGTGCATGGAAACGTTCTCCTCAAAGTTGCGGTCGTGCCGCCGGACGCACGTGATTCCGAGCGCTTCAGACGACACTCCGCCGCCCGCTCAGTGCACGCGCGATGAAGAGCAGCACGACGGCACCGACAAACGCGACGATGATCGAGTACAGCGTCAAACCGTCGATACCGGTGTGGCCGAAATAGTGAAACAGCCAGCCGCCCACGACCGCGCCGACGATCCCAACGACGATATCACCGAGGAGCCCGCCGGGACCCTCACCGGGAACGACCATCTTTGCAAGCGCGCCCGCGACGAGCCCGATAATAATCCACCCCAGAATTCCCATGTTGCTTACCCGTCCATTCGAAGAAGCTTCCCATACTTTACGCAGTCATCGAGGTCTCTCGCCGACTGCGCCGGCGTCGCGGAAGGGGCGACGTGGTTCTCCGTGTCGAGTCGTATCTTTCCCATCCGGCAGCTTTAGAAACGCCATATCCGCGCAGCTGGGAGAGGGCGTTTCACAGCGTCGTGCGGCGGGCTCGTGTCGCGATGATCCGCGGCACGCGCAGGGAACATATCCCCACGCCGGAACGAGTGCTGACGAGCCCCTCGCCGGAGAGCCGAACAAATGACGGATCGAGCGCGCGCAGAGCGCCCCAAAGCAGCGGACGTTCAAGAGGGCCGCAACGCCGGCGACAATGCGATGGAAGACGATCTTACCGAGGAGCGCGATGCGACTCCCGAAGAGCGAGAGGACGTCGCCGAACAAGAGACCGTCGACCCCTGATTCCGTGTAGCCGGGCGTGAAACGTTCCGGGCTTCTGGCGCACGGTGCGCTGCTAGCTGCCACCGTCGGATCGGCGATGAGCTTCATCGATGGTACGGCGGTAAATGTTGCGCTGCCGATCATGCAAAAAGATCTCGGCGCCAGCGCCGCTGAGGTCCAGTGGGTCGTCGAGGGCTACTCACTTTTTCTCTCGGCGCTAATTCTGATCGGCGGCTCGCTTGGCGATCTCTACGGTCGCAAACGAATCTTCAGTTTGGGGATCGGGCTGTTTGCGGCCGCCTCGATCGGCTGTGCGTTTGCCCCGAACGCGGTGTTCCTCATCGTTGCGCGCTGCGTGCAAGGAGTAGGCGGCGCGCTTTCGCTGCCCGGGAGCCTCGCCTTGATCACGGCGGCCTACACCGGTGAAGCGCGGGGCCGCGCAATCGGCACGTGGTCGGGCTTCGCCAGCATCACGGGGGCGTTGGGACCGCTGCTCGGCGGCGGTCTCGTCCAGTACGCATCGTGGCGCTGGGTATTTGCGATCAACGTCCCGCTCGCACTGCTCGTACTTGCCGTGCTCGCGTACGGCGTCGACGAGTCGCGCGATGCGCAGGCAACGCCAGGGATCGACGTAGCGGGCGCCATCCTTGCCACCCTTGGGCTTGGAGGGCTCATCTTCGGCTTGATTCACCTGCAAGGCGGCTTACCCGATGCCCTAGGCCTCGCCAGCGTCGTAGCCGGTTGCGCGCTGCTCGCCGTTTTCGTGTATGTCGAAGCGCACGAGCCGCACCCGATGATCGACCTTGCCGTGTTTCGTTCGCGCACATTTGCCGCCGGAAACATCTATACGTTTCTGTTGTACGCGGGGCTTGGCGGCGGCTTCTTTTTCCTGCCCTTCGACATGATCAACGTGCAAGGCTACACGCCCTCAGCCGCCGGCGCCGCGAACCTACCGTTCATCCTCATCATGTTTACCTTGTCGCGTTTTTCCGGCGGCCTGGTCACGCGCATCGGCGCGCGCATACCGCTCGTACTCGGAGCGCTCCTGGCGGCGAGCGCTTTTGTGATCTTTTCGTTTGCCGGCGTCGGCAAGTCGTATTGGGTGTCGTTTTTCCCGGGCGCCGTGCTGCTGGGTCTCGGTGGTGCAAGCTTTGTCGCGCCGCTGACGACGACCGTGATGGACGCGGTCTCCACCGCTCGCGCGGGCGTCGCTTCCGGCATCAACAATGCCGTCGCGCGCACGGCGGGCCTCGTCGCAATCGCCGCGCTCGGCATTGCGCTGGCCGGTGGTTTCGAAAGTTCGGTCGAGCTGCACTTGGGCCAAATGCATGGCGTCTCTGCAGCGACGGTCGCGATCGTAAAGGCGAACGCTGGAACAATCGTAACGGGCGTCGTGCCCGCGCAGATCACGGACCCCGCGGCGCGAGACGCCGTTCGGGCCGCGGTCAAACAGACTTTCGCCGCGCAATTCCAGTTGGTGATGCTGGTAACAGCCGTTCTTGCGCTGATCGCCGCCGGAATCGGCTTCGACGGCTCTTTCCGACGCGTGCCCGCGTCGCGATAAGCCTCACGATCTTGCACGCGCCCGGAGGAAGCAGACTCGTGAGCTTCATCAACAACAACCTGTTTGCGTCGTCGTTTCCCGCGACCGGGGAACCCGGCGGCCAAGCCTACCAGGTCCCCTCGCCGCCCGGACTCGGTTCGGGAAGCGACACGATTGCGCCGTCGCCCTGGGGACCGGGCGGCTTCGGACTCGGTAGCGCAAACGGCGAGACCTCGAGTTTCGGCAGCATCATGAATAGCTTCATGAGCGCGATCTCCGGTCTGATGGGTCAACTCGGCTCGCTGTTCGGCTTTTCGAGTTCGCAGCCGAACTCGCAGAGCTGCACACCCGGCCAAAATTGCGCGCCTGCGCAGCAGGGCGGCGAGCAGTACTTCACAAGCGCGAGCGGCGGTTCGGTCGGCGACCCGCATGACTCGTTCACTGCGACGAGCGGTACCGGCGCAACGGTCGGCGGCAAATGGGACAACATGCAGTCGCACGGTGACCTGCTGAGTTCGAATTCCTTCGCCGGCGGATACCGCGTCTCGACGACCGCGACCCAGCCGAATCAAAAAGGCATCACCTACAATTCGAGCGCGACGATCACGACGAACCGCGGCGGAACGTCCGTAACGATGAACGCCGACGGTTCGTACGCGGTCACGGCGAACGGGCAGAACGTCGCGCTTCAGCAAGGCTCCCCCCTATCGCTTGGCAATGGCGAAACCGTCACGCTCGGAACCGACGGATCGCTCACGGTCAACGACCAGAACACGCAAGGCGGCTCGCTCTCGACGGTCCTCAAATCGAACGGCGCCGGCGGCGTCGACGTCAACTCGTCTGCCAGCAACGTCGATCTCGGCGGCTATCTCGTGCGGCGCACGGACGGGGCCGCCGGCAACCAGCAGCCATTCGGCGGCGTGAACTTTCCCGAGGCATACGGCGGCGTGAACTTTCCGCAGCCGCAACCGGTCAGCGGAGGTCTTGGATCGAGTTCGCTTTCATCGTTTTCAGCGGCACTCGACGGCACCGATCTCGATCAGATCGCAGAGAGTGCCTTCGGCTGAAAACGGTCGCCGGGCAACGAAACCGCGCACATGCGGCCGAGTACGTTTTCCGTCGTCGCCGTCGATCGCACCACGGGTGAGGTCGGCTGCGCGGTTCAATCCAAGTTCCTCAGCGTGGGCGCGGTCGTGCCCTTCGTACGCGCCGGAGCGGGAGCAATTGCAACACAGGCATTCGCCAACACCGCCTTCGGGCCACGGGCACTTGGGCTCTTGGCCGAAGGCCTTTCACCCGAAGCGGTGCGCGACCGGCTGATCGCAACCGACGACGGCCGGAGCGACCGGCAATTCGGAATCGTCGCGGCCGACGGTCGCTCGGCGAGTTTTACCGGCGACCGTTGCATCGAGTGGGCCGGCGGCGTGGCAGAAATGAACTTTGCGGCCCAAGGCAATTGCCTCGCGGGGGCGCCCGTGGTCACCGCCTTAGCCGAGACGTTTCGCGCGACGCAAGGCCACCTGGCGGATCGCCTGGTCGCAGCTTTGCGCGCCGGGCAGAATGCGGGCGGCGACAAGCGCGGGCAGCAAAGTGCGGCGCTCATCATCGAAAAACCGGGCGGCGGATATGGCGGGTTTAACGACCGGTACGTCGACCTGCGCGCCGACGATCATCCCGAGCCGATCGAAGAGCTCGCGCGCTTACTCGAGCTGCACAAACTCTACTATTTCGCGCCCGAGCCGCACGACGTGCTCGACATCGATGCCGCGCTCGGCGATCAAATCGTGAACGCTCTCGTGCGCGTCGGCTCGTTGCCGCCGGCATACGGCGCATTCGACGAACCGGCGCGCTCGGCGCTCGTTTCGTTCATGCACGTCGAGAATCTCGAGAACCGTGTGCGCGAAGACGGCCGGATCGACCGTCAGACGCTCGACTATCTCTGCGCCGCGTCCGCGAAGCGCCAGGCGTAAGCGTTCCAATCCTCGACGATGCCGTTCGGGCGGAAGTTCAGCAGCAAGGTCGAGTGCGCCTCGATCTGGCGCGGCCACCACAGATAGACGAACGGCGCATCGTGCGCAAGCAGTTGCTGGACGGTCGCGTATGCCCGCTTGCGCGTCGGCAGATCGTAGTGCGTAAGCGCTGTGCGTTCGGCCGCATCCATGAGCGGATTGCAATAACGCGACCAGTTGAAGCCGCCGGGAGGTACTTGGTCGCACATCAATTGCGTCGAATCGTCCGGATCGACACCCGCGTACCATGTCTGCAGACCCGCATCGTAGTTGCCGCTTGAAAGAATGCCGCCGGTGCTCGGCGGACCGTAAAGGAGCTCGGTCCGGTAGCCCTTGAGCTCGACATCGATTCCGGCCGCTCGCAACATCGAGCTGATGACGACGCCGCGGTTCCGGTCCGTTAAGGAATCGCTGCGATAGGCGAGTCCCATCGTGAGCCGGTGCCCGCTCTTGACGCGGATGCCGTCGGACCCGGCGCGCCAGCCTGCGGCCAGCAGTAGCCGCTGCGCCGCGGCGAGATCGGGCCGGCTCGTGCCGGCGTGCGGATCGAAGGCCCACATAAACGAAGGAAGATCTTCGGTGGCAGGCACCGTCGTATTGTAGGTGACGTTGCGAACCAGTTCCGGTTTGTCGATCGCAAGGCCGACGGCACGGCGCAGCCGCGCGTCCGAGAAGGGCGCTCTTTTGGTGTTGAAGATGATCGAGTCGGCGCCGTTAAACGGAACGAGGTGCGGATCGACGCCGGGGAGGTTGAGTAGTTGGGGATACACCCGCGGCGTGGCCGATACGAACCAATCGATTTCATGCGATCGCATTTCGTTAATGATCGTATTTTCGTCCGGAATGTAATGAATGACGAGCGCATGGATGCGGGGTTTGCCCAGAAAGTAACGGTCGTTGGCGACGAATTCGATGCGATCGCCGTGCAGCCAGCGGACGACCCGGTATGGGCCGGTACCGACCGGAAGCGAATTGAACGGCACGTTGTTGAGATCGTGATAGCGCTCGAGGAGGTGGGCTGGGATAATCTCGATCGGTGAGTCGCTATGGGCAAAGAAGGTGTGGACGGCCGGCGCGAACGGACGTTTCAACACAAAGATCGCGGTGTAACGATCCGGCGTATCGATCCGCACGACTTGGTCGTAGCCGTGCCGGGTCGCGACCGCCGTGTTCGGATTCATGATCGCGCGCCACGTAAAGAGGACGTCGTGGCTGGTAAACGGCGCGCCGTCCTGCCACACGACACCGTGGCGCAGGTGGTAGACGATGCTCAAACCGTCTTTGCGGATGTCACCGTTCTGCAGCGTCGGCACGCGCGCCGCGAGGATGGGCACGTCGTGACCCTCCGGGTCGGTGGCGACCAGCGGGTCCATTGCGAGCGTCTCGGGTTGCACTTCGAACTCTTGGGTCGAGAGGATCGGGTTGAGGGTATTGGGCGCACCCGACATCGCGATCTGCAGCGTATCTTTGGGCTGGTAGGGAGGCTCCGCGCCCGCCCCGATACGCGAGCAAGCGGCGAGCGCAACGCAAAGAAAGCAAGCAAGCAAGGTAGACTTCATCGCCCTCTCAATAGCCAATCGGCCCCATCGAAGCCTTCGGCCGTCCGGTGAGCCGCCAAGCCGCACCCACTGTGCCAGCACGCTGGCACAGTGGACCCCTAAGATCCTCAAAAGCGCCAGACGCCCGGGCAAACCGGGCCGCCCGAGGAGGAACGTATGGAAATCGAGCACGGCAAGCAAGCGGCCAATAGCGAGAGTCCCGAGCTTTGGAACTCTGGCGACGATGAAGCGGAGATTCGGTACAGCCTCACCGCCCTCGGCGAGGCGGTGCTCGGCGAGGGCGAGCGCAGCGAGCGGCCCCGTTTCTTCGGGTTTGGACCGTGCGTTGCGGTCGCCTGACCGCTTCAAGCTGACGTTGACTCCCGGACTCGACACCTGTATAATTCGGTGGTTCCGGCCCACCGCGGTGGGGCGGAATTTGTGTGCGTCCCTGTCCGGGGCCGCCGTCGCTTGGAGAGTACGTGCCCACAATCAGCCAACTCGTCCGTAACGGACGCGCGAAAATCGAGAAGAAGGTCAAGGCTCCGGCCCTGCGCGTCGCGCAAACTGGGCCCAAGCCCGGCCATCCCGATTTGCCGCTGCGTACCTTTGAAGTGCGCGGCAACCCGTTCCGCCGCGGCGTGTGCACCCAAGTCAAGACGATCACGCCGAAGAAGCCGAATTCGGCGCTGCGCAAAGTCGCGCGCGTACGGCTGACCAACGGCGAGGAAGTGACCGCGTACATCCCGGGCGTCGGGCACAACCTTCAGGAGCATTCGGTTGTTTTGATACGAGGCGGTCGCGTCAAAGATCTTCCCGGCATCCGCTACCACATCATCCGCGGCACGCTCGACACCTCCGGCGTCGCGAACCGCAAGCAAGCTCGCTCGAAGTACGGGGCCAAGCGCTCCGCCAAGAAATAAGGTAGGGATACCGCATGCCTCGTAAGGGAGCCGTTCCCAAACGGCAGATTCTACCCGATCCGCGCTTCAATTCCAAAGTGTTGGCGCGCTTTATCAATAAGGTCATGCTCGCCGGCAAGAAATCGACGGCCGAGCGCATCACCTATGGCGCGCTCGAGCAAGTGGCCGAGAAACTCGGCCGCGATCCAATGGACGTCTTCACCCAGGCGCTCGGTAACGCAATGCCGCTCGTCGAAGTGCGTCCGCGGCGCGTCGGCGGCGCAACCTACCAGGTCCCGATGGAAGTGCGCCCCGATCGTCGTCAGGCGATGGCGATGCGCTGGCTGATCCAGTACGCGCGCAAACGGCCCGGCCACTCAATGGAAGAGAAGCTTGCAAGCGAGATCATGGACGCGGCCAACAACGTCGGCAACTCGGTGAAAAAACGCGAAGACACCCACAAAATGGCGGAAGCGAACAAAGCTTTTGCCCACTACCGCTGGTAAGAGAAGATGGCACTGGTTAGAGAATACCCCCTGGAGCGCACCCGGAATATCGGCATCGCCGCCCACATCGATGCGGGCAAGACGACCGCGACCGAGCGTATTCTCTTTTACACCGGCCGCACGCACAAGATCGGCGAAGTGCACGACGGCGCAGCCACGATGGACTGGATGGTGCAAGAGCAGGAGCGCGGCATCACCATCACCTCGGCCGCAACCGCCTGCACCTGGCGCGACACGCGCATCAACATCATCGATACGCCAGGCCACGTGGACTTCACCGTGGAGGTCGAGCGCTCGCTGCGTGTGCTCGACGGCCTGGTCGCGCTGTTCGATTCCGTGGCCGCGGTCCAGCCCCAGTCCGAGACCGTCTGGCGTCAGGCCAACAAGTACAAAGTCCCGCGGATAATCTTCGTCAATAAGATGGACCGTATGGGGGCCGACTTCTTTAATTGCGTCGAGAAGATTCGCGAACGCCTCGGGGCGCGCGCGGTACCGATTCAGGTACCAATCGGTGCCGAGGGCGATTTCCTCGGCGTCGTCGATCTCTTCACGATGGGCAAGATCGTCTACACCGATGATGCGGGTTCGACGATGGATCTGCAGCCGGTCACCGATGCCGACGGCGATCTCAAACCGCTCGCGCTCAAATGGCGCCAGGAGCTGATCGAAGCGATCGCCGAGCAGGACGACGAGCTACTCGAGATGTTCTTCGAAGGCCAAGAGATTCCGCAGGAACGTCTCAAGACGGCGCTGCGCAAAGCGACGATCGCAGGCGATGTGTTGCCGATGCTTTGCGGCTCGGCATTCAAGAACAAGGGCGTCCAGCCGTTGCTCGACGCCGTCGTCGACTTCTTGCCCTCGCCGCTCGAAGCGAAGCCGATCATCGGCCTCGACCCGAAAGACGAAACCAAGCAACTCACGCGCCTGCCGGACGACAAGCAGCCCTTCGCGGCGCTTGCCTTCAAGATCGCGACCGATCCCTACGGAAATCTCACCTATTTCCGGGTGTATTCCGGCACGCTCGAAAAGGGCAGCTACGTTTACAATGCGCGCAACGGCCGCAAGGAGCGCATCGGGCGCATCCTGCGGATGCATGCAAATCACCGTGAAGACATCGACGCGATCGGCGCGGGCGATATCGCCGCGGCGGTCGGCCTCGGCGATACGCGCACGGGCGACACGCTGTGCGACGAAAAGAACGCGATCATCCTCGAATCGATCACCTTCCCGGAACCCGTGATCTTCCAAGCGATCGAGCCCAAGACCAAAGCCGACCAAGACAAACTCGGCACGGCCCTCGGGCGCCTGGCGCAAGAAGACCCGACCTTCCGTATGCGCACCGACGAAGAGACACAACAGACGATCATCGGCGGGATGGGCGAACTCCACCTTGAGATCATCCTCGATCGCCTCAAACGCGAGTTCAAAGTCGAAGCCAACGTCGGCAAACCGCAGGTCGCGTACAAAGAAGCAATCACGAAGTCGGTCGAAAAGCAAGGCAAATTCATCCGGCAAACGGGCGGCAAAGGTCAGTACGGCGACGTTTGGCTGCGCCTGGAGCCCGGCGAAGCGAATACCGGCTATATCTTCCAGTGGTCCGTCGTCGGCGGCACGATTCCCAAAGAGTACGCGAAGGCGATTCAAGAGGGCATCCGCGAAGCCGCCGAGAGCGGCGTGCTGGCCGGATATCCCGTGCTCGACTTCAAGGCGACCGTCTTCGACGGCAGCTATCACGACGTCGACTCGTCGGAAATGGCCTTTAAGATCGCCGGTTCGATGGCGTTCAAGGAATGCAATCGGGCGGCCGGACCGATCCTGCTCGAGCCGATCATGAAGGTCGAAGTGACGACGCCCAAGGACTACCTAGGTGCAATCAACGGCGACCTGATGAAGCGGCGCGGCGTCATCCAATCGAGCGAAGACGTTGCCGGCAACGCGGTGACGATCACCGCGCACGTACCGCTCTCGGAGATGTTCGGCTACGCAACCGACATGCGCTCGGCCACTCAAGGACGCGCAACCTATACGATGGAGTTCTCGCACTACGAGAAGGCGCCGAAGTCCGTCGAAGAAGAGATCGTCGCCAAAGCCAAGGGCACCAAACCGGCGGCATAACCCCACCACCCACGACTGGTATAAGGAAGCAATAAAAGAGCATGGCGAAGGCAAAATTTGACCGGAGCAAACCGCACGTCAACATTGGTACGACGGGTCACGTCGATCACGGCAAGACGACGCTCACCGCGGCGATCATCAATTGCCTCGCCACGGAGAATGCGAACATCCAAAAGCGCAACGTCGACGACATCGACAATGCGCCCGAGGAAAAGGAGCGCGGCATTACGATTGCCATCTCGCACCAGGAGTACGAGACGGCCAAGCGTCACTACGCGCACGTCGACTGCCCGGGTCACGCCGACTACATCAAAAACATGATCACGGGCGCCGCGCAAATGGACGGCGCGATCCTCGTCGTTTCGGCGACGGACGGACCGATGCCGCAGACGCGCGAGCACATCCTGTTGATGAAGCAAGTCGGTGTTCCGTACATCGTCGTGTTCCTCAACAAGGTCGACCTGGTCGACGATGCCGAGTTACTCGAGCTCGTCGAGATGGAAGTCCGCGAACTCTTGACCAAGCAAGGCTTTGACGGCGACGACTGCCCGGTCATCAAAGGCTCGGCAACCAAGGCCCTCAATTCTTCGAACAAGCGCGGCGACCCCGATGCCGATCCGATCTTCCAATTGATGGATGCGGTCGACGTCTACATCCCGACGCCCGAGCGCGCGGTCGACAAACCGTTCCTGATGCCCGTTGAAGACGTCTTCACGATCACCGGACGCGGTACGGTCGGCACGGGACGTGTCGAGCGTGGTCAGGTGAAGGTCGGCGAAGAAATCGAAATCGTCGGGCTGCAGGAGAAGGCGCGTAAGTCGGTCGTCACCGGCATCGAGATGTTCCGCAAACTGCTCGACATGGGCATCGCCGGCGACAACATCGGCGTGCTGCTGCGCGGCATCGAGCGTACCGACATCGAGCGCGGCCAAGTGCTCGCCAAGCCCGGTTCGATCAAGCCGCACACCAACTTCAAAGCCGAAGTCTACGTGCTCTCGAAGGAAGAGGGCGGCCGCCACACGCCGTTCTTCGCGAACTACCGTCCGCAGTTCTACTTCCGCACGACCGACGTGACCGGCACGATCAAGTTGCCCGAAGGCGTCGAAATGGTCATGCCCGGCGACAACATCACGATGGACGTCGAACTGATCACGCCGATCGCCTGTGAAGAAGGCCTGCGCTTCGCGATTCGCGAGGGCGGCCGCACGGTCGGCGCGGGCGTCGTCACCGCGATCCTCGCGGATACGGTTGCCGCACCTGCGGCGCCGGCCAAAGCGCCCGCTGCGGCGAAGAAGTAAAAGGGAGCCATGTCAAAACAGAAGATTCGCATCCGTCTCAAGGCCTACGATCACCGTATTCTCGATCAGTCCGCGGAGCGAATCGTCGATACTGCGAAGCGCACGGGGGCGTTCGTCAGCGGACCGGTTCCGCTGCCGACCGAGATCAACCGGTTCTGCGTGAACCGCTCACCGCATGTCGACAAGAAGTCGCGCGAGCACTTCGAGATGCGCACCCACAAGCGGCTGATCGACATCCTCCAAGCCTCGCCCAAGACGATGGATGCACTGATGCACCTCGACCTTCCCGCCGGCGTGGATATCGAACTCAAGGCCTAAGCTCGATAGCGGTTAAGCGAAAGGGACGCAGCGCGACTGAGCGCCGCGTCCCTTTTGCTTCATCGCGTGCGGCGCGGGCGCGAATCGATTCCGAAGGTCGTGGTCGTGTACGAAGCGTCGAACGAAAC
>Ga0302326_10009310_pt1 | contig 21504 bp, 27 predicted proteins | sample Palsa_T0_3_FD_202264 | JGI IMG/M metagenome (GOLD analysis project Ga0302326, IMG submission 202264) | Peat permafrost microbial communities from Stordalen Mire near Abisko, Sweden - Palsa_T0_3 | ecosystem: Environmental > Terrestrial > Soil > Palsa > Peat permafrost | place: Sweden: Abisko... | reverse complement strand
AAGCGCGCGTTCCCCGAGTACAAGCTCGCCGGCGACCGACTTCGCGCCGTTGTCCTCCGCCACTTCGGACTTCCCGCCGCCGAGCCCGCATCGGTCCACGACGCCGACCGCCGCATTCGCGTCACGGAGCAGCAAGCCCTCTTCAAGAACCATAGGCCCCTCGGCGCGCGGCTCGCCGCCGACCGCGACTGCCGCGTCTTCGAAGCCGTGGACTTCGAGCCCTACGTGATTCCCATCGTCGGCCTCTCGCCCGGCGCCGCGGAGCGGTCGTTTCTCACCCGCTTTCGCGCGCTCACCACGCGATGAATGTCCGCCGGCGCCCCATGCTCGCCTCGCTCGTTCTACTCGGCGTGTCGGCCGCCACGTCCTCGCTCGCGTGCCTCCTCGCGTCCCACCTGGTCTGGAACCGCACGGCAAGCCTGCCCACGGGCCTCTACTGGGTCACCCGCGAGACCTCGTGGCAGCGCGGCGACCTCGTGGTCTTCCCCGTCCCCCCGGCGATGCGCCCGCTCGTCCATGAGCGTGGCTACCTGCCCGACGGCTACGTCCTTCTCAAGCCTGTGGTCGCCGTCGCCGGCGACCGCGTCTGCACCACGGGCGACGTCGCCTTCGTCAACGACGCGCCCGTCGGCAGCGTCCTCGCGACCGACTCCGAAGGTCGGCCGCTCCCCCACGACGACCTCTGCGGCGCGGTGCCTCCCCGCCACCTCTACGTCGCGTCCCACCATCCTCGCAGCTTCGACTCCCGCGCCTTCGGACCCGTCGATGCGGCCACCATCCGCGGAAAGGCCACGCCCCTATGGACCTACTGAGCACTCTTCTCGTTTGCAGTCTCTACGGCCCCGATCCGGCGCTCGTCCGCGCCATCACGGCCAACAGCCACCAGAACCCCTACTTCGTGATGGATCCGGCGGTCGACACAGCCCAGCTCGACGTCCCCGCCGACCCCAAGACGCAGGCGGAAGCGCTCGCCCGTGCCGAGGACATCACGTCCCACGGCGGAAAACCCCTCCTCGGACTGCTCCAGCTTCCCCCGGCATGGCTGACCGTCTTCGGCCGCGCGCTCCCCGACGCCTTCGACCCGTGCATGAACATCGCCATCGGCTCCGCCATGCTGTCGGCGTTCGACGACGAGTGCGCGCACGGCCAGCACCGCCGCGCGGCCGCCGCCCCTCCCTCTACGGCCTCCGCTCCCCACGCGCTTTCACCGCGGCGCCTCTGCGTCCTCCGCACCTACGGCGACGCCCTGGGCGAGACCGACTTCGAGGAGCTCATCATCCTCGAGCTGAGTAGTCCGTCGCCGGCGCCGGTCCTTCCGGATCCCAGCGACGCGCCGATCTTCCCCTCCCTACCGCCCCACGCCTGGGGCCCCGATTGCCTTCTCGTTCCCCTCGTGCCCACCGATTCACCGCTGCCGCTCACCGCAGCCCTCACCCAAGGACCCCCACCATGAGCCGCGACAAGACCATGAAGAAGCTCGTTGGCGCCGTCGAGTACACAACGGCCGACGGCGAGAAGAAGAGCCACTGGACCAACATCGGCGTGGCCTTCCAAAACCGAGACGACAGCTGGAACCTCCGGTTCAACTACATCCCCGCCCGCCTCCACGACACCACCATCCAGATGCGAGACTTCGAGTCGAAGGACGAAGAACGAACCGCTTCGCCCGACAGGCCCGACGACCTCCCGCTCTGAGGGAGGGAGACCCTATGGCGCATGCCGACGACGCATCCCTCATCGCCCTCCTCGCCGAGGACGCCTCACGGGGCGACATCGAGCCGCTCGTCGCGTGCTTTCGCCAGCGATACGGGCGCCGACGCGCCCACGCCATTCTCGTTCACGCCGCCGAGCTGCTCGCGCGCGCAGCAAAGCAGCTCGCACCGGAAGTCCCCTCCAGCCAGCGGCCAGCTGCACCTATCCTCCGAATCGGCCCCCCTTACCCCTGAACGCCGGCACCGCGCAACGCTCGTTACCCTTTTTTGGTTCCATTCCATTCGCATTCGCGCTTTTAATGCCTGGATCACAGACAAAAATGGTTCCCCTCCGCTTCCCCACAGCCGCGGCCGCCGAACTCGGCGGCGTCACGCCCAAGATGCTGAACAACTGGCGCGTCATCAGCTTGCTCCTGCCGGCCACACCAGGGACCAGCAAGCGTGGTGGTCATTGGTACAGCTTCAGCGACATCGTTGCGATGCGCGCCATCCGGGCCATGGAGCCGATTGCGGCCCATACCCTCGAGCCCTTGCGCGCCATGGTCGCCCACCTCCGCGCCCGAACCGATCTCTCTCCGACAGCTCCCCTCGCCTCCATCACGCTCGCCACTAACGGCCACGAGGTCTGCGAACTCCCCGGCAGCACCACCCTTGCGGCCCTCCGCAAGCGAGTGCCCCCAGGGCCCATGCTCCTGCTCGTCCCCCTCGACGAGCTCGTCGCCGAGCTCCAACCCAAAGTGCGCGCCTACCTCGATAAGAAGCGCGCCGCTTAGGCTCTCCGTCCCCTTCGAACGACCCCCACCCCCTTCAAGACAGGTGCAGATCCCAGGAGAGTAACGATGCACAAAAAGGAAACGGTCGAGCTTGTCGCGGGTGGCTCCGCGGCTGGCTGGGCCAGCAAACTCGACCGAGTCCCTCTAACCCGGGGACCAGTCGAGAGTAGGGCTCCCCATTGCCTCGTGCAAGGGGATTTCGAATTCCCACGCCCCCTCGAACAGGAGACCGCTGCGTAGGCTGCGCCTCCCCCGCGCTTGGTCGCGGAGGAGGGCCGCAGCGCACGCGCGCCAACGCCCCATGCACACCCAGATGACGAGGACCACGGATGAACCCGTGGTCCGCCCCTCGATTCGTCCACCCAAACCGCCGCCGCCCCCGCTGCCCGTGAAGCGCAGCCGCGCCGGCAAACGAATGGTCGACCGCACCCGCTACCCCGACGCCTTCGCGAAGTGCGTGACCCTCGAGCTCTGGGCGTGCGCCGTGCGCGTCCTTCAGGTCCTGCTCACCCTCGCCAACCCCTACGAAGGGCCGACCTGGGCGAGCTCCGGCGCGCGCTGCCACATCTCCCCGCGCGAAATTGCGCGGCTTACCCCGCGCAGCAAGATGAATACGTACTACTCGATCCAGCACACCAACCGCTGCCTTGACGTCCTCCAGGCGGCGGGCTTTCTCGACTGGGACCGCATCGAACCAGGCGGCGTCTTCCCCGCGACCGGGATCACCACCGGAAGCGGCGGGCGGTGGTGGCTCCTCAACATCGCTGCGCTCGAAGGCAAGAGCGCTCCCTGGACGGAGGCCGATCGCGCTCGGCGACACGCCGCGCTCCACGATGCCGAACAGAAGGCTCGCCGCGAGCTCGCCGAGGACGTTGTCCGCCTCGAGGACCTCGAAGCGAAGCGCCTTGTGTCCGAGCGCCCCGCGTCGCTCGACAACGACGACGAATTCGAACCCGCCGCCCACGAGATCGCAGCACCCAACGGAGTCCCCTCCTTCACCTCGGCCAACCACTCCACGCTCCCAGACGACACCGACGAGACCCCGGCCCCCGACCTTGGGTGCTCTCTCCCGCCACGCGCGCCAAACGGCGCAGGCAGCGCCTCCGGCGACGCACTTCAGGCGCCGGAGGTTCCCGCTGCGCTGGCGACAAACGATGACGATCTGTGCTCGTCACCCTCACTCATGGATGATCCCGCCCCCCCACTCATGGATGAGCGACCCTCTGATCTGTCTCGTACAAACAAAAACAAAATGGATCTCGCGCTGCCCGAAAACAGCGCGGGAACGCAGCGGCCTCCGGCCGCTCAAGTGGCAAGCCAGACCCCACCCAGCGCAATCGTTTCCCAGGCTTCGCGCCACGGCGCCCCTGCACTGCCCGAGAAGCTCGAAAGGGAAAAAGAGCAAACCCTGAGCCACGCCCTGGTCAACGCCAGCACCGCGTCCGAACAGGCCCGCGCGGTGGCCGCCTTGCTCGACGCAACGCTGGGGCGGTTCTATGGTCCGCACTGGCGCGGGAAGGGCAGCTAGCCAATGGAACCAGTCGAAGTGTCGGGCGGTGGGGAAACGAAAGGCGCCAGCCTCCGACGCGATTCCGGCGGCGCGAAGGGTGTTGCCGGCGCCGCGCCATTGGGTCAAAATGACCTCCATGCGCAAGACCACCATCGCCTACGCAAAGGCCCACTTCTCCGAGCTTTGTCACCTCGCGGCGATCAAGGGCCAGCAGATCCTGATCCTTCGCCACGGCAAACCGACCGCGATGATCGGGCCGGTCGACGCGGCGGGGCAGGCGAAAACGCCCCGCATGACCGCCAAGGCCTTCGACGTACTGATCGACGGCATGATCGCCACCACCCCGTACAAGGCCATGACAAGCAAACGGGCTCTCGGACGAGACCGGCTCGATCAGATCATCTGATGCGGCTCGTGCTCGACGCCGGCGTTGCGATTGCGTCGCTCCGTCGGAGAGAGACAGGACACCAAGCGGCTCGAGCACGTCTGCGCCGCATCGCCGCCGGGGAAGATGTCGCCGTCGTCCCTGCCCTCTTTACCAGCGAGGTCGCTGGCGCCCTGGCCCGGCTCGGCTTCGCCGTGCCGTCGATTGAGACCTTCCTCGCCGCGCTTACGAGCGCGCCGCTCGAGGTCACGACGATCGGGCCAAAACGAGCCCTGGCTGTCGCTCGCATCGCCATGGCCACCAAACTGCGAGGCGCCGACGCCGTCTACGTCTGGCTTGCCGCCCGCGAAGGCCTTCCGCTCTGCACGCTCGATCGTCAGATCATCGCCCGCGGGCCGGCCGCGTGCCGCGTGGTGGCGCCGTGAGTTCGCGTCGGAAGCCTCTTGATGACGACGCCACCTGGCCGACGGTGGACCCCGCCATCACCGAACCACAGCCCATGCGGCCCTTCGAGCCCCACGAGATCCTCCCCCTCGACCCGCTGAATCTCGACGAGGAGGCGGAAGAGGCGGAGTGGCAGGCCATGATCGCTGCGGCGCGCTCCGGGGACGACGACGAGGGTCCCGCGTTCCCCTTGCTTCCAGGCGAAACCGAAGCGGACAAGTGGCGACGTATCATGGCCGGATCGCCCCCCCGCAAAGACCGCGCTGGCACCCCAATCGAGGGGCCAGTGACAGACGGAAATCTGGCGGCTGCCTACTCCGCCCCCCCGCATCCCGTCCCAACAGCCACCCACACCGCCCACGCAGCGGCCAGCGTCCTATTGGCCCACACCGTAAAGTTACCGATCCCCGCTCCCCAGTCTCCACCGCCGCCTTTGTCGACCGAATCGCCATTCGATCCGAGGCGCCATGCTCCAACCCTACGCCTCCCGCGCGCATCCGGCACACCAAGGCTGCCCGATGCCAACTCACGTCCCGGCGAGGCCGCGCGCGCGACCCGTCGCAGCCTCGCGGTGGCCAGTGCGATCCTCAGCGCAGCCGCTATCGCGACCATCGCGATTGTGCATCTTCGCGACTCCGGAACTGCATCCCCCACAGCAGAAGCGCCCACGACCGCCATCGGACCCGGATCGACGCGGCCCGCGCCGCCGCCATCGCCACCCTCACCGTCACCGGCCCCCATGGCCCCCATAGCTCACCAGCTAACCACGGCTCCAGCCGACCACCAGATCGCAGCGCAGACCGCTCCGACTCCCTCGGTCCCCCCCAACCCGCCGCTACTGGTCCACTTCTCTCCACCACGCCCCGCTCCTGTGAAGCCACCCGCAACAGCAGCCGCGAGAGCAACGGAACGCGGCGAGGAAATTCCGTGAGTAACCGCCTCGTCACCCTACCCGCGCTCTTCGCTGCGTTCTTTGCCACCACGGCCGTTCGCGCGGACGAACCACCCGACCCCAACCTCCTGCGCGAAACCGCCCGATTGATGCACGAAGCCAAGGTCCAAGCGGACGCAGGCCAGTTCGAGGTCGCTCGCCAGCGCTACGGCCAAGCCTGCGCTCTCATGGCCACACCACGATGCCTGCGAAGCCTCGCCTGGACCGATCTCGAAGCCGGGCATCCCGTCGAAGCCCTCCAGCACTTTCGCGCGGAGTTCGCGGATCCGCAGGCAACCACAGACCTTACGCCAGAGAAGATCAAGGACGATCGCGACATGATGCACGACGCGTATGGGAAGTCGGGACACCTCGACATACGCGCACCAGAAGGAGCTACTGTCGCCATCGACGGGCGCCCTCTTGCCGCTCCCCTTCCCGCAGACCACGTCGTCGACGTCGTGGCCGGGCCACACGTTGTCGAAGCTCGGCTTGCCGAGCAGCTCGCACACCTCGACGTCACAGCCACGAAGGGCGATGTCGTGGTCGCCGATCTCCACCTGGAGCCTCCCACCCCAACGTTTACTCCCCCGCCGCCGCAAGCACAGCCAATCTCGCCGCCGGCCGACGTTACAGCGGATCTCGGCGTGTCAGCATGGTGGACCACCACCCGTACGGCAGGTGCGCTGACGGCCGCCGGCGGCGCCGTCTCCCTGACTGTAAGCGGTCTGTTGGCTTCTCAATCACGCCACGCCCACGACACCGTGCAACAGGACCGCCCTTGCAACGGCGCGTGCCCCGCGCTCCCGGACGACGCCGACACCGAAAACCGCGCCAGGACGCTGAGCTGGTTCTTTTTCGGCGTCGGCGCGGCCGCCGTAGCGACAGGGGCGGTGCTTTTCCTATGGCCGACGTCGTCCCATCGAAGCATCACGCCGCTGGCCACGTCCAACGGCGCAGGCCTTCAGCTCACGGGGGATTTGTAGAACACATGCAGCTCAGTCGCATTGCCGCCCTTACTCTGGCCGCCACGTCCAGCTTGCTGGCGTGCGCCTTGCCCTGGGATACGCAGAGCGCGGATCTCACGCCGTGCGAGCGCGCAGGCTACTGTCCGCCTTCCGACGGGGGCGTGGACTCGCAGAGCGATGTGATCATCGTCGTCAGCGACGGTGACGCGGCCCCTATGCCCGATAGTGGCGTTTGCCCTTCGCCCACGACGCTCGATTGCAACGGAACGTGCGTCGACCCGACGCAGCCAGCGCACTGCGGTAGCTGCACGAACACGTGCGACGGACCCGACGCGGGTTCGGGACAAGCGACGTGCACGGCTGGCGTCTGCGGCCTGGGCTGCTCTTCGCCTACTTCTCTCGACTGCAACGGAACGTGCGTGGATCCCTCCCAGCCGGCGAATTGCGGCAGCTGCGGCAACGCCTGCGCCGGACCTGACGCCGGCACCGGCGACGCCATCTGCACAGTGGGCGGCGACGGGGGAGGCACGTGCAGCGTCATGTGCACGGGGACGACGTCCCAGACCTGTGGCGCTTCCTGTTACGCCCTGACCGACACGAACCATTGCGGCAGCTGCACCACCGCGTGCCTCCCGCCCCCGTCGGGCAACGGTCAACCCACGTGCACGGGAACGACGCCTACGTGCGGCGTGACGTGCACCACGGGCAGCCACGTGTGCAGCGCGGACTGCCTCCCGAACGCCGACGAGCCCTCGGACACGGCGGATCCGTGCATTCTCACGGAGACGTTCGGGGTTTTCGTTGCGCCGACGGGAAGCGACACGACGGGTACGGGTACGCGGGCGGCGCCGTACGCGACTGTCGGCAATGCGATGGACCAGGCCAAGACGAAGGGGCTGAGCCGCGTCTACGCGTGCGGCAGCGCGGGCAGCTACACGACGGGCCCAAACCTCGTCGTCGGCAGCTCTCGCGCCGGGCTCTCCGTCTACGGAGGCCTCGACTGCACCACGACCCCCGCGACGTGGACGTACAACGCGGCCGACAAGGCAACCGTCGCCCCGCCGTCGGGCTACGCGCTGCAGGTCACCGCCGGGGTGACGTTCGAGGACTTCGCCTTCATCTCCGCGCCCGGCTCGAGCGCTGGTCCGTCGAGCATCGCGGTGTTCGCCAGCGGCGCGACGGGCATCGTGCTCGAGCGATGCACTGTCGAAGCGGGAACTGGCGCAGTGGGCGAGAGCCCGGCACCCGAGCTGCAGGCGGCGCCAGCTCCCTCGGGCTCCCCAGGGAACCCACCGACCGCGGGTCCGCCCAAGGAGGGAGGAACGGGGGGTGCCGGCGCCAGCAATGCTTCGTGCTCGAGTATGGGAGGCAACGGCGGCTCGGCCTCATCGGCGACAGGGCAGTCACCCAATGGCACGGACGGAAGTCCGGGAGTCGCTTCGAATGGGCAAACCAGTACGGAATGCGCACTCACCGGGTCTCCGCCGACGGTCGCCGGGATGGGCGGTACCGGCACCGAGGGCGCCGGCGCCACAGACTGGGCGACCTTTACATCCAGCGGTTGGTCTCCACTCAACGGCCAACCCGGATCGACGGGTGGCGTCGGGCAAGGGGGTGGCGGGGGCGCCGCGTTCGGGGTCGGCGTCACGCAAGGGGGCGGCGGCGGAGGCGGCGCAGGAGGCTGCGGGGGCGCCGGCGGGGCACCGGGGACGGGCGGAGGTTCAAGCATCGCGCTGCTGCTCTACGACTCCACGATCAGCCTTGCTTCATGCACGCTCACGGCGGCGGCCGCGGGCATCGGCGGCAACGGCGCTGCTGGGCAAAGTGGACAGCCGGGAGGGCTGGGCGGGACACCGGGCACCGGCGCCTGCGGCGGCGGCGAGGGAGGCGGCGGAGGCACCGGAGGCGGGGGCGGAGGCGGCGCCGGGGGTGTCTCCGCCGGCGTCGTCTGGACCGGCACGGCTCCCACCATCAGCGGAGGAACCCAGACCTTTGGCGCTCCTGGCGCTGCAGGTCAGAACGGCGACGGCACAACGACGGCAAAGGCCGGCGCAGCGGGCGCCGTCATGGCATTCCAGTGAAGACTCCCCGCGCCTACCGACCCGGACAAGAAATACCCGGCGCCAACTACCGCGTTACCCGTCTGCTCGGCGAAGGCGGCCACGCGTATGTCTACCTTGGCGAGCACACCGTCCTCGGGCCCAGTCGCCGGGCTGCCATCAAGGTCCTCCACGAAACGTATTCCGATCAACCCGACCTCGCGCGCCGCATGCGGGCCGAGGCTCATATCCTCGCGCAGCTCCACCACCCCAATCTCGTCAAGGTTTTCGATGCCGGTATGACCACCGACTCCCCGCGGCCCTACACGGTCATGGAATACCTCCGCGGCGAACCGCTCTCCTCGTCGATCGCCGCCAGCCCCAACGGTACGAGCATCTCCTGGGCTCTCAAGAGCGCAGCCGAGTTCGTCGCTGGCTTGACCGCCGCGCACAAGCTCGGCGTAGTGCATCGCGACATCAAGCCCGCCAACATTTTCCTATGCCGGGAAGGCGACACCGACGTCACAAAGCTCATCGACTTCGGCGTGGCAAGCATCGACGCGGCCCACCGCAACACCGGACAGCTGTTCCTCGGCACGCCCCGCTACGCGGCACCGGAGCAACTCGCCGGCCGAACCCCCACTCCGCAGACCGATTTTTACTCCGTCGGCCTCGTCCTATACGAGCTCGCCTGTGGACGCGGGCCTTTCGACGACGTTCCGGCTCCCCCTGGAGTCGCGAAATACGCCCACTTGATGCAGATGCATTTAACTCGTGACCCGCCCGCGCCCAGCACGTTTCGACGCGACATTCCCCTCGAGCTCGAGCAGCTCATCCTGCAGCTCCTTCAGAAAGAGCCGGCGCTGCGTCCGACCAACTCCGCGATCCTCGAAGCGACCATCCACGGCATCACCAATCGTTTCGAGGCGGAGAGCACGGCCACGCTCGCTGACCTCAACCGCACCGAACCTACGCCACTGGCCAATCGGATGATCGCGTTCTCGGCGAAGACCGATCCTCTGCCCGGTCCGACCGATGCGGCGTACGACACCCCGCTCGACCCATACCCGATGGGCAACCGCCGCACGCTGCGCATGCATCCGGCCGAACCAAGCGACCCGAGCGATCTACGCGACCTGCACCACGGCCTGGCCCGTTCGCCTGGGCTCCCCCCGGCAAAGCGGACGATCCGCATGCCGACAGCGCCTCCCCACCCAGTGGCGCCATCCGAACGCGCCAGCGTCGCTTCGTCGGCCTCCTCGGTCGCCATCTCGATTTCCCGGACCCCGATCTCGCCAGGCCGCCCTGAGACCCCCCTTCCCGCCGCCTCTTCCGGCCCAAGAACGACGCAGCGGACCATCGCCTCGAGCTCCCCCCAACGCGTCGGCGGCGAGCCCTCGTTGCCCCACTCCCAACACGACATACCCCTCTCCGCCTCCTTGCAGCAGCCGGAGCCCGCCGCGACGCGCCGCTCCCCTCTCCCGCCTCCTCCCGCTCTGACCCCTCAGGTTCTTGTGGGCCCCCACGGTCCAGCGGAGCACTCGGCGCCGCCCGGTCTCGTTCTCCACGCCCAAGGCCTCCTCCGCGTCGCCCATAGTCGCACGTGGCAACTCGGCGCCGGCGCCACTGTCTTGCTCCTGCTGCTCGTCACCCTCTGGACCGCGACGCGACAGCCCCGCTTCGTTCCCCCGGGGCCACCCGCATGGCTGACTGCCCAGCCAACTCCGGCGCCGGCCTCTTCGACTTCGACCTCCTCAGACGGCCCCGACCCGTCCGCGCAGCCGGCCGCGGCGGCGACACAGGTGCCGTCCGACCGCGACGAAACTCTCTCGCCGCAACCTACCGCCGCCCTCCCCTCGCCGGCTCCGCAGCCGCCGGCTCCGCCACCCCCTCCACCCCGACTGCGACCGGTACCGCATCCCGCCGCACCACCCAGCGAGTTCAAGACCGTCTTTCACTGACCCACGCGCGCGTTCGCGTGGCGGCCGGCGTCGGCGCTCCTAAACGCGGCGATCCCTGAGACGCGCTCACCACGCCCATCGGCCATCGTCATCACGCTCGATCACCCCTGGCGGGCGCATTGCGTGACCACTCGACGGCTCCGTTGACGAAGTTGCGTCAACCAGTTGACGAAGTTGCGTAGCGTCCGCACACTTCCCGTATGGCCGCTCACGTCACGCTGAAATCCGAAGCGCAAGGAGACCTCGTTCGTGCCGTCGTCGAAGCCACGGCAGACATCACCGCGCAGGAGCTCAAGAGCTCCGACTGGCTGGGCGTCCTGCTCGAGCGCCTCGCCGACAAGGTGCTACCCACGTCCGATCCGCTCTTGATGGCGCGACTCCGCGGCGTCGTCGCGCGGCGCGAGCTCCTGAGCGCCGATGGCGGCGCGCTCTCCGGGAGCGATGTCGCGAAGCTGCTCGACATCTCGAGACAGGCCGTCGACAAGCGGCGCAAGGCCGGGCTACTCCTCGCGGTCGAGCTCCCGAAGCGCGGGCTCCTCTATCCCGCGTGGCAGTTCAGCGAGACAGGCGCCATGCTCTCCGGTTTCGTCGACGTACTCGAAGCCCTCAGCGAGCATGATCCATGGGCTCAGGCGCGGTTCTTCGTGACGAGCAACGATCGCTTGAACGAAAAGCGACCACTCGACATCCTTCGAGAGGGCGAGGTGGCTCCGGTGCTCGCCGCCGCAAGTTCCTATGGTGAGCACGGCGCGGCTTGAGCGCCCATCCCGACCCGCCGCCGTCGTTCCGTGTGCTCATTACGCTCGTGTCCTACGCGTGGTGTCGCATCCACTCCGTGAAGCACGACCCGATCTACTTCGGACGGGAGCCACGCCATCGCTTTGATGCCCCAGCAAAGGAGTTCGGCGCTCTGTACGTCGCCAAGGACTTTCATGGAGCGTTCATCGAGACCTTCGGCCATTCGACAGGCGTGCGCTTCGTCACGACGGCGGAGCTCCGCCTGCGTGGGCTCGCCCTCATCACGCCCAAACGCAAGCTCCGCCTCGTCGATCTACGCGCTCAAGGGCTTGCCCGGATGGGCGCCGACGCGGAGCTGACGAGCGGGCCCGACCGCGACTTGGCCCTCGTACCGCTCGGGGGAGCGCTCACGCCGACCCGCTCCACACGCCGGTACGCAAGCCAGCGGGACGGCTCCCCCGCCGTTCCCACGAGGAAATTGCGAAGACGCTCGACCAGGTCGTGGGCCTCGTGAAGGCCAGCAAGACGGGCCTGCGGTCCGAGGAGATCCGCGCCGCCCTCAAGCTCGACAAGAGGGAGATGCCCCGCGTTCTAGGTCAGGGGCTCCAGATGAAGAAACTCAAGTCCAAGGGGCAGAAGCGCGGCACGGTCTACTCGGCACGGTGAGCTCGTCACAAGTCGCGCGCCGATGCGGGCGCTCTGCTCTTCACGTCGGCGTCCTAGTCGCCTCGCACCGTGCGGCCCTCCTTCGTCTGGACGGCCAGCCTGTCCGGCTCGTTCGCGCGTGCCGTCGCGCGTTCGTCCTCCGTCCCCTCCCCGGGGCCTCCGGACGAACCATGCCGCGCCTGACCAGCTTTCGCCCCCTTCGGGGTGCCGGGCTTCTGCTTTTCCGGTTTCCCGCCAGCGGGAGCCCCTCCGGAAATGCAGCCCGTCATGCTCAGGAGCGTCACGTCGTCCCGCTTTGGGCGAACGAGCCGGAAAGGCCGGCTCCAAGCACCAGGCAGGTCCCCATGAACACGAACAGCGCCCCAGTCCCCCTTCACAAAGTTCCCATCTACGAAGTCCGCCTCGTCAAATGCCGCCGCTCGTTGCGCCTTGCCGAGACGATCGTTCCCGAGGCCAACTCCGCCGCCCGCACGATGCACACGATGCTGGGCCTCACCGACCGGGAGCACTTCGCGGTGCTGTTCCTGAACGGCAGGCACGAGGTGACCGGCGCGCACGTCGTGGCCATCGGCGGGCAGCACGGCATTGGCACCATCGAGCCGCGCACTGTGTTCCGCGCGGCGATCGCGGCTTGCGCGTCGGCCCTCGTGGTTTCGCACAATCATCCCTCTGGGGACCCCGGGCCCAGCTCGGAGGACATCGCCACGACGGCCCGTCTCATGAAGGCTGGACGCATCCTCGGCATCCCGGTCATCGACCACGTGATCGTCACACGCGACTCGCGCCGCTGGCACTCAATGCACGACCAGGGAACGCTCCCGACCCCGGACGACGAGGCGTAAGCGCCACCGATGGCCTACCCGGGGCTCCTTCGGGAGCTCCGGGCGGGTCAGTCACCTCTTTCGACTTCGACGACCTCCTCGCGGGCCATGGCCCTGGGCGGCATCGTCGAGGCAACGCCGAAGCGCCTCGGAGAAGTTGACGCCGTCCTGCCGCGCGCGTCGCTCCACTTGCCGCGTGTGGCGGTCCGCCAGGCGCACCGCCACGAGCGTCGTCTTTGGATCGTCCGTCGGCCGACCACCGGGCATGCGCGAGTTATGTATAACAAAACTGTTGACGACGCGACGTCCAGGATGGATGCTCTCCTCGAACGGATCCCTCCATGACGACCGACCGCCCTCCCGAAATAGACGTCGAGCTCCGCCTCATCGATCCGAAGCGCAACGCGTTCCGCCTCTACGGCCTCACGGCGACCGTCACGCTTTTCGGCGAGCGCTGTCTGCGCATCCAGTGGGGACGCATCGGCAACCGCCGCGTGCGAGAGCGCACCGAAACGTTCCCTGATGAAGCGGCCCTCCAGCTCCGCCGCGGCGAGCTGCTCGAGCGCCGACGGCGTCACGGCTACCAGTTTGTAGCGGCGACCCCCGACGCAGACTCCTCCCTCCCCTCGCACGAACTCAGTCCCGCGCAGCATCGCGATCCCTCCCACGCGCCGCCGTCGCCGGCGACGGCAAGAGCCCGCGCTATGGACCGTGACATCGTCGAGGCCCATGGCCTGGCTCTCGGCGAACGTGCCGTACAACAACTCGTCAGCCGCTGGCACGAGGCAACCTCCGCCCTCGCCCGCTACCTGGAGGAACGGCGTGCAGAGCACCTCGACCTGGTCGACATCTCGACGCTGGCCGCGATGTACGTCGACGCCCTCGCAAGCTGATCGCCCTCGCTGCAAAGATTGCCTCCGGGAGCGTCCCCACAATCCGGCCTGGTAGAGTCGGCCCCACGGGCAGTCCCAATGAAAAGAGACACCCTGCAGATCTCCGCGACGCTCTCCCTCCCCCTCGAGGCCGTCACGCAGACGTTTGGCATCCTCGGCAAACGGGGCGCCGGCAAGACCAACACCGCCGTCGTCATCGCCGAGGAGATGATTCGCGCGGGACTGCCCAATGTGATCGTCGATCCGGTCGGCGTGTGGTGGGGCCTTCGCTCCTCCAAGGACGGACAGCGCAAAGGGCTTCCCGTCTACATCTTCGGCGGCGAGCAGGGCGATATTCCCCTCGAGGAGACTGCCGGGCAGCTCGTGGCCGACTTCATCGTCGAGACGCGCCAGCCCGTCGTCCTCGACGTCAGCACCTTCTCGAAGAGCGCCGCCCGCCGCTTCATGACCGACTTCGCCGAGCGTCTCTACCGCCAGAACCGGCAGGCCCTGCATCTGACGATCGACGAGGCGGACACCTTCATCCCGCAGCGGGTCGAGCATGGCGCCGAGAGGCTCGTCGGCGCCATCAACGACATCGTGCGGAGGGGGCGCGCGCGGGGCCTGGGCGTCACGCTCATCAGCCAACGCCCCGCCCTCATCCACAAGGACGTCCTCACCCAGATCGAGGTCCTCGTCGCCCACCGATTGACCGGCCCGCATGACCGCGACGCGATCGAGCGCTGGGTCGAGCATCATGCCGACGAGCTGCAGGCGCGCGAGGTCCTCTCCTCTCTCGCCGCTCTCCGGGACGGAGACGCCTGGGTCTGGAGCCCCGGGTGGCTCGGGCTCTTCCAGCGGGTGCGCATCCGCCCCCGGACAACGTTCGACAGCTCCGCCACGCCCCGCGTGGGCGAACGGCGGCCCATGCCCGTGGTCGTCGCCAAAGCCGACCTCGACATGCTCCGCGACCGGATGGCCGCGACGGTGCAACGCGCGAAGGCCGACGATCCGCGCGAGCTCCGCCGGCGCATCGAGCAGCTCGAGGCCGAGCTCCGCGCCGCCAGCGCAGCGCCCGTCCGCGTAGAGGTCCCCGTCCTCGGCGGCCACCAGGTCGAGCAGCTCGTCGAAGCTGCCGCCTCCCTTGCAAGCATCGCGGCCGGACTCCACGCCGCCATCCAGCGAGTCTCCTCCCCGCCGTCCGACGCGTCTCCCTCGCCGGCGCCGGCGGCCCCACCGGCAGCAGCATTCGCACCACCGCCGAAAGCGCCTCCAGTTCGGCCGGTCCGCCCATCTCCATCCGGCCAGCTCGAAGACCTCCCCCCTCTGCGAGCCGGCGAACGACGAATGCTCGACACCCTCGTCCGTCACCACCCCATGAAGATGACCCGTTCCCAGCTCGGCACGATCGCAGGCTTCGCCGCGAGGGGCGGCACCTTCGGCACCTACTTCGGAACGCTCAAGCGCCGCGGCCTTGTCGTCGAGGACCGGGACGGCCTCCAGCTGACATCCGAAGGCCTCCGGGAGGGCGGCGGTACGCCGGCCCGACCTCAGACCACCCACGAGATCCTCGAGACCTGGCGGCGAGCGCTCCGCGCCGGCGAACGCCGCATGCTCGACGTCCTTCTCGAGGCGCGTCCCAACCGACTCACCCGCGCGGAGCTCGGCATCCGATCCGGCTTTGAGTCCTCGGGCGGGACCTTCGGAACCTACCTCGGCTCGTTGCGCCGCAACGGCCTCGTCGACGTCGACGGCGACCAGGTTCGCGTGAGCGAGACATTGTTTCTTGCCGGCTGATCCGTCTCACACCCCTTCTCTTCCCTAACCGAGCAGCGAGCCCCAGGGTCGCGGGGTGTGCGATAAGCAGCTCCAGGCGCGGGCGAGCGTTGGATAGTAGCCGGATTGGGAAACGGCGACCGGTGACGATGAACACAGGGCTAAGTTCGATCCATGACCCGGCTAAGTTCGATCCATGACCCCAGCCGATGCGGAATACCTCAAGGGTATGCGCGAGAAACTCACGGGGTACCGGAGGCTGGCACGCGAGGCGTTCCGACGTCGAGAGCACGACAAGGCGCGGGAGTACTGGAGATCGTGGCACGAAGCGATCGACGAGCTTCTCAAGCACTTCGGGGGTGGCGCCTAGCGACGTTGGCACGGCGCACGGGGAGGCTGGTCGCACGACCAGCGACAACGTTGCGCGCACACCAAGAAGCCCGCAGCTTCCCGCCCCTCTCATGCAGGGCCCTCCCTGCGTCACCCTTCGAGTAGCGTCACCGACCATGCGTCCGGATATTGCGGGCCCCGCGCCGGACTGTTGGTCACCGCCACGCGCACTGGGCGACCACCGCACTGCTGGCACTTGAACCGCCCGTACAACTGGTCGATGCGCTTCGCGCCGTACTTCTTCGCCAGAAGCTTGAGTGGGTAGAACGCTCGAGCACCGCAGCCACAAAGCAGCTCAAGCCAATGGCCATCGAGCTCGTCGACGCGCGCGGCGAGGAATGCTTCCGGCGTGCGCCGCTCGGCCATGGCCATCCGCCCGCCCATGCGCTAATAGCGACTCGCAGCAAAATCGCGTACACCTCGCGCGACCAGCCAGCGGCGAGCCTCGGCGCGTCCGACCGTCCCATCCTTCAGCTCGAGCTCGCCCTGGCGCGCCAGCAATCGCACATGATCCGGATCGACGCCCGCGAGCACCGCGAGCTCGCGCGAGGTCACACGCAAGGCCCGCCTCGGCAGCTTGTACCGCGCGAACGCGCCTACGAGCACGAGGCCTATCGCGTCGAGCTCCGCACCGCCCACCGCTTCCTCCATCGCGCCCACCCCGAACGTCCCCGGCTCACCCGCGCGGGAGTACAGCGCCGAGCAGACCTCTTGGAGGGCATCCACCACCAGGGACTCGTCCTCCCAATCGGCCAACCCCCCCGTCTGCGCAAACTGCACAAGATGCAGGACCCTCCACGCCAGGTCCGACCTCTCCGGCTCGTTCCCTACTTCCTTCCAGGCCACGCCGGGGACGAGGCAGAACGCCAGCCGGCGGAGATGCTCCCGCACCAGTCTCACCACCTCCCCGGCGACCGCTTCAGGCTGGAGATCCCGAAGCCGCGGCGTCGACGCGGGCCGCACCATCACATCTCCTCCGGCGAAAAGGCCATCCAGAGCACGTTCATCGTCTTCATGGCACCGACGCAGTATCGTCCGCAGCACCGATAACCTACCGCTCGTTATCGCACGCAGCAGGCTGCCCACCCCCGTCCGCGCTCGCCGCGGCGGCTCCGCGCGGCCGACCCCTCCCAAATCGACGGCTTCGCCGCCTCAGGGAGGGGCCCTCGACTCCCATCCGTCCCACGGGTGATCGAGCGGCCCCGATCATACGTGAAGCCACCCATCCCTTCTCAGACGCCCACGATCGTGTCATCGCCGGTCTCCGTGGGTCCCATTTTCGCCGGGATCGCCGGGGACCAGGTGCCAGACCACGCACGTTCAGGATTGTGCACTCTTGAACTCTGATTAATTGTCCTCGATGGCGGGTGGTGCCGACTTTGGTACCACCCGACGTCGAGGTGCCTCCGATCGCCGACAATCCACCATCTGCCTCACCGGGGAGGAGCAGGTAGATCCCGGAGTTGCCGCGCGAGCGAGCAGCCCGGCCGTACGCAACCGGCACGGCGGGGTACCGGCGATGCCGCTGAAAATGGGACCCTACGTCGCCGGCGGTGACAACGATCGCCGTGACGACGGCCACGATCCTCGCCCGGTCCCGAGCCGGCGCAGCTCCTTCCGCACCGCCGCCCCCGACTGCCCCTCGCCGTTCCGATGCAGCCTCTCGAGCTCCAACAGCGCGGCCCCCCAAGGCCAATCCGACCCCCGAGCCGACGGATGCTGTCGAACAGCGGCTCCCATCCTTTCACCGCTCACCCCTCTCTCTCCACCCCGACCACGAAGCCACTTCTTCTGTTTGCCCCCACTCTCCTTCTCCTACCGTCCGCCGCTTGTCGGCTCGTCTCGCTCGGGCCCCGCTGTGTCGCGCCTCGAGACCTTCGGCCCCCTGCGGGGGTGGCCGGCTTCTGCTTTCCCGGTCTCCCAAAGGGAACCCCTCCGGGAATGCACCCGTCCATCTCGAGGAGCTCCGCGTGTCCCGCCCCTTCGGGAGTGCGAACGAGCCGACAAAAGCCGGCTCCACAAGGAGAACTTCGATGAACAACAACCAGAAGAAGATGAAGAGGATCGTGGGCGCGGTGGAGTACACGACGAGCGATGGCGAGAAGAAGGCACGCTGGACGCAGATCGGCGTCGCCTTCGAGAACCGAGACGGTAGCTGGAACCTGCGCTTCGAGTACCTCCCGACGCGCCCGGAGACGACCATCCAGCTCCGGGACTTCGACCCGAAGGAGGACGAGCGCACCGTTCCGCCCCAGCTCGCCTGAACCGTTTGACTCGGCGCCCGCGGGCACCTCGCCCGCGGGCGCTTTCCGTTTGACCAGGCCCCCTGGGGGCGAACGAGAAATCCCGACCCTCGATCAGGCGACCCACGTCGGCACGGACCCACGGAACCACGGCCGAGGGCACCCACGTCCCCGCTGACCCACAGACCCACGTCGGCACGGACCCACGGCCGAGGGCAGCCACGTCCCCGCTAGACCCACAGACCCTCGTCGGCATGGACCCACGGGGCCACGGGCGCGGGCACCCACGCCCTCACGTCGGCACGGACCCACGGGGCCACGGCCGCGGGCACCCACGGATCCACGTCGGCACGGACCCACGAGGCCACGGCCGCGGGCACCCACGTCCCCGCTGACCCACAGACCCACGTCGGCACGGACCCACGGGGCCACGGCTGAGGGCATCCACGGATCCACGTTGGCACGGACCCACGAGGCCACGGCCGCGGGCACCCACGTCCCCGCTGACCCACAGACCCACGTCGGCACGGACCCACGGGGCCACGGCCGAGGGCACCCACGTCCCCTCTGACCCACAGGCCCACGTCGGCACGGACCCACGGGGCCACGGCCGAGGGCATCCACGGATCCACGGACTCACGGGGCCACGGCCGAGGGCGCCCACGTGGGCACGGGCCCACGAATCAACTTTCGTTGGGAAGTTGGCCCGTGCCTTCGTGCGGCCACACAATCGCGCGCATGTGCATAGTTGTCGCATTTTGCAATCTGAAAGGCGGGGCAGGGAAGACCACGCTAGCCGTCAACGTCGCTTCGGCGCTTCACCGCGGTGGCACCAAAGCCCTACTCGTTGATGCTGACCCACAGGGCTCGGCTACGGCCTGGGCCGCTCGCGCCGCCGAGCTGGGAAGGGACGGGCCGCCGTGCTTCTCGGTTGCGTCCGCTGCGCTCCGTCGTGACTTGCCACGACTTATCGAGCCATTTAGTGTCGCGCTCCTCGACGGCCCTGCGCGACTGGGGGCGGAGACGCGAGCGGCAATGCTCGCCGCAGACCTAGTTGTCGTCCCCATGACACCCGGAGCCGTAGATCTTTGGGCCGCGGCCGAAACGGTCCGGGTCCTTGAGGATGCACGAGGACTGAGGCCGGAACTTAGAGCAGTGGCCCTTCTGAACCGAGCCGACAGAACCGCCCTATCGCGGATGGCACGCTCCGCCATCGCAAGCCTCGGCATCGCACCGCTCGACGTAGTCGTGGGTTCGCGCGTCGCCTTCGGAGAAGGGATGTTGAACGGCTTGGGAGTCGTCGATCACGCTCCCGCTAGCGAAGCGGCGTCTGAGATCAGGCGCTTGACCAAAGCCATCCTGGAAGCCGTATCCGGAAATGGAAGTGAGGTGGCGGCATGAAGTCCATCGCTCCTGCGCTCTTCAGCGTGCCGCAGCCGCCCCCGCGCACCCAGGTCCCAGACGCACAAGCGGAGGCCTTCGTGCTTGCGGAACGACCCGCCGCCGCGCGAATCGACATGGAGTCAGTGACTACGCCGATCCCCCCTTCAGTAGGGTCTGCGCCGAAGACGGGGATGGCTCGCCTTTCCGTCGACGTTCCCTGTTCAACCCTCAGAGCCCTCAAGATCCGGGCGATCGAAAATGGCAAGACGGTGCGCGAGTACGTGCTCGCTATGCTCGAACGCGACGGACTACTGGACTGAATCTTACTCGAGCGCTCAGGGTGTGCTCGCTGGAGCGAGGCAGGGCTCAGCGAGACCAGGCAGCGAAACCCTGAGCGCTCGTCGCAAACGCGCTCGATGGGGCAGGGGAGGTCACCCGCGGTTGCCCTGGATCGCTCGAGCTGGCCGGCCGGCGGGCCGCCGTGGACGGTGTCCGACGTCGCCGCCACTTTGCGATCGAGGCGCACGTCGCCGTCCTGGATTGAGCTCCAGGCCACACAACAAGAACGACAAATTCCACGTCGAGTCAGCCCGCGGAACCTACGCCTCAGCGTCGAGCCGCAGCGTCGTCGACCACAAGGCCATCGCGATCCGCCGTGCGGCAGGAAGGGGGAGGGGAGCCACCGCTGCGCCGGACCAGTCGCTACGACCCCACGTCGATCACGCCACGGCGGGGCTTGGGAGCCGGGTCCACGCCACCCGGCGCCGGCGACCTGACAGTCGCACCCGCGGCGAACGTGGGGTCGTGTCCTGTGAGCCTCCACGACTCGTGCGCCTCCCAGCAGGCTTCCGGACCCCCCTCCGTAAGGCAGTGTTCTGGGCACGCCTCACAGATGAAACAGACGATCCGAACGCCACACTGACAGAAGTCGTCCATTCCCCGGAGAACGTAGCAACCTTCCTCTCCACGTTCGACTGCCTGCCTTTCCCCGCGACGCTCCACGCGCGACCGCGCTTCGGGTCGACTCGTTTGCGCGGCCCACCCGAGACGTCGCGCCTCGGGACCTTCCGGCCGCCTTCGGCGGTGGCCGGCTTCTGCTTTCCCGGTTTCCCCAAGGGGAACCCCCTCCGGGAATGCACCCGGCTCATCCCGAGGAGCTCCGGGTGGCCCGCCCTGGTGCAAACAAGCCGACACGAAGCCGGCTCACCAGGAGAACGTCCCATGAAAGGCACCACGACCCACGACGACCACGGAACGGACCTTCCCGTCATCAGCGAATACACGCGAGCTCAAGCCATCGCCGACGGCGTTCTCGTCGACGTCACCGAGGAGGCGCGCAAAGCCGGCTTTCGCTGCCCCGTCGCCCTCACCCGAGCCGTCTGGTCTCTCTGCGTCGCCCTGAGCCCAGCCGCCGAGAAGGCCTGCAACGACGAATCCGGCCGACTCTGGGACGTCCTCTGGATGATGCGATGCGCAGCCCGACGCAACTCCACGAGCGCCGAGCAAGTCTTCGCGCTGCGCTGCGTGACCACCAGCGTGCGCCCGACGCACGTCGCCCTGCGCTCCGTCATCGGCCCCGGTGACGACGGCGAGCCGGTCATCACGGTGATGCTGCCCGACGAGTCCTGAGGATCCACGCGAGGGAGGGCCTTCCGGGGCCCTTCCTCCGCCGTCTCGTCCCGAACTGGGGCAGCCCCGCTTTCGCGGTTGATGCTTCGCGCACGTCATCGCTCGAACAGACTGGAAAGCGCAATCCTTCCCGAAGGATACATAAGGCGGATTATGGGGGATGCCGAAACTCGGAGACGACGAAAAAGCACCGCTTCCCGGGAGGCTCGGGCGCTTCATCAACCTGGAGGGCGGCCCTTACGGGCAGCTCGATCTAGTCGCCA
>Ga0302326_10009307_pt1 | contig 21506 bp, 18 predicted proteins | sample Palsa_T0_3_FD_202264 | JGI IMG/M metagenome (GOLD analysis project Ga0302326, IMG submission 202264) | Peat permafrost microbial communities from Stordalen Mire near Abisko, Sweden - Palsa_T0_3 | ecosystem: Environmental > Terrestrial > Soil > Palsa > Peat permafrost | place: Sweden: Abisko... | reverse complement strand
CGCGCTCGTAGCCGCTCATGTGATGCGGCGGATAGCTGGTCCAGCTTTGACCGCCGACATCGTCGTCGAAGCGGCAATCGCCGTCGGTCAGGATATCGAGCCCGGCGAGCTCCTGGTCGCGCAAGTAGCAGCTAAGCGTATCGATATATTGCTCGCGATAGCGGCGGCCGACCATGGCGTCGAGAAACATCCGGGTGCCGAGATTTTCGGTGTACCAGCTCGGGCGCGGCAACGAGCCAGTGATTGTCGTCGGCAGCACAATGTCTTTGGTACCGCGGTACATCTTCAATGCCTCCCAAACTTTCTCGCGCGCCTCGGCGCCTCTTAGTGACCCTCGGCGGTTTCTAAGCAGCAATCGGCGAAGGCTGCAATCGCCGCTCACGCCCACCTGATGGAATCGCCGATGTTGGGCGCTCGCCCCGGCGGCGCCGGCGAGCCGCTATGCTGCGGCGCCGAGGCGTCATTCGTGCCGGTGATGCGGCGCGTGCCGGTAGTGCAGCCGCAATAGATCGATCCCGTAATCGTTGCCGTTCGGCGTGCGCACAATGGTGTGCACGTGAAACTTCGCCGGCTCCGCATTGGTGAGAAAGACGCCGGCGTGGTGATCGAATTCGATGAAAATCAGCGGGCTCTGAATGCGGTAATAGAACGGACTCTGCGCGGCAAAACCGCCGATCCAGCAAAAATGCGTCTCGGCGAGATGACGTTCGACTTCGGCAAGACGCGCGGCGCGCGGACCTTCCGGCAGCGGCGCCACATAAGCGGCAACCAGATCGAGCAAATCGCGCTTTTGTCGCGCCGACAGGTTTGAGGCCAGCAAGCCTTCATACGGCACGACGCGGTTGTCCTGATAGGCGCCGCCGAGATGCAGGTTGTCGGCGAAGTGGCGCCGGCCGTCCGGCAAGTCGCCGCCCATCATGGAATGCGCGACAATGGCGCGCCGTTGCTGCTCCGGCGAAAACGAGCGCATCAACGCCAGGCCGGCGCGCTCCTCGTCTTCGAACAAATGCGTGCCCGCGAACGGTCCGGTGTCCGCGTAGTTCGGCTCGGCGCCGAAAAAGCACGGCGTGAGCACCATCTGGCGGCCAAGCACAAAGCAATTGAGGCTCAGGTGATGGCCGAACAATTGCCAGCCCCACGGTTCTGATTCCGAAGGAGTTCCGAACAGGCAGAAGATAAAAGCCCATTCGCCCAACACCGCCGGTCCGCCCACGAGATCGCCGAGAAATTGATTGAGCCGCATGACGTCGCGCGTGATTTGGTAACCTTTGCCGCTAAGCGACGCGCGCAGCACCGCCATGACCGTCTGCTTGATCGAATCGTCTACCTCATCGAGACGCAGGCCATGATGCTCGACGTAAAGCTCGGTGTTCTGCCAGTGCCGCCACATTTGGGAGTCGACTGGAAAGCACATGACATGTCGCTGCGCCGGCGACAGAACGGCCAGCAAAATGCGGACAGCCTCGATCATCGCCGCAGCTGGGGCGTTGTCGGCTTGCAGCGAAAACAGGCCGGGCTGAACTTTGCCGTCCGTGGTGAGCCCTTTGAACGGTTCCGCGCCGAGCTTCGCCCAAGTCTCGAACAATTCTTTGACGCGGGGAATTTGCACGCGCGCCTGCGCGTGGGCGCGCGGCGTTGCGCCGACAATGCTGCTCTCGCTCGATGCGGGAACGAACGGCCGATAGTCGGGACGATCCATGGCGGACAATGAATGCTGGCTACGGGATACCGATATTATCCGGCAAGCCGGAAATAGACGAGCGGCAGCTTCTCCGGCAGCCGTTCGATGTGATCGAGCTGGATAACGTTTGATCGGCCGAAAATGCGGGTGAGATAGGAATCGCCGCCGGCATCGAGGCCGACGCAGAACAAGTCGATACCCTGGTGCCGCAGCGATAGCACGGCACGGCGGGCGTCCTCGACGAGATAGCGACGGTCGGCGATATCGACGTCGGACGGCTCGCCGTCGCTGACCAGCAGCAGAAGCTTGCGGTAGGAATGGCAGGCGGCGAGATCGCGCCCGGCATGCCGCAGCGCCGCCCCCATTCGCGTCGAGTATTTGCCGAGGACACCCGCGAGGCGTCTCTTGGCCAGCGTGTCCCAGCGCGTATCGAAATCCTTGAGCCGGTAATAGTGCACGTCCTCGCGAGTATCGGAGCAGAAGGCGTGGATGGCGAACGGATCGCCCATGCCGTCCATGGCGTGGGCGAGAAGCGAGGTTGCGTCGCGCTCGAGTTCGAGCACTGGCCGCCCTGCCCCTTTGACGATGTCGTTGGTCGATTGCGAGGCGTCGATCAAAACGAGTACGGAAAGATCGCGCCAGCGCCGCTCTAGCCGGGCATAAATATCGGAGCTCGGCGTCAGGCCGGCACGCAGGTCGATGGCCGCGCCGATGGTCGCCTCGAGGTCAAGCCGGTCACCCTCGCGCTGCCGCCGCAACCGCGTGGGCCGGCTCACCTTGGCGGCTTGCACCAGCGCATCGATGCGATAGGCGGTCTCCGGATAGCGTTCGAAGATGGCGTCGATCTTCTCGGCATTGCCATCGGCCGGGTTGTATTCGGAAACCGTCGTCCACTCGTTGCGATCGCGGCCGATCAGATAATCCCACTCGGGATAGCGGGCGACGGCAATGCCGACCTCGGCCTCTTCCGGCACGAGCTGCGCCGCGTTCGCCGAACCTTCGCCTTGCGCTTCGCGTTCGCGATCCGCCGGCTCGGTTTCGGATTGTTCGAAACGCACTGCGTCGTACACCGCCTCGCTCGCCGCAGCGCCGGCTGACGGAAGATCCCAGAGCCCCTGGTTGTCGTCGCGGTAGGCGGGCTCGACCACGTAGGTGCGCGGGTTGAACTGGGCGCGCATCTGTCCGAGATCGTTGCCGAGAAGACCGCCAATGCTGCGGCTGATGGCCGGATCGCTCCAGCGCACGCGCTCGGCCAAGAACATTTCGCGGCCTTTGTTCACCCAGCCGTGCGGATCGAAATAGTCCGGGTCGATCAGGGCGCGCGCGAGCCGCGCCATCAGCGCCGGCGCCGTCACCACGCCGCTCGCCTCGGCTAAATGGAACGGCAGCCAGAAGCGGCGCAATCCGGGAAAATGGCCGATGGCAAGCTGCTCGACCCGGGCGTCCTCGATCAAGGACACGAGCGCGATTTGCACCGGCTTGAGACTGCCGACCGCGAGCTTGCCGGGAGTGAACTGAAAATGCGCGAGCACGTGAGCGAGGCTGGCGCGGAACAGATCCTTGCCGCCGACCCCATCGACGCCGCGTGAAGATTGCGGCACGCGCACTACGCCGTCAACGAAGCACGTGCGCCGCGGCGTGTCGAAGCCCGCCGGCGGCAGCACCCGGATCGGCGGAATCGTCCGCCACAGTGCGGCGACGAAGGCTTTGAGCTCGCGCTCGACGTCGGTGAACGCGATGGAGCCGGCGCCGTGCTCCAGAGCGTGCAGTGAGCGGGTATCGAGCAGCGCAAAGAATTTGAGCCGCTGCTCGGGATCGTTCTCGGCGGCGCGAATGCCGCCCAGCGCCCAGGTTTCGAACGAGCGCACATCGAGACTGTCGAGCACGCGCCCGGAACGGTCGAGCAACAGGCTCACGGATTCCGGCGCCGCTTCGGCAATGCGCTTGATGACGCGAAGCCATTCAGCGAAGTTTTGCAGGCTCGCGAGCCGGCGCGCAGCAACGGGCGCGGCGACGAGTAGCGCCAGCGCCGAGTGGTCGCCGGCGAGGGCGGCAAATTGCGGCGTCAGCTCGGCGAGCGCCATCGCCGCTTGCGGGCCGGCGGCGGCCGCCACCGACGGCGAGTTGCGGATAAAAGCGATCGCGGCGTCGCTGCCGACGCGCACGGCGATGCTGCGGCAAGCGCCGACCCAATCGTCCAGCATTGAAGACGGCAAACTTGCCCGCGCCTGACGCCAAACCAGTTCGAGCGTGCCGGCAATCTCCGGCTGGTCGGCAAGAGATGCGATCAGGGACTGTTGCTGTTTGGACAGGCTGGTGGCCATTGACCCTTAGATAGACGCAGCAATCGCCGCTGTCAGCGCGCCCCTAATGTCGGCGTCGTCGGTAATGGGCAGGACCAGTGCGATCTGGCAAGCGGCTTCTATGGCGACGCCGTGCGCGATCAGCCGTCCGGCCTGAATGAGCATGCGGGTCGAGGCGCCTTCGTCGAGGCCGTGGCCTTTGAGATTGCGCGACCGCTCGCCGATTGCCACCAGCTTGTCCGCCATCGCGCGTTCGATCTTGGCCTCATGCGCCACGATCTCGGCTTCGATCGGCGCCGGCGGATAAGCAAAGTCCATGGCGCCGAAGCGTTGTTTGGTCGACTCCTTGAGATCCTTGAGAACGCTCTGATAGCCGGGATTATACGAGATCACGAGCTGAAAGTCGGGATGCGCGCGAACGAGCTCGCCGCGCTTCTCGAGCGGGAGAACGCGGCGGTCGTCGGTCAACGGGTGAATGACGACGGTGGTGTCCTGACGCGCTTCGACGATTTCATCGAGATAGCAGATCGCGCCGTGCCGCACCGCGATGGTCAGCGGACCATCGTGCCAGACGGTACCCTGAGCGTCGAGCAGGTAGCGCCCGACGAGGTCCGAGGCGGTCATGTCCTCATGGCACGCGACCGTGATCAGCGGGCGATCGAGCGTAAACGCCATGTATTCGATGAAGCGGGTCTTGCCGCAGCCGGTCGGACCCTTGAGCATGATCGGCATGCGCTCGGCATAGGCCGCCTTGTAGAAGCGGACCTCCTCGCCGATCGCGCGGTAGTAAGGCTCCTCGCCGATCCTGAAGTCGTCGAGTTCCATCCGATTTCGAACCTATGCGATCTGCGGACACCCTCTTCTCCCCCACCAAGCTGCCGAAGGCAACAAAGACAGGAAAGCAAGAGGGCGTCCGGACGCGATCAGCGATGCGCCGCCGTTTTCTGGTTCGGGATGCCTTCGATCGGGCACTCGTCGGTTCCGACGGTCGGCCGGGTCAGCGCCTCGACCATTGTGCGCGTGCCCTCCGGATCGGTGACCCACTTCTTGTAGAAATCGTATGGACAGATCGCTTCGCCGCGCACGTCCTCGCGGGAATTGATCTTGCCGGTGTAGCCGCGGTGCACCAGCTTGAACAGATGATTTTGCGCTTGCATGTTGCGGCGGGCATCGCGGATCAGCGACTTCGAGAGTTGGGCATATTGAATGCCCATGTCCTCTTCGCCGCATTCGCCGAGCGTCCGGCCGTCGAAGCCGATGATCGCCGAATGGCCGAAGTAAGAATAGACGCCATCGAAGCCTGACGCATTGGCCACCGCGACGTAAACGTTGTTCGCCCAGGCCATCGCCTTCGCCATCAGCACTTGCTGGTCTTTCGCCGGGTACATGTAGCCCTGGCAGCGTACAATAAGTTCGGCGCCTTTCATGGCGCAGTCGCGCCAGATCTCCGGGTAGTTGCCGTCATCGCAAATGATGAGGCTGACCTTCAGGCCTTTGGGGCCTTCGGAGACATAGGTGCAGTTGCCCGGGTACCAGCCCTCGATCGGCACCCACGGCATGATCTTGCGATATTTCTGAACGATCTCGCCCTTGTCGTTCATCAGGATCAGCGTGTTGTAGGGCGCCTTGTTCGGGTGATCCTCGTGCCGTTCGCCGGTCAGCGAGAACACCCCCCACACTTTTGCTTTTTTGCAGGCTTCGGCAAAGATCTGCGTTTCCTCGCCGGGCACGCTCGCCGCCGTCTCGTACATCTCCTTGGAGTCGTACATGATGCCGTGCGTGCTGTATTCGGGGAAGACCACCAGATCCATTCCCGGCAGTCCGACCTTCATGCCGACCAGCATCTCGCCGATCTTGCGCGCATTCTCCAGCACTTCCGCCTTGGTGTGCATGCGCGGCATTTTGTAATTGACGACGGCAACGCCGATCGTGTCGTTGCTGCTGCCGATATCACCGTGAAGCATCTCGATCTCCTTGTTTGTTTTCACTCGCCGGCACGTTCGCGGCGTACGCTCCGCCGCTGAAAGCTTGCGCTACGTGCCCGCCGAGTGAACCACCCGGCTCAAGAGCATAAAAAAAGCCCGCTTCGCCACTGTTCGTGGTCGCAGCAGGGCTTCCTTGCCCATCAATTTTTTACGGCGCCATTGCCGCGCTCCTCAGGTTAGGAGCCTGCAAAAAAGCTAGCCGAGAATGTCATTTGAGTCAATGATTGCAGCCGCGACTGCGGCAACAGAGACACGCTGACTCATCGCTTGGCGGCGAATGAAATGGTACGCTTGTTCCTCGTCGAGCCGCCGCTTGTCCATGAGAATTCCCTTGGCGCGCTCGACGCTGCGGAACGATCGCAAAGTCTCGTCAAGCTTGTCGATCCGCGCGCGCAAGCGCTGCTCGTAGAGAAACTGCGCGCGCCCGACGGCAAGGCTTGTCAGCACGGTCGCGCCGGTAAACGGCCGGGGCAGCGTCGCGTGCGGCGCGCAGTCGCGCAGGAGTTTTAGCTGCGGCGCGCCGATCGCATTGACGACCACCACCAACGCGGCCAAGGGTTTGCCCGGAACCCAGGGCATGCATTGCGGCAGCTCGGGCGCGAGTTCGCAAAACATCACATCGGCGGAAGCGGGAAGGCGGTCCGGTAATGGCCAGATGCGGCGCACGCTCCCTCGCGTTCGCGATAGCTCCCGGGCCAGCATGTCGCCATGCTGGTCGGGAGGAACGGCGACAATGATGTCCAGCGCGGAAATGTCGCCGGCGCCATTGTCGCGCGAGGAAGCGCCCGCAGCGGACCCGTTTTGCCCGTACTCGCTCACGGGTGCGCCGGCGCCGCGGCAAGATTACCGCGCCCGATCAGAAACGGGTCCGCCCAAACGGACGTGGCCGATTGCTGCACGATTTCAAATTGACCGCTCCGGTCGACACGTCCCACGCGCGACCACAGATCGGTGTGGCTGGTCGCGGCGTTGATGGACACCCGTCCTTGCGGGGCTTCGAAATCGACACCAAGGACGCTTTGCTTGATGAGGTCGGTTTCCATCGATTCCGTCAACGCCAACGCCTTGGCGAAGAGGTGGACCTGAAAATACGCCGCCTCGGCGCACATGTTGGTCGGCTCGTCCGCGCCGTAACGCTTCTTGTAGCGCTTGACGAAAGTGTCGTTGCGATCGCCCCGCACCGACTGGAAATACGGCGCCGCCGTGACGTGCCCGGCGGCCACGTCGAATCCCATGGCGCGCACTTCCGACTCGGTCGTGGTCAAACTGCCGATCGGGACGATGCGGGCGTCGAGACCGGCCTCGGCGAACGCCTGATAAAGATAGACCGTAGAGTCGCCGACCACGGTCGAAAAGATCACGTCGGCGCCGGCATTCTTGATCTGCTGCATGACCGGACGGAATTCGCCGCGCTTGGCGCGAAGGTCGAGATATTTTTCGCCGACCACGGTGCAACCGCGGGCGCGCAACAGATCGCGCATCACCCGGTTGGACTCGCGCGGGTAAAGGTAGTCGGAACCGACCAGATAAAACCGCTTGCCGTAAGTCTCGGCCAGATACGAGCACAGCGCGACGCTGTTCTGGTTGGGCGCGGCGCCGGTATAGATCACGTTCGGAGAAAATTCGAAGCCTTCATAGAGTGTCGGATACCACAACAGTCCATTGAGGCGCTCGACCACGGGCAGCACGGCTTTCCGGCTGCTCGACGTGTAGCAGCCGAAGATCATGGTCACGCCGTCGTCGATCATCAGCCGCTTGGCGTATTGGCCGTAAGCTTGGGCATCAGACTGAGGATCGTAGATCAGCGGCGCGAGCTCGCGCCCATTGACGCCGCCGGCTTGGTTGATTTCGTCGACCGCCAGCAGCGTGGCCCGCAACTGCGTCTCCTCGATGATGGCCATGACGCCAGATTGAGAGAACAGCACGCCGACCCGCCAAGGCCGAGACCCGATATCCTCCCGCCGCGTCAAAGGCTTCTCCATAGTCGCCTAGGCGCGCTGAGGCCCGATGGCGCCGGCCAACTTCGCTGCGGCCCAAGTAAATGCCGTTCACGACGCCATAGCAAGCGTCGGAACCTTAGCTTGACCAAGCAGGAATGATGCCAAGCGAAAGGCCGCGGCGCGGCATTACGTCGGCGGCCCGTCCGGCCAGCGCCTCGCTGAAAAACCGCGGCAAAGCCCGGCGTCGTTTTGACTGGAGGTTGCGGGCGTCGCCATTGTTCGCTCGCAGGGAGAGGAAGCGACCGCCGCGGAAGCGGGCCTGCTGCCTGGTCAGACCGACAGGTGCCGCTGCACGACGTCCGGCGTTAGCTCACCGATGTCGCCGCCGGCAACTATCCGGCCGGTCTCCAAAATCGCAAACTTCTGCGTGATGGCGCGAACGAAATCCAGATTTTGCTCGACCAAGAGGACCGCGCAATTACGCTCGGACGGGATGCGCTTGATGATCGGCTCGATCTCCTCCACGACTGAGGGCTGCAAGCCTTCGGTCGGCTCGTCCATCAACAAAAGCTTCGGCTCTTGCACCAGCGCGCGGGCAATCGCCAATTGTTGTTGCTGACCGCCGGAAAGCGTGCCGCCCTTCTGGCCCACGATACCCTTCAAGGCCGGGAAATATTCGAAGACGAAGTCCGGCACCTTCTTCGGCTTTCCTTTGCCGATCAGCGCCACGTAAATGTTCTCGGCGACGGTGATGTCTGGAATGATATCCCGGCCTTGCGGTACGTAAGAGATGCCGAGCCAGGCGCGGCGATGCGATTTGAGCGAGGCGATTTCGGTGCCGTCGAGCTTGATCGATCCGCGCTTGGGCGGGTTGACGCCGGTGATGCTGCGCAACAGCGTGGTCTTGCCGGCGCCGTTGCGCCCGAGCACGGCAAACAGCTCGCGATCGGCCATTTCCAGCGAAACGCCGTGCAGGATGTGGCTCGTGCCGTAAAACGTCTCGATGGCGCTAACCTGCAGCGTCACTGGAATTTGCCCTTTCCCAGATAGACGCGGCGCACCGTTTCGTTGTTCATGACCTCGCTCATCGGCCCGTCCGCCAGCATCTCACCCTGGTGCAACACCGTGATCCGCTTGCCGATCTGCCGGACAATATGCATGTCGTGCTCGACCAAGAGCACCGTGTGGGTCTGCGCGATCTTGCGGATCAGCTCCGCGGTCTTGTGTTTGCCGTCTTCGGTCATGCCCGTGGTCGGCTCGTCGAGCAGCAGGAGCTTCGGATTGGATGCGATCAGCATGCCAAGCTCCAGCCATTGGCGTTCGCCGTGCGACAGCGAGTCGGCCGGATCGGAGGCCTTGTCCGCCAATTCGACGAATTCGAGGATTTCCCAAATGCGGTCCCGCTCCGGTCCGGTCAGGCGCAGGAACAGCGTGGAAAACACCCGACGCCGGCCTTGCAGCGAGACCATGACGTTGTCGAACACCGACAAGGTCTCGTACATGTTCGGGACTTGAAACTTACGGCTGATGCCGGCCTGAAAAATATCGTCGGGCGCCCAACCGGTGATGTCGCGGCCGGCAAAATGGATCGAGCCGGAAGCGGGCTTGAACTGGCCGGTGATCATGCAAATGAGCGTCGTCTTGCCGGCACCGTTGGGGCCGAGCAGAACGCGCAGCTCATTTTCCTCAATGCTGAAATCCAGGTTGTTGATGATGGTGAAGCCCGACACGCGCGTGGTGAGGCCTTTGATTTCCAGAAGGTTGGTCATCACGCTTGCGTCCTGATTTCGTCTCGCGCCGTTGCCGCGGTCGCTAGTGTCCCGATTCCGAAGTTCGTATCATTGTGCGGCACCCTCGTTTGCGAACTTCGGAATCGAAAGGACACTAGCAAATTACAATTCTAGTGTGGCTTTCGGTTCAGAAGTCCGCATGACGCGTTCGCCACAAGCATGATGCGGACTTCTGAACCGCCAAACTAGTTCGATCCTTAACGCACGGGCTCATCCGCCGGCGGCGGACCGCCCGGCTGCCAATCGAGCTGCCGGTCGTGCGCCCGCCGATCCGAATCCTCCATGACTTCCTCCAGCGTCGCGCCCTTTCTCCACTTGCGCAGCAAGTTGCCGATCGTGCCGACAATGCCGTCGCGCATCACCAGCACGACGAAGATGAACAGCCCGCCGACGATAATCTGCCACCAAGAGGCCAGCGCGCCGCTTAAGAAAAACTCCGCGCCTTTGACCAGAAAGGCGCCGATGAATGGCCCGATCAGGGTGCCGCGGCCGCCCACCGCGGTCCAGATCACGCCTTCAATCGAAAACACCGGCCCGGCGTCGAGGAATGAGATGATTCCGACCCAGGCGGCATAAAGCGCGCCCGCAGCCGCGGCCATGAAGGCGGAAACGCAGAACACGAAGATGCGGTAATTGGCGACGTTGTAACCCATGAACTCGGCGCGCACGTCATTGTCGCGGATCGATTTGAGCACGGTACCGACCCGCGAGTGCGTCAGCGCTCGCGACACAATAAGAAACAGCACGCAGACCGCGAGAATGAACCAGAGGAATGCCGGCGTGGCGTAGTTCGAATAATCGGTGATGCCGTTGAAGCCGCCGGTATAGGCCTGATATTCGATAATGGCATCCTGCAAAATCAGCGACTCCGCGAGCGTAATCACCGCGCAGTAGACGCCGTAGATGTGCCGCTTGAACGTAATGACGCCAAACAGAAGCGCGAGCAAAGTCGGAACGACGAGCGCGCAGACCACCGCGAACGGCGTATTGACCAGCGGCGCCATGAAATGCGGCAACTCGGTCAGGCCGTTCCATTCCATGAAGTCCGGGAATTTGCCGCCGTAGCGCGTCGGATGGTCCATGGCGTAATTGATCTTCAGCGACAAGGCGACGAAGTAAGCCCCGATGCCGAAGTAGACCGCCTGCCCCAGACTAAGAATGCCGGTGAAACCCCAGATCAGATCAATGCTGAGCGCGAACAGCCCAAAGCACAGGAATTTGCCGAGCAGCGACAGAACGTAGGCGCTCGAACCGTAGTAGGGATAGCTGCCGATCAGTGCGACGACGATAACGCCGCCGATCAGCGCCCACAGCGGCAGGAATTTCGGCGGGCGGTATTGGCGGCGGTTCGCGGACGCCGGCTTGCCGCTTGTCGGCCCTTGGTCAGCTTCGTTACGAACAACAGCCTCTGCCATGAATTTTTAGTCCACCGTCAGCGCCGTTCGTAGAAGCCAAAAATGCCGCGCGGCACGACGCGTATGATGACGACGATGAACAAAAAGACGAGCAGGCGGCCGATCACGTTGTTGAAAATGAACGACAGGATCGTTTCCGACTCTCCGATCAAGGCGCCGCCGGCGAGGACGCCCCACAGGCTGCCAACGCCGCCAAGCACGAGCACCATGTAGGAATCGACCGCATAGGGAAAGCCCATCGTCGTCGACACCGATTTGATTGGCGCAAGCACGGCGCCGGCGATGCCGGCAAGACCGCAGCCAAAAGCGAAGATGGTCATGTCGACCCTGGCGGTATCGATGCCGAGGCAGCCGGAGATGGCGCGGTTCCTCCGGACGGCACGCACCTTGAGGCCGAAATCCGACTTGAAGATCACATAGAAGACCAGCAGCAGCAGCGAGATCGCCATCACGATCAGGAACAGCCGGTACCACGGAAATGGCAACCGGCCGATCACGCGGAAGCCGCCTTCGAGGATTTTCGGCGCGCCCGCGTAGTAGAGTTCGGGTCCGAAGATGAGCTTGACGAGGACCTGAAGGATGATGCCGACGCCCCAGGTCGCGAGCAGCGTCTCCAAGGGCCGGTCGTAAATCCATTGTATGATGCCGCGTTCTATCACCAGGCCGAGAAGCCCGACGACGACGAAGGCGACAGGTATGGCGGCAAACGTATTGCCGCCGAGCTTGCCGACAATGGCGGCGGTGTAGGCGCCGACCATGATCAGCTCGCCGTGCGCCATGTTGATGACGCCGGCGACGCCGAAGATGATCGCCAGGCCAAGCGCCGCGATCACCAGGATCGCCACCACACTGAAGCCGCTGAGAAATTGCGTAATGATGGATTGCAGCATTCGCGCCCGTGGTTATTGCGCGTGTCGATCGCGCCGTTTGCAGGGACGCCGGTCAGCGCCCCTGCAATGGTTGCGCGCCGGGACTATAAGTCAATCGTCCCCGAGCGGTTCTTTTCCGCACTCCACGGCTTCTTCAACCTGTCAAGCACCCGCTTGTCGGTGAAGTCGCAGGTCTTGTTCGGATAGAGGTAAGGCACCCACGGCTGCGGGCGGATCCAGTCTTCCGACTTCCACACCACGTCGAACTGGCCCTGCTCGTTGGCTTTGCCGATACGTGACCACAGCCAGGTGTGGTGGTTCTTCTCGTCGATCTTCACCTTGCCTTGCGGCGCGGTGAATTCCTGACCGGGCAAGCCCTCATAGATCAGTGCGTCGGCATCCGTCGACTTCACCTTCTCGAGCGCTTGCGCGAGGAAGTAGGTCTGGAAGTAGGCGGCTTCCATCACCGCGTTGGTCACCGCGTCCTTGCCGTATTTCGCCTTGTAACGGTCGACGAACGACTTGTTCTGCGGCGAGTCGACGCTCTGGAAGTAGTTGAACGAGGTGTAATGGCCGACCGCGTTCTCCGGCCCCATCGCCGCGATTTCCTGTTCGGTGGTGATCGGCGTGCAGATCGGGATGTCCTTGGCGGTGATGCCGAACTCCTTGAACTGTTTGTAGAACGCCACGATCTGGTCGCCGACCAGATCGGAGAACACGATATCGGCGCCGCTCGAGGCGATCTTGTTGATGTTGGTCGAGAACTCGGTCGAGCCGAGCGGCGAGTATTCCTCAGCGACCGTGGTGCCGCCGTGTTTCTGCAACAGCGCCTTGACCTCGCGGTTGGTCTCCTTGGGATAGATGTAGTTGGCGCCGATCAGATAGAATTTCTTGCGGCCCAGCGTGTTGATGATCCAGGGCACGAAATCGTCGAGCTGCTGGTTGGGCACCGCGCCGGTATAGAAGCAGTTCTTGCTGCATTCCTGCGCTTCGTACAGCGTCGGATAAAGCAGCACACCGTTGTTTTCCTCGAACACCGGCAGCACCGATTGGCGGCTGGCGGAGGTGTAGCAGCCGAGCACCGCGGCCACCTTGTCTTCGAGCAGAAGCTTCTTGGCCTTTTCGGCGAAGACCTGGACGAGCGATTGCGGATCTTCGACGACCGGCTGAATCTTCTTGCCCATCACGCCGCCCTTGGCGTTGATCTCTTCGATCGCCAAAAGTTCGGCGTTGTGCAGCGAAGACTCGATGATGGCGATAGTGCCGGAGAGCGAGTGCAGGATGCCCACCTTGATGGTATCGCTCTCGGCTGCTTTGACGATATTGCGCACAAAGCTGTAGGGCGCGACGCCGCTTGCCAAAATTCCAGCCAACCCACCGCCGGTACTCTGCAAGACTCTTCTACGCGAAACTCTCATTGCTCCCTCCTGTTGCAACAAAAGAAAACGCCCCACCCTTCTCCCACCAGGAGATGATGCGGGGCGTCTATGCCCGTATATTCGCGGCCTCGCTGCCGCACGAATGAACGAAAACAACACGCGCTCCAGCGTCGGAGGCCCGCGCATTTGCCAAAGCATATGCCAAGTCCCGCCGTCTGCGCAATACGAAGGCTGGGCTTTCCGGCCGAAAAATGGCCGTTTGCCGCGGACCTGAGTTTTTGAGGAGCGATGGCCGCGCGGCGACGCCTCTGCTATCCGGGGCGCGCGGCGCGTTTGGCCGCTTTCGCCTTGAGCCGTTCGAAGGTCTTGGCGACGTCGACAACGAAACGCGTATGCGAGCCGGCGCCGATCTGCTCGATCTCGTCCTTCGCTTCGAGTTCGAACGTGACGCGGCGGCCTTCGACCGACTTTATCGTCGCGGTGATCTCAACCTCCATGTCCGGAAGCGTCGCCGCCAAATGGCGCACCGTGATCTCGACGCCGACCGAATCCTCACCCGCGTCGGCGTGTTCGATCAACAGATCGCGGCAGGTATGCTCCATGTCGCGCACCAGGCTCGGCGTCGCATAGACGCGGCCCTCCTCGCCCATGAAGCTGATGGTGCGGTCGCGGTCGACGGAAAAGCGTTTGACCTTCGAGATTCCCGGACGAAGGCTTTGTTTCATTGCGGAGCTCCTGGCGGCGGACGTGGGATGACAGGTGTCCTCTTAATTTAACGCGTCTGTCAGCATGAGCGTTGTGGCGGTCAAACTCCATCCTGACAATTTCGAGGTGCCTCACAGAAGAAGTTAAATCAGACTCGCGGTGCTTTCCACCGCACTGGAGTCGCATTGTGAAAAGGCGGCGGCGTCGATCACCGGCAGGCTATTGAAGAACTTCGCGTTGCGCCAACTCTTTACCCCCGACGGCGCGCTCGCTAGTATCTTATGAGCTGTCCAGGGGCGAGAGAGCCGAACTCTTCGCGGGGGCGAAGGCAGCAACGCCGCCATCGGCAGGCGATAATCTTTCACAACGCAGATATTTTCCCGGCCGTCCCGCCGCGGTCCTCGCGCACGCAGGCGGCGGAGATGCTGCTTGCGACGCCAATCTCCGACGCAACATCAACAAAGGGGTTTCTGTCATGAAGAAGATCGCTCTCGCAATTGTTGTCCTGGCGGCGGCGCTGGTGCTCCAGTCCTACGCTGGATCGGCTTGGGCTCAGTGCTCTAGCAATTGTTACTTCCGAACGTGGATTGCCGCGACCGGCGACGACAGCAACACCTCCACCGGTTGCCAACCATCGGCTCCGTGCAAGACCTTTAGCGGTGCAATCGGCGTGACAGTACAAGGCGGCGAGGCCAACTGCCTCGGTCCGAGTGAGATAGGCAACGCTGGAGCGGCCGAGACCCCTTTAGCCATCAAGCAGGCCATCACCATCGATTGTCACGGCACATTCGGAGGAAACCTCACTATTACCGGGGTAAATGCAGTTGTGATCAATGCGTCCGGCGCCGTGGTGACCCTGCGCGGTTTAAATCTCGAGGGCTACTCCGGCTTTAATGGTGGTACAGAGGCGGGCCTCAACGGAGTCCTCATCGAGGCTGCGGCGGTGGTCAACATCGAAGACAGCGTGATCGAGAATTTCTTGCAGCGGGGCATTGACGATGTTCGTACCAGCGGGGCGACAACCCTTTTCATCAAGAACACGGTGGTTCGCGGTAACGGCGGCTCCGGTATCGTCGCGGCGGCAGCGGCCACCAATTCCGTTATGCTCGAAAACGTCCAATCAGTCGGGAACAGTTACGGACTTGCGGTCGCCACCGGCAACCATGTCACGGTCAGCCGTTCGGTGATGTTCGGGAATGCGACGGCCGGCTTAGAGGTCGACCCAGGCGGCCAACTGTATGTGGATTACACCGAGATCGCCAACAATGGCACCGGGATTCAGACTTTCGGAAATGTTGCCCTCGGCAACTCGGGCATTGTCTCCAACACGACGGGAATTTCCGGGACGACCACCTCGTACGGCAACAACAGAATCTTCGCCAATTTCGCCGCCGGGAATGCGCCGACGCCGATTGGCGGAGCCTCGCCCGACTATGGTCAGCAATAGCCGGCGGCGACGGCTGGGGGATGTAACAAATCCTGCGAACGATGCGGCTTTGCGCTGCACCTCTGAAGCGTCCCTGCGACGCTGCCTTCTACGTCATCTTGATTGGTGCTAACAGACCCCACCGCCTTATCGTGCGCACTATCAACACGGAAACGGCGAAATAACCGATCAGATGCTGCGTTCCGGAGGCGCCGGTCAAGCTAAAGGCTCTGAGCTTACGCGACGACGCGCAAACTGCGCCTAGCGAGCATCTTATCGACCTCGGTGGCCGGCTTGGCCACGCTGAAAAGAAAGCCTTGAACTTCTGTGCAACCCTCCTGGCGTAACAGTGCAAGCTGCTCATTCGTTTCCACACCTTCGGCTGTCGTTACTATGCCGAGGCTACTGCCTAGACCCGTGATAGCGCGGACGATGGCCATCGCTTCGCCGTCGTCGGCGAGATCCCTCACAAACGACTGATCGATCTTTATCTTATCGAACGGGAAACTTCTCAGATAGCTCAACGACGAGCAGCCGGTCCCGAAATCATCCATCACGATTCGCACGCCCAATGCGCGGAGCCGATGCAGTGTTCCTACCGCATCCGAGTCCTGTATGAGAATGGTCTCATTTATTTCCAGCTCCAAACGCCGTGGCTCAAGTCCCGAACTGCAAATTGCATCCTTTACGCTTGGCACGAGGTTGCGATTCTTAAATTGCGCGGGCGAGATGTTGACGGCGACGCGGATGTCGTCCGGCCATCGCACAGCCTCTTTGCACGCAGTTCGCAAAACCCACTCGCCAATAGGAAGGATCAGACGGGTCTCCTCGGCTACCGAAAGGAACTCATCCGGAAGCATCAGTCCGCGCTGCGGATGCTTCCACCGCAACAATGCCTCAAACGAAAGGATTCTACTGCCTTGGATGTCCAGCAGCGGCTGATAGTGAACCTCGAACTCGCTGCGGCCGATAGCGGCACGTAAATCGAGCTCAAGGGCTCGCCGGGCCAGCGCACGAGCATCCATGCCGGGCTCGAAGAAGCGGTAGCCGCCGCGGCCGTCGCTCTTCGAGCGATACAGCGCCAAATCCGCGTTCTGTAAGAGTTGATCCGGGTCGGTCCCGTCCTGAGGTGCCTGCGAGATGCCGAGCGAGGCGCCTATGGTGACGTGATGCCCCTCGATGGAATAGGGAGCGCTGATGTTCTCGATCAGACGCTCCGCTAGGGCGGACGTTTGGGCTAATTTCAGTTCGCCGCCTGTTTGGATGATTGCGAACTCATCGCCGCCCAATCTTGCAACGGTATCTCCTTCACGAATGCACGCCAGAAGTCGCTGCGAGACCTCTTTGAGGAGTATGTCGCCGATCGGGTGCCCTAGAGTATCATTGACCTCCTTGAAGCGATCGAGATCGAGGCAAAATACGGCGACCTCCGCCCCTCGATTGGTGCGGCGCAAGGCCTCATTCAATCGTTCGCGGAAAAGCGTCCGATTCGGCAGGTCGGTCAAAGGATCGTGTTTTGCCAGATGCGCTATTTGGGCCTGAGCTTTCTGCCAGTCCGTGATGTCTTCTAGAGTGGCGACCCAGCCGCCCTCCTCCGTCGGACTATCGATCACACGTACCGTGCGGCCGTCGGGCGTTTCCACCACCCGCACGGCCCTTTCGCCCCGAGCTACCGCGACCGACACCTCCTCGGCTATCGCCTCGGCCTTGTCGGGCCCATATCGCCGTTTAAGCACCTCCAGCAATGTGCGACCTTGCAACGCGCTTGCCGAGAGTCCGCTTAACTCTCGATAGCGGTCATTGAACAAAATAATCCGTTCGTCGGGGCCGAACATGCACAGCCCTTGCGAAATATTTGCAAGAGCAGCGTCAAGCAACCGCTTCTGCTGTTGCAGCTTATCGCTCGCGCGCCGGTCTCCCATGGCGCCCGCGAAACAGGAGCCCAGAATAATGGCCGCGGTGGCGGCAACGACGAGCGACAGCGCTGTGGGTGACAAGGACATTGCACCCACTCCCTGCGTCGGGTCCGGTATAAGCAGCAGCGCCCCCATGCCGGTAAAGTGCATGGAAACGATCGCAAGCGTCAGCAGAGTTGTTGCAATCAGTGCCCCTCCCTTGACCTCACGCCGACACGCTATGTGCAGCGCGAGCGATCCGAAGGCGACGCCAAATGCGATTGAAAGGCTCACAACAGCCGGCGACCACACGAATGCGGCGGGCACGTCGAGCGCCATCATTCCGGTGTAATGCATGGCGGCAACACCGCCGCCGACGACGGCACCGCCAACCGCCGGGCCGAACGCCGAATCAGCGTTCCAAAGTGCCAACGAAAGCCCGATGCCCGTGATGAGTATCGCGATCAGCAGCGAAATAACGGTGAGTGGTATGTCGTATGCGGTACCCAGGCCGGGATCAAACGCCAGCATGGCGATGAAATGCGTCGCCCAGATGCCGAAGCCCGCCGCCGCCGCATCCAGCACCAACCAAACCCATCGGGCATGGCCATTTGCGACCTGGGCGCGGTGGAAAAGGCTAATGGCGACGCCGCTTGCCAAAAAGCACACCGCGGCCGCGAGCATAACCAGCCGCCAATCGTGCTCCGTTGTGAGGCAGGTTAGCACACGATACATACAACAAACGGCTTCACGTTGCTTCTGAGGGTGCGTTTGACCTCGATCAACTGCCAGCCATAAGCTGCGCGACCTAACAGGAGCGCTGCAAAATGATTAGAAAGCAAACATCAAGTTGTAAGAGACAATTTCAAATCGTCTGAACTACGCGGCGTGGTGACTTTGGGCTCTTTCGGAGCTTTCGCTAGATCGTGCGAATGGATCGGCTTTTTAGCGCCCCTCAATTACTCCCTGAACTCTTGAAATTCTTCAAGTTAGTGCGTGTTTATTTGCTGGCGGAGAGGGAGGGATTTTCGAACCACCCCTTCGAAATTCCCGGACCAAGGCTTTGTTTCATTTGCGTCTCCCCCAGCGGCAGGCGCGCGGCCTCTCGTGTCATCGTAAAGTGTTTTTGGCAATCGGCTCTTTGTCGGGTGTCGGGCGCGCGAGACACAAGGGGCGATCACGGCAGAGCGCATTGAACAGATCGTCCCTCAGTACGGCGAAGAACCGCAAGGGTCGAACCGGCGCCGCGCCATAGTCGGACACTGCGGCGAGGACGGTGGCCAATGGCTGCGGCTTTGACTGCTCCAGGTCGCAACCATTAACTGATCATTAACCACGAAAGAGCTAACGGCAGCCAAGGCCGTCAACGAAATAACCACAGCCATCGGCCGGCGAACAAAGCTCGATATGAAACGACTCATACTCGCTGGAGTGACGCTGCTGCCCCTCGTTACGATGGGATGTACTGGTGCCGCCCCTCCAGTTCGATACCACGCCCCTCCAGCATTGGTATTCAAGGCTCCGCCTTCTCCGGAGTTCATTCGGAAAGCCAAGTCGATGAATTTGCCGGCTTCTGCGTCCAAAAACGATGTTCTGTATCGGCAATTTTTGGACTGGCGTAAGAAACACGCCCATTGACGGCGTGCTCTGCCTGACATCTGCGCCTAAGTTGCAGGACCGGCTTCTGCCGCGCGTCCGAAAAACCTAGAATGCGCGGCTGACCTTCACCCTATTGCGACAGAAAGTGACTCGAATGCAAACCGAAGTTCACGAATACGATGGCGGCGGCGTGCGCTCGCGCGGCTACCTGGCGCTGCCGGAGGGAAGCGGAAAGCGCCCGGGCATCCTCATTGTGCACGAAGCACCGGGGCTTGACGCGCATCCGAAACGCCGCGCCGACATGCTGGCGAAGCTCGGGTATGTCGCGCTCGCCGCGGACCTTTATGGCGGTGGCGTCGTCGGTGAGGGACCGCAAGAAGCTTTTAAGCTGATGGGACCGCTGCGCGACGACCCCGATCTGCTGCGGCGGCGCATGCGCGCGTCATTCGACGCGCTGGCTTCAGTAGCGGGCGTTGACCAGAAACGCCTCGCCGCCATCGGCTACTGCTTCGGCGGCATGTCGGTGCTTGAGCTCGCGCGCAGCGGCGCGCCGGCGGCGGGCGTGGTGTCGTTCCACGGCTTGTTGAAAACCGCGCGGCCCGCGGCCGCCGGCGAGGTCAAGGCGAAAATTCTGGTCTGCACCGGCTCGGCCGATCCGCTCGTTCCCGCCGAACAAGTGGTCGAGTTTGAGACCGAAATGGTCAAGGCCGAGACCGATTGGCAGGTAATCACCTATGGCGGCGCCAAGCACGCCTTCACCAATACCGCGGCCGACGGCATTCCCATGCCGGGCTTCGGCTACTCGGCTTCCGCCGACGCGCGATCGTGGCAGGCGATGCAGAATTTTTTCGGGGAGGTGTTTGGGGAGGAGTGAGCCGCGTTGCTGTCAGGTCGATGGCGGCGAACTTTTTCCGTATGCGATGATTCGTGGCTTCCACCTTCGCGATCGTACCGATGCCGACGCGTTCACGCGCGTTGGTAGATCACGTACTCCTTGGCGACCAAAGCGCTGCTGCGGGACGGATCGACGAAGCGCGGTTCGTCCGGATGAACGACTTCCATATATTGCCGCCCGAAGCACGCCTTGAGGTCGTCGATGGTGTCGAACCAAAGTTCGGCCATGCCGTCGTAGCGCATCGGCGGCAACCCGCCGGCGCCGTCCGCCAAGGAATGCGATTGCACGTAGCGGCGCAGCCGCCTGATCATCTCGGCAGAGCGCAGCACGAGCGGTCCGTGGATGTCGCGCCAGTGGCGGTGGCATTCGGAACGCGTCATTTCGCGCCGCCGCGCCGGCAGTTCGAACAGCTTCACCCCGCCATGAATGGACGCCGCCGGCCGCTGGTAGATCAGATGCTGCGACATCAGCAGAATGACCGTCCCGCTCATGTCGAGGAACTGCTTTTCGTCCGGCACTACTAACTCGGCGAATTTCGGCTCTTCAAACATAAGCTGCGCGTCGGCAATGCTGTCGCACCAGACTTCGGCAACGCCGTCGAAGGCCGGCCCGTCTCCGGCGAGAAACGAAAACCAGTCCGGCTGGGTGTGCGACTGGACGTATTTGACGACGTGACGCCGGATCTTCGGGATCGACATGACCAGCGGACCGTGCACGCGTTTCCAATAATCGTGGAATTCGCCGCGGCTCACGTCCTTCTTGCGCACCAACAGCTCGGAGATTTTTATCATCGGGTCGCTCCCCCGCGGCGATTTCGCCCTTTCGCCGCGCTTAAGCTTATGGTCGGGCTGCCGATGCCGGCCCGCAAGGGAAAAGTCGTCGCGGGCGCGCGTACGGGAGGAGACTTCCGACGCGGTTAAGCGCTGCGCTTCGCGGTCAGGCCGTGCACTTGTATGAAGTCATCCCAAAGCGGCCTGCATTGCTCCAGCCGTTCCTGCGCGGCCCTCGTATCCTCGCCTTGCTTTGCTTCCGCGAGTCGCCGTTGCGCGTCCATCGTGCTGGCGCAGAGCCGCGCGCCCTCGCGGATTTGTTCATCGGTCAAAGCGGCAGCGCCATCGAATAGCGATGTCAGCCAACGTCGGGCTTGCGCGTCATCCATTTGGCCGCTCGCGCTCCACCGTGGTGCACGACCGGAGCAACAACGTCACGATTTCGCGCACGCCGTTCGCTGTAACCCCTGGTCGGAGTGGGACAGGCGACGGCGGTGGTGGCCTTGTCGCGACATGACGTGACATGATTCGCTTATTCGACGATGCGATAAGGCACCGTGCTTTGTTTTGGTCCCGGCCGCTCGACCTACGCTCGTTCAGTGCGCGGGTTTTGTTCGATGCACTCGGCCTGCGCTGCCTCCCTGCGCAACTTCATAACCATGGCGGCGGCGACAGCGCGGGTGTTGGGGTCCCCGCGCTTATCGGTTGCAATGCGCTCGGCCTTCCTAATCTGCCGCTCGCGCGTTTCGATTAGCTTGGTGCTGATCTCGCTCATTGCACGCGCCCTTTCGGCTCCTCAAACAATTGAACGTCGCCGCCGTCAATGCCGCCAGGCCTTCGCGGAACTATCGGCG